>Ga0208644_1000013_pt1 | contig 113023 bp, 134 predicted proteins | sample VirMetDEL_Nov_18_FD_184517 | JGI IMG/M metagenome (GOLD analysis project Ga0208644, IMG submission 184517) | Aqueous microbial communities from the Delaware River and Bay under freshwater to marine salinity gradient to study organic matter... | ecosystem: Environmental > Aquatic > Marine >...
GTCTGGGATATGCTGAGGCACCGGCAATGATCAACTTAGGTTTATGTTCCTGGGCCAAATCATAAATTTTACCGTAACTCAAAAATCCTCTATCATCGACTCCATACGAAACCGTATTAAACCACTTACCCGAAACGTTTACTCTTGCTCCGTGAGTTAGATGTCCACCGGAGGCTAGATCCATACCAAGAATGGTATCACCAGGATTCAACAGAGCAAGAAACACGGCGAAGTTGGCGTTTGCTCCGGAGTGTGGTTGAACATTAGCGAATTCACAACCGTATAGCAGCTTCAACATTTCGATGGCCAGTTCCTCGATCTCGTCCATGAACTGACAACCGTTATAGTATCGCTTACCTGGAAGACCCTCGGCATACTTGTTGGTGAAGACCGATCCACACAGGTCCATAACACTCTGACTAGCAAAGTTCTCACTGGCGATTAATTCGATGGTGGATTTCTGTCTGACAATCTCTTTATCCAGAATGTTTTGTATTTCTTTATACAATTTTAATTCTCCACGATATCAATGAAATATGGTTTGTTGGCTTTCTTGATTTGATTAATCATGTCCTTTGCTCCGGCTGACTTACCGTCCCAAATGATAATCGCAGCATCGGCGTATTTTGCCATTTCGGCGTTGCGAATCGGACCGGCAGATTTTCCGTATGTGTTCCAGTTTGCTGGCATTTCTTTTATCGGAATGTTATTTGCGATTGCCCATCTTTCACCTAGTATATCCGCACCAATTGCTTTTCCTGAAACAACTTCTGTTATAGTAAAATTACTCATTCTTATGGCATTAACAACGGCCGAGTAATCCTTTATCGTTCTTGATCCTGCAATAATTGTTTTCATCGTTTCATATCATTTTCTAATTGATCCTGGACTTGATTATAGACTTGATCCCGTACTTGAATCCAGACTTGATTATAGACTTGTTCAGCGACTTGATTCCGGGCTTGATTCCAGACTTGAAACCAGACTTGATCCCAGACTTGAATCCAGACTTGATTCCGGGCTTGATTCCAGACTTGATTCCAGACTTGCTCTTTAACAGTGTTCATCGTTTCATATCTTCTGTTAATTGACTCAGGACGACTTGATCCCAGACTTGATTATAGACCCGTTCACCGACTTGATCCCAGACTTGATCCCCGACTTGATTCCCGACTTGAACCTTGACTTGATTCCCGACTTGACCCCGGACTTGAATCCGGAATTGTTTCCAGACTTGATTTCTAACAGGTTTCATCATTTCATATCTTCTTTTAACTGATCCAGGACTTGAGTCCAGACTTGATTATCGACTTGATTCCAGACTTGATTATGGACTTGATTATAGACTTGAACCCGGACTTGAGTCCAGACTTGATTCCAGACTTGATTATAGACTTGATCCCAGACTTGATTCCAGACTTGCTCTTTAACAGTGTTCATCGTTTCATATCTTCTGTTAACTGATCCCGGACTTGATTATCGACTTGATTCCAGACTTGTTTCTGGACTTGAACCCGGACTTGAACCCGGACTTGTTTCTGGACTTGATTATAGACTTGACTTCTAACAGGTTTCATCGTTTATAACCTTAATTGTATTATAACAAAATACTTGAAATAAGTCAATACTATTTAATAACTTTAAGACTGACCTTACACCTTCCTTTCTTAATACATCCTATCTTGGCGGCGGCTGCTCTAGAAAGATCGATGCTGACACCTTTAACGAACGGACCCCTATCGTTAATAACAACGACGACTGACTTTCCGTTATGTGTCACTCTTACTTTTGTACCAAAAGTAAGTGATCTGTGTGCTGCTGTTAAAGCGTTTGGATTAAACTTTTGACCACTTGCGGTTATCTTACTCTTACTACACTGGCCGGGTTTCGCGCAATCATACCAGGACGCCGTCGCGCCGTATGAATGTGTAGTAGATATTACAAACATTGTTGTTAGGATAGTCACGATAACAATAAAAATTTTCATGTTAGATAGTATCCTTTGTTGAAATCTTCTTATCAAAGATATTGATCATAAATTGGATTTTTAACAAGTTTCATCGTTAATTATCTTTACTTTTTTCGACAGCCCATTCAATTTCGGAATGGCTCTTTCTAGATAGTGCAAACAATCATCGATCTGATTTCTATCATATCGAATAATTGCCTCAATTAAGGAATCCCTATCCTTAATAGTAGTGTGTATACCATAATCTTCATATATCATTGTTTTCACCCTTCCAATATAATAATTTATCCTCACTCGACCATAGCGGTCTGACACTCTCCATGTTCTTATTGTTCATTCTTATGAATTTCCTTTATTTCAATGATTCTCTTCCTCATGTATTCAATAACAGATTCGTACTCATTGATTGGATTTTTGGTTGCGATTATTCTTTCAACCTCCCTCTCCAGGGCGCCGGCGAGAACGATGTCCGTAGTGTAACTCATATGAATCCTCCGATTTTGAATGGTTGCCCGTCGCGAATACTAAAAAAATTCCACGGGCCCTAACAACGCAATAACCTTTTAGTCAGCAGAAGTATGCGTTACGTGATTAAATAACGGATTTTATTTCACAGTTGGAATCGTCAATACTACTATCATATACCGAACCTAAGCAAGTGTCAACCAAAATCTTTTTGATACTTTCAATCGTAACTACGAATGATATATCAGTAAATGTTTCGCTTATTCCAGGCAGGCTCAAAGTTCGAGCTTTTGTTGGGATACCAACTATTTCTCCAAATTCGTTATACACCGCTCCGCCGGAGTTACCTGGATATATCGACCCGTGAAGCTGAGTCATTTCCGACGAGCCAAACACACCTGGAACAAGAACGTTTAGCTTTGAGATAACACCGATGCCCACACTGTTGTATAAAGCTAAAGGATTTCCAACGATCCAAACCCTCTCTCCGGGAAGAACTTGTTTATCGGATATTCTTGAAGCAAACTCGCTCTTTAATTCGCCTTCGGTTACTTTAAGAATTGCTATGTCGTTAATTTTATTGTAAGCAACAATACTAGCAACAACCTCAACGATTTTCTTATCGTTCTCAAACTGTTTGATTGAAATCGGTTCAACTAACTTTGGGTTAATCAAACTAACCTTATCGTTAATACAATGAAAGTTTGTAAGAACGATACCCTTTTCTATTGAGATTAGGGTTCCCGCACAATTGTCGTTCACGTGCAGGTTTGTGTTTTTAACGATCTCGTTTAATCTCTCGATAGTAATTTTAGTTGATAATTGATTACTGATAAAGAGTGTGAATATTGAAATTAAACACATCATAATGAGATATAGTAGTACTCTCATTTGTTTTCCTTTTATGAGTCTCATTATGTATTTATATCCAATATGTTGGCTCCTCAACCTGGACTCGAACCAGGAACACACGGATTAACAGTCCGATGCTCTACCATTGAGCTATTGAGGAATAACACTTTTTCTTTATTAACATCCGAACGATTCGTATTCAACGTAGTCAACATCGGCCGGATGATTGTACCGAATCACTTGAATGATCTTTTCTTTATTGTCTTTTAGACAATCATCGCAGATATTTATTGCTATCTGAGAACCGTCCATCGGATCAAAGAAGGATGAACCATAATGGCCGTAAGTGGTGAACTCCAAACCAGACATTGGTTGGTTATAGTTTTCGCTAACGTTGGTTAGAAACTTCTCACACTTAAAGCAACTTGTTCGCGATAACACTATTAACTCCATCAGTAAAAAAGGTGGAGGTGATTCTGTTTCCAAGCTCACCTCCGAGGCTCAGATTAGGCCGCTAGGGCATAATCATAAGGCACGTTATCGTTGGCCTCTACACGTTTGATCTATTAGGCGATCAACCCGTAATCTCCAAGTTCCTATTTCGCGCCAATCGAACCCTTTCACCCCCCTCAAGAATGCTCAATAAATCTCCAGCCAAACAGTCTTTATTGGTAGCCACTTCCAATCAGGGGCTTTTCAACCTTCAGCAATCTTTCGGACGTCTCCTACTGAGCATTCGTGGTGGAGGTGGGGGCATCGAAGCCCCGTCTTGTTCGCCTTTCAGTCCTCTTCATCGATTACAGATATATTTATAACATATACTTGTTCGGATGTCAACCATTTTTATTATCTTCTTTTAACTGATTATAGATTTGATTCTGAACTTGATTCTGAACTTGATACAAGACTTTAACTCGGACTTGAATCCAGACTTGATCCCAGATTTGATCTTTGACTTGATCCCGAACTTGATTATCGACTTGATCATAGACTTGATAATTAACAGGTTTCATCGTTTCATATCTTCTTTTAACTAATCCCGGACTTGAGTCCAGACTTGATTCCGGGTTTGATTCCAGACTTGATTATAGACTTGATTCCAGACTTGAACCCGGACTTGATTCCCGACTTGAGTATAGACTTGATTATAGACTTGACTCCGGACTTGAATCCAGACTCGATTATAGACTTGAATCCGGACTCGATCCCGGACTTGATTATCGACTTGATCATAGACTTGATAATTAACAGGTTTCATCGTTTCATATCCTTAGAATAATAAAAGAGAGAACAGCGTTTCATGCTCTCTCTTTTATCATTTCACATTAAATTCCTTATTGATTTTTTAGGAGCAAACTTCCTCCTTAAAATGCTTTGGATCAAAACCAAAACTGGCGGAAACTACATCGTGAGGATTATCACCCCCAAGCGCACCAAGGTGAAACTTTCGATAGGAACCGTCCGGCTCTGGCGAACTGTTAATCAATTCGATGATACGAATCGGTTCACCTGAAACCTCGATCTCAAGAAGACGCCGATCGTTTCCGGCACCGTCCTTATCGGTCGAAATCACCCTGGCCTTTCGCTCATTGAGGTAATTTGAGAAGCCATAAATTTCGAGCATGATACGCCGAAGCTCTGCGTTTGACTCCTTTTCGATCTTTGCAGGAGTAAGCTTCTTCCTATTCGTAAAGATCCATTGTGCGTTGGTAGGAATCTTGTACCCGTGCCAGGAATACAGGCCGTATCCGTCGGAGTACTTTAGCGCCATCCCCGTCTCGGAGTGAAGCCGACCAGCCGCATCAAAATGGATTTCTGACGGACGCTCACTAACGACAACAAGGTCGTCGTACACAAAGACCCAACCGCTCTCCTCGGCCAGTTCAATGATTGGATCGATAATTTCGATCTTATCGATCTTCACGGACTCGCACTGCTTGAAGAAGTCATAAAACGACAGCCACTCGGCCTCGTGCTGACCGTAAACAACGGAGCTGAGAGGATTGTTGATATTATACTTTTCCTTAAGGAGATTACACGCCTCCATCGGACTCCGAACAAAAACAATCTCCTTTGGAGTCGGCAATCCGGCATTAGCGTACATGGCGCCAATGGACTTTTCGATTCGCTTCTTGTCTCCGGAACCTGTTCTGGTGCCGATATCGATCCACTTATTAACAAACTTCGGAAAAAGAGCGACATCGTTATCCGTAAGCTTTTCACACTTCTTGGTGGACATAATTTATTTCCTCTGATGTTTCGATACTGTTTAGTTTACGACAAAGTTTAAGGAATGTCAACGTGATTTTTAATCAGCGACGATCCGTTCCTCAGCGCCGGCGCTCTCGATCTGACGACCGATATAGTAGCAACCCTCCGTCAGACGAATTCCGGTGTGTTCCTGGTGCTTAAGAACGACACCAATCTCACCACCACCCGTGACCTCCAGCGTACCGATATAGAGGTCGGTTCGAGTGAGGATCCTCGCATCGACTAACTGCTTGGTGACACCATCATCCTTGTAGAGTCGAGCCTCAGCGGCGACAACGTTTGCTGCGTTGTACAGCATATCCTCGACGATCTTCGAGGTCTTAATAGGAACGTTTTCACTCCTAGCGGAAGGATGTTCCAGAAGATCGATGGAGTGGTGATGGCCGGTCATTTCACCCTCGAGGAGAACCAGCCTACCGGAAGTTGGAGAGACCTCATTAACACGATTGAGCTTGATGCTCTTAGGAAGCTTGAAGATTAGAACATCGCCCTGTCGAGCAACACCATTGTTTCCCGTATAATTGCGAACCATGATATGTTTCCTTTCGTTGATTTATGTATTTATAATAACATCTTTTATCGGTTATGTCAATATACCATTTTCTAATTGATCTCGGACTTCATTCCGGACTCGATCCCAGACTTGATTCCCGACTTGAGTATAGACTTGATAACTGACTTGATAACTGACTTGATCTCGGACTCGATCCCAGACTTGATCCCCGACTCGATCCCAGACTTGATCCCCGACTCGATCCCAGACTTGATCTCGGACTTGATCCCCGACTCGATCCCAGACTTGATTTCTAACAGGTTTCATTGTTTCGTATATTCTTTTAATTGATCCCAGGCTTGACTCCGGACTTGATCCCCGACTCGATCCCCGACTTGAATCCTGACTTGATTCAAGACTTGAGTCCAGACTTGATTCCGGACTTGATTATCGACTTGATTCCAGACTTGGTTATAGACTTTATAACCGACTTGATCTTTAACAGGTTTCATTGTTTCATACCTTCTTTTAACTGATTATAAACTTGATTCCTGGCTTGATCCCAGACTTGATTCCAGACTTGATTACTGACTCGATGATTGACTTGATCCCAGACTTGATTACAGATTTGACTCCTGATTTGAATCCAGACTTTATTATAGACTTGATTCCGGACTTGATTCCGGACTCGATTATTAACAGGTTTCATTGTCTCATATCTTCTCTTAATTATTAAATGCTTCTAGATATTTTGCCTTTAGACCGACTTCTCTACCATAAGCTTCCCATTCCCAAGGATAATCATAATAATCCATATCATCAAAATTATAAAGATTATCTTGCCATAGAATTTCATTTCCTTCCAAGAAACATAGTTCGCCTCTAGCAAACTGCTTGATATGTACAAGTTCATGACAAAGGGTGCTGATCATATTGCTTCTTGAAAGATCACGATCTAATTCAATATCAAACATTAAATCATCGATATCGTGACAAAATGCATAACCTTCTTTTTTCTGTGCCTTCAGGTTGGAAAAAGAAACGTCGATGCTGATTCCATGATATAATTCCGGAATTAATTTCTTTATACAGAAATCGATAATATCTTCAACTTCTTCAAGAGTGATATTTTTCGGTCTGCCTTCAAAGAAGATATCCAAGCGATGTCTCCAACTATCATTATTGTTTTGATTATAGCACAACAATTCCTAGAAGGAAAGAAAATATTTTCTATTTTTTTTGTATGTATGAAATAAATTACCAAAAACTAGATATAAACTTATCGTTGATATCTTCTTCGAATACAACCTCGCGTAGAACAAAACTTGGTGTGAAACCATCGAATGCCCCACCTTTTATAAGAAAATTTGCATACTCCATAGCGTCCTCTTCGAAATGAAACGATTCAATCACCTGATTAGTAGAGGTCTCTTTCACTGACCAGAAAAACTCTCCATCTTCTTCGGAGCAGAAACAGAAATATTTTTGATTAGATTGTGACATTTTGTTTTCTATACCTTGAGTTGTTTGAACTTGTTCGAACCAGAAGTTGTATTTTGCCCAGAATCAATTATATCCATCTGTGCTGAACTTTCCACATCATACAACTTCATTTTCGATCTGTCAATACCAATGACAAATCTTTTATTGATGGTGGGATCATTATATCTGTTTTTCAATTGTTTGACCATTATCTGATTTAGGTTCTCCAACTCTTCCGTTGATATCAGAGCAAACATGAAATCGGCCGTGGCCGGCAAACCAAACGATTCTGATGTATCGGTCAAATCAATATCAGAAGAACTGAAACCACTTCTCGTAGTCTGTGTTGCACTAACTAGTGGCACATTATATTCGACTGCCAAACCCCTCAACTCTTCAGCTATCGCCTTTACATAGGTATAAGAGTTGACATTGACGCCAGGCTTGATTCTAGCTGACATACAAATATTTAAATAGTCTACGAAAATAATGTCCGGTTTGAATGACTTCTTGAGATTTAATTCATTCAATAATGCTTTAAAATGTATCGTTGAAGCTCCAGCAGTTGGATATTCTTTGATAATTAGTTTTCCGTTTGTGTTGGCTTTTATCGAGTTTGTCTTTCGATCATAAAGATCCTTCGATAGAGACAATAGATCATCAAAAGTAATATTCATAAGATTAGCATCAATTCTTTTAGCGACTTCTTCTTCTGCTAATTCCATTGTGATATATAAAACATTTTTTCCTTGTGACAAACAATTTGCTGCCATATGACACATGAACAAACTTTTTCCCACGCCAGTACCGGCAAGAATTATATTCAACGTTTTATTCGGTAGACCTCCTCTGGTAATCTTATTGAAAAATTCAAGATCAAAAGATAATCTGTCCAGTATTCGATGATAATATTCGAACCTTTCATCGGCATTTTCAAAATAATCATGACCAACATTTGGATCAAAAGATACCGATAACGCATCACTAAGGAGCTTAGGTATAGATCCTTTTGTTAAATTCTTTTCGGTATTATTGATAATATTGATAGATTTCATTATTGCATTGTAAATAGCCCGTTCTTGACAAAAGTTTTCTGTTGACGAAACCAACCAATCCATATTGGTATCGATTGCATCGTTTTGTATTTCTTTCAAATCATTTTTAATTTTATTAACTTGGTCTTGAGTTAGACCGTGAAGAGAATCCAACTCAATATAAATTGCATCATATGTAGGTAGATTATTATATTTTAGTATGAAATTTTTGATTTCGGTGAAGATGATCTTTTCTTCGTTTTGAAAATAATCTTCAATTAGAAATGGTAGTGTCTTTCTTGCATATTTTTCATTCCTCAACAGGTTCTTCAGAATAATCTTCTCTAATTGCATTCTCTTCAGCCTCCGTAGCTTCGAGTATCATATAATTTAAAATTAGCCCTAGATATTCATTAAAAACACTATCTTTTCTCAATTCTTTTTTAGAGAATTTGCCGTTAGATATTATATCATATGAATATTGAAGAACTGCCCTATTTTCTTCCTCGATCTCTTTTACACTTATACTTTGATATCTAATTATAACATCATTATAAGGAGAAAGCAACATTTCAATGGGCACAGTATCATATTTTAGATCGTCGCGAAACTTGAAATCTTTTCCTGGTATCATGTTTCTTCCTCCTGAACTACATTTGTTTTTCCATATAAAAATTCTTGTTTGCAATTTTCATCAATCAAGTCAAGAATTTCTTTGGTGAAATACTTTTCAGGATTATTTTCTATAGTAGATTCGAAAACTTTTGTTCCATCCGGCATTTCATAACGAGTAGAGACTTTCTTTATAATACCAAACTTTTCTGATAAATCGATTAGTCCATAATAAGGATCAAGTCCTGTAGAATAATCGAGTAGTGTCTCAACTTTCTTATTCTCAATAGTCAATCTAGCTTTCTTGAGGTTGGCTGTAATGATTGCTCCTGTAACCGACCCGTTCTTATCTTTATCCTTCTTCTTCGAAAGGAATAGAATTGTAGAGGCGGCATATTCCAATCCTGATCCTCCTCCCATCTTTTTAGTTGGAACATATGATCCTACAACATCATATACATGGTTCGTTACAATAAGAGGAACTTTAGCTTTGCCTAGTTTTAGTGTAAGAACTCGAAATGCGCCTCTAATAAGTTGGGCTCTAGTCATATCTCTAGTATCTTTTCCTTCGGCAATATCTGACATTTCTTTTTCTGTTGAGAGATTGCCGAGAGAATCAAGAACAAAAAGCATTGGTGGACGATCTTTATTCTCCTTATCATCAATATACTTATCAAGTATCTTTACGGCTTGCGTTCTAAATTCTTGAATAGTAGCAACCGGCACAACTGCAACACGCTTGGTATCAACTTCACGTTCGGCCAGCATTTGCTTAGATATTGCAGATTCGGATTCGAAATAAAACACAAATCCGTTTTCGTTATCTCTTAGGAATTGTCTAACGATGTTGATCGCATAGAAAGTTTTTCCTGTCGATGGTTCTCCAGCAAGTGCTGTAACTTTATTGGCAGCAAGTCCACCATATATACTACCAGAGAGTAGTGCATTAAGACTATAAGAACCGGTGCCTATAAAACCTGTAATATCACCGGCTTCAACTCCATCTTCAACAATTCCTGCATATTCATTACCCGTCTCTTTCAGTAAAGATTCAAAAATTTCCAATTCTGACATTAAAAGTATCTCCTTTTAAATTGCCGAGTATCTCCTCGGTTTATTGGTCAAATCTCACAATATCATCTTCTTCGCAAATTGTTCCCATCTGTACTTCAATGGCAACTAATCTTTCATTCTCCGAAGCCGTTACTTTATGTATCTGGTTTTTATCGATTAATATACTTTTACCTTTATATAAATTTACATATCTTATGAGAACGGAATTTCCTAATTCTAATATACCAGATCCTTCAACTATATTCCATATTTCTTGTCTATGATTATGCATTTGCCGACTAATGGACTTGCCGGGTTCAATAATAAGTCTTTTGACTTTATATCCTTCAAATTCTTTTAGAACTTCCCAAGTTCCCCAAGGTCTGATCGCAGAATCTTCTATTCTTCTCCAGCTTAGATAATCTAGAGTCATATCATATCCACCTTATTTTAGGATCTCCGCTAAATTCTTTATTGAATACAAACCAAGCGAAGGCGAGCATTCCGCCACCTCCATTAAATCCTACTCGATTACCAAAAACATAAACGTATTCTAGCATATTTAAAGAGAAAAGTCTATCTCTTCTTTCTTTACCTTCAAGAAAAGATAGTTTATTAAATATCGCTATTTTTCTGTTTGCTAAATTTATAGCATGAAGTGTAAATTTTGTTCCGATCTTGAATGGAGGATTGGTAATGATGTTATCAGTTTCTCTTTGACTATTCATAAAATTAAAATGATCATCACCATATCCTCGATCAATCAAATCGGAAGCATATACACGATCATATCCATAGTGTTGCAATCTTTTGCATATAGCTCCATCGCCACACGCTGGTTCCCAAATTTCCCCACTAAACTTTTCTCTATCTAATAAAGCATCGATAGCATAATCAGGTGTTGCATAGAAATCGTCTTTATCTCTATTTGGATTACCCGATCCTGCTAGTCGAGTAAATTGTTCCAGACTCAAATATCAAACTCCTTTGCTTCAAGTTCGTTCAGACAGACAAATTTCGTATCATTAGAAACCGTCATTTTATATACCTTTATCGGAAGAAATCCTCCAATGAACTAACTTTTTCGGTCTTCCAACTGATACTATTAGTTATAATCTTGATAGGTTCAAGAAAGGCTTTAGTGAATTGTGTATCATAATCGACATAATTTTCCAGATCAAACTCTTTTGGAAGAGAAGTTGGAAACGCAATGATATTACTCTTGATAGCATTGGGCTCCTTCATATAGATAAACTTTATCTTTTCGCCTTCTTTGATTTTTGGATATACCTTGTCTAATTTTTTTGATGTGATCAGATTATTATATATCAATGATCCTCGAACATGAATAGGGCAGCCCTTACCAAATATACTATTATTATCCGAAAACTTTTGTAGACCATTGACACCGCGAGGAAAAGCGATGTCGGATATTTCTGCGGATGACATTTCTTGTCTAACTTGATTGATATAGTCTATCAAATTTTCTTGCGAAGAATTTAGCATGATATTAATGCATTCTTCCATCTTATCTCGGAAGAATGCTGGAGTAGATGATTTCTTTACTTCAAGCCCCATAACTTTAATCTTGGGCTTTACATACTCAACACCTTCATTATTATAGACATTGATGATATAACGCTTCTTGGCTGTCCAAATACCTTTATCGGCCAAAGCCTCACGCTTCATTTGCATCTTTTGAGCATATGCGTTGAGATATTCTGCAAGATTTTGATAACTATTGTCGATAAAAGGTTGAATCTTATTTTCGCAGACCTTATCCATGAAGGAGATAATTTGTTTAGTCTCCGCATTAGGATTCTTCTGTAGGATAGTGTTGCTAACCAAATCGTGCAGCGACAGATAAATTGAATCAGTATCGGACGCAATAACATAGTCTTCGTTCTCCGTCTTGAGAAGTTTATTCATATAATCATTTAGCTTATTCTCAATCCAGCGAATAGATAACTGACCAGCAGTTGTAATAGCAGAGGCTTGTCTAATATCAAAGAACCTGAAGTGTGGATTTCCTAAGGCGCCATAAGCGGAATTCAAACTCACCTTCTTCGCGAGTTGAAGATTATTAAATCTGGCAATTCGCTTTTCAATATCAAATCGTATACTAGGATCTGTTTCCTTCTCAAGTTCTTTCTTGGCTTCAATATACTTCTTCTTATATACAACCCGATCATTGTACATATTCTGCATCAATTCTGCAAGAAACCCTTGACGTTCTTTGGCAAAAAACTGTCCGTTTGGTGTCAATGTAATATTGAAAGTCTTTAATATATCTGTATTACACTCGCCAGATAAAATGGAATCTATACTAATATTACCTTTAGAAATATACTCCGTCATCGATGCATCATATTTCTCTGGTTCAATGATCATATCAGGAGAGACATTATACTGCATAATCAAACTTGGATAAAGCGAATTCAAATCAAAACTAGCAACCCACTTATGTAGTCCGATCAATGGATCTTTCACATAAGCGCCGACATACATACAGTCTTTGCCATGACTAACACTAGGTGGAATGACCAATTTTTTTTTGCGTAAGAAGTTATAGATTAGAATATCCCACATTCTAACCTGGGTAAATGCATCTTCATAATTTGTCTTACTGTCATAAGCTAGGGTTAGCACCAATTCAATTAGCTTCAGTTTATCATCAAGCTTGTCAATCAGCTCCACATCGCGAATGTTATATTCGATGAAGAGTTGATAGTTGTTTTTATAAAGATTGTGTAAGTTATCATACTCTTCATATGACAACTTTCTCTCACCAAGCTCCACATTAGCAATATTGTCCAGCTTATATGACTCTTGTGATTTTCCTTCTGGTGCATATCGCTGATACATATCGATATAATCCAGAGAGGCTATACCGAGCAAAGTATATGTAGTATTTTTGCGGTTCATACCAAAATCGACGACTCTAGAATAAACAGAATTCCAAGGTGACAGACGTTTCATTTCTGTTTCACCTAGCAGTTTTTGAATTCTGTTTACCAGATAAGGAATATCAAAGAATTTTATATTCCATCCTGTTACGATATCAGGATAGTTAAGCGTCCATTCATGCAAAAACTTTTTAATGAGATCAATTTCATCCGAACATTTAATGTAGGTAACATCACTCCTCGTGTTATTAAACTGTCCGCATCCAAAGACGAAAAACTTGGACTTCGATTTAAATGTGATTGCCGTTATAGGTTCATTAGCCATATCAGGTTCAGGAAAACCATTCTCTGAACCTACCTCAATATCGATGTTTACTATATTGATAAGAGATATGTCCCAATCAATATCTTCGGAGTAATTGTCCGAAATAAAAGTGTATTCAAATCTTTGATTGCCGTATATTTGAAAGCCGTCTACATTCTTATATTTCTCTATGAATTGTTTGGTTTCATATATGTTACCTGGTTTGATAGGTTCCACATTCTCGCTGTGAATAGTCTTATGCTTTGATGGTTTGTTTGAAGCAAGAAAAAGAGTTGGATTATAATCCAACTTTCTTCGAATAGGCAGACCATTTTCAATACCACGGAATAGAATTTTACTTCCATAGCATTGAACGTTTGTATAAAATGATTTCATCAAATGATAAGCTTCTTGGATGGAGAAACAATTCCGCCGAACATGGAATTATATTGATTGACAAATTCTTGAATAGGTGTAAGTATACAGATAATATGGCTTTTGTCAATCACTAAATCGACATCACTAGAAAATTGCGACCAAGGAGCTAGACCGACATTAGCATCGCTCATTGTTTTTCCAGGCATAATAACAATTCTGACTGCGTTTTTAAAACGCACACCTAAACTATCTTGACCAAGTAATTCCGCCATAATCTCTTCGCCAGTGATTAGCTTGAAAATCTTGATATTATTTGCCATTAGTCTACAAACTCCAGTTCATAGTCATATACATTCATAGTGATCCACTTCTCAGGAAACAGTGTAATTGTTCCTCCTGTTTCGGATCTATAACTATAAGAATTGTTAATATCGACGAAAAGACCGATCTTTTCCCACTTTCCATCATATTCTCTCTGACGATATTCTACACGAATAGGCGAATCATAAGTTTCCATTTTTTACTCCATATAATCTTTCAATGAGAATTTTGTTCCTAGCATATGATTTATTTTAGCGTCTTTATCATTACTCCAAATTAATACCTCTGGATCATCATATAAAAAATCACAGTCTTTACAATAATCAATCTTGTCGAAATTTTTATTCTTATGTGCCTCTCTCAATTCTTGATATGGTTGTCCATTCCAGATTTCTTCTACTGATTGTCTATCTAAATGTCCTAAAATACTTTTTTCTTCATTAGGTGGACCTAAAGTTTGACAACAAGGAGTTACCGCCGCATATCTTCCTTTAGATCCACCGGCTCGTATAGTCAACTCTGGAGCAAAAGGTCTTCCACAAGTTCTTCTTTCAGACTTATTTCTTTCATAACTGGGCCGATAATTGCCAGACCAGTTATGCATTTTCCAAATATACGCTAAAGTTTCTGCTTTGTCAATGAAATTCTTTTTATATTGTTCAATTTCGTATTCTATTTGTGTGTTATCTGTAATTAAATGATAACTGGAAGTTATACATTCGCTTTCTGTATTGTTGATATATTCCTTTGTTTCTATAGCATTTTTTAGTATAAGACCGAAATTATCTATATTCATCCACTTTTCATACAATTCTCTATTATATCCTATGCAAGAAAATCTGATAAAATTTATTCCGGCATCGATTATCCTTTTCATATAATCACCAGATAAATTACTGCCGTTAGTGTATATGAAACTTCTCAAATTTCTCTTGGAACATTCCTGTATATACAGGTGCAAATCTTTTGCCATTGTAGGTTCACCACTACCTTCAAGGTTTATTTGTGGCGAACCAGTCAATTGATCGAGTATATTTTTGAATAAAGATAAAGGCATTTTACGAAGAAAAGAAGAACCTCTACCCGTAGATTGTGGACACATCTGACAAGTATAATTACAGCCACCGAATATTTCTATAGAAGCTCTTTCGATATTCGGTATCATACCCTTTGCCAATAATTTAAATTCTTTATCGAAGATGATTCTATAAAATAATTTAGTAATATTCTATGGGTATCTTTCCAATCATTTACTTTAAAAGTTTTCTCTGCCACTAGAGAAATTGCATGATCGTTTCCACCGGGTTCACATCTATCACCGAAGAAGATAATATCATTTCCTATAGTATTAACAATTTGCGCCTTGTTTCGACCTTTACCGTAAATATCAATACCGGTTTCCCCCGCAATTGTGCATTCTATTTTAGAAAATGATTCATTTAGTCTATTTGCTATTTTCACCCTTTCGTTAGTCTCTAGGTCCCATTTAACATATTCTTTTCTTTGCTCTCTTGTACAGTTTCGACCTACAATCGAGAAATTATAAAGACCAATTCGCTTTTCTATATGACTACCTGTCTTGATAGGAAATTTAGATTCTTTCAATATAGAATCTAATGTTTTTAGTTCTTCTTCCGAGAGTTCAAAAAAAGTTTGATATACCTGTTTGCCATTCTTCATATAATGATTGCCGGCACAACTGAAAACACCAGTAACGGAAAGACAGATTTCTTCTCCGAGTTGTTCTACCGTCTTTTCATAATCACTGCCGGAAACAAGATATGTTTCTGATTCTTTTATAAATTTTAGGAAAAATTCTTGGAAGTTTGAATCGATTTTTGATCGGGAAGGCGTTAGAGTTCCATCAACATCGAATACATATTTCATTTCATACCTATATTATTGGAGCGGGTAGGAGGAATCGAACCTCTCGTCCTCAGCTTGGAAGGCTGTGGCTCTACCATTGAGCTATACCCGCATAAATTCAATAATTACCATATTACTATATATACCAAAGGATGTCAAGTCTTTCTTATAACTTTACCAATAGGTACATATTTATTTTTCTCTTCATTCTTTCTTACTACTTTTCCGTAGACGAGCCGCTTTGTTGATTTCTCTTTTTCGTTCTTTGGTTGCGGTTGACCATTCTGTGATTTCTTCTTCGTTTCTTCCACAACCTTTACAAGTTTTTGTACCATCTTCATACTCGCAAATAGTTACGCAGGGTGAATTTTCCATTTTTGTTATTTGATGCTCTATCGTTTCTTTCAGTTTATTTATTGTCGTAAACTTCTCAAATATTAATTTACATTTTATATCAATATCATCTAGGAAGCAATCATTTTTATTTGTTCCAAAAGCAATAAATGTTTTGCTTGGATCGTTTATATTTTCGCAATTGAAACTAAAACAAAACGGTCCTGAATTTTTTCCAATTATCAAATCACAAAAAGTAGACAGATAAGATATTTCATTCAAATCTGATGTATCCGATTTTATTATATCTTCAGTGCAAACTATATTGGTTTTGTTGTGTACTATTCTCTGTGTTGTTATAAAAGTCTTGTTCTTATGTTTTTCAGCAAGCTCTATGATGATATCTGCCATATCTCCGTTATATTCACACTGACCAGACAAACCTGGGCCATTAGAGATTAATATTTTACGATTGGTATTATTATAGACATAATCATCAACATTGTCAAGAATATAATAGTTAAAATCAACAAAAGGATAATAATTTTCAATCGATTTGATTTTCAGATTTGTTCCTAAAATTTCATTGAGTTCTTGATATATATCGTTCCACATTTTCATATTGAAATTTAATGTGCATTCGCCTTTATATTTGTTAAAATAGGATCCGATCCAAGTATTGACAAAAACAAAATCGTCTTTATTTAGAACTTGAACATTCTGATTTAGTCCTTCAACAAAAGCCCTCTTGATATTCAAATCTTTTAATATTTTATGGTCCTTGGAATGGAAATAATAAAAATCGGTTTCTACCTGGTTCATAACATCTTTGACAAAAGGTTTACTATGATACAGATCACCATTATGAAAATGGTTGAAAAAACAAATCGATTGCATTAACCCTCAATTCCCTTATAAGCCTTCACAGAATCTTCAACCAAAGATCGATTTTGTTCTATTGCAACATCAACTAATCTGTTTATAGCCTGAACCAACTTAGGTCTCTTGACCTTAAAGCAAATGTCTAGCTTCTTCTTAATCTCTGCTATTCTATCATTATTTTCGGCAAATTGTATATCATCTTCTAACATCCAAGTTCTAATATGGAGAATACAAAGCTTTTCGATAATTTCTCCTAGATTGTCCGTCTCGATATATTCGATATCAGGAATATCTTTTCTTCCGTTAAGCGTCGATTCGATCTTTTCTTTCATATACTGATCAACTAATGTGCCAAAGTTCATATTTTTCATTCAAATTCTCCTAGAATATTTTCAAGTTTCATCATATCTCTATGTTTAACATATTGATTATTGCCAATATAGATTCCGTTAGTATGTAGAACATTGACATTTAATCCATTCTTGATCGACAGGCAATGATACTGATTTAGATAAGGTTGTCTCAATAAATTACCACCGACTATAGGTCTATATTCGATCTTGTTCTTATTAAATACAGTTATCAATTTCTGCTTTATCTTCTTTGTTTTACAGATAAAGGGAAAACAGAAACAACTATTTTCTTTTTGATAGGTAAGTGGATAAAAACTCTTTTTACCATTCATGAAATCAAAGAAGAAATCATAATTTTCACGGCGTCTTATAATATACTTGTCTAATCTTTTTAGCTGTTGTATACCAATCAAAGCACCGATTTCCGTATTTCTAAAATTATAACCATCGGTAACAAATAGAAAAGATTTTTCGACGTCAAAATATTCCTTAGCGTATTCTTCAAAATGAATCGAAGCTCTGGCTAGACCGTGTGATCTTTTCATCTTCATCAAATCATATAATTCATCATCATTAGTCGATATCATACCACCTTCAATTGTTGTCATATGATGTCCAAAATAAAAACTAAATGTTGCTCCTATACTATTTGAACCTACCTTTTCATAATTATTCGTACATCCATGAGACTCACAAACATCATCGATAATTATTGAATTGGGAAACAGCTTTTCATACTCATGATTTTTAGCTGGTATACCAAGGAGATGTGTAACAAAAATCATTTTGATATCAGGATGAACCTGTGATATATGCTGCATATCAATCAGATCAAAACTATAATCTTGAAGATTGATATCACAAAATATTGGTTGCAATCCTAATTGAATAATAGGATTGATATTGGTAACCCAAGTACAAGCAGGAAGAAGAACTTTGTCACCTTTCTTGAGTTTATACTTTTCAATTATTGCAGAGACCAATAGAAAATTAGCTGTGCTTCCTGAACTAACAAACAGCGAATGTTTGCTACCCAACCAATTTGACCATTCGCTCTCAAACTTATCAACAAGCTTACCTTGAGTAAATTTATTGCTAGTTAGAACAAAGTTAGCAAGTTTAATTCTATCCATAAAAGAGATAGAATTCTTCATTAGAGGCCAATTAAACTCTGTCATAATACTCTCTATTTCCCATAAACCAATCAATCGTCTTTTTCAGTCCCTCTTCTAGCGATGTTTTAGATTTCCATCCAAGAGAATCCATTTTACTTGTGTCTAAAGCTCTTCTAGGAGTACCGTTGGGCTTACTTGTGTCCCATATAATTTCTCCTTTATACCCAACAAGAGAAGCTATTAATTCTGCTAGATATGCAATAGATACTTCTCTATTTGGTCCGATATTAATCGGCTTCGAATCGTGATAATTGTTCATAAGAAAAATAAGACCATCCGCCAGATCATCTGAATACAAAAATTCTCTCGTTGGTGTTCCGTCACCAAAACAAATGACGCGAGATAGTCCTTTTTCTTTTGCATCAATAAAGCGATTTATAAAAGCCGGTATTACATGACATTCTTCTAGACGAAAATTATCAAATATACCATATAGATTATTTGGCATAACAGAAACTGTTTCCATGCCATATTGCTCCGTATACTTCTGACACATCATAAGACCGGCAATCTTTGCTAAAGCATAACCAATGTTAGTCTCTTCTAGAAGACCAGTCATCAAATATTCTTCTTTGATTGGCACAGGAGCATGTTTCGGATATATACATGCGGTGCCTAGAAAACATAGTTTTTCAACACCATTTACATAAGCAGCGTCAATAACATTTGTCTGAATCTGTAGATTGTCACGAATAAAGTCTGCTGGATATTGCTTATTGAAGCCGATACCACCAACTTTTGCTGCGGCCAGAAAGACATGCTTTGGCTTCATCTTAGAAAAATATTCATAGACTTCAGACTGCCTTCTCAGGTCAACTTCTGACCTATCAGCACCAATGATGTTGGTATAACCCTTCTTCTTCAGTTGTCTTGTCAGTGCTGAACCAACAAGACCTTTGTGGCCAGCGATGAAAATCTTATCGTCCGGTTTCATGTTCACACATCTCCTTCACAAGGTCATCAAATTTAGTCTTTGGTTGCCAACCAAGAACCGTCTTAGCCTTTGTTGGGTCACCAAGCAGTGTCTCAACTTCAGTTGGTCTGAAGTATCTTGGATCAACAGCGATAACTGTCTTACCTGTCTTTGTGTCAATACCAATCTCATCCAGACCTTCACCCCGCCAGACAATATCCATATCAAAGTATGTCGCACACTTCTCGACAAACTCACGAACTGAATATTGCTTGCCAGTAGCGATGACAAAATCATCTGGCTTGTCTTGCTGTAGCATCAGCCACATGGCTTCAACATAATCTCTAGCATGACCCCAATCTCTTAGAGCATTTAGGTTACCCAGCTTCAGAACTTGTTGATTGCTATCTGCGATGTTCTTTAGACCAATCGTAATCTTGCGAGTTACGAATGTCTCACCACGGCGAGGGCTTTCGTGATTAAATAGAATGCCCGTACACGCATACATGTCATATGCTTCACGATAGTTCTTTGTAATCCAGTAACCATATATCTTTGCTACACCATAAGGTGAGCGTGGATAGAATGGTGTTGTCTCTGACTGCGGCACTTCTTGTACAAGCCCGTATAGTTCAGATGTTGATGCTTGATACACTCTACACTCTGGCTTGATAGTTCTAACAGCTTCTAGAACTCTGAGTGTGCCAAGAGCATCAACTTGTGCTGTATACTCTGGCATCTCAAATGATACCTTCACATGACTCTGTGCTGCTAGATTGTAAATCTCATCTGGTAATACCTTATCAACAACGCTAAACATGTTCAGTGCATCTGTTACATCACCATAATGTAGATTGATATTTGGATAGATGTGGTCAATGCGGTGAGTGTTTATCATTGAAGAACGGCGAACTACACCATGAACTTCATATCCCTTAGACAAGAGCAGTTCAGCTAGATACGAACCGTCTTGCCCAGTGATACCCGTAATCAGGGCTCTCTTCATTATAACTTACCTTCACTTCTTAGTTGTTTGGATCTAGCCCTAGCTGTCTTTGCGATTTCTTTCTTTCGCTCATCACTACAATAGAACCACTCTTGTATTTCAAAATCTGTTCGGCCACAACCTCTACAGATATTTGTTTTCTCTATGTATGCACAAACTTTCTTACATAATGAGTTTGTCATAATTTTCTTTCATAGTATTAATCATAAGATTCTTTATATCTGTGTTAGGTTGCCATTTCAATATTTTTTTTGCCTTTTCATAAGATCCTATTGCATACTTGTTAACCTCTTTTTTAATTACTTCCTCATCCAATGAATTTGCACCATGATATAGTTTATCATAATTTTCCCAAAATCTTTTTGGTTCATTGAAAGAATAGTCAATTTTTTTACCAAATGCCTCTTCAGCATAATAAATTATATCTTTTACTGATGTACCAGTTGATGTACAAACATTGAAAATTTCACCAATAGATTTTTTATTATTCAAACACAATTCGATTAAAGTAACAACATCATTCACATGAACATAATCTCTAGTCTGTTCTCCATTTGAAAAGAAGTTTAGCTTTATATTTTTCTTAACTTCTCTAACAATATAGTTTATTAGAGGTGGTGACTTTCTATATATATCTTGTCTGGGTCCAAACACATTGAAGAATCTAAGAGTTGTTACACTCAAATCATAATTTTTTATATATGAATTAATTAGGTTTTCACACATCATTTTCGAAAGTGGATAAATCAATCTAGGTGAAACTCCAATATCTTCAGTAAATGGCGCCTCATCTATAGTGTTATTTTCATATATTGCAGAGGTACTGGCAAAGATAACTCTTGCTCCAGAAAGTCTTGCAGCATTCAATACTGAAGCTGTACCGGCAACATTTACATTAATACATTCGCAAGGGTCAACTTCACAGGATGGTAAAGCAGTGATAGCAGCTAAATGTATGACACATTCAATGTTCTCTCTTCGAACTATATCTTCCAGTGATGTAACATCTCTGATATCTTTTTCATAAAAGTGGTTGCATATTAGCTTACCATTTTCATATAAATTTTCAATATATCCGTTGTTGAGGTTATCTAACCCAGATATATTGTATTCTTTATCTCTAAGCATAAGAGTTAAAGTTGAGCCTATACCACCTGCTGCACCAGTTATAAGAATATTCATATGTAGTCCTTTAAATTATCATCATCTCGTTTAATGTTTATTGCTTGTGCAGTTGGATATGGATTTGTGTTTGCAAAATCATTTATCAATATCCTCTTGCTATGATGAACTTCTGTTATCAATTGACAACCATAAAAACCTAGTGCATTAAGCATTTCTCTAGTAATACTTTCATATTTCTTAGGTCTAGATGTTACAAAAATAATTTTACAGCCTCTATCAAGTTCCTTTAGTAGAACATCAATATTACTTTGAATTGGTTCAACATCACTCAAATAATTGAATTTTGATTTTACTATTGTACCATCAATATCACAGAAGTATGTTGGTTTATTATTATAGTCTCTCCAATCTTCTAAAACACCGACATCAACAAAATTTTCAACTTCACTTTCAACAAATATATTATCATGATTAATTAAATAATCAATAATATGTGATACAAAAATTTCACCAGATACTTGAATACTTTCATAGGCTTTCATGAAAGTATTAGCAGATTCGAACTGATATCCACCAACACAAAAGTTATCACTCACAATCTTTTTTTCAACAACTGTGGTAACAATACCCTGATTATTTGTAATGGTAAAACTTTTTGCTGAAGCTGTTCTGATTTTAGGATGCTTTGATAATTTTGCAACATAGATAACATTACCGTTTTCATTTTTTGATTCATAAAAACCGTCACAATCTTTAATTAGAATTGGGCTATCTTTCGAAATTCTAGAACTTCTTAATAGACCTTGGTATACAGTTTCTGCTGGACCTGATGTCTCATTTTCCAGCACCACAATGTTGACACTATCACCAAAGGCCTCCGTCAACTTTCTTTTTGCTTCATATTTTTCATCATGTTCTTTCAAGATTATTACAGTGATATTAAACTTATCAATATAACTCTTCACTGCATTTTCAATCATCATCTTTCCAGAATAATCTGTTAAAAGATATTTTGGTCTAACGCCAGGAAATCTTGAAGATCGACCAGCACACGGTACTATCACTTCCATAATAAATTTATCCTCTCAACTAAAAAATTGATATCATCTAAACTCTTTGAATATGGTAGAATTCTTAACAACATCATTATTAATATGTAATTATTATCATAAAAATCATAGTTTGTCAATCTAAAATTTATGCTATCAAGTTTTATTTTTAAATTTATATCTTCTTTTCTAACAAACCAACCACACACCAAATCCTGTCTAAGTTTAGCCAAATCAAATACATAAGAATCATATTCTGTTGTTAGCGGATCAATAAGTCTAAATGTCTTAGACTCAATATCAAACAGTATATTATCTAATGTAAAGTCTCCGTGATATTCAGTACTTGGTAATATTTTTGGTAGCCTATCAAATAAATCTTCCTTATTGAATGTTATACTATAGTCTTCAAAATTTATTTTGTTCAGCTTATCTTTATAAACATTTGTATAATCTTTTTTGATACATCTTTTTGTTAATATAGATATGACATGGTGTATGTAATCAGTAATATCATTTACACCATTCTTCAGTAGATATGTTTTCATATCAATATTTTTGATGTACTCCATTTCATATACATCATCATATTCTGAGTATATTTCTGGTAGATTCAAACCTATATTCGTAAGAATTTTTATTCTTTCAAGATTTCTAGAAGTATTGCCTATCTTCTTGACAAATATTCTTTTATTATCTTTTATAATATAAACTTCACTACCAGAGTGCCCAGACAACTTTCTAATTACTTCTGCCATTCTTCCATATCTTCACGAATCAATGAATGTGGTGTACCATTATATTGACCAGGTGGAAATGGATGATTTATGTCAACATATAGAAGATTTTCTCCTATCAAATTATTTTCTTTCCAGTTAGAACTCATCATTTCTTCTCCAATCATTATAGTTCCCTTATCATAGAACTTGTCTATATTGATAAAAGTTTTAGAGTACTTATTCATATTATTAGATGAAGAAAATGCAAATTGGTCATTACCAAAATCTCTATTAGGAGTCATTCTACAGTTTGGAACATAAAGTTTGCTATTATCTAATTTATCAAATGGTATTTTAGCATTAATAGCAAAGTCGTATCTAATGCGAATAACCCAATCATAGACGAAATTGTGTCTCTCTTCGTATGAACATTTTAATTCATTAGCCTTGTGTATTGAATACAACTGACTGTATGTTGCCAGTGCTGGATTTTTAACTTTCCAATTTGGCTGTGGAGGTGGAACTCTGGTGTACTTAGATAGATCAGGGTTGAGTGGTTCTTCTACCAATAGTGCTTTCGGCTTATAGATATTCAAATTTGGAAATTCATCTTTTTCAGAATTCCAAGTGGTATGACAAAACACATCTACATTAGCAGTATCTAAAATGTTTTTCTTAATATATTCATAACCAATTTTATAACTTCTTGGTTGACCAGACAAACAAACTGCAACTCTCATAGCAAACCTCTATACACATTGTTTTTAAACCAATAATTGAATCTATTCATATCGAAGAAATTATTTCTTGGATTAAGAATCGGTTGTTTTAGCATTTCATTATACTTGTCATCATCAGTATCAAGTTCGATAATTCTATCAATCATCTCTTCATCATTTTTGTAATCGAGTCTATTGATAAATGCATCTGGATTAAAATCTATCTGAACTGTTGGGCTACCCCAATAAATTGGAATTGTATTACAATACAGTGCATGATAGAGTTTTTCAGTAACATATCCTGGATAAGAAGAATTCTCGTAGCAAATATTGAACTTTCTGGATCTTATAAAGTCAAACTTAGATGTGTGAAATTTTGATGGCTCTCCAGATAAAAATTCACCCATGTTATTAAATAGTGGCCCAGCAGAATCTACCTTTTTATATTGTGATATTTTATGAAAGATATTATTTCTCTCTTCACATGCTGAGTTCTTTACAACAAACGAACAGAATCCACTTTTATCTTTAACATTAGAATTTCTTTCTATATTTGAGATAGTAGGTAAATTTAAATCTCTCTGATAGAGAAAATCATCAACTACATATAATGGAAGTCTATAGTGCCTGTTTGTTACAATATGATCAAATGTTATAAACTTATGTGCGGCATAGTTCCACGGCCTTCTATTTTCTCCTGTAAAGAAAATCTTTATAACTTTAGTTGAGTCATATGACCTATTATTTGTACCAAAAGTTTCATCGCAAAAAATAAGATAATTTGGATTTGCATCATCTCTGATAATATCAAATTCTTTTGATAGCACATCAATGAAAAACGATTCTATTGATTCAAAACTATCGGTAAAACCGAGTCTTAAAGAAGGTTTATTCTGTTGCATATATGGTATCCCTGAAAGTTTTATCTCTCTTTGAATAGCCGAAATCTTTTAGTAAATTCTCTATTGAGTTGTTCGTATCTTCGACCGAGATTACTGGACGAAACTTGTCTATAGTTTTAATGGCACCTTTCAGAATTTTATATTCATGACCTTCTGTATCAAGTTGAATAAAATCGCAGGATTTCAGTGCAAAATCATCTATTCTATAAGTTGGAATCTTTGATGCTATGTCATGTAATACTACATTCATACCTCTATTTGTATTAACTCTTATGATAGGCGTAATCAATTCATTGGAATCTCCTAAAGCACCCTGCGCCTTGATTATGTTGCTCTCCTGACAGTTATTTGTAAGACAGAAAAAGTTTAAAGGATCAGGTTCAAAAGTATAGACAGTATCGAATATTTGAGATAAAAGTCTAGGAAAAATGCCACAGTACCCGCCGGCTTGTATAACAACATCTTTCTTGACAATATGTTTGAGGTATGTTTCTTTAACTGAAATTTTCCAGCCTTCTATAATATCTATAAATGCGCTATCGTCAATAATTTTCATCCATTGACTTACTCCATCAACATCGCATTCTATCATTTCGGTTTGCTGTGAATATGACATTTTAATTTTTATACCAAAACCAAACGAAGTTCTTTGAATTGCATAAAGGAGTCCTTATTTTATTCTCGTTGCGGAAATCTTTATATGCTCTAATAATATTTTCTAGATTGCCATCGTGTCCAAATATCATACCTCTACTCTTGATCTTTGGATAATATGATTGCAATTCATTCTTTACACTATCATATGTTTGTTGACCATCAATGAATATAAAATCTATTGAATTGTCGGAAAATCGATTCACAGAATTTTCCGATGAATCAACGATCAATTCAAACCTATCTGCAAATTTATTCATATTCTTATTGCATATTTCTTGATATCTTTTCATATCCTCTTCGGTTCTGAATCGATCTAGATCCTGGTAACCCTTATATGGATCTACGCCATATAGCTTTTTGATTCTAGGACAAGCAGATAAGAGTTCATGACTCGTTTCGCCTTTTAATACGCCTATCTCAATACCGACAGTTTCTTCTCTATATCTATTGATATATGGAATAATACCATAAGCAGGTAAAAAATCAAAGGGCCATAGACCTACCTGTTTTAGTTGCTCAATATCAAAAAATTCTGGGTCCATATTATTCTCCGTACAATTCCATTATCTTTTCTTTTATTTCTGGTATTCTATCATATTGATGTACTATAGTAAATATAATACCTTCTTTATTTTTTATTATATTATCCTCTATCACAGGATGTGTATCTTCATATAACATTTGATATTGAATAAGCTTGGAGGTATTTTCACCAAATATTTTTCCTAAATCACCTGACCCAGACTCTACAGATTTGATGGTTGTTCCTAATTGAATTGACCAACCATCATCGTTTTTAGTGAATAAAGTGTCGTCGATATAAGGATATGTATTGATAATAAAATTGAATGTGGCCTGATCTACAATAGGAATAGGGCGATTGACGCTTAACTGAAAGATCATAAGCATCAAGCTTTCGACATAATCATGTGTACCGGCAACAGTGCCGACATTATAAATTAGTTCATCTTTTAGTGCATTATGAAAAAAGGGTCCAAAAGCATCTAGAAGATTTTGATTGCCCCAAGGTTCATTTTTATATCGCATACCTTCTGAAGAAGCTATTAGCCTTTTCTGCCCTATATTATTTTCTATCCATTCTGAAGGATTTTTTTGGAAGACAACATCTCTTGTATCAGTTGTTATTATATATCGATATCTTTCTTTTCTAGAATGTATTGCATTCCACATATAAAAAAATCGAGCAACATGAGGAATATTATTTGATTCGAGTTTATAATCACCTTCAGGAGTTTCTTTACCATAAAGAAAAGGCACTGCACCTTTCTGCTTTACAATATCAATTGTCTCTTTGCTTATATTAGAAGCAACGAGTATAACATCTCCGGAAAATCCGCTTTTCTTTATTGAATTGATCCAATATTTTATATCATCCCATTCATAATTAGTTGCATTTCCTATTATCAGGTCTTTTTCCAAGGATATTCTCCATATTTTTCGAGTATTACGTTATTGCCATTTTTAAAGAAATCTATTGATCCATATTTCTTTTCCATATTATCATCAAGTCTATAATTAAGGGTGTGTAATCCTGTAGTATGATAATTATCGTGCTTGATTATTTTGGTGAGAATGTTGTAGAATCTTCTGTCTCCGCCCCAACCAGAATGCCAATGTTGACAAACTTTTATTAGAAATTCTCGGCGAAAACAATATGAAGATGTGTCCACTAAATTGTCACTTCTTTCTTCCGTAGACCAGAAGATAGGCCATCTGCCTATACTTTCGCAACAATCTGTATCGACAAACTGCTTATCTTTGGTGCAAATATTTCTTAGAGAATAAGCCCAATCATAATTATTTTTTTCGACCAGATCGATTAATGTTTCAACGTGATTTGGTTCTAGCCAATTATCTTCATCGAGAAATAAAATATATTCGGAATTAATTAGATGTGGATATCCAGCATATATTCTATGACCATAGAAACCATTTGAGCCAGTATTTTCGGGTGTTGTAGTTTTTTGAATAATGATTCTATCGCCTGTCATTCCCTGAGAGACAGAATTCACTTGATCATTATATTCTGGTCCATCTATTACCAACAGATGCTTTAAATTTGAATATGTTTGATTTTGGACACTTTCGATACAATCAAAAAGAAAAGTGGTGCCAATGGTAGGTGTAATGATAGTAGCTGATTTCTCAATTTTTAATTTCATAACAAATATCCTAAACTAAAAAGGAGGGCAGATTAATTCCACCCTCCTATTATATATCTTACTTATCTTCGGCTAAAAATTGCTTTTCGGATTCTTCACCATTAATAACAATCTTCTTTGGCTTCTTTTCTTCTGGAACAAAGCGTTCTAGCCAAATTTTAAGCATACCGTTTATGAGATCGGCATTCTTGACTTCAATTGTATCGGCCAGAGTAAACTTCCGTGTGAAAGCTCTATCTGCGATACCTTTGAATATATAATCTTCCTCCTTCACATCCTTTGATTCAATAGAACCCTTAACAGTTAAAACACTGTCTTGTAGTTCAAGTTCAATTTGTTGCTTGGAAAATCCGGCAACAGCAATTTCGATGATGTACTTGTTATCAGCGACCTTGACGATGTTATATGGAGGATAAGCAGAAATCTTTGGCATATATTCTGAAATCTGCTTTACCTTATCTAGAATCGGTTCAAATCCTACAGCAGTCTTGGCAAATGAACCGAAATCGAAAGGATCGAAATGTGGTACTCTATTAATTGTCATGTATTAACTCCTATGTTAGCAAGTTGTTTTTATCTTCCCTTTAGGCGAAGATGGTGTGGAGTACGCAACACCTTTTCTCCACAATAATATATATAATACATTTTAGATCGTTTGTCAAGTACCTGTTGAACCCATACCACCAATTCTATCGGTTTTTTGGACGGGCTTTTCATACGTAACTTCTATTTCATATGAAAGAGATTTAATAAGTTCTCCTTGAGCAATTCTGTCGCCTTCATGAATAAAATATCCGTTATCGGAACTATTTGTGACAAGAATAAACAACTCTTCTACATAATCCGAATCAATTACTCCTTCAGAATTAACAAGAGTTAGACCTTGCTTTAAAGAGTTGCCAGATCGAGGATGTATTCTAACGGAGTGTCCTTCAGGAATATCAATGATTAATCCTGTAGGCACCATGAATCTTTCCTTAGGACTAATAAAAAATCTATTATGATTAATCGGTCTTACTATAGGAGAATTATAGCTATTATATCCTCTCACTTCTGTTTTACCAGCAGAAGAGAAAGAAAGATCGAAACAGGCAGATTGTTCAGTTTTGAATTGTGGAGTAGGAACTGCAATATGTGTCTTAAAAAATTTTAGCTTCATAACAAATCTCCTTTATTTATATATTAAGTAATTTCTTCCCAGTCAATAGAACCCGTTCCAGTGTCAGAGTCAGTTCCGGCCTGCATCGCAAGTGTCAATATTTCAGGAGTCGAAGTAAAGCTATTTCTTTTAAGTTGATATGTGAAAAGCGAATCTTTACCGAGAGTAATATCTGAAGAAGATTGGTTCGAAATACCCAAAAAACCTTGCTGTAACAACGTTCCGCCAGTCATAGTATTAGCAACATAATTGTATTCAATACAAGAATCAGTTGATACTGAAGTGAATGTTGTATTACCTCCTAAAGTTGCACCAGCAATGAGAGCATACTTTGCTCTACCATTGTTACCTTCAGCTAGAGCTGATATGTTTGTAGGAAGAGCTATAGCATCAAGTTGTGTACTTTTTAATCTGATTGATACGATAGGATACCAAACACCAGCAGTAGCCATAGTAAATACATCATTTGCAGGTCTACCTATTGATCTTGGTTTGCCCCTCAATTCATAACCACCCTCTGAAATAACAGAAGCACACACCATCTTAAACGTAGATGATCCAGCAGTTTCTGTTGTGTTTGTAATTTCTCCTCTAACTGGTAAACAAGCAGTAGTCATATATGGCGCATCGATGATATTCGCATGATGGAAGGAATGACAGTGAATAAGTTGACCGTTGATAACAAAACCACAACGAACTGTACCAAGTCCTAACCATTCGATATCTATAAATATGATCTGTGCTTTAGTGAGATCGAGAGTTAAACCAGAGGGATTTCTATTTGTAGGAGGTAATGTTTCTGACCAGCCTGGGCTATTGCTACCGTCTAATGTATCAATATTCCAGTTGGCTTTAGCGACTTTGGTTTCTTCGACAGAACCGGTAGAATAACTTCTTTTCACAAATGAAATTGTAGTATCATCTTGCTCTAGAAAGATACCATTCTGTGTTGAAAAGTATCCAATTCTCTGCCTTAATCCTGCCTTTGGGGCGTTCATAATAAAGGTGTTTAGTATCTGTAAAGATTTACCGGGTTGATAAGCAAACACTCTTTTTGATTCTCTTGCTACTTGAGCGTCAGCTGTAGTGTCAACCGTCATTGAGAACGCAGCAGAATTTGCATTAAATGCATAAGTAGCAGTAGCTGTATTTGCTACATGATACTTTTCGGACACATCATAACGATTATACGAATCAAAGAGGGTTAACGGTTGTGAGACCCTGGCTCGACCAAATGCGTCTACTGACATACCAGAAGGATTAGAGCCAGTTAGATTTCCATATTGATCAGCAACCATTACAGTTTCGAAAATCGTCTTCTCTTGATTCAAATACTGATTTAAGTCTTTACGATATTGTGCCATTTATCTTCTCTTTTTTGTAGACACATTATACATTATTTTTTCTAGGTTTACCTATAGTATACTTAGCAACTAATTGCCAATTATTCTTTTCTTTATGAGAAATGATACTGATTTGTTTTATTGAGATAGTAGGATCAGCAGTTTTCTTTTCATCAACAAGATCGACTAGTTCCCACTCATGGAGCAAATTCGCTATAGTATTTCTTCTCGCTCTATCTTCTTCTGTGAAATCTGAATTTTTGCCATCTAAAAGAAATAGTTCCTTGAAATGTAAAATGTAATATCGACCCTGTTTATGTAGAATATGACACGATTGATATAAAGTTTTTTCTATCTTGGATGCTATTCCTATTCGGGTCAAAGTTTCTCTAACTTTGAGAAAATCGTCACTCTCTCTTAGTTTCACCTCTATCAGTTCGTTTATGTTTATCATCAAAACCACCTTTATACAATTTCTTTTCTATTTCTTTTAATTGTTCTTTTGTCAAAATTTCTAAAGCGGCCTTGGCTTTGTCGTTCGAATATTTATAATATTCTTTTACAATATTCAGGTCTTCACTCTTTTCCAGTTTTTGCCATTTTTGAAAAGGGCGTTTCCAAGGTCTTATAATATTTATATAATAGTGGTATTGAAGATTTTTATCTAGATGTGCATTTTTATTCATTTCATTCGCATATAGTATGCAGTCATAATGAAAAGATAATGCTTTATTTACAATGAACGGAACATAGTCCCGTTCATTATCTTGTGTCACAACTTCCTTCTTTGTCTGAAGAATAGAAGGAATTATTTCTTTGAATAGGTCTGTCAATTCCATGCACTCGCTGAATATTTCTGGAGTATCTTACACTCTTTTTCTGAAATTGTAAAGACTTTATCCATACCAGGTTGGCCTATAGGTATCAAAATCATTTCGCGACCGTCTTTAGTCTTCGACTTGGTATATTTAAGTTCAGAAGACTTAATGAGAAATACTTTACCATCCGACCAATGCGGCTTGGTAGAGTTTGGCACCGAAATGAAGATGACCCTATCGGCCGAGAGGCACTTTCGAAGCTGGTTAGGCTTGAAAGTGAAAGAGTTCTTGGTGATCCAAGGCACTTGTGTTTTGACCTCACATCGAAGCCCGTCGATCAACATGTCTTTTTCAGAATCATATTGATCAACGGACGCCTCGACGATCTGGCCGTGCAGGCGATAATAATTTGCGATGATTGTTTCGCCAGCACGGCCAAGCATTTCGATATTATTTTTGTACATGATTAAGCGGATTCGTCGTCGTCTTCATAAAAACCAAGAGCAAGACCTAAAGGTTCGACATTCTTAGGAACATCAGACATTTTGGCCAAGATATGATTTCTATAGAGTTTCTTTTGCTTCTCGTCAAGAAACTGTGGCATGACGCCGATTACTCTCCACATCGAATTGTTATGCGGTTGCATCAATTTGATATTGCTGAGTTCTCTATTGACCCATTTATACATTTGATCATGAAACTCTTCAAGCTTCTTGATGAAGGTTTGATGATTTTGGGCGGCAACATCAGGATCATCATCCACAGAATACAAAACGATATTTGTAACAATACCTTTAGATGCGTTCGGCAGTAAATAGCGACAATAAACCTGCTCAGGCCTATTTCCTCCTGAATCATAGAAAGCGATATCTTCCATTGATTGAATGTTGAAATTTTCTCTGTAATAAGATGATTGCTTATCTAAAGACTTTTCCAACCATTCGAGCCACTCGGAACGTTCACGAAGAAGAATTAGGTTACCCTTGGTGTTTCTCTTCGCCTTTTCATAAATCTGTTTTGCCAGTTTGGTAATGTTACCACCAACATTCGAATAGAAGTATTCGATGTTAACATCATTATAAAGCCAATTGTCGATTGACTTTATATCACAAGGCATTTCCCCAGAATAGATGATCTTGGTGCCAGCAGCAATGAAGTCTTTCCAGGTCGCTCTCTTCTGAGGCCTATGTTTATTGGCGATTAGACCGTTTGTGATATTGATCTTAACAGATGCGTTATCCTCATATGAGTAGGTCGCACAAGGTATAAACTTCTCGCCACAGACGAGTGCAGCACGAATACGAGTTCTACCATCCCTAGGTACACCATCTGTACCTACGATGGGCGGAAAATAACCGCAATCCCAACCTTCAACTTTAAAGCTATGAGAAATATCTTCGGTGAGAGAGTTTGTATTCTGTTCTGCTCTTACAGCAATGTTGCTGAGTCTATCATCATCCATCGTGTAATTAGAAATATCCAACCAACCGAACTTTATAAATTTGGCATTGATTTGCTTATTCTTTACGAGTTCCGAGTTAGGATCAAAAGTGTTGTAGTAATCTTTAATATTGACAATATTACCACAAAAAGCTCTAGACGATACGTCATTCCATTGTACGCTTATCATAATGTTTTCTCCTTTTGGCCTACGGCCTTTGCTTGTTAAATGATAAGATTTTTCCTAAGGAATCTCCTATCATAGGTATATATTAACACTAAACGTATTCGCAGTCAACCATTATTTCAGTCAAACATGCTACAAAATTAATCTCCTGATCCGCAACAAAAGCTGATTGGTATTGATACTTTGCAATAGTAACAACAGCCTGAGGAATGCTATGTGGTTTCATATAATCATAAAGACCTTCATATATCTTTCGATATAGAACGGCAGGATCAACATCACTGTTGTTTGCAACCCACTTTCTCATTGTAGAGAAATCTTTGTCCTTTAGAGATTTAATCAGATCATCCAACTTTCGGACATCCGATAATTGAGATAAAGTACCTGCATCAATAGAACCAAAGGACGAATACCTCTGCAACTCATTTAAAGTTCTACGGTAATCAGGAAAATACTTTTCGATAATCTTGGCTAAAACCGGCTTTTCAAACGAAATGTTTTCGGAATTAAGAATACTTTCGACTCTTCTGAAGAAGGCTGTCGCCATCTTGGCCTTTTCACCATTCACAAGTTTAAAATCGATAACTGAACATCGAGAATGAATCGCTTCAATTATTCGAGCCTTAAAATTACAGGTGAAAATGAAGGTACAATTATCACTAAATTCTTCAATAACACCTCTTAGGCCAGCCTGAGCCTCTGGAGTTAGATAATCTGCTTCGTCAATTATAATGACCTTGCGACCACCCGTCAAAGACATGGTTGACGCATAGTTTTTAATTTTAGTCCTTAGAACATCGATACCCCTTTCTTCCGAACCGTTAATGATGATATGATCAATTCCAATCTCATCACACATAGCCTTAGCAACTGTAGTTTTGCCTACACCTGCCGTGCCTGTGAGCATCAGATTTGGAATAAACTTTTCATCCACATATTTCTGAAAGACATTTTTCAGTCTATCAGGAAGAATACAATCAGAGACCTTTTGCGGTCTATATTTTTCGACGAAAAGATATTCTGTCATTTACTGTGACTTCAAAATCACATTATAAAATTCTTCGAACTGATTATTACCTTCGACCTCTTCATTGAAGTCGGCACGAAAGTATGCTTTGGCCATTCTCTTAATAATCTTCTTATCAACTCCTATATCATCAAATAGCTTATCCACAATCTCTTTCTGTAGACTTCTTTCCGCCATAGCCCTTGTCATACTATCATTCATTTCAGAAATGGCCTTCTTGACCTTATCACGGTCAGAAGCCGAAAGAGAATTGATGGTTACTGTAGGATGATTATGACCAATATTAGACATTAATTACCTCACTTATCAAGAGCGATAAAATACTTAATTGTGTTATTGCTATTCGCGAAAATAGCAAAGCCCGCGACATTGATCTTCACATTATAAGAATCTGGAATGATCTTCAGGCTTTCGATCTTAAATGTAACCTCAAAATCTTTCCCAGAATAGTCGTCTAGTCGAGAACTGGCATAATTCGAACTGCTATTATTCTTCTCATGTGTCTTGACATATAGACCACCAGATTCGCCATAAACAGTCAAAGTCGGTAGATTGTTTAGGCTCGCAATCTTCAAAAGCTTCTGTAGTGAATTATATGTAAGGTGGAATTCAGCATCGGGACTTGGAATATCCAGAGACTTATCAGGCGGTAGCTTGATATGATTAGGTGAGCAATAAAAGTAATGTAGCTTGAAGTTTCCTTCAACAATTTCAAGGTGATTATCCTTAAACGAAATATCAGGATTCTCAAAGACACTTAGGTTGGAAAGAAACTGATTCAGATCGTAAATTCCAAAATCAGAAGGAAAAGAATCTTCTAGTGTAGCTTCGGCAAGTATGACCTTATCACGATCTATGGTTCTTTGATGTGTGCCAGCCTTAACCATAAGGTTTGGATTGATTGCAGAAAAATTCTTTAGTACTGATATAGTCTTTTCAGATAGCTTCATGATTAATCCTTTCTATAAAGATGGTACTATATTAGCAGGTTCTTTAAGGACTTTCAACATATTTTCTATGTTGACCTGCAACGTTTCTAAAGATGCATCATTACTAAGCTCGTAATCATATGGGTGACCAATCCATGCCCATTCGGAATAATGCACATTAAAATTTTTCATATTTTCAGGAGTATTTTTCTGATTAGCTTCTCTTGCGATATCAAACCATTCAGGTTCTTTACCTCGTTTAACCCTTACATTAAAGCCGCACATTTCTCTAATGAAGAACATTTCATTAGTAAATCTTACATCAGAAATAACAACATTATCATATTTCTCTAGATTTTTTTCTAGTACATGTATCCAAATATTTTTATGTATAGAATTTCTTCCAGCTTCAGTTCCCATTATTTGTAGCATTTTTCTTGGTGTAATTTCTTTCTCCAACTTATTAGACCACCAAGTATCGACCTTCTCCCTGAATTCTCTACTTTCGTCTGTATCACCTTCCAATAAGTCTCTATCCCAACCAAAGATTATGGAAATACAATCTTTGACCGGATCAGCAAAAGATAGCTTGGTATAATTCTTTTCTGTTATTAGAAAGTCTGCGACGGTACCTTTGCCTGATCCGGCAAATCCAACTAAGCCAATCAGCATAATATATTTTCCTTATCAGAATTATTATAGATTGCCTGATAAAGCGGCAATCTTTTCCATATTACCACTAAAGCTATATGTACCAACATGTTGTGTCTTCATCCATGGGCAAAGCCAAACAGAACCACCAATCGCTCTCCAATATTGGCAAAACATATAATCCTCAGAAAGATAACGATCACTATCAGGATCAATCACAGTATCAAAATAGGCATGAATATATCGTGAACCATCAAAGTTTGCCTGTCCCTGATGATCAGGTCTATATCTAAGGTGTGGATATTCTTCCTTGAATTTTGCAAACACCTGTCTCTTTATTAGCATATAACCAGTACCAATTTCCATGACTTCAAGAGGTTCGGTCACCTTGAATTGTGTTGTTCCTGGTACAGCATTAAAAACATAATCACCAATGACGCTTTCAAGTTCAGAAGGATCAATCTCGGTATTATTCTTAACCGTCCTTACGACATTCCTCCAATTAATAGACTTCTTTGGATATGGCGCGCCTATGATATCCTTATCTAGGGCAATAAGTGCCAGTACATCATTAGGATCAAATCCAATATCAGAATCTATAAAAAGAAGGTGAGTAAAATTTTCTACTCTAAGGAATTCATCGACCAGATAATTTCTAGCTCTTGTTATCAGAGATTCATTGAATAAGAAAGAAAAACGGCTTTCAATTCCATAATGGTTCATTAGACCTTGTAAATCTAGAATTGACTTAACATATAAACCGTTCGCTTGCCCACCATACATGGGAGTAGCAATAAATATCTTGTTCTTCCTTAGCTCTTCTACTTTAATTGAAAGTTCCATTATTATCGCTCCATATTCAAAGAGGTGGGACACAATTATATATGTGTCCCACCTTCTAACTTTTAGAAAAAGAAGAAAAAATTACCGAGCTAGGCGATAATATGTCTTCTTTTGATTACCGATCTTACGATAATTGGTAAAGATTCGGAAACCCTCGGAGCGAAGTTCCGAGATTCGCTTTGAAACGGAAGCCTTGGGTAGACGGGCATCCTTGGCTAGTCGAGAAACAGTAACACCAGGTGATGCAACATTACGCTCTAGAACATTTAGCACTCGATTCATCTGACTCATATATTTTTCTCCATAAATGATCATCTTTTGGAATATTCCATTATGGGATGATGATCGTCTCCCATAATGAAACTATTATACACCCTTTAAATAGGATTTGCAACCACATTTTCGACTGCCGCAGCAATTTCTGTGGTGTCGGGCGTATAGTTAAGCTTGTTATAGAGTTCCATGAAGGAAGTCTTGGTTTCAAAATCAAAGCGATTGAGACACAACTCGATTGCCTTGGTCTCATTGCGACCAAAAATCAAATAGGCTTCGGCAATATGCACAAGGCGACGAGTCGAAATAATTTCTGATGCAGCACCTTCATAAAAGCTCTTTCGAATCACATTGGCCCAAAGAACAAGCTTCTCTGCAAACTCAGGATTATTAACACCACCCTTCTGGAAGATGTTATTGATAATCTTAATTTCAGTCTTCTCGGCAGGATATTCTTGTTCAAAGGTAATCGGGAATCGCTCCAGAAAAGCTTCGTTTAGAATATTAGTGCCGATGAATCGACCATCATCGTTACCCTTACCCTTTGTGTTAGCCGTCGCAAAGATATTGAAGCCGGGAGCAGGATAAATGATCTTGTTAATCTTCTTGATAAAGATGGGCTTACCTTCAAGGACGGGCTGCAAGCACATAATCTTGTTAGAAGCCAGATCGATCTCATCCAGCAGCAAAGTAGCACCGCGTTCCATCGCGATAATAACAGGGCCGTTCTGCCATACGGTTCGTCCATCCATCAGACGAAACCCGCCAATTAGATCATCTTCATCAGTCTCTACCGTAATATTAACTCGGACACATTCACGATTATCCGCGGCACAAATCTGTTCAACCATCAGTGTCTTACCGTTGCCGGACAGACCCGTGATAAACGTAGGATAAAACTTTCGAGAATTAATAATCGACCGAACGTCATTATAATGACCGAAAGGAACATAACCAACTGTTTTGTCGGGAATCAACGAAATAGTATTATCAACTAGCCGAAGATCGGCTGAAGCTTCGATGCTATTAGCAACTGGTATTGCCGACTGAGGAACAGGAACAGAAGGAGTAGGAACACTTGCGCGAACCTTCTCACGCTTAGCCGGCTTAATTGAAGGACTATTGAGCGAATAAAGTCCTCGACCAGCGCGACGGGAAAGATCGTTGGTAAGCCAGGCCGCATTGGTAAGGCCTAGCTTTTCACAAACCTCAAGCACCTGACTTCGTGAAATAACATCGATATTTCCATAATTCTTTACAACTTCCGCGATAAAAGCACCACGATCTACAAGCTTAGGCATTTAGATTTTCCTCTGTTTTGACTATGTAATTATACATGGAATGGAAAGATATGCAAGCACAATTCTGCATAGCTGGTATGCATTAATCGCATATCTCATTAATGAATCGATTCAGCAAAACGCGGTTGATCTTCTTTTTGTCGCTGAAAGAAATAAAGGCCTTTTCTACCTGACGCTTGGTCATTTTTGAATTGACCGATAGTTCTTCATTTTTAAAATTCAACATCTTGGCATTGATATAATAATAACTATCGTATGCTGGAGAAGGCATAACCAAGAAATTATTATCTTTCCACGAAGTTTTTAGCTTAACAGCCTCTGTCGAGGATAGAGAAGGAATTTGTTGAATGATACTTTTAATACTAGAATCGGTCAGATAGAAACCGATCAGATTGCTATTGGTACGCGCCTTGAAGATTTGAAGAAGGGTGTTGGTCAAACACTTGGAATGAAAATGAGCCAAATTATAATCCTTCTTCATAACAGAATCTTGGATTATGTATTTGCGCTTCTTGCCAAAACTATAGCTGGATATATTAACGATATTGCAAGGATCAGATTCACCGTCGGTAAGAAATATCGTATTGATAACCTGAAACTTATTCTTTTTTTGATAATTATTGACGATATCAATTCCAGCAACGATTGCTTGATTGAGAGGTGTCGAAGACAATTGATCAGATTTGAAAGAACAATGCCTGGACATCAACCAAAGATTTCGAAGCGATTCATTCGTCTGGACAATTGACATCTTTGATGAAAGAATATTCCGAAGCCTGAACCCTCGATTAAAAAATAGTTCATTGTCATTGGTAGAGAATTGTTCGCGAAAATCTGATCCTGTAGCAGTCTTGAATGAATAGACTTCGAAAGGAATTTGTGCTCGGCGACAAAACATCACAATGCTGTATAGCTGCTTAATTGTTCCGTTAAGCGTGTTTAGCATTGATGACGACCAGTCGATAAAAATTACAAAGCCATGGTTCTTACCATCAGCAACCTTGGTCATCTTAAGGAATATATCATCGCTGAACTTATATGAATGAAGCTTGTTCATATCGATGATACCGGTTCTCGCCGTCGAGGTGCGAGAATAAGCATCAGCCGCCTTTTTCATTTCAAATTCTTTGACCATATACGAAATGGTTGAATTTTCAGCCTTCTTAAACTGTTCAAACTGTTGAATAATTGTGTTTGCTGTAGGATCTTTTACCCAATGAGTGTTATAAATAAAATTCTGTTCGTCCAGAACCTTCTTATAATCATCGACAATTTTTTCCAAGTTGGGCTTGGGCAACTTAACATATACATATTCAGAATCATCGTCAACGAAAAGTTCCTTAGACTTTTCGTTCCAAATCTTTTCAGTTATGGCCTCGGGAACATCATCCTCGCCACCGTCATCTGATTTTGACTTTTCATCAGAAGAGGACGGAGATTCTTCCAAATCTTCATCATCATCGGAAGCTTCTCCGCTCTCGGATCCATCAGAATCATCATCCGAATCTGAATATTCCGAATCAGAACCATCAGACGATTCTTCGTCTTCATCATCTTCAGATTCATCAAAACTGTCTGAGTATGATTCGTAATCATCTGATTCAGAATCTTCCGATTCGTCTTCTTGATTAAGCTTTTGCTCTTCTTCCTTAGACTTTACCAGCTTGTCCTTAGACCAGAGGAAAATCTCTTCGGTCAATTTAACAACTTCGTCAAAAGTCTCGGTCTCTCCCAATTGATTCAGGAAGTCCCTCTCTTCGGAAGAGAACTTGATTCCAAGAGCTATTCCGCCCTTATAATAAAGGTTCGCTTTATCAATAAAGGAGAAGGAATTAATATCGCGGCCGGCCGTTCCAAAAAAATTATTCTCAATAAGCTGGCGATATCCCTTGATATAGTCAGTTCGACTACCGGGGTACCTACGCTTTTGCCTTTTATCGATTCGAACGTCTTCTGCGACGTTAAGGAAATCTTTGACCGCAGCCTTTACCCTACCTGGATTTTTCGGCGAAACCTTTTTAGAAATTTGTTCGATGCTATCAATCCAAGCATCAAGCGGTGTATCTAGAGCATGGCCAACTTCGTGAATAACGAGCATGTCATAGATATGACCAGACATAAACTGTAGAACGGGAAGAGTCAAAATCCTGTTCTTTAGGTCGAAGCTAGCCGTCTTGGCTGAAGGATTATGCTGAACGGTAATATTCTCGGTGGCCAAAAGCTTGGCCAGTTGAGATTTCGTTTGAGTGCTGATGTTTTCCATTTACCTGTCTCTCTATTCTTTTGCAATTATACTCTCAATTGGTCGAGAATAGTAGAAAAAAACGCATAGCTGGTATGCAGGAAACACATAACTTATTACACTACAGGTTGTATAAACCTAACGCCCAACCTGTGATATATACTTATCCTTGGTTTCTTGCCAATCCATATAAATCAAATCGTCATAAAAAAGTGTTTCACCAGAAACCCTGTTCTGCTCTTTCAGACTTCTAATTCTTTTAGATGCATATTTCTCTTTCCAAAGATTGGTCAAATATTGATATGAAGTGTCGAAAGATTTCTTCAAATCTTTTTCTGTAATATCACCTTTAAGAAATTCGCAAGTATTATCATATAAAGGTGAAAAATATATTCCTCTATAATGTTCAGACTTTATAATATCTTTTGGTATTCCTAACTTCGAATATGCAAAAGTATATGATCGATTTCTATGGTCTCTCTTATAAGGTTGACCGCTAGGCTTCTTTGCCTGGTACCATTCAAAATATTTTCTGGTATGGTTCTTAGCCAGCCATTTCAACAATAGTGAAATAGTCGGCTTGGTGCATTCATAAGAAACAGAACCTGAAGAAAAACCCATCTTCTTCCAATGTTTCAATCCGTCATATTGCGAAAGTCCACCCATCTTATTTTTGCCATATAAAGAAGTTGTGGTAACACCTACTAATGTATCACCATATTGACTTTTCCATCTGGATTGAACTTCATCTGAAAGACAGAGTAGAGCAAGAAGTTTACCACCAACATAATTATAACCTAGAGGCTGTAAAGGAACTATAGTCGAACCAATAGCCGTATAGTTAATCATATGACCTTGAGTCTTTTTCGTTCTTTCCCAACCAATAAATTGGTCTCTAGGCGTAAGATCCAAAAAATCTGATGAAATACAGATTAGGCCTAGATATTTTCCTGTAACATTATCTTTTACGAGATAATTGAGATTTCTGCCGATATTACTATTATTCTTCATCGTAGAAGTAAAGTCACGAATTGTATTCCAAACTACAGGAAGATTTTTGTTTCTCTTCTTTTCAATTTGAATACTATCATATAAACTATCTTTCATTATTGTACCAGAATCGTCTGTATATTCCAATACAGGTTCTAGCTTCAAATAATCATCTAAATCTTCTGGAAACCAAACATTAGATTTTATATTATTGATAAGTGTACCTTGCTCATTATCACAAAGCACAGTTTCTTTTCCGAAGAGAGTTGATATTTCTTTTGTAGGATACTTATGGTGAGTCTCACACCATTTCTGATATAATGTATACTCTTCAACGGTCATTTTCGATGCGAAAGTTAGGTCCTTTATCAGTAAATCGCGAACCAAATCTTCACTAATATCTTCCATATCAGAAACAGGATTATTTGCAATCCATGAATCCCATTGATCTTCAAGGTGCTTGTCTGTCATTACATTATCCTGCTAAAATTTTTCTGTTTTACGAACCGATATATGGCATCGAATTTATCAATAAGTTGATCTTGTCGATGGCTGATAACAAAGAAATTTGCGTCGTTAGTAAAGCTTCTCATAATCTTGAGGAATTCATCTGTTCCATTTATATCTAAGGAACTATCAAAAACTTCATCAAGAATTAATAGGTTAGTATTGACTGAATTTTTCATTTTGGCAATCATTCTCCAAGTGAAAAGTAGAGCTAAATCTATTCTCATTTTTTCACCCTCGGAAAAATTTTCATATGAAAAAATATCTCTGTATCTAGATTTTATAGTTTCTTCAAAATTCTCGTCAATTTCAAAGGTCACAAAGAAATTCATCATCGATAGATATTTGTTAATTTGCTTGTTTATAATGGGCAAATATTGTTTAATAATTTTAGTTTTTATACCACCGTCTTTTAGCAAACTCAATGCCGTCTCTAGATATTTTCTTTCATCTAATATTCTTTCTCTCTGAATATGATTATCATCTAGTTCGATCATAATCTTTTGTAGTTCGTTTTTGTTCTCGATTAAAAGCTTATCGGAGTTACTCAAATTATCTATAGAGGTTTGTAATTCATTATTGAGAGATATTAGATGGTTTCTTTTCGTCTTTCGCGAAGTTATGTCATTGCCTAATATCTGTATTTGAGCCAGTTTTTTGTCTAATTCATTAATTGAGGAAAGACAAGTATTAATTTCTTCGGATATTTTCGATAGTCCTTCCTTATATTCATCTTTTTTATCTTCTAGATCATCAATGCGTTCTCTTTTTAGGGTCGGATCGATATCTTGTGTACATGTTGAACATTTACCATTATTCTCAAAAAAATCAATTTCTTTTTGATGTCTTTGAATATTATTCTCTATCTTTGATTGTAGAGATATAAGCTTCTTGTACTTCTCGCGAAGAAGGTTAATATTTTTACAATCGTCATTAAGATTGCTCCGATTCTTTTCTAGGTCATCAATTTCATTCTCCAGTTTATCAATATCTTGAATATATGAATCTTTTTTCTTGACCAATTCGGATAATTTTTCTTCATTATTATCCTTCAAACCTTGAATAGTCCTTTCAACCAAAACTTTCTTTTCTTGTTTTAGTTTATCTTCCAATCTATTTTTCTCTAGCTCTTCTTTATTCAATTGATATTTCTGTTTAGTTATAACACTCATAACAGAAAATATTTGAATATCCAGCAAATCTTCAATAATGATTCTGCGATCTGCTGGAGTTAGCTGCATAAAAGGAGTGAAGGAAGCCGAACCAAGAATAACGATTTGAGTGAAAGATTTATAATTCATCTTGAGTATGAAATTCTCAAGGTATTCTTGATAATCTTTCGATGCTGAATCTTGATTGATCAGATTGCCGTCAGAATATATTTGAAATATATTCGGCTTCATACCTCTAATAATTTTATAATTTCGACCATTTGTCTCAAATTCTATTTCGACAACACAATCTCTACCATTTACCGAATTAACTAGTTGTGGCTTATTGATTCTACGAAATGGTTTTCCAAATAGAGAATAGCAAAGAGCATCGAGAATGGTAGATTTTCCGCTACCATTATCACCAATAATAAGAACATTATTATTCTTATTCAATTTAATTTCCGTAAAACTATTTCCTGTCGATAGAATATTCTTCCATCGAATCTTATGAAAAGTAATAATTTCTATTACTCCTTATCAAACTTTTTTTCTTGTAAAGTTTTTTCTTTTGTGTATTTTCTCGGATTACCACACATCCAACAAGAACAAGATTTTCTATTTTCGACTAATTTATTAATATACTTTTCATATTCTTCTTGTGTGAAGTTATCTTTCATATATTTTAAATATGTAAAATTCCTGACTTTATCCAACATACGCTTATGGTGGTGTCTTCTTTCTGCTCTAGTTCTTACCATTTTACATACTCTCGATTGAGATTGCTTCGTTATATATCTGTCTCATGAAGTCTTTCATTTTATCATTATTGACAGGTAATGTCAAGTTTTCAATATAATGATTGAGTATCGTTGGCGTATCTTCTGCTTCATCTATATTCATAGATTCTTCAGTATCTGTAAAATTATTAACATCTTCAATAATAGTTATATCAATAGGAGACACTTTATATAAAGTGTCAATGAAGAGATCAAAAAGATAAGGATCTTTATTAACAGTTACAACCTTAACATAGGTATCTTTTAGATGCGAGTAATCTTTCTTATGTAATTCGGTATCTCTTTTATCATCATACAATATCATATTAAATATTGAATGAGGATTTTTATAGAATTCTACTTTTCTCGTTTCAGTATCGAAAATAGAAAATCCACGGGGATCATTATAATCAGACCAAGTATACTCAGCGAAAGCGCCAATATAGTGAATGTTATTAATACTAGACTTATGATGATAGTGGCCACTAAAGACACTATCATACCTAGAGAACATACTAGGTTCATAACCATGTTCAGAAATAATCGACTTAAGTAATTCAAAGCCGTTAATTTCGAGATGTCCGATAAGTATTTCCGCTTTCGATTCGGCAATGGCTTTAAAAGATTCTTCTTCATTTGATTCCATTATCCATGGTAAAAGTTGAATATCAAGACCGTCAATGTTAATAATCTGTGGATTGGTATAAATTTTTATATTTGGATATCTGTTTCCAACAACTTCATCGAGGCAATTAACTATATGAGTATTCTTGAAATATATATCATGATTGCCGGCGATGATATGTGTCTCATCTACCAGATCACTAATAGTCTCAAGAAAATCTTCTCGGCATCTTTTAGCTGTATGGAAGTTTAAATATTTCCTACGATCAAAAAGATCACCAAGATGTATAACATGCTTGATATTCTGTTGTTTTAGAATGTCATAAAAAAAATCTAACGACTTTTTGAAGTAATCATAAAAGACAGGAGAATCATTCCTGACTCCATAATGAGTGTCTGCTATAAAAGCAATTTTAGCCATTATGATCTTCTCTTTGTCTTTGAATACCTCGCTTGGAATTTGTTAGAATTATATTCCTGATCATACTTGACTATAGCCTTATCGATTGCATCTCTAATAGAGTCCAATCTCTGTCGAAAATTATTTCGAATATGGATATTATCATTCTTATCGAGGAGACTCTTGATAAGAGATTCGACCTGAAAAGGCAGCGACACATCATTTTCCATTTTGTTCCTCATAAAATTTTTGTAGACCTTTAGCTTCTTTACGCTTCTCTTTTTTAATCTGTTCCCGAGTTTCAAACTTCTCCATGAACTGACTAATATTATCATATAACTGACTAGGAAGCAAGTGATTATCATCACTATCATATAAATTATTTCCATTAATTGAAGTGATGATTGTATCGTGAAAATATTTATATGTGGTGTATCTATTCCTTTCTTCTTTGCTTATCCTACGAAGAAAAGCATAATATATTATTTGAGTGAAATATGCAAATGGATTCTGCGTCTTTTCAGGATCAAAATCTTTGAAATACATAATGCAATTTTCAATCCCATCATCTACCATTTCGTCTCTAAAAGAATAATTGATAAAACATGGTTTGTAGGAAAGTTTCTCTGCTATCTTCCAAATACATTCACCTATGTAATTAGGAAGTCTTGGAGGTTCTAAATTCAATTCTTCATTTTGTTTACACTTCTCTCTATACTTCAATATCTCTTGGTAAAATTTCTTATTGTCTACATAATGATTTTTTGCTTTTTTCATAAAATACCTCTTGACATGCTTGACAGACTGTATATAATGGCTATGTCCACTATCAAATGAATTACTTTAAGTATTTGGTAGGTACCTATTAGTGTACTGTTTCAGTATCCTTTTTAAAGTAGTCCTTGATAGATTCAATTAATTCATCTTCATCAATAGTTGTATTATCATCAATTACCTCTTCATGTCTATCTATTCTATCTAATGCTTCATTATAATATTCAATGATAGAAGCACTAGGTATACCAACAGTTAATACCTCATTAGTATAGATTTTGAACATCTGTTCTGTACAGATTCTAGAAAATATCCATTGCATAAGTGATATAGACATTCGAGTTGGTGCTATAGGATTGGACAAATAAACAATCTTCATAGGATCTTGTATTCTATAATGCCATTCATCAAAGTCATCCTTAGGAATCTCTTGAATTAGGCCTATAATATCTTCACCTGTAACCAATCTTAGAAACTTGATCTCCGGTTCTTTTATCATAATAATTATCCTCTAAGTTCGATTTTATATATTTTAAATTTAAACTTCTCTTCTGAGTAAATCTTGATTCTTTCAGAAAAATGTTTTATGGTATAATTCTCATGTTTCTTATGTCTAAGATCGTCCGCTATATCATAAAGTGTAGCAGACTTCTTTGTGTCTGAGGTTCTTAATCCTCTTCCTATCGATTGTAGATTTCTAATTCTGGATTTAGATGGTGAGGCAAATATAATGTTATGCAGATTTGTTATGTTAATTCCTGTAGAGAAGGTGCCGAAAGAAGCCACTATAATTGCATCTTTTTCTTTCTCTACAATATGTCTAATCTCTTCTCTTATTTCAGAATCTGTTGTGCCGTTAACAAAGAATACTTTTCTATTTAGTTGCTTCTTGGAGATCATATCATATAGTATTTTACCATGTTTTTCCACATATTGATATAATACTAAGGTATTACTCTCCAATGAGATAGCTAGATTGGTTATAAATTTATTTCTAGCCTCGTTTAGAATTAGATATTCTATTTCTTGTTGATACGTGAAATTCTTTGCTACTTGACATATGCTATCATTATGTTTTATTAAAAGACATTTTATCATAAAATCTGATAGGTATTTTTTATCCATAAGTTCTTTTGTTGAAGATACTTTATAGACTGGACCAAACAATCCTTCTAGAACCAGTTTATGTGTTTTTGTTCCATCTAATGTGCCTGTTGTTCCTATTCTATATTTTGCTTTCACAAGCTTTGTCATTATCTCTATAAGAGATTTTGCTTTAAATAGATGACATTCATCGCCTATGATAGTATCGAATTCTGAAAAATATTTTTTGTCGAGTTTATATAGAGACTGCCAAGTGGATATTACAAATGGTTTATTTGAATCTTTATCTTGACCCCCAAATATTTTATGTATATTATTTTCAGAGTCGAAACCGTATTGAGAAAAGTCACTATATAATTGATGAACAAGGTTGATAGTAGGAACAATAATAAGGGTTTTATCTGAAAAATTATTGTCGTGAAGATATCTAAGTATTATATAAATTATCAAAGATTTTCCAGAACCGGTTGGTGAAAGCAATAAAGCTCTTCTAGACCTGATCGCACGTATAAAGGCTTCTATTTGATAGTCTCTAGGTAAAACTGGTAGGTTTAAAGTTTTGATATATTGTTCACCCTCAGTTAAGGAAAACTCACTATCATAAACCTCGTCTAGATATTCAAAAGTGTAATTTCTTGCATCGAAGAATTTTATTATTTCCGGTAAAAGACCGCGATATATGGTATTCGTTCGTATATCCCACAATCTAATTTTTCCATCCCAAGTTCTTGCCCTATATTGTGGAGTAAATTGAAATCCTGGGACCTGAAAAGTAAAAGCGTCTCTTAACTCATAAGAGACGCTTTCGGAACAATCGATTTTTATAAAAACTTCGTTTATATTTTTTATAATAATATTATTGGTTACCAATGAATTTTTCCCAATCCATAAACGACCTGATCTGATATGTTCTACTATTCAATTCTTTCAAAACAGACTGGCAAAAATTTGAAATCTCTTCGTTGGCTGCTCTTTTAAGTAGTAATGTATTTAGTTCGGCATCCGCTTCAAGATGTTGTGGAATTTCTTGTTTGATTATAGTTTTCAGTAGTGGTTCATAACCATACTTTTGTAAATCTTCTGGATTGTTTAGGTGTCCAGCGTAATATTCCCATCTCAACTTTTTTCTGAAGTTATATTCAGATATAATTTTTTTGACTATCAGATTATGATGTGTTAGTATAGTTAGATATTTTGAATGTAATGTGGGAATACGAAGAAGTTCTTTTCCAGGTTCTGTCTCGTCGATTACACAATCTTTACTCCACATTTCTATTAAAGCATCGATACTTACAGGTGGCTTCATTATAAACTCCCGCGAAAAATATGATTATTATATATTAATTATTTTCAATTGTCAACTAGAATCTTTCAATTGTGAAATGATCATATCTGAAAGTTAAATCGCTAACGGGGGTTAGATCGGCATTTACTGTTGTATCAAACTGTATAGAACCTAGTGTAACAGGATGACAATTTTTGAATTTGATTCTGAGGTTTGGAACGTTAGAATTAGTATTGATAGTTAGTATACCATCATAGTATTTTTGTTGGAATCTATTTGCATAATCTTTGAACTTGATGGGAGACGTTAACGTTTGAAGCCATATATAAGTTTCTTCCCATGTTCTCAAATCTTCATCGACGAGAAATGTGATAGAAAGAGGATCATACATTAGTTTATCACCATGTCGATATGTATCGGAGAAAGGCGTAGGCACAGAAACTTCTGTTGTTGATATACCAGGAAATAAAACAGTCTGACAAAAATATCTCGCAAAAGGTAATTCTGGTATAACAAAAGAAAATTTGGTAACTTGTAAAAAGTTAGTATTATCTGGTATTTTGGTTAGAACTGATTCATTCGACATTAGTTTAATACCTTATGAAATAGTGCATTCCGAAAATCTTTATTATTATCAGTGCTAATCATAATCTCATGAATAATTGCGTCGATATTATTTTTCCAATAATTTAGAAATTTATGTATACGCGGTATTTCAGGACAATAATCTTCGGTTTGCCATATAAATTCTTGCAATATACTTCTATAATCAGTTCGATAATATCTAATATTAATAGTAACTACTGATACTTTTTTTAGTATTATCATTTACATCAATTATTCTCTAAACTTGTCTTTTAATTCAGGATGCCATGTGCCAGAATAATTTTGCCACTTTGTCTTTGCACTTTCTCTTGCTTTAGCTGCTTTGACCAACTTCAATGAAGCTTCTTTAGGACTATTTTTTAAATCTTCTTCATTATTTTTTCTTTGGCGAACCAACCAAGTAATTGCTTGAACTTGATGAGGATGTATATAATGAGAATCGCCAATTTTGGCACCAGATCGTTCATTGATATGTTTAGCGGCTTGTATATATGCACTTTTGACTTGATCGTATTTCTTTTTGCTTTTTAATCCAGAAATACCAAATGCTTCATCGGTAATACGAGCACCAGACGCAACGGAATGTGCATGTCTATCCACACAAACTTCTGGCTTATCATTATCTGCATTGCCACCATGCTCAATAAGATGAGCAAAAGCTCTGACCTTATTGCCTTTTAAAACATCATTATAATGTGCACCATTAATCATTTTATCAGCAGCATCTTTTTGTTGATTTGAAGCTAAAGTTTTACCATATTTAAAATATGGTTTTTGATCTTTGCCTCCAACTGCTTTTCTATGTCTAGCAACTCTAGCAGCATGAAGCATATTTGTATGCCAATCTGTTTGAGGACTATAATTAGCTGTTAATCCTACAACTGTATGATGAGGAACACCTGTTGATTTCGCAATAGCTTTTGAAAAATGCTGGGCATCTGAATACCAGTTTCGGCCGTCATGATGTTCACCTTCAGTGGCTTCATCATAGTGTGATACAATATTGCGAAAGTCCACTGGATGATCTTCATGCCATTGTCTAGCTCTAGAAAGATTTTCCGCTGCTTGTACATTTTGTTCAGGAGTTCTTTCTGAAACTTTTGTTCTTTTTAGAACGGCTTCTTGTATATATTTGTGTGTCTTTTTATCGATCATCGAGTATTCTCCGAACTATTATGTATTATTTATTATTTATCTAAATAAAAAACTGAGTTTCCACAGTCCCAGATTCTATCATATCCTTGATCTAACATATTTATGGTTGAAATGTCTATAATAAAAGTAAAAAAAAGGGCGGGAAAATCCCGCCCAATTTATTTTCAATTATTTTTTTCTTATTATTACATCAGGTTTCTGACGCGGAAGATACGATAGTAAATGTTTTCACTTCCAGAATTTGCAGTAGCATCACGGTCAAGTACTGCGCCTGTACCATCTGCGGTAGCAAATGGGTTAGCAACCATTCCGTAACGAGTCTTGAAGCCAATCTTTGGCTGGAAGGTATCTTGACCAACTGCGCGAACCATCTGTAGAGGAACGTAGGGGCAGTAGAAAATACCTGCATCATAAGGTGAAGTTCCCTTATAGCCGACGGTGCAAAGCTCATCGCCGTTTGAAGAACCACCAAAGTAAGGGTCAATATAGACCTTGACGCGACCATGGAGAAGACCAGCGAAGGTGTTTCCAGTGTCGTCAACGTTTAGGTTAGCTTGAAGAGCAGGTGTATAATCGAGAACACCGGCCATGGCTAGTGCTGAAGCAACATCCGAAGAAACGATAATGATGTTGCCCTTGCCGCGACGGGTTGCCTTGGCAATAGCGTTAGCTTCACGCTCAATTTGGAAAACAAGACCCTTGAACTTCTCAACTGACCAACGACCGTTTGAGTCGGTGTCAAGATCGAATGTTCCAGCGGCGGTAACACCATACTGAGCACCAATCTTAGCGGTACGGTAGATTGTACGAACAACCTCGCGGTTGATTTCGGCAAGAATCTCGGTGCTAAGAATGTTAGCAAGCTCGGTTTCGGCATCAAGACCGTGAACAGCCTTGAGGTCCTGAGCGAGTTCCATGGTGTACTCGGCCTTGAGGGCACGGCTACGAGCGGTAACAGTGACCTTATCGATTGAGAAAGCCATTTCAGCGAATTGGTTTGTACCAAAATCACCAAGAGCTTCGGCCTGAGCAGTTGTCATGCCAGAACCAATGCCGTAAGCAGTGTTAGCAGTTAGCTCTAGAACAGGGTTGGTGTTAGAGAAGCTGGCCTTTACAGTGCCGTTGGCGCCAAGTGCGTTGGTGCCGGCAAATGCAGTGTTGGCCTCATTGAATAGAGCTTCAGTACCAGACTGATTCTTATAGCGAGACTTCATTGCAAAGATAAGTCCAGTAGGACCGGTCATTGGCTGAACGCCGCAAACATCATAAGCAATGAGGTTTGGTAGTGCGCGGCGAACGAGTGAAATTAGAATTGGGTCGTAGTTAGCCATTGGGCTGGCGCCACCGGCAGTAGCGTTGGCTGGTGCAGCTTCTGTTAGATAACCACGCTCTTCGGCAAGTGCCTTCTCTTGGTTCTCAAGAACCATAGCGGTAACTGCACGACGATAGGGGTCCTTAATTTGGGATAGACCGGGATGGTCTAGCACAGGGGCCCACTTATTCTCTAGTTGTTCAGTAAGATACATTTTAGTTCTCCTTTAAATTCTTACTATTATTTATAAATTCTGTTAGTTTGGAAGCTTGCGACCAAGAACCTTTACATAATGATCCATTGGTCCTTTGATTTCTTCGGCAATCAGTGCCCTTCCATCTGCAACCTTTTCCTCTGTATCGACGAGTTCTGAGGCCTTAATAGATGTTGGGAAATAATTTTCGCGAAGTGTCTTAATCTTATCAGCATAAAGATTTTCGTCCTTATACTCGATGCCTTCGGCTAGAGACTTAAGCTTTTCGGCTTGGGTGTCTGTTAGCCCATCAATTGAAGAATTGAGAATTTCTACTCTCTTGTTTTCAGAAAGCATCTTATTAAGAGTCACATTACGCTCAATTTCCTCATTTAGATCAACCTCTAGTTCATCGACCTTCTTGGTTAATTCTTCTATAACATTGATCTTATCTTCTGGAATATCAATGTAATTCTCAGCAAATAGGTTACGTAGTCCTGAAATGAAATCTTCTGTCAGTTCTGTACGTAGACCTGCTTCGATAGCAACATCATTTTCTGCAATCCAGTTTTCAACAACATAATTGAGATAGTCATCGACGTTGTTAGCAAGTTGCTCTTGAATCTTGGCAACTTCTTCTTCAAGGGTTGCGGCAAAAGCTTGCTCAATAGCAGCAATCTCTTCTTCAACCTTAAGCTTGACAGCCGACTCAAAAATTGTAGTAGCCTTGGCCTTAAACTCTTCGGATAGGTTTTCGCCTTCTAGAAGTGCGTTTACATGCTCGGACATATCGACTTGGTAATCTGAATCATCTTCTTCGTTGATGAACTCGAAATTCTCTTCAATTGCAGTGACGATTTCGTCCTCTGAAAGACCTTCAGCAACAAGATTATCAATGAAGGTTTCTAGCTCTTCATCAAGTTCAAACTCTTCATCCATTTCCATCTTCTCATCGTTTTCCATATTGTAATCGTCCATCTTCTTCTTAGAATGTTTAACTTCATCGATCTGATCTTCTTCTTCAAGCTCGATATCTTCTTCCATCATTTCAGCCTTTGCAGAAGCTTCTGGCTTGCCAGCTTTATCGGCCATACGAGGAGCAACCTTCTTCATTCTAGCAGAAGCCTTGGAAGGTCCATCTTGACCTGTGGGTGAAACGAGTGCAGGACCAAGGTCTTCCATTTCTGATGTATCTGGTGCCATAGAACCTGGATTAGCAAATTTACCTTCGGCACCCTTAGAGCCAGGCTTTAGTGTTGCAGCATTTGGTGTCATCTTCTTAGCATCGCGGTCAGGCGCCGCATCATTTGATTCATTGATAGCTTGACCATTTATTACAGCCATCGCAGTTTCGGTAAGGGACTTAGCCATATTTGAATACTCCTTTATTCTTTATTTATTTATAATTCCTAAAGTTTTGATATAAAATTCTCAAAAATTTTCAGTGCCACAGACTCGATGTCTGCACTACTAGCTTCTCTCAATTGCTTTTTGGCGTAATCATAGTCTATTTCTTTCCAACCTTGATTTGTCAGAATCCATTCCGATTGTTCCATAATGCCCTGTACAAATGCATCAGGAGCAGAAGGATCCGCTACAATATCGGCCGCTGTGGCTAGATGAAAATCATCTTGAACTAATTGGTAGCCATTATGTGGTCTAAGAGACCCTACGCCTCTTGTTGAAACACCTAGACTGGCACCACCATCTAAAAGACTCTTCACTATTCTTCCATTAGGAGTATCAAGTATTTTTGCTTTACCAATGAAATTTTTTCCATCAGGATAAAGATTTGTAATCATATGTGAAACACGATCCAGATTTATTGTTGGAGAATCTGGATGACCTAATTCTCCAAATGCTCTATTTTTAGAGACATAGTTATCATTATATCTTTGTACTTCTTTTCCTAGAATATCCATGGGATATACGCGGCCGTTTCTATTCTTTTGTTCGGCCTGCATAAAAATACCAGTGATATAATGTTCTTTTTTGCCGTTTTTTTCTTCGACTAGGTATCGAACATCCGATACTTCTTCTTTAATTAGTTTCATTTTAGATTCCTAAAGCCTTTCTCTTTCTTAGAGACTTTTCCCTTTTCATTAAGGTTCTTTGTAGTTTGGCTCTTCTTTTAATTTTGCCTCTGCGTTGTCCTAGCTTACGCTTGCGTCTTTCAGCGGGCGACATACGCTTTAATTTTCCACCTCTCAATGTATATCCTTGTACATTAGAAATTTTCTTTCTTCTTTGTATTTTTCCGCCGCGAATTCTTGCCTTGATAATCTTAATTCTTGCGGCTTCGTCAAGTTCCTCTTCGGATATTTGTTCTTTATCTTTTTTTGCGGCTTCCATACCTTTTTTGGCGGGATTCTGCCTTTTTGAACGAAGGACCTCTTGGTTTAACTTATCACCAAAATTTTTTTGTGCTCTTTTAATTTCTCTATCTAATGCTTCTAACTTTTTTCTGGACTTTTCTATGTCAGTTTCTTCTGCTATTCTCTCTCTATTCTTTAATCTCTCAACTTCTCGGTTCATATAAAGTTTATCTTTTAATTCTTCTTTAGCTGCATCCATTTGATTAGGTGTGGGGCGCGGGCTAGGTCTAGGAACAGGAACGGTTTCTTGTTCCAATACATCCATTTCTACCTTTTTTTGCGTTCTATTTTGATAGAATTGTTCCATCTTTGCGCCGACCATCTTCTTCATTTCGGCCAGTTTTGTTTCCATAATATTCTTTATTTTAGAATTTATTATTTCTTCGGCTTCACTATAATTTTTATCGTTTATTGCTTCTACTATATTTTTCATTTTAGAAACCTGCTGCTGGACCTTTATTGAATGCTACTGGATCGGCGCTTTGGCCTGCATCATAATCTCTATTATCTTTCTTTATATCAACGAAAAGTGTGAATGTGTCGTTTACTTTATTTGCAACGGTGGAGAAAATTATATCTCCTGTTGAATTTGCTTCGTCTGGATTAAATATTGCCGCTGCTCCTGTAGATCCGGTAACATCGAATCCTAGATCGAAGGCGCCTGATCCTAAAACTACTATTTCGTTATTTAAACCAGGACCTGTTCCGCTCCACTTTAAAGAGATATATCCATTTGAAGTGATACTTCCAAATATTCTTTTGATTGTTGTTCTATAAATTGATTTTGGATGTGTATCACTCACCATAATATAACCATTAGCATTCAATGAATATGCTAATGAAGAAACATCAATTAGAGTTGTATTGGCTTCGGCCGTACCATCTGAAATAAAAACATACTTAATCAATGCTCTCTTTTGGTTGTCAATCAATTTCTGTTCTTTTAGAATATTTGACATATTATTTCCTAATTGTTAAGCACAAAAGAAATTATCTTCTGAAATGATTCTTTATCTTTATTTATCATTTCCTCAAATAGAAGTTGATTTTCTTTATTTAAAGAATTATATACTCTTGTTATTTTCTCTGGGACATTTTCGTTTATTTGAATACTGTGTTGTGAAAAAAGGTCTTTTATATAATTCTCACTAATACCATATGGACTGGCACCTGGACCTTGGGTACTTTGTTGTGCTTGTCTGCGCCAGAGTCTTTCAGCATTAGTTCTTTGCACATCTAATTGAGCCGAACCTGACAAATCTCTACCTTTAAAAGGGTCTCTATATTTGCCTTTTGTGTCATATTTATAACCAGTACCACCGCTTTCACCACTTCCACCATCACCGCCACCAAGTTGGGAACCTAAAGCGTAACCGCCAATTGCGGCGGCTAGTTTACCGCGTCTTCCGGCACGCTTTGCTTGTCTAATATTTTTTTGACCTTTTGCCGCGTTTCTTAATACTTTTTTTGCTTTATATGCTCTATAAGCCTTTGAGGCTTTAGCAGCTCTAGCAACCTTAGCTGCTTTTGCTGCATAACCAAGCACAGGTACAGCGCCTAAAACATCTAAGCCTGCACCAACATAATCACCTCTTGATAGAGATAAACCGGCTGATGCTAAACTAGCTGCTGATCCAGCAGGACCTGGAATAAAACTTGCTGCATCGGTTGCTGCATCAGCGGCACCGTATGTTCTTGCTTCTCTAATAAGCTTAAGATTATTTTGAAAGCTTTCAGCAATCGTTAAATTAGATTCTCTGAGTCTTGAACCAGGTCTTCTTCTAGAAGAAGGTTTATTCATCTTTATTGTAGGCTCAGTTTTATTCGAAATTTTTGCTTTAGTTCTAGCATTTTTAATGGCGCCGCTTATTTTTCTACCTATACCTCTACCCAAATATCTTATGCCGGCACCAGCTAAGAAACCTAATTTTTGCGCCGGATCGTCAACTATACTAGTTTGTTTAGCGGCTCTCATAAATGTTTCTGGACTACTTGTAAATCGAGGAGAGTTATTTTTTCTACGATAAACATTTCTTTTCTTTTTATCTTCTTCATCCTCATCTTCATCGTATTCAACAGCTTCACTGATACCAATAGATTCGAATGGAACCGAAATGAATTTGTTGATTCTATCTGCCCAATATAGAGCAACCTTTTGACCATCTGGAAAAACTCTGATGGCGCGTCTCTTCATAACAATGAGAGGTGGCATTTGATTAATATCGATAGCGATTTTTGTTTTTGCTTCTTCCAATGGAATATCTTCATACTCTTCATCAATATCTGTCTCAATTTCAGATTCGCCGCTTTCTATATTATCGGTTACAGCACCAATATAATCGGCGGCCTTAGTAATTTTAGACTGCATCCAAGCTTCTAATTCACCCTCACCTGAAAGTTTTTGTATCAGAGTTTGTGCGTCTTTGATGATTGTCTTTAACTCTGATCTAGCCATAGAAAATTCATAATCTTCTGTCACTAGTTCTTCGCTGACATTTTGTTTAACTTTCATGAAAATGTCGCGCTTTGATGTTATTAGGTTTAATAGACGATCAAGAAGCTCTAGTAAAGTTTCTCTTTCGGCCTTTGTCATCTTGACGTTTTCTTTATTCAATGCTCGACGAAGTAGCATAAGTTTATTAGGATCAAACAGACCCGCTCTAACAAGAGTTGTCAGTTTTTTAACACCCATATTATCGGTTTCTTCCGATATTACTTCTAGAGATTCGCGAATTTGTTTGATAGATTTCATTTTATTAGCTCTTCTTTTCCGCAAAATAATTCTGTGCTATTTCCATCTTGCGTTCTTCAAGCTTTTCTACCGCCTTGCTTGTAATTGCAGTTTGAAAATTCTTTCTCATTTCGTCTAGATTATTTTCTAGAATATTATCAAGTGCCTTATGAATAATATTTTTGTCCATAGAAATTCTCCGTGTATTTCTACTATTTATAAAATAATAAATATCATTTCTGTTTCAATAGTTCACAATCTAAATAGTATATTTCATGTCCTGCGGGACCTGTTTTATCATTTGTAGCAAACATTTTATTTGGTCCACCAAGAATTTTTACCTTACTACCTCTTGGCAAAAGAAATTCATTTTCGCCTGGTGTTGAAGATATGTCATCTACATATACACCTTTGGATCCTTTGGTTACTTTAATCTGTAATAGCAAACTAGTTTTCTTATTATTCATGTCGGGTCTAGAATTATAATTAAGAGCAATGTCTGAATTGATTGTAGTCGATCTAAAACCCTTGAATTGAAAAGTCTGACCAGCAGAAAATTCATCAATATTATAATCTCCTGAAAGTGATGTGTAGACTATAAATTCTCCTGGTGTCTTAAATTTATTTATAGCATTATCAAGAGTTTCTATCATCATTGGTAATTCATCGCCATCATAATCTGGTTGAATATCTTTGGCTGGTAACAAAGTAGGTAATTGATTTAATTTATCATTAATGTCTATGAAAGCACTTTCAGTGTAAGCTTTGATTGTATCTAATTCTTCATCATTAAATATTGTAGGATCATAATACTCTACAAGAGCATCGTGCAGTTCTTCTTCTTGAGGTTTAAGTGTATCTGTAAAACTTCCGATCTCATTTTGAGATTGTACTTTATATGAATTAGTTTTTATTGCTCTAGAAAATGGAATTAATCTATCATTTTTAACCACATGTGTTATTTGTCGTGTTGTTGGATTTTCATATCTACCGAAACCAACATATATTAATCCTAATTGTTTCGCTTGTTCCGAGGCCTGTGATGTGGGCTCTGTCAAAGCTAAATTTAAATCTTCAGAAATGAATTCATCAAATCTCTTCATTGAATAAACTCTATTTCACCTGGACGAATTTCGAACTTTGAAGGCATTGCAGGTTGTTCTTGAATACCTGCTCCAAATTCATCTTGATTTTGATTGGCTGTAAAAGGAGCTTCTGATTTGAACGGAACATTTGGTTGTGCCATTTGTGGTTGTATATCAGCCGAAGGCATTCCCTCTACTTCACCTGCTTGTGTTAATATTTCCATTTCTTCTGCGATCTGTTCATCAATTTCCATAATATCTTCATCTGTCAGATGTAGAATATTCTTTTTTACCCATTGTCTAGAATAATATTTTCCAACAAATGGTTCTGCGCTACTTAAAAGTGATATTCTATTTGTTAAAAGTTCCGACTCTTTAAGCTCTTCGAAGTTATTATCTTTGATAAAATCATAGTATATATCTTCTTTAAATCTATCCCACTCTTCTTCTGAACAAATCTTTTTTAGTACGAGTTGAACCCTTAGAAGATCATCAAATAGTGTAGAAAACTTATTTCTTAGTCTGGAGACAAATTTAGTAAATTTAATCTCTTCTCTAGTAATTTCTGTGGTTCTTCCTAGAGAAAATCCTTGTTGTGCTTCTAAACGACCTAGAGGAACACCTAGCGACTTATAGAGTTTCTTTTCGAAATATTTAACATCTTCCATTTCGCCTAAATTTTGACCGCCTGGAAGAGTAGTTATTTCTGTTCCCTTTGAACCTTCGCGTCGTGGTAACCAGAAATCTTCAAGCATCGACATGTGCCGTCTATCATCGCGAATTTCGCCTGTGGTAGAATCATACACAAGCTTGTTTCTGTACTTGACCATAATATCGCGAAGATATTCTTCGGCCTTGATTGTGGGCATGTTTCCCACATCTACATAAAAGATTCTTCTTTCAGGTGCGCGAGCTAGTCTATAGATAACTGTTGCATCCTCAACCATTCGAAGTTGATTTAGAGGTTTAATTGCTTTATGAAGATATGATAGAACAAGGGCTCTCTTTGAATCCATTAAACCAGAATTAACATTGACGATTGAATCGGTCGCAATCTTTGTTCCTAGATTGGAGTGTGCACCAATAATACCTCTTTCGTTGTAGAGATAATATTCTTGCACTTGTTTGATAATATCAATACCAGACTTGGGGTCTTTAGTTTTTTGAATCTCACGAATCTTACGAATTCTACGAGGATCGATATATCGAAGTTCTTGAATACCTTTTGCTGGTGACTTTTCATCAATGATAATATGGTAAAATAATCTACCGTCGATATACCACCTTCTGAAAATATCATGACCCATATTACCGAAATTTAACATTCTTAGAATGTTTTCCAATTCTTCGATAATCTTTTTCTTGATATTTTCTGGCTGTTTTAGTTCGTCCATATTCAATTCTACGGACTTCCCATTATCTTCGGTAACAATAGCTTCGTTGACGATTTCATCGATGGCAGTTTCAAGTTCAGGTTGCATTGACATTTCACGATAGCGTGTAATAAGTTCTATTTCATTTCTTACTACACCGTCAAGATCGACATATGTACCATAATATGCGCCAGTTTGTACTGTTACCGCACCGTCATCATTTTGAGGAAGAGCAAATGTTTTATTTACTTCTTCTACTTGTTGAGATTTCTTTTTTGATATCTCGAACCCAAAAAGCGATATCGCCATTTATTTCTCCAGATTTTTGAGGGAAGAAAAAATCTTCCCTCTATTAAACATATCAAATAATATTATAGTACAGGAACGTTACGAATTGGAGGTGAACCGCCAGTAACGCCAGTATCGCTAGGTAGTGATTCCCACCACTGGTAAGCAAATGTGACAGCGTACTCTTCAATTGTATCGTTAGCCGCCCAATCAACTTCAATAGGAGACACATCAATCGGAAACATACCGACGAATGTGTATGACTTGAGAGCTTCACCTGTCTTTGCAAATTGAGTAACAGTTGCTTGTGTGGTATATGATGTTGGAGAAGCAAATGCTGGATTTCTAAGATTGCCTCGATGAGAATTTAGACCGTTTAGCCAAAGCTCAAATGCATTGCGAATACGAAAATCTTCATCATTGAGAAGTGTAACGGTCCATTCTGGGAAAATTCTATTACCAGCAAACTTTAGTTCTCGACCAAAGTAGTTTACTGGAATAGCATTGACAGTTGTTCCTGGTAGCTGTGCGGCTCGGCAGAAAAATCTAAATTGCTCTGCTGTTCCTAGACCATCTGATCCTACTCTAGCAGAAGCAGGAACACCGGCTGTAGCAATCTGAGGAAAGGTCATAGCAACTTCAAATAGATTTGGACGCGCACCATCCAACGCCATAGCGGAGCGAAAAGATTGAATATTAAAAGCCATTTTTTATTTACTCCTTAGAATGGTTCTTACTCTTATTTTATTTATGTGACACAATTTTAAATTTCCTATTACAGTATTGCTATACGATCTAGAACTGTCCTACGATTTCGTCAAAGCTAACTCCAGTTCTTACAGCCACGAAATTCAACTGGATAAAGTTGATACTTCTTGCTGGCTTGATATAGATATCGCCGACAAACTCGTTTCTATCGATAACTTCTGGAGTATTGTTGGTTTCGTCACAGACAACTCGGAAATCAAAGATACCTCGGCGACCTTGAACGTCCCTTAGATAAGGCTCGACAAGAGAAACGAATTGTGATCTAGTAAAGGCGTCGTTAAATTCAAAGAGTGAAAACTTGGCGGCTCTTGCAATTGCCTTTTCGAGTACAATAAAGAGTCTGCGTACATTGATACGATCAAAAGCACTAGGCTTAGCTAACATGGTCTTATCACCATATAGTATTGTGCCTTCGCCTGGGAATGTTACGACTGGGTTAACACCCTTCTTATAAAGTTCGTCTCTCTGAGTCTTATTTGGATTCCAAGCAAGCTTAACGACGTTTCTGATGATGCCTCTATTGAAGCCTGCTGGTGAGAACCAAGGATCTCTTTCGAAATCTGTTCTAACGCAAAGACCTGCGATATCAGCATTTAGTGGTACCCAGCGATAGGTATTATTATACTTATCGAACTGATACTTCCATCCAGAATCCATAAAAGCATATGAAGAAGATGTAAAACCGTCTCTTGTTCCTGTTACAGATGATGTTTCTGACCCAGCATTTCCAACAACATCGTCCTTATCGGGAGAAACGAAAGCTATACAATCTTTCCTAAATTCGACAATATTATCGACAACATAATCAACTACAGTGTCGCCATGAGCCGAAGTTATTATGAGAGAGACATCAACTTCATCGGCATTCTTGAACTTATCATATGCTGTTGTAATTTCGCCTGAAGAAGAAACATTATATGCGCCGTTGGCGAGAGAGTTAACAAATACTACGTTTGCAGTGTCTCCATAGACAACGCCGTTTGCGGCTGCTGCACCCCAATTTTCTGTATTGGCAACACCGATAGAAGGATGAGATAGCCACCAAAGATACTTTGATGTGTTGTTGATAACATCCTTATAATAATTTGAAGAACCATCTTCCTTTCTTGCATCCGAAGCCTTTGAGACAAATGCAAATCTTTCTAGAACTGTATTGGATGTTCCTGAAATAAGTCCGTCTTCATCAACTACTGCAATATGAAGCTCGTCGCCGCTGGCACCTCTATTTGCAGCATAAGTTGAAGTTCCTGGTGCACCATCAAAAAAGCTACCATATGTCCAAGAAGAGAAGTTGGCGGTGTTTGTTCCGGCGTAAAGAGAAACCTTAAGTGAGTTTCCAATGTCACCAGGCCATTTAGCTGCCCAGGCTCCATTAGTTGATGTTCCTGAACTATGATTCTCTGTATAGTCGGTTTCATTCTCGATTGAAATGCCGCTATTAGCAGAAACCGCATTTAGTAGATCAGTGCCACCACCTGCTCTTACAACCTTGAGATTTCTACCATAAGATAGAAAGTTGGCCGCTGAAAAGAAATCTGTAAATGTATTGCTATCTGGTTTACCGAAAACATCAACTAGCTCGATCTCGCTAGTAATACTTCTGATATCATTGATAGGACCCCATTGAAATGATCCTACCATTGCTGCTTCTGTAGTACCAACAGATGGAACTATAGTTGTTAGATCGATTTCTGATACATTTACGCCTGGAGAGAGTTGAAACGCCATATTTTTTCTCCTTTAAAGAAATAGTTTTTTTAATCCTCAAGATATTTATAATATTGAAGTTTTACAACTTACCAAATAGAGAAGCATAACTATCAAAAGGATAAAATTTGTTTCTATCTTCTATCCAAACATTACCGTCTTTATCTACATCAAAATTATTATTGTTAAGACCGTCATCAATGATACCAAATGGAACGATATCTCTGTCCATTAGATGTAATTGTTCTTCTTGTAATGATTTACGAATGTCAGAATTTACCGATTCTCTAAAGAATTTTTGCGCTGTCAGCCAACCAAAATGAACCAGATTCATGACCAGATCGTCGTTGTTGCCTTCTTCGGCGGCAAATGAATTACGTATACTGGAAAAAGTAGTTAATTCCATGATAGTTTCAGCATCATTTATGATTAGTTTGTCGGACTCAATGAGTGTTTTTAGATTAGCACAACCAATTTTCTTTGTTTGAACAGTCGTTCTAATACCAAAGGCCAGTTTCTTTTTAAATCCACCTGTAAATTGCTGACCCTGTTTACCCTTTGTTTCGATCTTGATTAGATTATCGTAAGCAAATTCATGATGAAGTATATCAGCGACTTGTAGACCTATGCTGTTAATTTCTACAAGAATAAAAGCATCATTATATTTTCTTGCTGCTTGATATATTATTGTAGGAAATAGTAATGGTGACATCATATTGTTTCTGTATTTGGCCACTTGAACATATGGTAATTGGCTAACATCAAATATAGAAAATGTCGAGTAATCTTTACCTTGTCCTTCGGAAACATCAACTGTTATAGTATAAGTATGACCTTTTTGTGGTTCTTCATAGACATCATGAAAATCAATAGTAGATAAAGGTCTTTTAAATGTTAGCGTTCTTAATTTTGCAGGATGTATAAGAGTGTTCGTTGAGCCGATAAATTCCGTTTCAAACTCTTGCCTAAACTGGTCTTCACTAGTATTCCTTATAGTTTCTTCTTTCCACTTTTCATCACGACCTGGTACCATCGACCAGTGTATTTCTATGGGTATATACAGACTTCTTTTTTCAGTTGCATCCATCCACATTTTATAGAATAGATTTAATCCATTTGGAGTTGAAACTATAATAACTTTTGTTGTCTTACCAGAAGAAATTGTAGGATAAGTTGAAGCAAAGAAAGCTTCTGCGATATTATTAGGGACGAACGCAAATTCATCAAGAAAAATAACATTAAAAGTTCTACCGCGAACTGATGATCCTGAAGTAGAATCTGCAATTGCTCTTGATCCGTTTGCTAGTTCAAGTGATCCTTTATTCCATTCTTTAACACCTTGCTGTAGGAAACGAGGTAGATATTCAAAAGCAAGCTGGATTCGACTCATGATTTCTCTAGCTGTTCCGGCTTTGTTAGCTAGAATTGCTATATTTACACTTTCATTAAATAGTATATAATGAAGAAGATAAGCAACTGCTGTAGTAGTTTTACCAACCTGTCTTGGAAGCTTGCAGATAGAGAATCTGTTATCATGAAATGTTTTCATCATGTCTTTTTGAAAGTCCCACATTTCAAAAGGCATTAGACCACGATCAACGTTAACAATTTTCATATAAGTGGTGGAAAAATATACAGGATCATTTACACACTTAAGATACTCATCAATCTCTGTTTGTGTAAAAGAGTGTATAAAGTCTTCGCGCGGAAGATTTGGATTTCCTTGGTAACCCTTAATCATTATATTGCTTAAACGTTTTCATTGCTCTTAACTCTCTTGAGTAGTTCGGCTGTTGATCCAACAAAGACGGCCTTTTCAACATTTATTCTTTGATCGTCTTGAGGTCGATTTTTGTTTTCTTTTAACTCTTTTGTTTTCTTTTGTAGATCATAAAGGTCTTTTGTTGTTTCCGATACAGTCTTCATTAGAGTAGCAAGCACTTCATATGCTCTAGGACTTTCACTTTCTCTAGCTAAATCCGTAATGCCTTCTATGGCACTATTACCTTTATTGATTAGATCACGGAAAGTTTTTCGAGATAGATTATAATCATCTATCGTATCGTCTGTTAAAGTTTCTTCAACAACTTCACTTTTCACAGGAGCTATGATCTCAACTTCGTTTTCTATATTTAATGCTTCTGATAATGCTATATCTGTTTTCATTTTTCACCTAAGTTAATGTGTCGGGAAACTCGACAATTGTGGTAGAATATCCAAAGTCATCATCAGGTTCGGCTGTGATAGGATCTGGTTCAATAGTGATTGTAGCAAGCTTGAGAGGTGTAGCATCAAAACTTTGTAGTGTATAAGAAGCATTTGTTGATGTTGCTTTAATTGTGTTATCTGTTTTAAAAGTGCCTTGAGAGCCTCCTAAAACCAGTTTTCCTGTCGTATTTGACCAAGATAGAACTGTCGCATATGCTGTGGCTGTTTGATAATCATTTCCCTGATATACTATATCATCAATTTTATAATCACCACTATTTCCTGATGCTGTATTAATACGAATTATATTACCTGCCTGTAAAGTAGGATCATTGTTTATATTAGCAATAACTTTGCGAATGATTTTTGGTGTGCTTACAGGACCATAATAATAAGCTTTCATGGTAAAGCTCATGGTCCATGTAACATACCGAACTGCATCAAAGTTGCCCTCATGTTCAATTGTGTTTATTACACCATTTAGTATTACAGGAACATCTTTCAGAAACCCTACTTGTGGTATACTATCTATGGTAACAGTATAATCAGGATTAAAATAAGGTAATATCTGTTCAACGATATGTGTACCATCATCGACATTTCTAGCATATAAACTTAATTCGAAGTTGAGATCGTATGGCACTCCCATATACTGTGATGCTACTCTTGTAGAAGTATTTGCTTTGGCGGTTCTTAAAAGAGAATTTTGTTTTCTTGTTGCATCATAAGAAATGCTTGTCATTTCAAAAGACATTCTAGGTAAAATGACTTGCATATTTCTTTCAAGGTCAGGGTCGGCTCTCAATCTTGAAAAATATTTTTCCTTTGGAGCATACATGATAGGAATTTTAATTCTTTCAATCTCTTCGCCTGTAGTCTTATTAATCCTCTTCAATGTAATATTGTTGAAAAGATTGCCAAATAATACAATATATTTTCTTGTTAAATTAAAATAGAAATATGAATCAGAAAGCATTATGGTGCTCCAAACGGATTGGATTCTGATATATCAATAAATTCATCCGCTTCTGTTTGTAGAATTTTGTTATCGAATTCATCAGAATCAACGAAGTCTGTTGTTCCGTCTGAACTGACAAGATTATAAGAGGCGTTGGATTGTTCACCCTTTATACTAGTACTATTAGTGAATGCGCCGTCGATATTAATAACTTGAAGTTTCTTTGTCATTGGATTCCAATCTTTCACTTCGGCCGACACAGTTGAACTTTCAAGATTTGCTCCTTGATATACTGTTTCACCGGCGATATAGTTATTCGCACCGTTTCCGAGTGTCAGTTCTATTGTATATGCAAACGATCTTTCGAGTATATCAATTTCTTCATCACCAGTAGCGAAGTCTTCTTGACTATAACGGAATACTTCACAGCGCAATTCATACATGTAAGGTGTTCTTTTTCCTAGAGAGAAAAACATAAGTTCTTCTTCGACGAATTTTATTTCAAATATTTTATTCAATACAGGAACAAAAATAAGGTCACCTTCTCTTGGTCTTCTCGCTATTGTACTAGGAATATATCTTTCAAATGCTCTGCGAGATACGACAAAGTTTGAGGTGTCTCTAATCTCAAGACCAAATTTGGAAAAGAAATCTCCATCGCCTTCATAGCCTTCAACGTTAGCCAGATACATTTCTACATTATATGCTCTAGTAAACTTTGATTCAGGGTCTTCTCCATAAAGAGAATCGAGAGAATCGTAAGTTTCTCTAGGCATATATTTCACATCTGCACCATAAATTTGTATAGACTCTACTATCAGGTCCTCTAATAACCTTTGTTCATTTATAACTGAAGCGGAAAAATTGTTAAAATAGCTATTTGTGGACATATATTATTATCTCATTATCCTTTTTATCTATCTACTATAGATTTTATCCCATAATAAATTGTGGAGGCGATTCATAAGTATTTCTTATTTCTAGTTCAAGTATTGCAATTTCTTGGACAGACTCATCAAATATTTGTTGACCGTTCATTTGAATGCCACCAGGCAATTGCATTCCACCATATTTCTTGAGGTTTGCACCCCATTGCTTTTTAATATAAGCAGTTGTCAACTTCTTCAGCATCCTATCATTATAAACATCTGTATAGGACTCGGGATCAACTATAAGATATCCCTCAATTATGATATACTCTCCGGCTTGAATGTCATTGGACCAATCCCAGTCGATATAAAGCTTGTCTGTGTGTCTGTTAAATCTTATTGGTTGCTCACCTGAAAACAGTAAGTCCAAAGTTCTAATATGCTGTTGAGTTAGGACATAATTCACATAAGAAGTTGAAGTGAAATCATATAACTCATGTAATCTTAGCTGATACCTTAAATCGAACATGTTTACGGATGCATTAGAAGACGAGACTGGAAATATTCTGGTTACGCCTATGATGTTTTCAGTGATAGGTATATATTCATCGGTGACATTTTCGGCCGTCACTTGATGCTTGGTATACCACTTTTCGACACCATCAAAATGAAAATCTTGAAAATATTGAAGAGCTTCGTCAATTCGATCTTCTACCTGATCATCATCAACATTGATGTCAATCACAGGAAATCCTAATTGCCTTAAGCACCAATCTTTAAGTCTTTCTCTACTATTAGGAACAGCCATTTATATACCCTCTTTTATAAAGTATTTATGTAAATTATAATATAGAGGTCATTGCTATCGGTTGAGAAGGAATGAGAGAGAAGAGCGGTCTTATAGAATATTTCTTTTTACCACTCTTATATTCCCTCGTCGTGTTCTAATGATTTAACACAGTGATTTGGATCTATTTTATCAGCTACCCAACAAAAAAATCTACAGAACACACAAGTATTTATTCTTTTACCCATTCTAGAAGAAAGAGTCTCATCGGGATCACCACCTAAAATAGTGTTACCGAGTTGATCTATAGAAATCAATATATTAAACAAATAATTTTTTATCATGGAATAATATCATCTTCAACGGAAGGTGGGTTGATAATATCATCTTCAACGGAAGGTGGGTTGATAATATCAATGTATGAGTTATAGATAGCATCAACTTCTGTTTTGTCGGTGGCCACAAGTATATCATCTTTTACTGAGCGAGCTACCGTATAAATTTGATCTATTTCAGAGAAAACGCTTTGACCTAAAAGAATAGTATTGTTGGCGTCTAGAGTTTGGACCACATTATATGCATCAGTAAAATTGACGGAAAAAGGTGTGCTAGTTACTTGAGCGGCAAAAGCCATACTAAAGGCAGCCTGAATATTTGTCAGTGAAGTTTCATCCGCATCAAAATAAGTATCCAGTGGTTGAAAATACTTCTTTTTGTTTCTCTCAAGAGTTCTCAATTCATTAATAAGATTAATTTTGGATTGCTTGTATTGATTCAACTCGCTTTCAATCTGTTCAGTAGTCTTATCGATTATAACCCAAGACAAATTAGTAGAGTTCCAATTAAGAAATTGCAAGTTCTCATCGTAAGTTGGTTTATCTGCAACTGGTGTATAACCGGCATCAGCAATTTCTTCTGCTGTGAATGAAGTTGGATCAGTTCTAGTTCTACCATCAGACAATCTAATTCTGAATGGTAATGTTTGTGGATATGATCCTTTGTATGAATATAGTTTCATTGGTTGTTCCTTAAAGTGTTACATAATTTCTCGTATTGAGTGCAGAAACATCTTCTGACTTGAGAATATCCCAGTTATCAAGATATCTTTTTCTACCAATTCTAAATTTACCAAATCTACTTCTGCCCATTACAGCCCAAACCTTCCTTTTATAGCATTATAGTTTTGTATACTTTCTTCTTCGGTTAGATTTCTATTGTATATTGATAGGTATGCAATTGCACCATCACCAAAAGTATAGTCTAAATACTTACTAAAAGTATAGTCCGTCCATGCACTAAAATCAACTGACTTAAATTCTATCATATGCCACTGATTATCTCTTATATTATCATAGATATTTGCTTTTGATACAGTATCCATAAAAAATGTAGGAGAACCACAAAGATTATTATAAAACTTATTTCCAACTCTATATGCTCCCAAAAAATATGAATTTGATACTGTAGAACCCCAAAATAAAGATTGAACATCTGTAGTTCTCATCCAAAATACACATGTGCAGGTTGTTGAAGTATTCATTGTACCTGATTTGGTTATTCCTCCATCTGCCATGGAAAAATAACCAGATGCATTATAAGTAAATCCAGAAGCATCTATAGTGCAATTATTCCCATTACCACTAATATCATACCAAGTAGTACCAGTACCAGGATAACTATTAGGGTTTGCTGCATCTAACCAAAACACTAATCCATCTGTTACAATATTAATTGGCCAAATACTATCTCTCTTGGCTCGCAACTGTTCACGAAGCCCCCAGACGCCACTGGCAGATAATATTGTTGGAATATTTGGTTTACCTATTAATCCACCACTCATTACAACCCAAACCTTCCTTTTATAGCATTATAGTTTTGCTCGATTTCAGAAATAGATAATTCTCGACTATAAAACGCAGCCCATGCGATATCTCCTGCAAAATTTCTACCTCCTCCAGGAACATCAACACCAAGAGCCGCATTTGTTACAGGAGTATTGGGAGCAGTGCCAGAGAATGTACCTATAACGCTATCGTTTTTTATAAATGATGGTACTGACGATCCATTCAAACTAAGACCTACCATCATCCATCCAGTTCCCCATGTTATGTTGGAATCAATCCATCTTACAAACTGAAATAAACCTATTGCATCATTGCCACTATTATCAAAAGTAGACGAACCTACACCTATACCATAGCCGCCGTTGCTGCCGTTATAAAAGATAGCGCCGCCATCGCTTGCAGGCATATTTACTAAAGCTAACATAGTTATGTTTGTTGTAGAAGACGATAATAGTGGTAAAGAAACATAACCATTAGTAGTACCATCAAATGTGAAATATTTTGTATTATATGAAACTCCTGATTGAATAGTACCATTATTACCATTCCCACTCGTATCAAACCATGTAGTACCAGTCCCAGGATAACTTCTAGGATCACCTGCGTCTAATGCTAACACCAATCCACTTGTTACAATATTTGGTGGAGCTAAAGTTTCCAACACAGCGTTGAGATTGAAGTTACCATCATTAGAAGGTATTGTTATTGTTCCAGGCCTCAAAGGAACTGTAAGAGTCCACCACCAATCATCACCATTTGTCACAATAGTTCCAGGATTTTCTGGACCTGCTGATGCTTCTATTTTATATACAGCCATGACAGAACCACCAGCCCCAGAACTACCAAAAGTGTTGAAATCTGCAAGAGTATATCCTGAAGGTGCAGTTGGTGTAGAGATAAGGTCATCATCCAGAAATGCGAAAGCAACAACCATTGCGCCATCTGTTGCTGTTGTGACTGCTCCTGGGTCTGGATCACCAGCCGTATTTGTTGCAGTTGTCGTAGTAGCATCAATAGGTGTTGTTTGGTCTACTCCACGAAACACGACTGCCAGATGGCCAGAATCAGAACCACCAGCAGTCAATCCAGTCACAGAAGTATCAACAGGGTCCGGCATTATCTTATACATTACGTTTACGTCACCAGTAGACGAAATAGAAGCGAGTGATGTATACCCAGTAGCAGTTCCAGGTGTACCAGAATCATCGCCAGAAATGACTAACACAATATCTCCCGGTTGCATAGAAATACCGGTCAAATCAATGGTAGTGCTGTTATCGCTAGATGCGGAGCCAACATATGTTATAGTTTGGGTGATACCAGCTTGTGCAAGTTGATATGATGTGGTAGTTCCTATAAACCCACCATTAAGATATACACTCTCTAAAGGCATAGTTTACGAAATTTCCTCATAACTACAAATTGCTTCTAAGTCGCTGTTGGCTGAAGCTGTACATCTTAGACTATCGCCTTCTTCAAGATAGATTGCGGTTTCTTTTGATATCACAACTAGAGATGCGTCTGCTGGTACAGTGATAGTACTTGCAACTTCGTAAGCAACAGAACTCCTGAACAAATCAACAGTAATATCAGCGGAATTTGTACCATCGACATTTGAAACTACAAGACTGTTTATTTTAAATACTGTATTACTAGCAGCAGAATTTGTTACAATTTCTGTCGCTATTGTACTAACTGCTTGTACCGCAGTCTTACCGGTGATTGTTGTTACGCCTACTATATTAGGTGCAGCCATTTATAAATCCTTTCTTAGCCAAATATCATTGCCATTGCGATTGCTTTACCTGTTGAAATGCCAGACCCACTTCCGCCTGTAGAAGAAATTGTTAGACTTGAATTTTCTGTATTGGCTTGTATATTAATATTTTCTCCAGCAAATACTGTTATTGTATCGCCATTACTAGAGGCTTCTATTGTATATCCATTAGCAACTACTGTTTTAAAAGCAAGTTGTGAATTTGCTATAGTAAATGCTTCGTTCGCTTTTGTAAATGCCGAGTTAGCATGGTCTCTTGCTGTATTGGCCTGAACTATACCAGCAAAGGCATAAGAATTAGCTGCATTAGCTTGATCATATGCCGCACTTGCTATAATTAATGTAGCATTAGCATTAGCAAAGGACGCAACTGCAACATCATATGCCGTATTTGCTCTGTCATAAGCGGTGTTGGCTTGAACAAAAGCCGGTGAAAAATCTCCGCCTGTATTGGCTTGTTCAAAGGCTGCATTAGCGTGATCTCTAGCCGTATTGGCTTGTATAATAGCTGCATAAGCATAGGAATTGGCATCATTAGCTTTACCAAAAGAAGCTTCAGCCACAATCAATGATAAATTAGCATTGGCAAAAGCAGTATTAGCATGGTCTCTGGCCGTATTGGCTTGAACTATTCCAGAAACAGCTAGATCGTAAGCCGAATTACCTCTATTATAAGCGGTATTGGCCTGCTCGAAAGAGGCGTTGGCTAGTTCATATGCCGAGTTTCCTTTATCAAACGCGGTGTTAGCTTGAATAATTCCAGAATTAGCTAGTTCATAGGCTGAATCACCTCTATTATAAGCAGTATTGGCTTGAGTAAAAGCCGATTCGGCAACGGATAGTGCTGTGTTTGAAACTTCGAACGCTGCATTAGCGTGATCTCTAGCCGTGTTCGCTTGAACTATACCAGCAAACGCATAGGAATTGGCATCGTTAGCCCTACCAAATGCCGATTCCGCAGTTATTAATGCGAGGTTAGCATTAGCGAAGGCAGTATTAGCATGATTATATGCCGATTCCGCAGTTATTAAAGACAGATTAGCGTTGGCGAAGGCGGTATTAGCATGATTATATGCCGCCTCAGCAACTATTAAAGACAGATTAGCGTTGGCGAAGGCGGTATTAGCATGATTATATGCCGATTCCGCAGTTATTAATGCGAGGTTAGCATTAGCGAAGGCGGTATTGGCATGATCTCTAGCCGTGTTCGCTTGAACTATACCTGCAAACGCATAAGAGTTGGCGGCATTAGCCTTACCAAAAGCCGATTCTGCCACTATTAATGTTAGGTTTGCATTAGCAAACGCCGACTCTGCTACAACTAGAGCCAGATTAGCATTACCAAAAGCAGATTCTGCTGTAACCAGAGCGATGTTAGCATTAGCGAAGGCGGTATTTGCATGGTCTCTAGCCGTATTGGCTTGGACTATACCAGCAAAGGCATAAGAGTTAGCATCGTTAGCCTTACCAAAAGCCGATTCGGCTACTATCAATGACAAATTAGCATTAGCAAAAGCTGTATTTGCTTGTGAATACGAAGATATAATCCAATTTATTGCGTTTATTCCGCCTAAATTTAGATTGCTTGTCTTGATATCTGCATTCAAGACGGCGAGAATCATATTATTAGAAAATGCACCTATATGATTGTTTATTGGCTCAGCGTCATAATTTTGAAATAAGTAGTACTCTTTATCTTCATGTTCACGATAAAAACCTGTATGTACATTTTGTCCAGTTGTGTTCACATAGTTTCCAATAAAACCAATGTCCACTGTATCCGATATATAATTATTGCCAGCAAGATAGATAAGAGGATCAGCTACACGGAGATTTTCAGCATCTATAACATAAGTGTTGCCAGAAATAGTCAGCGATCCTGTAACATCAAGATTTCCAGTGATTGTGCCGCCAGTTAATGATAGTTTACCGTTCGCCTCTGCGAAAGCTGCGTTGGCATGGTCTCTAGCTGTATTGGCTTGGACTATACCAGCAAAGGCATAAGAATTGGCATCATTGGCTTTGCTGAAAGCAGATTCAGCAACAATTAGAGCCAGGTTGGCGTTAGAGAAAGCTGTATTAGCATGATCTCTAGCGGTATTGGCTTGTAGGATAGCAGCAAAAGCATATAAATTAGTTGAATTGGCTTTATTAAAGGCAGATTCTGCTGTAATCAAGGCCAGGTTAGCATTAGCAAATGATGTATTAGCATGGTCTCTAGCGGTGTTAGCTTGGACTATACCAGCAAAGGCATATAAGTTAGCGTCGTTAGCTTTAGAGAAAGCAGATTCTGCCACTATTAATGTTAGGTTAGCATTAGCAAAAGCTGTGTTAGCGTGATCTCTTGCGGTGTTAGCTTGGACTATACCAGCAAAGGCATAAGAATTGGCATCATTGGCTTTGCTGAAAGCAGATTCCGCCGTAATCAGGGCAATGTTGGCGTTAGAAAAGGCAGTATTGGCATGGTCTCTAGCGGTATTAGCTTGGACTATACCAGCTAAGGCATAAGAGTTAGCATTATTAGCTTTATCAAATGCCGACTCTGCTACAATTAGTGTTAGATTTGCATTAGCAAATGCTGATTCAGCCACAATCAAGGCCAGGTTAGCATTAGCAAAGGCGGTATTTGCATGATCTCTGGCTGTATTGGCTTGTACTATACCAGCAAACGCATAGGAATTAGCAGCATTGGCTTTACCAAAAGCCGATTCGGCTACTATTAATGTTAGGTTAGCGTTGGCAAAGGCGGTATTAGCGTGATCTCTTGCGGTGTTAGCTTGGACTATACCGGCATATGCATATGAATTAGCAGCATTGGCCTTGACAAAAGCAGATTCTGCTACTACTAGTGCTAGATTAGCATTGGCGAAGGCAGTATTGGCGTGATCTCGACTAGTGTTTGCTTGTGAATATGAAGATGTGATCCAATTTATTGCGTTTATTCCACCAAGATTTAAATTGCTTGTTATGAAGTTCGCATTTAATGTATCGAGAGTAAAATTGTTGGCGTTTATATCAATATTTCTGCCATCTTCATAAAAGAAGTGTTCATTATAATTTTTGAAAAGATACCACTCTTTAGTTGCCGAGCTTCTAAAAATGCCGGTATGTACAATTTCATCCGTATTATTTGCGTAATGTGCTGCAATACCAATATCAAAAATATCGCCGGTATTATTATTAGCCAGAAGAATAAAAGGATCATCTATAGTTAAATTATTTGCACTAATAACTGTTGTATTGCCTGTAACAATAAGGTTGCCTCTAATTGTTACGTTTCCAGATATTATACCACCATTGCTTGAGAATTTTGTATTGGCATAATCATACACCAAATTCGCTTGATCAAAAGCTCCGTTAGCCTGACCGAATGCCGTGTTGGCATGATCTCGACCGGTGTTTGCTTGTACTATTCCTGATACAGCCAAATCATAGGCCGAATTGCCTTTGTCGAAAGCAGTATTGGCTTGATTATATGATACATTAGCATGGTCTCTAGCCGTATTGGCTTGTACTATACTGGCATATGCGTATAGATTTGCAGCATTAGCCTTGACAAAAGCAGATTCTGCTACAACTAGAGCCAGATTAGCATTAGCAAAAGCTGTGTTAGCGTGATCCCTAGCTGTATTGGCTTGAACTATTCCGGCGAAGGCATAAGAATTGGCCGCATTGGCCTGACCGAATGCTATATTAGCGTGGTCCCTTGCAGTATTGGCTTGAACTATACCAGCATATGCATAGGAATTGGCATCGTTAGCTTTAGAGAAAGCGGATTCGGCTACAACTAGAGCCAGGTTGGCGTTAGCAAAGGCAGTATTGGCATGGTCTCTAGCGGTATTAGCCTGGATTATGCCTGCATATGCATATGAGTTGGCAGCATTGGCTTTATCATATGCAGAGTTGGCTTGACTAAAAGCTATATTTGATTGATTGAATGAAGTATTAGATTGATCATATGCTGATGTAATAGAATTTAAGGCTGCATTAGAAGTATCAAAAGCCAGTTGAGCGATTTCCAAAGCAGAAGCAACAGAATTGGCTGTACCTGTATAGTCAACACCAACAGTTCTTATTGTGTCTCTATTTTGCTTATTAACAGAAACCCTGTTGCTTCCGGAAGTATTAACTGTTACTTTTGTTGACATTAGCGAGTTACACCCGGTGTTACTGTAATTGTGCCTTCTAATACTCTAACCACTGTTCCATTTGTTACTGTTTCAAGATCAAACAGATATCTACCGGCTTTTATGTTACTTGTGTTTGCTGCTGGCAGAGACATTGTTATTTCGCCGTTGGCTTCGTTTGTGATTGTACAAATAATATTGGCCGACACATTGGAGGAATAATATGACCGACGCATCTGACTTCTTACGATATAACCCGTAAGGTTCACATTGGCGTTTGTACTATCATCGTTGAGATAAATAATGTTATTGAAGGTTGCGCCTTGATCCATATATAGTTCTACGTAGGACGCCATTTTATACTCCTAGTTTGTATAAGAGTATTTATATAATAGAATATCCTTTTGTTTGCCAATGGTCTCTTACTGTATTATATAATTCCAAGTCTTTTTTGTGATATTCCGATACTATTTTCTTCAACTCGGGAGTATAATATACATCTATAAACTCTTTAGATTTTCTTGTTCTAATAGATTGATTTATTTTTTGCAACGGAACTTTAACTTGAATATCGTATGTTTTTATAAACTCTTCTATATGACTTGAAATATAGTCATAGCACCACCATGTTCCAATGTAAGCATCCTTATATTTCAAAAATTCGTATTGAAACTGGTTTTGATGGGGTCTTATTTCTATTTCTATAAAACCTTTTTCGATCTCTTCTCTGAAAGTTTCTATTGATCCATTAAATAACGAGGGCTTAAGTCTTACTTTTTTATTCGTGTTTTTAACACTTTTTAATCTAGAGTTTGACAGATATAAACTTAATTGTTTTTCGATAGGGTCCCTTATAGTAGCTATAAATTTTGCATCCATGGGCACTAAATTATTGTCTATGGCATATTGTGCAGTCATATGACTTTTATGATAGTTATTACCTTCAATTTTAAATTGAATGGAATACTCTTGCCATTTATGTTTAGGTTTAATAATTTCTCTCTCTAATAATATTGTAGATTTATCTCCCGATTCTAAAACATTATCTATAAAAAATTTGGCTAGAGCTTCGCTACCTGTTTTAGGAACTCTAATGAAAACGTTGTTTAGTTGCTTCATATACTGCATATAATTTATCTTCTGTTTAAGTCTTTTAGAAATGTATTGATTGTTATGCGATAACTTCCAGGAATGCATTTATAACTATGCCAAGTTATTCCTTCTAGTCCTGGAAAAATAAACATGGTGTTAGGTTTCCATTCTAATTCTTTTACAAAATTTTTATCCTTATCATATAGAATGGTTCCTCTCGATTCTTCTGGCATTACATATACGACACAAGATAATATTTTTTTTATGTTTTCGTCGTGTATAGGATAATCTAGATCATCTAAACAGACGTTAATTTCGCTCTCGGCTTTTATAGAAATGTAGTCCCTAACTTTACTAAAAAAATCTAGATAAGATGCGTCAACTGGTCTACTAATTAAACACTTATATGTTTCTGGTAAAATTTTAGGAAAATTTATATCCGTATCCATAATAAGAAATCTTTTCTGTTTTCTTATATCGTGTGTGTAATTATTTTTCTTTTCTCTAATAAATTCTGACATTTCTTTTTTCATATTGGCGAAAAGTTGTTCATCGTAAAAATTATCGATTATAAGGTGTTCCCAAGGATATGTTTCTATCTTCATGAAAATATTTCCTTTGTTCTTTCGCCATTTTTAAATCTTTTAACAATATTTTCAATTTTTTCTTCGGCGTCTTGAGAATATATATCTATAGAAAGTTTGTGATAAAACCAGGAAAGGAATCTCAATTTAATTTCTTTTTTTATTTTGCCAATATTTTCCATCTCTTTAGCTGTTTTAATGACAGGAATTATTTCAGATATAATTGTGTTATAATAAGTCGCGGTAGGTTTTTCCATTACTAGTGCCTGAAAAGAAGACATACTATCCGAGCTATATACAAAATTAGAGTTTTGTATTAAATAGTCCATATTTGCATCAGTATATATTGTGAATTCATTGATAATGCCCTCTTTTTCGAAATCTGACCATTTTTTTATATAATTTGGAGTTACCACATGAGATTTCTTAAATATAGTATATCTTTTGTTTTCGGTAGCATACTTAATAGCGTCTCTCGTAGCCCATTCGTCTCTAGGCATTACATATTTCTTTTCAAATAGTCTATTAGTTTTATTCATAGAACGTTCCACCCTGGAACGACCTATCATAGATAATTCTCTGTTAAAATAATATCTATGATCATTTTTGTTGATATTAATTTGTGAAGGATGTTCACTGAAACCATATAAATGGTTTGATAAATTTAAAGGAAATAAATCGTATTTCTCGGGCAATTTTATTTCGATTTTAGGTTGTGCGTAGCGATTCATGTCATAGTGTTGTATTTTCTCAACTATGTCATAATCTATTTTATGATTTTTCCATAAATGGTAGAAAGGATTATAATTAATATATTGTCCTCCAGGAGTAAGTGTGAACAAACTATATACTGGACTGCCGCCTCTATAAAATAAAATATTATTTAAATTTTTTTGTTTATTAACATCTGCCATCAAAACCGGAACATTATATTTTTTTAATATAGGTTCCAATAATTCATGAAATCTTTTGATATGTATCAGATTTTTTATTTTTGATTGTCTTAAAGTACCTTCATCTCTTTTTAATGCATCTTCAAGAAATTTATAATTTTCTTTTAAGGATGGAAATCTAGACGATTCTTTGAATATTAGACGCACGAAAATAGCTCTTTTGCTCTTTGACCTTTTTTAAAATTCATAACAAAATTTTCTATTTTCTCTTCATAATTTGCGCTTTCAATATCAAAACTCAATTTGTAATAATACCAAGTGAGAAATCTTTTAACGTCTTCTTCTGGTACAGGTCTTACTGTTTTCAATTCTCCCGAATCAAATATTTGAGGTATTACTTCGGATAAATCTGTATTATAATATGTTGCTACTCTTTTACCTTTCAACATCGCATTTAGGCTCACCGCACTATCGGCCGAATACACTAAATCCGCGTTATCCACCAAATAATCAATATTACATCCGTCTCTATCGACAAATATAGTGTATTCATTTATTATACCTTCTTTTTGAAAATCTTTCCAACAATTAACATTTGGTTGTGATGTTACAGGATGTGATTTAAAGATAGTATATCTTTTGTTTTCGGTGGCATACTTAATGGCGTCTCTCGTCGCCCATTCGTCTCTAGGCATAATTCTATCTAGATATTTACTATTCCATCTAGGATCGTCGGAAGGTAAATCCATTTTTCCTGGAGGCAAATTGGTCGAATCGAAAATTTTGCCTGTTAGCTGTAGGCAAAAAAGATCATAGCTTTTAGGCAATTCTATCGTTTTTTTCGACTGTTCGTATCTATTATTTGGAAAACTATTCCATAAATTTAAAATATTACTGTCGATATCGCAATTTTTCCACAAATGATATCTAGGGTTATTGAGTATATATTCGCCTCCTGGAGAAATTTTAAAAAGTCTATAATTAGGACTACCGCCCCTATAAAGTAATGTGTTTGATAAAAACTTGGCTTTTATAACATCACAGAAAAGGAAATAAATATCGTGTTTAACGGATATCTTCTTTAAACTTTCGTTAAATTTAATAAGATATGGTAAATTTTTTAATTTTTCGGGTGTATTATATCTGGCTTTTGCCCAAGAAACCCATTGGTCATATATTCTTAAATCTTGCATTTTATTGACTCATAAAGCCGAAAGAAAATCTTGTTTGCTCCGTCCAGACCGTATGCCAAAAGCCTGGATTTCTGGTCACTTGGAATTTTCTAACGGTCCATCCTTTATTATCATGATCGTCTATAACATTTCCATTTTCATCGATATATCTAAAAATTCCTTTACCATTTGTAAAGGTATAGTACGTTCTTAACCCTACAAAACTGGAATTTGTGTGCCATCTCATACAGGTCATTGGAGCATACACAATAGCATTACTATGCTGATAATCCTTAATTAAAGGATCGTTAATTTTTAAAAACTCTGTTAATCTTTCAAACTTCTCTTTTCTTTTGAATGGATTTAAATGTATAGTAGGATAATTGTTTAAAAAAGATCCACTGTCCACATCTGATTCGCCAGGCAAAGGTTGTTTATTGAAATCTATTTCTGTACAATTACCTTTTGGAAGGTTTTTCCACTGTGCGAAGCATTCTCTTATGATATGAGATAGATGTTTTATAACTTCCGGATTAGGATCACATTTCATTAACATTATTAATAGCCTATATTATCTAGTATTCCTTGTATTTCTTCTAAACTTATTGTTTCATTTTCGTTTGAATTAAATTTGATATTTTTCTCGATAAATTCTTTTTCTATTTTTATTTTAAGTTTTTCTATAATCTCTTCTGTCCAATATTCATTCTTATGGTTTTTTATTACTTCTTTTATTTCTTTCTCTTCAAACATATTGTCGTCGGAATATAACCAACCATCATCAGAAATATAACAAGCATTTATAATATGTGTAACCTCTGCCACAGGTTCATTTATTCCGGTTTCATTTTCAAAATAAACGGCAGTGAACTTAAGATCGTTATATTCACCTAGAACTTCTATACCTTCTACTACACATTTTCTCGATGACATGTTATGTTTCCTTAACTATCATAAACTAATCGGATCATATGTTTCGGCCTATATGCGGCGGTATCAATGTCATATGACTCTTGGCCGGTAGTGTGTGATATTGTACCATTATTTGCAGCTATAAAAACTTTCAATCTACTTGCTAAACTGTTTCGATATGTTGTTCTATCCATATATAAAACCTCTCTGGCTGAACCGCCTATGGTTCCATAATCTCCATCACTAACGTAGCCATTAGTTTCTCTAGACATAAAGGCAAAGATTAGATCATTTTGATTTACAGATTGTGTTATTGTTGCTGTGCTGCCGGAAGAAGAAAATGTTGTAAATTGAGAACCATTTACTCTCCATTTACCAGGTATAACATATACCTCCTGTCTATTGTCCGAGTCGTCGTTAACTTTTGGAAAAGTAGTTTGTATTGAGCTAATATCGTTAAAATCTATTTCTTTTCTAAACAATGAAAAATTATAAACATATGGTGCACCAGATACTACAGCGGCTGAAACTAAAGTATTGGAATAAACTTGAGACGCGGTTTGTGCAGTACCATTAATACTACAGGAAGGATTACCTACAGATTGTCCTACATTTATTGCGGCGATTGTAACCCATTTTGTTCTCTGTCCATATCTTAAACCATTCGAATCGGAAGAACTTTCGGAAAAAGATAGTGTTCCTGAAACAGAAGTGGCTGTTCTATATGTTGATGCCAATCCACTTGTTATTTGAGTGTCGCCTCGACTCGTAGAAGTTTCTTTGCCAGACGCGACCGAACTTTTACTGCATAGATAATTTCTAACAGAATAACTAGAATCGTTTCCTGACAATTCTGCTACAATATCGGAAACACTAGCCGTTTCAAATGCTCCACGAAAATTTGAGAGTTTATTTTCGCCGCCGGTAGGTATACCGGTTTGATCACTATTAACATATAATCCGCCTCGATAATAATCACTGAATTTAGTTTCTAAAGCATTGGCCGTCGATAGTGTGCCGAATTGACCGCTACCAAAAAAATAACCCGATGCGTTACCGGTTTCTGTTAATTGTCCAGGACCAGATATTCTTAGTTGTATTCTATCGGAACCAATTCCTTCTCCAAAATAAATTCTGATTGGATAATAATATCCTTCCGTTACTGAAACTATGCCAGTTCGCTCTGCTCCAGAAACATAAACATAATTATTAGCAACAGCGTTAAGTAGAGAATAGTCTGTAACAGCTTCATCTCCTATCCATATATGGGCATGATCGTCGGTATCTATTAATGTGAATGCCCAAGTTCCTGTTGCGTTTGGTTTAAAATATCCTAACCATCTATAACTATAATTATCAGAACTCGCACTAAAGTTTGTAAAATCTGTTCGATTATTATCATAAGCAACAACAGAAGCGCCATCGAAATAAGTAATATCATTATTGTAATCCCCAGCAACTCTGATACCTTGTAAACCACTATTGAATGCGGGCGTAGGATCTGTTACATGTATATAGACCGGAGTATTACCTTTATAAAGGAATTCTTCTCTTATTGTACTAAATTTCAATTCGCCAGATTCTGGTAGAGACATGATTAATTATCTCTTTCTAGTTTATCCACTTTTAGTTTAAGTTCTTTGATTGCTTCGATTAATACCGAGACAATAGCTGGATAATTTACACCTATGTTGTTTTCTGACGACAAAACTACTTCCGGTAAAATTTCTTGCACTTCTTGTGCAACTAGACCTATTCTTTTCTGTTCTGTGTCTCTTCTTACATATCTTACGCCGCGCAGATTTTTTACTATATCTAGTGCGTTTTCGATAGTGAATATATCTTTCTTTATTGCCAGGTCTGAATATGCAACAAGATCACCAGTAGCGTATATATCACCTGCCACGAATAATTTATATGATGTATTTGTTGTTGATATTCCAACGTTACCTGTCGGCGACATATAAACTACAGTATTACTGGCAGTAGAAAAAGCCATAGTATTTTGTGAAGGAAAATACATACCAGTTGTCGTATTGGCCAGATGTGTTATTACAGGTGCAGTTGAAGTTCCGTTAGAACTCAATATTATGGTTCCGGAAAATACACCAGTAGCATTCGCGAAAGCCGCATTGGCTTTATCAAATGCGGCGTTGGCATGTACTCTAGCAGTATTCGCTTGGACTATGCCGGCAAATGCATATAGATTAGTCGAGTTAGCTTGTCCGAAGGCCACATTAGCATGGTCTCTAGCAGTATTCGCTTGGACTATGCCAGCAAAAGCATAGGAATTAGCATCGTTGGCTTTTTCAAAGGATGAATTAGCATGGATGTATGAAGAATTGGCTTGATCATATGAAGAGTTGGCGTGTAAATAAATTGTGTTGGAATAGTCATATACCGTGTTCGCCTGATCATATGAGGAATTAGCATGTAAATAGATTGTGTTAGAATAACTATAAACAGAATTAGCTTGATCATATGAAGAGTTGGCGTGTACTCTTGCAGTATTGGCTTGTATTATTCCTGCATTGGCGGTCCCCGATGCGCCTAGAGCATTATTTGCTTCCAAACTATTATATGCTATGACTAATTGGTTTGTTCTTGTCAACCAAGTAGCAAATGTATCATTTAATGAAACGTTAGAGAATGCCATATTACTTTACCAATCCCTTTAAAAGTATCTTGATTTCGCTCATATCTGATTGCAAATCTTCAATCTTTTTTTCAAATTCGTTAATTTTATTTTCTTTTGCTTTTCTAAGTTTATAGTTTTGTAGTCCTGCATTATCTTTATTTATTAGTACACCTTCACTCGCCTTGTATATTCCTTGTATTTCTGTTTTTGCTTCAGTCATGTTTCCGCTCTTTTATTTTTATAATTGTAAAGCTAATGCTCTGAGGTCCGCGACTCTCGGAACAACTGCACTATTTGTTGCAGAAAGACCAATTTTTATCGAAAAATACTTAAATCCTGTGAAAGTAATACCTTGCGAGTTTGTATATTGGACTTCACCATTGGTACCCGTCAAATTTGTACTTGCGAATTTAAATGAAAATTCTTTAAAATCGTCGAGGTCAGCCGCCGAAGAATATATAGAGTCATCGACTTTTTCCATTTCAATCCATGGCGAATCATCAAATGCCTCACCGTCTTCAGAATTTAGTATCTTTGCCCAAATCTTTATATCAGATGTGGGTGGTCTATATCCTGTTATAATGACAAGTAGGTCCTCTGCATCTTGACCTTCTGCCAGAGTTATTGGCTTTGAGATATACTTGTTTGTTAGGGCTCCACTTGAAGCTGTGTTTTCATTAAGAGTGTTTGCGTTGATAATATTATCGACATAAACAGAGTGTGTTCTACTTAGGTCTAGAACTGGTGACAAGAACTCTGAAGAACTGGACATAGTAACTCTAATTTGATTCGATTGCTCCGAACCTAGTGCGTTTACTTCATTGGTTCTTGAAAGAATGACCTGTTCTTCACCAAAATAATAGTTGTCGTTGTCATTAATTGTGGTATAAGATGATGCTAGAGTATTGGTAGAATTAACTGTTGACTTCATACCAAATTCTATGCTGGTTTTTCCAAAGTTTAGATATGATGGTTCGAAATCGACAACAGAATATCTATAGTTATCCACAGATACAACATTTGCGGTTGCACCAGAAGATGTTCCTCTGATAATATCATTCACTCGGAAATTGCCGTTCGAGGATATAAATTCTGCTGTATATACATTAGCGCCGGCTTTGTAGCTGGCAAGTGTAGCGGTTGCTCTTTTTATTCCTGTGATAGAGGCGGTAATTCCTCTTAATCCAAGATTGTTAGCAACATTCGCAGTTTCATTTAGTGTATATCCTGTATTTGACATAGTGTAGAGTGAGCCGCCTATAGTTAATACAGATGAATTTACAGTAGAAGTGTCGCCTACTATGAAGTCGCCTGTTGCTATGGTTCCTCCCGAAATGGATGACAGTGTTAAAATATCATTACCGACAAAAGTTTCACCATAAGTATTGAGAGGAGCCGAAACATCCTTGATAGTTAGCTTTTCAACAGGCAGGTTTGCAATATCAATTGTTCCTGCCGAACCTGTTGTAAACGCTGCTCGTCTAAATGTAATCTTAAGGTCAACATCTGGAACAATATCCCAATTTAGATTGTTATTGGTTGTGTATAGTGTTCCAGTAAGAGGTCTGGCTGTTACTGAAGTATTTGTTTCGATATCAATTTCACCCAGTCTAGATATCCAAAGATATGTATCAGGATTTAGACCAATTGTGTGTATGACAAATGCATACTGTGTATCATTATACAAGAATACTGGTGATGGGAAAGTAATCTTCTGTGCTACAGACGCATCAGCACTAACCTGTATTTCACTTGAAGGTATCCAGACTTCCGAGAATGGTACTTGATTTCGAGTAATACCACCAGCACTATTCATTTCTCTAATTTCTACCCAAACACCTAGTGTAGGATGCTTGGCTTGGAAATAAAGATCGACACTAGTAAGGAACAGACCTTCTTCACCTTCAGGAGCTTTGGCCAAGAACGAATATGCAGTACAAGATGGTCCTAGAGGTTGTGTATATTGTGTAGTAGAGGTTTTAACATCTGTTACCTCTTTTTCTAGTTGTATAACTTGTCTAGTTGTAAGAATCGTATCTTGTTTATATTGAACAAGACCTTGAGACACAAAATATGATTTGGCGGCTGAACTGGCATCAGCTTCTGAATTGGTTGGACTATCTGTTATGACAACTTCTTTTGTACCTGTTCTAAATCTCTTCTCCGAAGGCAGTCTTAGATACGCATACACTTCACCCGAAGCATCGGATATAATATCATCACCTTCACCGTCTGTTGTTGCACTTACAGGGAAAGTTAAATTGTATTCGCTTACAGTAAGAGGTGTTGTATTGCCTGTAAGATTTTCGCCATCGAAGTATACGAAGAACTTTGTATTAGCTTTTAGACCTCTTGCATTTAGTTTGATAGTTTGTGGTCTAATATAAGGAATAATACCAACATCGACGATTCTATTACCTAGAGATTCAGAATCTTCAGAAATGCCCGGGAATGTTTCTGTGCCCGTTCTTGAGGATTCATATACTGTTTCAACAATAGACTCAAACTTGGATCCTGTTAAACCTAGTGTATTCTTATTGAATGTAACATTTCTAGAGAGATAATAAGCGTTATTAAATGCAAGGTCTTTTTCATTCGCATCAAACGTTGCTAGTAGTTTACCTGTTTTTTTGTTATAAAGCTTATAGCCAACAACCTTCTTTTGCCATGAATTCCATTCTGTGGCGGTAGGTTGTGGAAGATTATTACCATTTGGTCCTATCGTTACAGCGTTATCTTCTAGATATTGAGTATCTACCCACATATCTTCGCTTGGTGTTAGATATAGATTACCGATAAATCTATAGGACGACACTTCAATATTTCTAGCCGATGTTGCTTTATTTTGTACAATGACATTGGCTTCTGTATAGGGTAGTGTCGCTAGGTCACCCGTTATGACGACACCTGTATTGGCTTTTCTTTGGTATCTAAATGAATCCATTGTATAGATTGGTCTGATACTCTTTTCGTCCTTATCTACAACAATGCTATAAGCTGGACTTTCTGTATCTCCTAGTGAGTGATCACGGAAAGTATCGACAAATATACCATTCTTGAATCTATTCAGTCCATTTTCATCGAGTACTTGTAGATCGACGGCAGATTTCTCTAGTGTTGTTAAGCTTGCATAATACTCTAGATTTACGATTCGGTCACGGAGAGTACCGATATCTTTCATTGTAAATCTCTTGTTAGAGAGTTTCCTTGAAAGGCTCGATAGGTCTTTCCTATTAAGTAATTGTGCATAATTTGGTGCTAGAGAGGGAAATGGAGCAATATAGAGTGCGGCTAGTGCCATGGTATTTTCTGGAACAAGAGGTGTTACAGGATTTTCATCTGGAATACCTTTGATTATCGATATGGTGCCGTTCTTGTCTATTACAACCAAATCGCGCCTTGCTTTATAAAAAGAATAATCATATGAAATTTGGCTTGAAGCTGCTGGTATTTTTAGTCCTGTACCGTTTGTAAAGAAATTGGCAAAGGTTGATGGATTTGTTGTCGCTGCCGAAACTGCCGTACCAAAACTTGCTGTATTCGACTTTACGGGTCTAAAATCAAGATGATCTCTTAAATCATACTGTCTCTTTGTGACAGGCGAAGTGAATATAGGAATAGTTTCGATAGCAACATTAGCACCATTTTCATTATATGAATCGACTGAAAAATAACCTGCACCCGAAGAGAAACTTGGTGTGAAAGCATCATATTCGATAAGAAGTTTATCACCAGAAGTGAGTGTTATTCCCTTAGGTGTGATAGAGGCGAAATCATAGAACTGATCTCTTTGTCCGTTATCAAATGTGAATGAACTTGTAACATCTATTCCTTGTGTATTTGATGTGAAAGCGGAACTATCTTTTCTAATCTGTCTTAATCTATAAATATCTGCAACACCTAGACTATATGGTCCTGTGACGCCTGCTGTATGTGTCGCACAGTTTATTTGAGTAAAGTTGAGTGTGTTCAGAACTTTAGCCGATTCTCTAGCGGGGCTTCTGGAAGCACGATAAGAAATCACAGCACCTTTGGTTGCACCAAAATCTTCCTTTAGATCGATTGTCATAGAATCTGTTGCTGTTTGTGTAACAACTCTTGGTGCACCTAGATTGCCCGAAGAACCTTTAGCATCAAGATCGAGTATATCACCTTTCTTGAAAATTTTAACTATATCATTTGCGGTCGAATTTTCATTGAGATTTCCAACCAATTGCATATTTACATTATCGGTAATCGAATAAATTGTATAAACACCGGTAGGACCACCGACATTAGAAAATTCAATCTTGTCGCCAGGATTCAATGATGTAAATTTAGTTAAGGTACCTGTAAGAGTATTGGCACCGGAAGTTCCTGCAACTGTTCCAACGAGAGGAACACTACAATCCTCGTTTATAACAACAAGAATATCATTCTTTTGAGAAGAACTTAGTGTTGTTACACCATAAGGAAGAGTTTCTGGAGAGGTTGTAGAAACAGTAAATTGTCCTACAGAACTTATTGTTGCAGATTCCGTTTTCTTGAAAGAGAATGAAGTATCAACAGCATTTAAAGAATCGCGAATTGTTCTAGTAAAAGGTACACCTGTAGCATATAACAAAGTTGAAATTGTAGGTTCTTGTAGAACCGCATTGTTGGATTCAAGTATAACATCGGCACCGAAATCAGCATCCGTCGAATTATCAAGATAGACACTCTTTACATTAGCAAAAGAGTTTACACCATTCATCTTGATATCATAGAGATATAGTTTTAGACCGCCTTGCGCTGTTCCTAGATTGCCAGAATCATATTCAATAGTTTGTACCCTTGCATTACCAATTAATGTTCCAGTTTGAGCAGCATCAGACCATTTATTTTCTGTGATTCTTTTCTGTGCGGTGTCATAAAGTTGTATTAGTGTTCCTTGATCCAGTTCAACTGTGCCTACTGCTTCATTGATGTTTATATAATTTCCCATCGAAGCGGAAGCTAGTTGGCCGCTTATATTTCCATATGTTAGACCTTTTTCGACAGAAACATATTTTGTATTGCCTAGAAGACCGACTTCATATCCCTTGACATATGCTGTACCAGGCTCGACACCAACTGCTAGTAGAGATGTGTTGCCGTTAGCATATAGACCACCATTTATTCCTGTATCTTTATGTTCGCGCAATCTTACTCCTAGACCATTCACATAATAATCACCAGATTCGTCCGAAGTTCTTTTTGCCATTTCGTCGCGAAGAACATTATATTGTGGTCTATCATAAAGCTCTTCAATAACGCCGTCTCTAATAGTTAGAAGTTCGACGAAATTTGGTGCACCCGTTGTATCATTAATATCTAGTACGGCTAGTGTTGGAGTAAGCTTAAGTCTATCCGCACCTGGTGCTTGGAAATTAGAAGCTTCTAGTGCGGGATCGAGAAGTGAGGCGTCATCAGTATATCTAATAATATCTTCTGTTATATTAAAACCAACTCTACATGTTGGACTAGATCCATAACGATCTATAACAATAGATTGTGATGGGAAATAAATGAAATGTTCCTTGGCAAAAACAACACCTTCAGAAATAACAAATCTAGAACCTTTACCTGTGGAATTTGCACTAATTAGTGTGACATTGCCGGCATTAGATGTTAGTGGTTCGTCATCAACAAAAACTTTGATACTGGTATTAGTCAATGAACCCGATTGGTATCGAACATATAGAGTTTTTGTGTTAGCCGTTGTCTCAACACCGTCTCTCGCATCAATTACATAACCTTTGATACCATTTGTTTGTCCAAAAACTTCTTTGTTGAGAAAATCGTTAACATTTACCGAGACATTAGAAGAATTTAAATCTTTAATTTTAATATAATCAACATCTTTTTCGATAGAGAATTGACCAGGTAGAACTATACTACCTTCTCTGAAAACATGTTTACCAAAACGATCAATCTGTTTTTGTAAAAGGGTTTGCATCTGCGTAAGTTCGCGAGCCTGCACCGCGAAACCTGGACGATAAAGTATTCTGTAGAAATTCTTCGATACATCATAGTCATCATAATAAGGAGTTACATTGAAATCGGTTGTAAGTGTCGAATTTGCTACATTAAGTGTGGCATCTGCCATTTTATTTTTCCCTTTTAAAATTTAATAATAATCTTAAAATCTTCAGTTTGGTCGGCGGCCCTAGAAATAGGTCCTATATTATCAACATATAATATTTTGCCGGTGTGCGGCTCCAAATCACCTTCAATAATGCCATCTGCAATTAAAAATCTTACGGTGAGAGATTGTTCACCCGTTATCGACCCAGCGGCCGGCGTTCCTTCTGTATTTATAACATATACAGTACTATTTGTAGAATCCCATCTTAAAACGACACCTTTAAATGTTGCAGTATCGACTGTTCCACCTTGATATATTATTTCATCTTCTATAAAATCACCTGAACTTTCGGCTGCTGTAATAAGAGTCAATGCTTGTAGAAATGCGGCATTGGCAGAAACATTTGAGGTTCCTTCTAGAAGAGGATCCTTGATTATAGCAATCTGTCTATAATCGTTTGTGACAGGAAGAATATCTCCTTCGCTGCCTATAATCCTGGTGTTGAACATTAAATCTTTTCCACCAAGCTCATATATTGGATTTTTACCGTGTCCACCAGGTGGAGAAATGATTGCTCTAGCTGCTGCATTTGTACCGCCACCGCCGGATATTGAAACTGTGGCTCTCGTATAATTTATTCCAGGATCGGTTATAATAATACTTGAAACTGTTTGTGAAGTAACATTTATATTGGCCGTAGCTGTAGCCGATTGACCATCACCTGATATTGTCACTAATATATTTGATGTGTTTGTATATCCTGAACCACCGTTTGTTACTTTTATATAATTAATTGCACCATCGATAGCCGCCTCTTGCACTTGCCATTGTATAGAACCTTCGTCAGCAATTAGAGTTTGAACTGGAATATATGAATCTGTTACGAATCTCAATTTATCAGAATCGGAAATAGTATACATGAATTTCCACCTATAACCGTCAGAGGTTTCAATTATTGTATCTCTATTTACTGATGTTGGTTCGATAGTTGAATTTGCGCCAGAATTATTAGCAATACATTTATAAACATTATATTCATTATTTACAATTGTCATTTTACTATTGATACCGAAAAGATCGGTATTTAAATCATCATATTCTGTATATACTGTGTTAGCTGTCCAATTATTTCTAGGTATGATATGATGAATATCTGCACCAGTAATCTTCTTGCCACCAACCATGTATCGCCATACTTCATATAATGTTGAATATGAAGTGTTTGAGACAGGAGGATTAGAATCATTAGCCCATGTACCTGTCTTACCATATGTTAAATATAGTTTCGTGTTTGGCGCAGGTTCTGAGACAGACTCTTTGAGTTGCTCTGCGTTATTAATTCTTAGATCAATAAAGGTCGATGATGTTGTCATTTAGATTAAAAAATCCTTCTTTACGATATTTATATCAAAATTTTACCAACATTTACTGAACCGGATGTGTTATTTGCGTAAAGTAGTGTTACATTAAATGTAGCAGGAGTTGAATTTGATCCATTCGCAGTGACAGTTGGTTCACTAGTGTATCCTCTGCCGAAATCGTTTATCACAACAGAAATAATTGAACCATTTGCATTTGTGGTGTATTTAGCGTTGGCGCCTGATCCTCCGCCGCCAGTAAATATTAAGAAACTATTTGAGTTATATAATACACCAGCATCATTAATAGTTATCGCAGAAATTTGTGGTTCTAACTTAACATTAAATGTGTCTGTTGTGGTCGAAACCACATTATATATTCCGTTCTTAACATTCGAATATCCACCAGAAGCGAATTCGAGCGTCACGTTATTTCCTGTTGATAAATTATGAGAAATATATGTTACATTGATCAGATTGGCAGTCTTGGTATAAGTTTGAACAGTTATTTTATTTTTCAATACATCTTCTGCATCTGCTGGTGCATCATATTCTTCGTCGATATTCTGATAGAGATATTCGCCAAAGAAATTCATTCCAGATGGATTAAATAATTCTCTAACTACTTTTTTATAATTATTTAAAGATTCTTTGATTCTAATCACATAAGAATAATTCTGATAATAATCTCTGTCTTCCAAATAATTCGACGAACTTAAGAACCCGTCATCATTTAGATATCGTCCTTCATAAGTGAAAAGTCCTTCCGCAACGGTTATGGAGGCTTGCGCCGTGCCATCACCGAAAGCACTAAGATTTAATGTAGGTTCGCCGGGAGTATATCCTCGACCTCTGTTTATTATTGTGAAATTTCTAATGGCTCCTAATGTAGAGTTGGCCGAGAAGAAACTTGCGCCATCTCCTAATAGACAAACTACAGAAACATTTGCGCCTGTAGCATTACCATTAGACGAAACGACCGTTGCGATGGGAAGATAATCTTTATCGTATCCGGATCCTCCAACCAGATGCCCCGGCATTTCTACAAATTCTACTTCTGTTATAGTATTGCTTGTACCTACATTTGAAACTTTAGCTAAAGCTCCTGTGCCATACCCACCAAATACGTTAGTGAAATGTATTTCATCATCAATTAAATACCCTTCTCCACCATTATTAATTTCTAAACGACCTAATATACCTAATTCGGCAATTCTAGTGTTGGCGACAACACTGAAACTTGGAACTTCTGAATATCCTGCACCAGGATTTGATACTAAAATAGCCCTTGCAGGACCTGTATTACCATAGACAAATGTTTGTACAGTGTTTTGTATCCAGTTATTGGCAGGATCAATAACTAATGAATTTAAATTTGAATATGTTGTATTTCCTATAACTGTATTCGCTTCGGCTGAAATTAAACTTATGACAATATTATAAGAATTTGGATGCACACTACTATCATCTAACACAAGACTTACATTGGCCGCAGCACCTGCACCTGTACCACCACCTGTAATTAGAATATCGTTACCTATTTGATATCCGGCTCCACCTTCAGTGACTGAAATAGAATTTATTCTACCAGACGATACTTGTCCAATGGTTACAATTGCACCTGAACCTGTATTACTGATAACGGGAACAACAGTTCCCGTTATATAACCTGAACCTGGATTATTAACTACTATCGATGAAATCACCTCACCTACAATATTGGCACTGACATTTTTGGTCAATCCATTTTCAGTAAACGTGGTTATTATTGTTTCGCCGCTGTCATATGATCCTCTAATGGAAGAAATTGTTAGCTCATCGATTTGAGTTCCGCCTTCAAAGAACCTATCGGCCCTTTCTATAATAGAAAGAGCATTCGAAGTTCTTCCTTTTACTTCTCTTCCTATAAATTTTTCTAGTGCAACTAGCGATGTATTAGAAGTATTATCTATTCTTATGTCTTCGAGTCTTAGTGTTCTTTGTATATACCATTTACCATCCGAAGCTCTTAATATATCTTTTTTAGGATAGTAAATCTCTATCTCTTTACCAAACAATGCTCTTAATAGAAATCTTATGGACTTTTCTGTGCCTTTTGCTCGATATAAATCTTTGGCATGTTTCAAGATTAATTTTTTATCGACAAGTGCGGTATCCGGAAATTCATTTAAAAATGTACTATACAGTTTTCCAGTAAAATCGTCCAGTGTTCTATCGATATCAAAATAATCTAAAAGGTTTCTTGATCTTTCTACGGCTTTACCATCTTTTAATATGGGTTCAGATTGCTCTAGATATTCATAATAAGCTTCAAGAAAAGACACAAAAGTTCTATGATCATTTCTAACAAAGAAAGGAACTTGAGAATTTACAAAATTTGAAATTCTATTATTACTTGACATTATGTTTCGGGTACCAATGTTATGTTTATACTAGAATCGTCATTCTCGTCTATGTCAAGAATATTATTTCTCAATGGTGTAATAAGACTGTTGAGAGGTACGGCATTAAAGCTAATATAATTTTCTATATAACGAGAAGAATTAACACTTTGAGGTGTAATTCCATTAATAGTTATTATGCCGGTATTATAATCAATTTCTCCGACGTTTGAATTGATTATAACTTTTTCACCATTGCTCTTGTAGTAAAAGACTCGGAGTCTTCCTAGTTTAGCCTCTAGAATTGGTTGTAGTACCGCGCCGGCTCCTATTTCACTGGTAACAGTTATATTGGCGACAGTATAATCTGCGCCTTTGTTAGTCATACTCACATTAGTAATACGACCATTCAATACAGTTGCTGTGGCGGTTGCGCCTGTTCCGTCGCCCGTAATAGTTATTGTTGGAGCAACTTCATAGCCAAAACCTCCGTCAACAATATCAACAGAATCTACACCAGTAATAGAATTTGGAGTATCTTCTATATAAACTTCTCTTGGTGTCCCTGCACTATCGAGTGCAGTATAAGAGGGAAATATATAAAACTTGTTTTCTATAATGCCGCGAGAAAGAGGAAAACCAAAATTTATTGTATAGCTTTTTGTTTGAAGTGGAAAAAATTCAACTCGTTTTTGAGCAAATATAGTTGCGGTTGATCCTAAAATTGAAGGATGTGAATTGTCAATATATTTTTGTAATTTAGAAATTCTAAATGTTGATGAAAAAGTTTTTAAGTCCGAATCTCTATAATCTAGTATTGACTGACGAATAAGTTGTTTCAGTTCGGCTTGCGAAAGTGTAGTTTGTTCTGGATGGTAATTGACCAGTGCATTTACCTGTAGATATGTGTAGTCTGGATCAACTATTTCTGGGAAAACTGTTAATACACTTCTATTTGCTATTATTTCATTTTCTATTCTCTCTTTTTCTAGAATAGTTAGAAAATAGTCATCCTTTGGTTTCAAAGATACGAAAACTTTACCGTAAATGGGTGGATCATTTTGATCTCCTGGCCAAACCGAAACTGCATCGATGTTTGGATAATCTTTCAGTATTAGTGTTTTAAAATCTTCAGTAGTTACCGCTCTATTTTGTGTAGTATAATAATAAGGTGCCTTGAACCTGATCGACTCCACTGATTCTTTTTCTGAACCGGCGGCTGCGGCTGCAACCGGTGTAACGATAACATTGCCTGTATAACCCGAAATAGAATCGATAAGTGTAAATGAGTTCGCTTTATTTGAAGCTTCACCGGATGTAATAAGATAATTTAATATAACAATATTATTGTTAGCAGGTTTCTTACCGATAATACCATCACCAAAATATACAGTATAAGAACCGTTTGCATCCGAATTTTCTTCTAGGAAATATACGGCAGAATTTGAAGTTACTTCTGTAATATCTTCATTTAGAGTATATGTTTGTGTGCTTGTATTTGTCGAAGATTCCTGTACTGTCACTCTAATTGTGGAGATATCGACATTTGCGCTAGGAATATTATATTTTCTATTTGATCTGGCCGAATACTGTTGTATAACAGGTTCACCTTGTTTTAATTGTATACTACTAAAATCAAATGAATTATTGGCTTTTACTGCCGTATTGGCTTCTGTGGTCGAAAATACATAACTGATACCATCTATAGGTTCAGAAATAAATCTAACATTTCTGCCTAATACAAGAGTGGTCGAAACATTATCTTCACTATTAGTGGGAGTCACTTTTATATTAACAGTTGCTGTAGAACCTGTTTTGCTTTTTGGCAGATATCCTAAATGTTTTGCATGAGAAAGCACTGAAGCCCTGATTTGGGCAGTATCAAGAAACATTTCGTTACCTACCATATTGAGATAATAACCCATATAGTGTGTATTATAGGCTAATATATCAAGAAGAACAGATAAACCTGATCCTTCAAAGTCATAATCAGAAAACTCTGATTGATTTCTCAAATAGTCTTTGAGATTGGTTTTTATAGAGTCGAAATCTAACTCTGCGATTCTTAATGCTGTGTTGGCCGTAGCCATTTTATCTTATCCTTTCTAGGAAAACTGTTACGCCTAGTGGTTCAGGTCTATTATTAACATAGAAAGCTATTTTCGCGGCATAACCATTTTTATCGGGAACTGCAATTACTTTAACACCAATTAGTCTTGCTCTAGGTTCAAAATTTTCTATTGTTTGAGCTATACTCTGTTCTAGCAAATTTGAAGTCAGTGGATTGATATTTTCAAAAAGCAACCTTTGCGCGTTAGATCCAATAGATGGTCTAAAAGGTCGATCATAGTAATTAGTTAGAATTAGATTGCGAATTGCTCTCGCTACTGCATCTGGTCCAGTTTTCTTATTAACATCCTTTGTTACAGGATGCTTTATGAAATCCAAATCTAAATCTGAAAAATCTCTTATTCTTGATGTCGAAAGCGACATTTTTATTGCTTCTTTCCAATATTGATTGTATCATACATATTTATAATATTTTATAGAGATTAAGATTCTTTAGTATCCATAACTAGCGCCAACAAGTGATATAGGCTGTGTACTATTTGTGTGAGTTGTTGTAACGGTGTGAGATGTTCTAGCAGTTGTTCTATAAGGTATAGAACCAAAAGAAGCAAAGCTTAAAGCTTCAATGTCACCATCTCTCAAAATTGATACATCTCCTGCTGACCACGCTGTTGTCGTAGATTGTGTGCCATGATAGTCACCAACCAAAGCTATGCCATTTGCGGGAATATTCATATTGGTCATAGTTAAACCAGTGCCTGAGGCCGCAGACGCTGAACCGGTGTCAAAAAATGATATTGGATCGGAACCAGATAATTTTACCAAAGAACATCTACATCTAGCTTGTCCAGAAGAAAAAGTTACTACCACCGACGCCGTTGCTCCAGTAAATCCTGTTATTGAAGCAAAAACAATTTTAGAAGAGAAATTAACATCAGCATCTATGTTTGCTGAGTTGCCGCCTATAGTTACAGAACTGGTAGTTGCTGTTGTTTCTCCTGCTTGTATAACCGCTACCAATCTATCTGTAGATAAAACAGAACTTGTATTTAGAGATGAAAATGTATAGGTTGTAAGATCGGTAGTAATATCCGCTGGAGATGCTATCAAGGAAATAGAAATTGCGTTCAAAACTCTATATGAAGCAAAGATCATTTGCGTCATTGACATATTATGTTAATCCTGATCCAGAAATAACAAAAGTATTAGCACCGACACAAACAACAGTACAAAGACCTCGTTGAGCTAAAGTTTTGCTGCTAGTATTAGCGGTGCCTGCAAAATACATTGTTACGTCTCCAGCATTTGCTATTATTTGTTCACTAGCAGAGTTATTATAAACACTTATTGATTGACCTGCTGAAAATATTGTATTAGGAACAGTTACTCCTCCTGTTGTAATACTAATCAGTTTTCCAAAATCGTTTGCCGTAAGAACATATGCGTCAGTTTGAGAATTTACAACAATCGTTCGAAGTTCACCTTTTAAATCAGAAATCGTATTACTGGTGATGTTATTGCTTGTTAAATTGCCATTTATACTTACGCCTTCTTTACCAATACCCAATACACTATTTAAACCTGAAAATGTTATATTAAATGTATTGGCCGAATTGTTATGTATGATTCGACCGTAGTAATCGCTACCCTCTGTACCAAAATCAATATATCCACCAGTATTTGACTTCATTTCAATACCAGTATACCCAGTTGATTGTGTTCTGAGTGTAATGCTATTTGGAACAGTACCGAATACTGTGTCACCATTAGAAGCGACTTTTAATATATCAACATTATTAACTGATAAGGCTAAAACCCTACTATTAGCATGATGTCCTGTATTTGCTATATTAAGACCGATACCAGTATATGTTATTGAGCTATTTGACCAGGTTGCTGTTAAGTTAGAAATTGCGACAGGCATTTTAATTTTCCGTTATTATGTAATTGGTAATTTGATAATTTTGACTATCTTTTCCAGTAAAATGTGCATCTTGTGCTATGAAAGCTCCGTTATCTTGTACGATTAAATTATCTAGATACTCATTAATCGAACCTTCGTCATAATATAAATCAAAAGCATCACTAATCTCAAATGCACTCAAAGTTATAGTTTCTTCAGAATCATCGCCCGTTATAGTTGTTCCTGCTTGTATTGTACCATTTATATCCATCAGAACAATAAGACCATTCGCATATAAATTCTTTACTCTAGCAGTATTGTTTCCCGATCTAACAGTTTCTCCTTTTAATAGTGTCATGAACCACCACCCGCAGCGCCACCGTAAACTATAACATTAGTTGAATGTCCCAAAGGATTGGTTTCTCCGGGAAGGTGTTCAAGCGAATCGGCTTTTGCTATGTCTCCAGTAGCACAGATAATAAGTTTACCTCCAACATAAACGTTTTTGGATCCATATAATGCTTCTAGTGCGCCTTGACCATGATCACATAAATCTCCTTCAACGGCGCATACCTTACCATTAATCAACACAGTACTACCTGTTCCTTTGGTTGCTGCTCCGCATATTCTACTGTCTCCGTCTCTATGTACTCCTGGCATATTGCTTCCTATGGATTGATATCAACCTTTGTCGGACCTTTAATTGTAGTGACCGCAGAAGATGATATTAATGTATCGCCGCCGGTGGATTTTACATCAACATCGCCTAGTGCCAATAATTGCGTTTTGTTAGCACTTGTTATTAATGTGTCGGTTGAAACTAGAGAAGTCTTTTTGGCCCCCACTTCGAATTTTTCGGCTGTAACAAAGTTGGTATTTTTTGCGGTCGTTGTCATTGTGCCTTCTACCTTCACCTTCATATCTCCACCAACATACCAGTCCATATTATTTTTGACCCTCATACTAGCACCACCATCGACGACAATATTATATGCTCCTGTCACTCTAATATAACCTTCGCCGTTCACTTCAAAACCCATCTTGCCCGCCGCACTAACAAATTTCATAGAACCGTTAGAGGTTATTTGAATTGATGATCCTGTTTTATGTTGTATGGTAACATGTTCATTACCTTTTGTGAAATCCCAATTCATAAAAGATCCATCTGGATAAGAAACAGTATTTCTATTGGACGGATCTTTACTCATCTCATTGTTTTCTATACCATCAATTTTAGGTGTAGTATTTTCATTTGATTCTGCCATATTATATTATTCCTTGGGTGCCTTTTTCAATTCTTCGAATGTGTTTTTCAAATCAGAAGACAACTTCATAGTATTCATAATACCTACTAGATCCTCTATAGAATCAAACAAACTTCCTGATGCACTTGGTAGACTACTTAGTACACCTCCAAAAGCAGATAATGCTTGATTAGCAGCATCCGAAAGAGTTTCTGTTATATTACCAAAAGCATCAATTTGTAATTTAATGTCTCCAAAAGGTCCAGAAATTATTTGTTCCAGTTTGTCTAATAGATCAGTACCAGCAAATGTGTTATCATTCATTATTTTATCGAGTAAGTTTTCCAAATCGCCTATGTTCTTCACATTCTTAAGCTCTTCGATTATATTTGCTAAAAGTATAGGCAAATTAACTCTTCTACCTTCGCCTTCGACAGTAACAAGATTATTTAATATGGTATCTAATGCTTGCTGTAGATTAGCAGGTAAAACTTTGTTTATTTCTCTTCTAATGTCATCGGTCAAAAGATTCTTTAGATTGCCCAGTGAAAATAATGTTCCCGGTAAGTTAGATAAAGCCGAAGCACCTAGTATTGAGCTAACAGATTGAAGTGCTGTCGGAACATTCTTCATTTGAGAAATATTAATTTTGTTAAATAGTTCTTTTGTCAGGCTAGCCGAAAATCCTCTAAAATCGTTAAGTCTAAAATCTTTTTCCGACTTTATAATATATTGCTCAACACCATTAACAGACTCTTTTGATAACGATTCAACTCGCTTTACATTATCGCGAACCTCATTCAAAAATTTTGCCCAAAGAGATTTAAGACTAATATTTCCTGTTAATTCAGGATCATCAATTCTGTTTTGATAAACTCCTGAAATAGTTCCGTATCCTGTATTTTCTTCACCTTTATTTTGTGTTACAGTAACCCAAGAGCCTTTGTCCATTGCTCCATAGTTTGTTTTTGAAGATGCTTCGGCTGGTGTAAAAGACGATGGTATAAAAGGTAAATTTTCGATGCTTTTGTGTAAAGTTGGAACGAAAACTTTATGGAGTATTTGACCATCTGGCAAAACTTTTTTATCAACAATAACACCGACTCTGGGTTCAATAGACATTATACTTTACCCGCCGCTACCGTTTTTGCTACACAATCCATTACTGTGACTCCTAGACCACCAACTTTAATATTATGTGTCATATTTACGATTAGATATTCTCCTGATCCATAGGCACTTCTTCCTGCATCAGGTTTATAATTGAAATTCACATCAATAACTCTACCTACATTTAGCTCAGGATTGAAAGGAACAGTCAATCTTAATGCAATTTTATCTTGATCGATCAAAGCAACTTTCGATTTTCTTTTAAGTAGCCAAGTTTCATTAGCTAGAGAACATCCGTCTTGATCTTCTGGAGAATTGGTCATAGCTGTAAAGGGCGTAGTACCACATCCACCTAAACTAGTTATATTAAAAACTGAAAGACCAGATATAATAGGCTGAACAACATTCATAGCACTTGTAAAATTACCATCAGTATCGAAGCCATTTAGAAGATCGGATATCATATCGAAATCACATGGAAATCTGTAATCCATTATATCAAAAGGACTATAATAATTTGTTGCGCTACTAAATTTATCATTATAGACAAATTTCATAGTTTTATCCTGTAATGCCAATGCAGTTAAGGATCTAAAATGGTGTGTAGGTACATCATTTCCGATATTATCTTGGTATGTCATAAAATGTAAAAAAGAAGGGTCTTGTTTAGCATTTGGTCCTGTCGTTGCACTGGCCATTTCAGCCAATTTGCGTATTGCTTGGAAAGGATGGGAATTTTCCGCTGTAAAGTCTCTACCAGGCGAAGAAGGTTCTATATTAACACTCAAAGGGCTGATACAATTATTCAAAATATCAGAAACGATATCACTAGGTGTTGTACATTTCCACTCAGCTTTAACATATGTTTGTGCATCTTTTATAAGCGTTTGGTCACAGGCATGTAAAGTGAATTGCTCTAGATCATAATTGATTCTGCGTCTATCGCTCAATCTATAAACAATTTGCTGCGTTCTCATTATAGATTTTAGCTCGAATGTTTCTAAAATATCTCTTCGAGCTTCTATAGATATTGGTTGATTATAAAATAGGTCCAAATTTTTATATAGATCAGAATTAACTCTGCTTTGAATAACAACGCTAGTTTGTAGTCCAGGAGTAAGCAGACTTTCTGTCATGCTCACTTCATTTATGTTAGTTTCGTTTAAAAGATTTGTGGCTACATCAAGTCTATTACCTTTACCTGTTGTGTTTATTAGATTAGGAAATGTACAAATAAAATTAGAGGCGTAAGCGTCTTTAATATCTTTAATTTCTTCAGCCATTATATAACTCTGCGTCTAGACGTTAGATTTGTTCCGGCTCTTGCCATAATGTTTTTAAATTCTTCTTTTATGGCAGAATAATATTCGGGTTTGATTATTTTGATATTTCGTTTAGCGTCGTTTTGTTCTACTTCCCAATCATAATTACTCACAGACTCTCTATAACCATCATATATATTTACCACTTTTGTTCCAACATTATAAGATTCGACGCCGCCTTGATCGGTTGGTAAAGACGACCAAAGATTTCCGGTTGCAACAAATGATGTGATATTGGCTATAGATGTGTTGGCTCCAGATATTGTGACATTAGGAGCAGCAATATAACTTCCGCCACTAATAACATTTGTAGAGACTATAGAACCAAAAGAATTGACGGTGTATGAAACATTAGCGCCTATACCAAAATTCGTGCTAAATGTTAAAAATCCATTTGAATATCCTAATCCTCCTACATTTACAAAGATTTCAGAAATAGGATTAGGCTCGATTCTTATTTTCTTGATCGTTTCAGTTTTGGTCGTGAAATCTATTTGTTTGATGATCTTGTTATAATGATGAATAGTGGTTTTAGCATTAGAAAGACTACCATACTTATTCACGATATACTTATCGAAACTATCATAGAATAGTGGCCAATCATATAAAGGATCAGTAATATTATTTGTCAGAAGTATGATCCAATGGGCCTCTGGATCACGATAAAGTCTATCCGCTAAAATCTCTGGACTTTCACCGTCTTTGATAACATACTCATAATAATGAAAAATACTATCTAATTGTTCGGTTAAAACTCTAACTCTAACTAGAAGATTGACCGCCAGATCATAGCTGTTTACTGTATCAACATTTCTACCAATCAAATATCTAGCTAAAGGAAATAAATCAAAATAAGATGACATTTAAAATCCCTGTAAAACTCGGAGTTTGCTATTGATTTCTGTCTCTCTGAAACGCAACATCATTCTAACTTGAACAGGATGTCCATTTGAGAATGTTGAATATATGCCTGTGGGTGAATATGAAACGTCTATTTGTTCTAGTACGCATGTGTTAATTCTAGGTATATTGGTATTCTCGACACCTCTATTATAAAACGTTATGTCAAATTCAGAAGGCGGCACGAAAAAGAAACTATTAACCGTTCCAGGTCTAACTTCTGGTGCGGCATGAAACCTTAAAGTTTTTATGATTTGTTTAAGAGCTTTTGATTCTTCATAAGATGTAGGAGCGAAAAGAAATTCAAAAGCAAATTGTCTTTGTAAAGTGTTAGCGAATAGTACTTCAACTTTAGGATTTATAGGTGTCCCTACAAATTGTGCTATAGGAGCAACCGCACCAGTTACGGCGTCCACTGCACCGCCTAGTACATTTCCAACGGCCGCCGAGATTGCTGAACCTCCGGCTCTGGCAAGAAACTTTGCGACTCCCGAAGCTACCGTTCCTGCAAATCCAGTTAAACTTATGTTTTCAAAATCGTGAACATCGCTAAAAGTTAATTCCGAATTAGGCATGTAAAGGGCTATAGACTCTGCGATTCTTTTGGTAAATCTTGGTCTAAAAGATAATCTGGATAAAAAGTCGTTGCTTTGTCCAGCCACATTTCCATCACCTAGTGTAAATTGATTATCTATTGTAAACCTTAGTGCATCTGTCTTTGATATGTCTTGTTCACCCTCGTTATTACCCAAAGGCGACAATGGAGAAAACAAAGTTGTTCCACCTAATACAGGTTGTGTAACCTTCTCGAATAGTGTTGAGGTTTGAACATTAATATTGATGACCATATAATGCCCATTAAAACTGCCTTCGGCTCCTAGATCGGATGGAAAAACTCTTTGTGTGAAATCATATCTGGATTGGCCAAATCCATAATCGATAGGTACAGATGAAGTTGCATTGTCATAAGCAGCACCTAGAGGATTTGCGCTAGCAGAAGCTCCGTCCGTTTCTTCTGGTCCAAAGAAATAGTCATATACATCACCAAAAACTTCATCTAATCCTAATGGTCCTGGCATTAATTTCTCCTGGGAATTTGCATATATATTTATATGAAAACTTATAAAGGCAAATTTACACCAAAAAACACGAAAAAATATAAAGGTGATCCCACAAACATAATTTATAGATCGTTGTGGGAACGAAAAGTCATGCGGTATTTGGATGAGAATCCAAATGTTTTGGAATGGAGCAGCGAAGAAATTGCAATACCATATGTTTCACCCCTCGATAATCGCGTTCATAGATATTTTCCTGATTTTGTCGTTAAAGCCAAAACAAAAGACGGTATAATTAAAACTCTGCTTTTAGAAGTGAAACCTAAAGCACAGACAAAAGAGCCGACAAAACAATCGAAGATGACAAGAAGATATATAACCGAAGTTAAAACCTGGGGTGTAAATCAAGCCAAGTGGAAAAGCGCAATTGAATTTTGTGCTGATAGAATGTGGGAATTTAAACTTATAACCGAAGATGATCTAGGAATTTCTAATAAATAATAGTATGGTAGATAGAAAAAAAGAAGTATCGAATTGGTTTATCGGTAAAGCCAGAAGTGCTGCTGGCTATCGAAGAAATATTGTCAATAATACTGAAAGGTCTAGAGGTAATACCGTTATAGGCAAAATGTATTTCTTTTTTTACGATCCAAAAATGAAGAAAACCTTGCCCATATATGATAAATTTCCTCTAGTTCTACCGATAGAAAGATATGGTGACGGATTTTTAGGATTGAATTTGCATTATCTATCACAAGGCCAAAGAAAAGCATTGCTGAGTAAACTATCTGAATATTCAAATAATAAAAAATATAATGAAACCACAAAATTAAGGTTATCATATGATCTTTTAAAGAGTACAACTGTCATGGGATTAGCCCAACCTTGTATAAAAAGATACCTTTTCAGTCATGTTAGAAGCAGATTTATAGAAGTGACAGCAAATGAATGGGATAATGCTATAGATTTACCAGTAGAGTTTTTCGTAACAAAGAAGTAATTAAATGGCAACAGTCATAATACCTAATCCGCCTTCAAATATAACACCGCAGGATTTTAGAAGCTCCGCGAGTAGATTTGGTGGATTAGCTAAAGTAGCAAAGTATATTGTTAGGTTTCCCGACCGACTTCTAAGATTAAATACGCCTTCGACCGGCGCGGGTGGTTACGATTACATTTTTAGAGACTTATCTCTACTCTGTGAAGCTGCCGAGTTTCCTAGCAGAGGCTTTATTTCTGGTGACTTTCGATATTATGGACCTAATTTCAAGATACCATTTCAAACTCAATATGAAGATTTGAACTTGACTTTCCTTTGTCGCGACGATTTTCGCGAAAGAGAAATGTTTGATGCTTGGATGGAACTTATTAATCCGACCACAACATATGATTTTGCATATAGAGACAGTTATTCTACAACTATTGAAATTTTTCAAATGTCGGATATAGGAGTTGCTGGTCAGGAAAGAGCTACCTATAAAATATCATTTCAAAAAGCATATCCCATATTACTCTCGGCACAACAAGTAACTTGGGCAGATGAAAATTATAATAGACTGACCGTCACTTTCACTTATATCAATTGGAAAAAGACACCAGTTGACACTCTACCATCTTCAGCCTTTGATTTAATAAGAAATGGTGACATTCAACGTACCGGTGGTACCGTTATATCCAATGAATTTAGTGGTGAAATAGCACAACCAAGGACTGCGGATAGAAGCCAACCTTAATTGATACGGAGATTTTATAATGTTACCTAAGCTAGAAACTCCCATTTATGAAGTCAAGTTGCCTTCTAGTGGATTAAAAATAAAGATTAGACCGTTTTTGGTAAAAGAAGAAAAGATTCTTTTGATGGCGGCTCAATCAAAAGATAATTTTGAAATTATAAATGTTACAAAAGAAATTATCAAGAGTTGTGTGCAAGATAGTATTGTAATAGATGATTTACCTTTTTTTGATATAGATTATCTTTTTGCAGCATTGAGAGCAAAATCTATTAATGAAACTGTCGATATAAACTTCTCTTGTAATAATTATGTCGAAGGCGAGAAATGTGGTCATATCTTTCCTGTAACACTTGACATATCCAACTCTTCTATATCAAAACCAAAAGAGCTTTCTGATATAATAGAACTCGGTCCAAATGTAAGCGTTAAGATGAAATATCCTCGCTATTCGGATGTGAAGGCGATTGAATTGAACGAAAATCTATTAGATAAAAAAATGAGACTTATTTATAGTTCAGTAGATTATATAATGAATGGTGATACCATACATTCCAATAAAGATATAGATGAAGAAGAATTTAAAACATTCATTGAGAACTTGACCCGCGCACAATTCGATATGCTAGAAGAATGGGTAGATAACTTTCCTTACTTTCAAATTGAAGGTGAAAGGATATGTGAGAAGTGCAATTTTCATCACAAGATAAAGTATAAGAACATCGACTCTTTTTTTTTATGATGTTCGGTTATGATAACTTGATGAATTTCTATAAAACCAATTTCAATTTGATGCAGTTTCATAAATATACTTTGAGTGATCTTGAAGGTATGATTCCTTGGGAAAGGCATCTTTATATTGACCTTCTCAAGGAACACATCAAGAAAGAGAACGAAAGAATACGAGACGAAAAGTCCATGCAAAGAAGACAGCAAAATAGACGATAATGGCAACTTCAGAAGAACTTACGGTAGACTATAAAAAAATTCAATCAATGTCTTTTGGTGACAGAAGAGCTTTGACCCGAACTTCGGCTGGTATTCAATTAATATCACAATTAGCTCCTGGCCAAATAGCATCGCTTTTTCCATCATATTATAGAGAGAAAGAATTAGAGTTTCAGAAATCTGGAGGCGGAGAAGCAGGAACTGTAACTCCTGTTCCTACAGGTCGAGGAACTGGTGGTGGCGCCGGCGGAGGTGGAAGAGGCGAAGTGTCGGATAGACCAGCAGCAAAGGCTAAAGTAACATTATCTACAGAAACAGAAAAAAGACTTAGAGATTTAGGTATAGTTTTTGATCCAGAAAAAAAACCTACTGCTCCCGGTACTATATCAGGATTTGGAAAAAATTTCGATATTGCCATGGCAAGATTAATAAAGAATGGTAGTTTAGGAGATTTATCAGATAAAAAAAATAGAGCAGCCGCCGCGTTATTATTTGGTATTGGCGCAATGGAAACTGGTAACTCTTGGATTGATCCAGAAAATTTGTCTGCACGGCGCGGCGGCAAAGATAACAAGATGGAAGGAATAGTACAAGTATATTCAAAATTTCACGGGCCTTCAGGAAAAACCGGCGGATTTAAAAATGATGAAGCAGCTTATCTATCTTATGTTTTGGAAAAATTTAGAGGTGAATCACAAGTTTTTCGCGGAGCCGGCGGAAAAAAATTTGATCAAGAAGTTTTTCTGAAATCTCTTGATAATGCATATAAAGATAAAGGTAAAATAACAAATAAAGATTTTAAGATTGCCATTGAAGCGGGTGGATTTACGGGCGTAGATTTTCAACCTTTATTGGATGGTGGATGGGCAAGATTATCTAATGAACAAGCAAATAAATTATATGAAGATATGATACAAAAACAACCTATGACCGAAGTTACTGCTGAAGAACAGAAAAAATATGAAGAAAATGTAGCTCTGGCCAAACAAACAAACAAAGAAAAATCGGAAAAAGCATATTTCGCGTTTCTAAAAGAAGCCGAATCTAAAGGTATTAAAAGTGAAGAGGCAAGTAAACTTTTTACTGAATATGCCAAAGCAATAGAAAGTGGAGAAAACTCTTCAGAAGCCGCTGCAAGAATATTTCCCGCAAGTATTACTGGTATTGCTACTGAAACTGCGACTGCTATAGGGGCAACAGGTGAAATGTTGTCGGCCGATAAAATAACAGAAATATATAAAGATTTAGGTATTAATCTTACAGGAGGTGCAGAGAGTAGAGGTTATAGTAGCAGTTTGGATAGAATGAATCCTGCGTTTCTACAATCATATAGAAACGCGATCAAAAATCTTCCTCCGGAATTGGCTGAAAAAATTCAGATCACATCAGCATTTAGAGATCCAAATGATCCCGAAATTATACAGATGTATGAAGATTGGAAAATAAAACCTGATCCTAAAAAACCAATGTCAGATCCTAGGACTTCACAACACGGTAAAGGTAATGCTTTTGATATAACTTTTGGTAATTTGTCAAAAAAAGAGCGAGACCTTGTTGTCGGAGAACTACAAAGAGCGGGATTTATAGCTCCTGTTAAAACAGAAAGATGGTACGATTCTCACACACATCTACAATTAGATCCAAATATAACAGAAGAACAAAGACTCAATTTAGCAAACGATTACATTAGAGATAAACAAGAATCTATTACCAAACTAACAACACCATCGGCAACGACTGAGACAGCACCGGCAGAAACTACGACACCATCGGCTAATAACATAGAAAACATTAGCTCACAGCCAGCACCATCGGCGTCTGGAGCAGAAACACAATCGCAACAGCCAGCACCATCGGCGTCTGGAGCAGAAACACAATCGCAATCAACGGCGACACCAAAAACTCCAGATGCAAATACTTCTATTCCCAGTCTATACGGAAATGTTTTAAATATCAGTGAACCTTATGTAGCAAGACCTTCCGATGGAACAGGACCAACTTTAACTTTTGCTGAAGACGGTAAAAGAGAAAAGGTTACAGTCGAACCTAATGTTGCTAATAGAAGACCAGGATCACCTAGAATAGCTGCTTCCGATGTTGGTCAACAAGAATATCAAATGGCATCAATGACACCGTATCAATCACCAGAGGTTGAAACACCCACTACAAATAATAAACCTGTTCAGCAAGCAGAAAGACCTACTACAACTACGCCACAAGTAAATAATTCTAATCCCACCAATATGGTTCAGGTTGATCATCCTACTCTACCTCAATCTATTGTGAGATATTATGCTGAAAATCAATCTAAAGAACCATTTAGTATTACTCCAATAGGAACAAACAATTATTATCCCTATGGTTATGCATAAAAAAAGAGGTGGATTTTACTCCACCTCTAAAGTTTAGGAAATAAAATATGAAAATACAATCAGTGTTTAGTCGTCGGCCAGCTTCTTGAAATATTCAAGGTCTTCATCTTCCTCAACATTATCATCCACGTTGCTTGTACGCGATTCTGAAACGATCTGATTTTCTACAGCACTAATCTTTACTCTATCAGTATTACCAATAACTTCACTAAGTCTAGCCTTCAGTTCGTCATAAGACTTGAAGTTCTTAGTATCGATAAACTCCTTTAGTGAATGCTCCTTCTTCCAAATCTCTTCAAGCTTAACATCATCGACACTTAAAGCCGAAGGAGAATCAAATGAAGATTGATCATAGTTTCGATAACCCTCGACTTGACGGATGCGTAGCTTGAAGTTTGCGCCATTCCAAAAATCAAAAGGATTAACAGCTACATCACCTTCAAATTCTGGATTCATCGCAAGAGTGATCTTATCAAAAATCTTCTTACCGAACTTATAGAGGAAAACACGACCCTCATTTGCAGGATTCTTAGGATCAGAAATGACCATAATATTTGAAATGTAATTTAGCTTACGCTTTTGATTTCGAGCCTGCTTTCTCTGTGGTGAATTATCGTCCGAAGATTCATTCCAAAGCTTCGAGTTAAATTCAGAAACAGGGTCTTTCTGACCAAGGGTAGTCAGAGAGTTTTCAATATACCATAGACCAGTAGGACCCTTGAAACCATGAGAGAAAATTCTTACCCATGGTAGAGCATCATCACCATCAACCGCAGCGGCTGGCAGGAAACGAATAACAGCGGCACCGTTACCAGACTTATCGACTTCAGGCTGCCAGAAACGGTCATCCGACTGTCTTTCGGTCGTCGGTGAATTGATCTTTTCGATTTCCTTGGTGAGGCGTTCTAGATTAGCTGAGGACTTCTTGAGTGTAGAAAATGTTGTCATTTGTATATCTCCGTATGTTTGTGTATTTTGTATGTTTGTATAGTAACAGGATAATACTTGCCTGTCAAGCATTATTTATTATCATTCTCCTTTCATTTTGTTGATCAATATCTTTTTGATTTTGTTCTTGTCATAGTCGATAAAAGGCTTTATTTTTATCAGTCTCATTTTTATTTTTGGCCAAAGAAAATCTGTAGATAGTTTGTCATCGAATTTCTTTGAGTATTGAATAAAATCGTTTAATATTACCATAGATTCCAGTGATATTTCTTTTTGCAGATATAGAGTTAGAATCGAAGGAAAATCACCAGAGAATAATTCGTTTGGTCTTTTCACATCCTTTAAAATATTATCCAATTCGTTCTCAAAGAAATGTGATATGGCCTGTTTTCTTTTTATATATTCTTTATAGACAGAGGACGATTCATCCTCAATAAGATCGCCGACCCATTTATTACTATCTTGAGATAAATTAGCAACAAGAAAATCTAGCATTTCGTTTTCGGGATATAGTCTTGATAATTTCTGAAACTTATATTTGTCCTTTCTGATAGAGAAAGATTCTTTTGTCGACCTGACTTTTCCTTTATATTTAAAAAAATCATATGAGTAGGTGCTAAAATGGTTTTTTAGACCGATATAAAGATTATATGTATCATATGCGGATAGTCTCATAAAGGTAGCCGGTTTATATTAGATTTAGGTAGGAAATGCAACTCTTCGGCTTCGGTTTTCAGATTAGCCTTGATTGAAGATGACAGCATCTTTGCAGCAACTTCAATTTCCAAATCATTATTTTCACAATAAAGAACGATGGCATCCATATAAGAAATATTCTTCTTTTCTACAAGGTTCTCTATGTTCAGAGAGAATGATAAAATTTCTTCCTTACTAATCATAATAAATATTCCTGTGTTAAAGAACTTTAAATCTTACAGTAGGTTTCTTTTTGCTACCGTGAGACTTGATTCCAATCCATTCTTCATCCTGAATAACATAATCTATAATCTTGTTTTCGTGTAGAAGGTCTATCATTCCGAGTTGACCTTCTTTAAGACCTTTCTTTTTACCATAATCTTCACAATATGAGGCACAAAAACCAAAAGCTAAAACTAGTACTCCTATCATCCAAACTTCTAGAAACATAGAATGTCCTTTCGATATATTTCGATCTTATTTTTTAAACTTTCTATATAATCATTTTTATTCTTGATGAATAAAAGAGGTTCATTCAAATCATCACAACTGATTATTATCACTATCTGTTCTATTGGTTGTACAAACTCTTCATACATTAAAGAATATGCGGTAGCTTGTTCAAAATAATGTTGTATATACTCTTCTTTCTTGATCTTTCTAGAAGTTTTGAAATCGATAATCGAAAGCTTTCCGTCAAACTCTGCTATGGCATCTACTCTTCCTGCTACACCAAGATTTTCAGAAAATAACTGTGCTTCAATATAATGTATATTGTCGATCCTGTCAAGCACTTTTCTCGAATCCGTGAAAGCCTGTTTCATATCAGGCATAATATTTTCGAAAAGGTTTGTTTGGTTCGAAAGATATTTCTCTATGAGATTATGAAATTTGGTTCCTCTGGTGGCCGCTCGATTAGATATCTTATTAGCTTCTTCAAATCCAACTTTACTTCGCCAGCGATTTATACCCTCTTTATTATGATATCCTAATACAGTTGTTATTGAAGGCAGTTTCTTTCCTGAAGGAGCACAATAAAATCTAGAACCGTCAATTTCTTCTGTTTGTAACTTTACTAGTTCTGGTAGATCCTTCACATAATTAAAACTCTTCATTTCTTTTTTCCCAGTTTTTAAGTATCCAACTGCTACTATTTTTCTTATCGGCTCCACCCACACCAAAAAGAAAATTCGCTTTATATTGTTCAGCACAAATCAATTCGGGAATATTTTGTGAAGTTCTATCACCACCATTTGCAAAATATAAACCCTCATCAGGAAACATCTGTCTAGAAATTCGAATAGCGTCTATAGCTGTTCCGTCAGAATCATCGAATTCGATAACTTTGTCCACAGCTTTAATATTAGACATTATAACAAATCTCTCGTCAAAAGTCAAGAAGGGTTTGCCTTTCTTTCGAGTCAGCCAGTTATCCGAATTGAGACCAACAATTAAAAAATTACCTAATGATTTGGCTGCATTGATATATTCAATGTGTCCCAAATGCAGCGGATCAAATCCTCCGGTGACAATAATAATCTTCATTCAAGTTTGCCTTCTTTTTCAAGCTTTTCACGAAACTCACGTTCCTTCTTGATATACCAACCCTGAGTGCCGAACATTCCGTTAGGCTTTTGTGGATTCTTATCGAATTCTTCCTTCATGAAGGCATCGCGCAGCTTTAGATATTCTTCATCACCAATCTTCATATCAATCATTCCTTTACTGTAAAAGAAGCGTCTTTACCTTTGATTTGTGTATCTCCACTGCCAGTGGTCAACGGCTGATTGTAGTGTAAACTGCCCATCGGTTCCGTTGTGCCTTTGGCATCGCCAGCAGTGTATTGTAGCTTACCTTTACCCTTCTTGTCAACATGTAAAACCGATTGTTGATCAAAGCGAGTTCCAACAGCTTTGAGAATCTTGTTAAAACGCTTTTGTGCTTCTGGATGATTACCAGGTTTGAGAATATAGGAACCTTCTTTGGCCGGCTCTTCAGTGCCGCTATACTTATATCGACCTTTATGAGGTCCTGTAAACGAGATCATACCTTTATCTGAAAGTCTACGAAGAACTTTCTGTATAGATTTATGGGCAACCTTCTTTGTTGCTTTCGTATTTGTAGCATTGGTCTCAGGAGAAACTGTACCGATCTGACCGCCACTTTTCAATTCACGATAGATTTTGGACAGTTTGGTTGTTTCATCCATATACTCTTTAAATGATTTCATAGTCCTAACTCCGTTTTCTGAATGATATATTGCTTGACCAGACCCGATCTCACAATATCTTCCTTACTAAATTCGATATGCTGAAAACTATTTATTCGATGAGTGATTCCCATGAACCGATTGATACCTTCTTTTTCATATATCTTATTAAGGTCTGATTGTCTATAGTCACCACAAAAAATAATTCGACTATCATTGCCCATTCGAGTCATAACAGTATCGATTTCCTGGAATATCATATTCTGACATTCATCGACAATTACAAGAGTATTATTAAATGTCAGACCTCTTAGGAATGATGTGGTTGTAAAACTGATCAGACCTTTTGTTTTTAGTATTTCATAACCATCGCCTCGGCCAAAAAGATCATCACAAATCTCTTTATAAGGTTCTTCATAGACTTTGGTTTTTTCTTTAACATTGCCGGGTAAAAATCCCATGTCCCTACTAGGAACAACAGATCGAATCAAAACAATTTTTTCAAAAGAATTATCATCTCTTAAAACGTCTCTTAAAGCTAGAAATAGAGAAATATAGGTTTTGCCTGTCCCTGCATATCCGTGAAGCATTAGATTTTGACCTCTTTCGTATGAATCAAAGGTCTTTTGTTGATTGGCTGTTAGTGGTTTTATATTTCTTAATTCAAATATTGCGGGAAGATTTTGTTGTTGGGAAATGGTATCTCTATTCTTTTTAATTTTTCTAGCCATTTTTGCTCCTTTGGAATGCGAAAAAGGGTGGATCCTAAAATTAGGAACCACCCTTCTTTTAAATTTTTACGTGCTAAAATAACTTGTTTTAAATATCATACTTCCTTATTTATTGTCCATCGCTTCTCGACAGAACCAAGTGGATTCTTTTCTTTAACCTTACCGAGAACATACTTTTGGAAGTCAGAGGGTGGCTTTGTAATACCTAAACGGACGGAATCAAGCGTTGGAGGTGATGTCAGAATTTGTCTCACCTCTGGATTATCCTTGAGATACTGCTCTCTTTCAGACATAGGCATTTCTTCAACATAAATTTTGCCTGTAATAGTGTTTTCAAATGTATAATATGCCATTTGTATTACCTATTCTAGAATCCAATCAGGAGGATTTCGTTTAGTCCATTTGTGAAGGTGCTTCTTACCATATTTATAGTAGTTTCTATAGTTTACTAAAGAATCGTTTGAAATAATATATTTTTGATCCATTGCTGGCGGAGGCGGTTCAAACGAAAGTTTTTTAATATTCTTAGGTAGATTAGTTAGTGCTTCAAATACGGGTGTCGATTTATGAATTTTCCCATATCGAAATGTATATTCTTCTAAAAGACCTTCAAGATGTTTGTGTAGCCATAGATAAGCAGAATCGCTACCTCTGCACCATACTGCTGAAGGGTGATTAATATGTGTGGCGGAATAAAGGGTAGCATCTTTGTCATTATCAAGTCTCCATCTTTTCACATTTCTTCCAGTAGGAGTTTTTCCTGTATATAGAACACCGTCCAAAAGCCGGTGAGCCGTCGATAGCAACTGACATGATTCAAGAATCATCTTGACACAATGGCTATCGACGGTATATTCGGCCGCCTTTTTAGGGTCTATGTGAATATAGAAGATGTTCATCGCAGGAGAGAGTTGAGGCTTTCACCGAAGTTGTCCCAATCACGATCAATCGCGAACGAAGAGTTCGAAGGGCTTACAAAAATATTAGGTACAACATTGGTTTTCTTTTCAACCTTTGGAACCTTCTTAGTCTCGACCTTGGCCTTGGCCTTATTGGCCTTAGTCTTAACTACCTTCTTCTTTTCAACAGGTGGCTTTGCCTTGACCTTTTCAACCGTCTTCTTTGTCTTGGTGGACCGAAGGTCCTTTGCATTATCAGGCTCTTTAACTAGTGTATACGAAACAATGGAGCGACCATCCTTATTGGACTCAAAGACAAAACCCAGTCGCCGAAGAAAAGTAATATACTTGGCGGCATAGTTACCTGTACCAACACACTCGTTGATTTCGGATGGTGTAACGGGCTTATTCAGAAGGATAACCGCAAGAGCGCGGATTTCAGGCTTGATACCATTAGAGGTAGCTACGATAGGCATTATATAGTACTCCTAATTCCGATTTAGATTTAAATATTATAACACAAGGAAGTTATAATATCAACCACATATTTTATTAGAGATAAGTTCCATTTAATTCGGGAAACTCCGGTTCTTCATGAAAGCTTTCCAGAACCGCAAGAACATCTCTCTCATTAGTTTTCATATTGGTATTCACAAAGGCAAATACATCATCAAAGCTAGTAAATCCATTTTCAATAGCTTGTATAACATACTCTTCAAGGTCATACGAGTAATTTTTGATACTGGACATTGGTTTTCCTTTAGTTATATTCTTCACTAGTGAAAAATATTCTATTGACATATTCCTCAACGATCCTAGGATCGTATATCGTAATCTTATTGTAAACGAACTTTTTGATTAAGTCAAGCTCTGTCAAGCCATTTTCTATAGCCTCCAAGACTGCAATTTCATGATCAAATAACCAAGTCTTCATCATTTCTTTTCTCTCTAACAAGTGGCGCGCCTACCAGGATTCGAACCTGGAACTGGAGTTTAGAAGACTCTTATGATATCCCTTTCAACATAGGCGCTTTATTCGAATTTGGTTGGCCTATCGGGACTTGAACCCGAAACCTCCCGCTTATAAGACGGATGCTCTAACCGGTTGAGCTATAGACCATGAATTAATTAATTGCTATCGGTTGTCAATTCTCCAACGTCAGCCTGGAAATCAATATCGGGCAGAATTGTCTGCGGACGGAATACGACACGGTAATGATATGTACTAACATCCGCTGCCTCCATCTGCTCGGCGAAAAATGTCACGTTATCCGATAAACCGAGGAAATGCTTCTTATAAGACCTCGGACCGGTCCTGCAGGTAACAGTAAGTTGGCCGACCGAATCGAAATTACCAAGAGAACAAAGTCCTTCAACCGAAAGAATGTAGTCACCTGTTATGCCGTTGTAGAAAACAACTCGACGCTGAATTTCAAAATTATCAGCGGCTTGTGACAAATTGCGTGAAGCAATATCAGCAGGTCTTTCACAACCAGCCAGTGCCAAGACACATACAGACGCCACAAAAATTTTCGTTTTAATCATTTAGTTTCTCCGATGATTGTTAAAGATTGGAGGACCGAGTTGGATTTGAACCAACGACACACGGATTAAAAGTCCGTTGTTCTACCCCTGAACTATCGGTCCGATTGATTACTTTGTGACCTCGTAGGGCTTATTCCACTTACCGACATTGATATCGATATACCAAGCGGCATTGAAATAATCTGTCTGGATATCCGACTTGTCATACCAG
>Ga0208644_1000014_pt1 | contig 105347 bp, 122 predicted proteins | sample VirMetDEL_Nov_18_FD_184517 | JGI IMG/M metagenome (GOLD analysis project Ga0208644, IMG submission 184517) | Aqueous microbial communities from the Delaware River and Bay under freshwater to marine salinity gradient to study organic matter... | ecosystem: Environmental > Aquatic > Marine >...
AATTGAATGGTTAAGAAGTGTTACTTTCTGGGGTAAGCCTAAAGAAGGTAAAGGTGCTGGTTATAACAGTATGTGGTTTGAGAGAGTGGGTACAGGTGAAGAAGGTGAGTTAAGATTATTCTTCTCTGGAAAAGGAGAGAGTGTATCTTTCACTCCTTTAGCAATGGCAGAACAAAAAGAAACAATTCTTACTATTGTACAAAATATGTACAACAACGTTAATGCTAGAAAGGTACAAAATACAGATGAATATAATTTACCATATGAAGAGATTATAGGTATTGGTGAAAATGGTGTTCCACAAACTAAAGAGTGGCAAAACTACCAAACATATTTATTATCAGATGAGGGAAGAACAGCTGATGAGATTCCTTTATTCACTGATATTGCTGCTTTAGAATCTCCTGAAGATACTAATAGAGAGGGTGTATATTTTACACTAAGTGATGCTGCTGAGAACTTCACTATGTCAGAGGTGGTTAGAACTGTACCAAAGACTGTTACTCCTGGTGGAATTAAAACTACAGCTGCTACAGTTACACAAACCACTCCTTATGGTACACAAGCTGGTCCTACATTAACCACTTCTACAGAATCTTTAGAAGAAGAGTTTAAGATAGGAGAAACAAAAGAAGCTCCTATAGAGAAAGCACCTAATTCAAACTTTGTATTAGATGGTAAGACTAAGAATGTATTTGTTTCTCCAAAAGGAACAAGAATAGCTTTCACAGCTAATCGTGACTTATTGGCTAAAGGAGATATTGATAATGGTATTAAGATATTAAAAGGAGAAGATTTAGATAAAGCTGAGCAAGCTTTAATTGCTGCAAATACTAAGAAGGAAGATGTAGGAAGAGCTTTAAAAGCCCCTATTGCTAACATGTTAAAGGTGCCTGTACAAAAACAGGCTATTGAAGAAGATGAAGAAAGCTTTGCAATTCCTGATGAGCAAGATGCAGATGAGATAGTAATACCAGTTGCAGAACCAAAAGCTGAAGCAGAGATTACAGTGAAGGGACCTAACGTAAGAAATAGTGCTATCAAAGCTGCCTTATTAGAAGATGAAGAAGGAGACTTACGTGAAATCATAGAGAAGAAGAATAAGATATTCAGACCTGAGAACTGGTCTAAGGTGGAGAAGTGGTTAAAGACCATCTTACCTGGTAACCTATCTGTATACAGAGTGGCTAATGTCATCAAAGCTACAGGAGGAAGAAAGGCTTATGGTATGTATAAGAAAGGTGCTATCTATGTAACTCAAAATGCAGAAGCTGGTACAACATACCATGAGGTGTTCCATGCTATATGGAATATGTTTAGCACTCCTAAAGAACGTAAGGCTATTGTAAATGAGTTTAAGAATAGACCAGGTAGCTTTGAAGATAGAGTTACAGGACAGCAGGTTAAGTATTCTGAGGCAACTCCTGCACAAATCAAGGAACAATTAGCAGAAGAGTTTAGAGAGTATGTATTAGAGAATAAGCTACCACCTAAACCAGCTGATGGCAGACCTTATATTATTAAGTTGTTTAGTGAGTTACTTCACTTTATTAAGACTTTCTTTACAGGACCTCAGGCAGCTAGAAACACAGAAGAGTTATTCAAGAGAATAGGAGAAGGATTCTATAAGAATGCATCTCCATATGCTTCTAAGTTAGGGTTAGCTCAGGCTGGTATCATTGATATTGAAGATGCCATGGGTGATCCAACTAGTGAATACAGTTTGATTGCAAAAGGTTTGACAGGAGAGAATGTACATGACATCATTCAACAGATGACATATTCCACTCTTACCAACCTTATTGCTACTAACCAAAGCTTATTTGAAATAGAATCTCAAGATAGAGCTTCATTATATAAAGAGGCTAAAGATAACCTTGAATATACAGTGGTTGGTAAGGTGAAGAACATAGCTGCTAAGATGCTTGCTGAAGGAAAGATTACAAAAGAAGAAGCAGCATCTGATATTGCAGAAGCTGAGCAGTTATATAAGATTATAGATAAAAACTGGGATGAGATAACTCAAATCTTTGAAGAACAATTGTTATCTTATTCTATTAAGTTTGATGATAATGACCAAACTCAGTTAACAAATGAGAACAATACAGGTAGAGGTGATCATCATGACCAAGAGAAAATAGATACATTTAAGAAAGCAAATGCTGCTATTAAGTTGTTGTTTGCTACTATTCCTTACAGAAATACAAAAGGTAAAAGAATATTGTCTTCAATCAATGGTGTTAAGTTAATACCAATGAGTAAGGTGTATATTGATTTGAAGAACGCTTTATACAATGCAGACACTATTGATGATATGATGGAGAAGCTACGTGAATATGTAGAATCTCAAAAACCTGAGTATAGTGTAATATATGAAAGACTTACTAAACAACCAGTTACTGAGAAGTTAAATCCTTATGCTAAGGCATCCACTGAGGCTGATCTTCAATTAGCTGCATCTTTCTATGGTGTAATGAAAGGACAAGCTCCTGATGTAGTTACAGTGTATACACTTCCTGATGGAACTGTTACAACTACTGATATGTCTGTTGGTACAGCAGCTAAGCAAATTGCTGTTGATATGGAAAATAGCATTATTAGTTCTATACAAAATAACTTAGGTAAGTATTTCACATTTGATGCTGCCAATAAGATGTATAGAAACATCAAGAGAAACATTGATGATGAGAAGTTAGGAACATTAGAAAAGAGTGTAGCATTCCTTAAGTCATTAGGAATAGAAGTTCCTGCTAGAATGATTAGAAGATTTGGGTTTGAGAGTGATTTCAATAAGGCAGTTGCTGGTTTAAAAGCAAACTTATTAGCTGCTGATGAGATTAAGTTCATCTCTACTAAAACTATTAACACGTCTGGTAGAATAAGAGAAATCTCTGAAATGCTTGCTAAGATTCAAAGCCCTGACTTTGAGAGCACATACTTTAACTTAGAAGGGGATAGAGTACAGTCTTTCATTGGTGGTAACGTTATTAGTAACTTACATGACTTCTTAATCAAGATTGATAATAAGAAACAATTAATTGGTTCTAGATATGAGTATTTACTTACAGATAAGTTTGCTAATATAGGTTCTGTATTCATGGACAAGATCTTTGATAAAAACTCAGGAAACAAACTTCCTAAAGGGAATGACTTCTTAAGTACAGCTTATGCTGGTGGTATGATTGATGAAGGTCTTGGCAAAAGAAAAGACCCATCTAGTCTTAGCCCTAGCGAGCGTTTGAAAGAAGAGTTAAATCTTAACTTAGCAGGTTACTATATGAACCTTGTTCCAGGAGATGCCTCTTTGGAATGGGCAAATTATGTAGGTAATAGTATTTTATTAAACAGTTTAAAGAAAGATAATAGTCCAATACACAGAGTATTTAGAGGATACTTCCTATCAGAGTTGGCTGTTTCTAGAGAGAATAGACCTATTGTACAAGATGAGAATGAGACTAGAAAGTCTACAGACCTACGTTTCTTCAAGAATATATTAGGACCAGAGTTACATAGTGAAATTTTAGCATATGATCCAAAAGGACAAAAGTCTCTTGAAGATGTTTATGATCACTTTGAACCAAAGATAAACAGAGCTATAGATGCTTTCATTAAGAAGGATGTAGAGAGAAGAAAGTCTGTATATTCTAACTATAATCTTCTTTACTTAAATGAGAAAGGATATAACTTTAATGGTATAGAGTTTGAGAAGAAGGAGGCTTTGAGTGAGAATGATGTAAATGTAAATCTTACATACTTATCTGTTAACTATATGATTAACAACATAGAGTTACACAAACTTATTTACTCAGATCCATATTTCTACAAGGATGAACTGAAGCGTATTAAGAGCTTCTTATCTCCACGTCAAGCCCTTGTATATGGTTCATCCATGTTCAACGCAGCTTTAAACAATGTATATAATGAAGGTTACACAGACATTGAAGACATTGGTTATACTAACTTCTTAGATGACTATTTCAAAACAATCACATTAGAAGATGTCAAAGGTATAGCAGATGTAGAAGGATTTAGTAAAGAGTATGCATCTTACACTGAAACTGATGGTGCTGGTATGATTACTGCTAAGGCATATCGTAACTTTAGAATACGTGCTCATAACTGGAATCCTAATGAAGAGAGACAATATAGATATGATGTAGCATTTGAAAAGAGAGAGAAAGGTCAAAAGCTTTCTCCTAATGAACTGAACTTATTAGAAGCAGGAAACCCACAAGTGAAGAGTGCTTACACTCCATTAAAGCCAATTGTGGCTGGAGCTAAGATGAGTAAGAATCCTTGGAATGATGTGGTGTTAGATAAGTTTGCACTTTATCCATTGAGTTTCAGAGTGTTACATGAGATTAATAAAGATTCAAATGCTGTTAAGTTATACAATAAGATGCAAGCATCTAAAGTTGACTACGCTGTATTTGATAGTGGTAGAAAGGTAGGTGGTGGTAATTTGATTAAGGTATATGATGAGAAGGGTAACTTTAATGACACTCTTGTTGCTGAGGCAGATAAAATCACTGTACCATTTAGTATCATAAGTGTACAGTCTGAAGTGCCTTCAAAGGATGCAGCTTTTGTAACAAGAGGTTCTCAAATCACTAAGTTAGTTACATTAGACTTCTTACAAGCTGGTGTACCTATTGACTTTATGCCTGATGAGAAAGACTTTAACAAACGTCTAGCTGCTTGGGAAGAGCTTAAGGATGAGAAAGCTATGGCTGATGCATCTCCATTATTCAAATATATACTTGAGAACCAGGATTTATTAGAGGAGATGATTAACATAGGTTATAAGAATCTTCTTGATAAGTTAGGTATTAAGCAAACTAAACAAGGATTTGAGGTTCTAGACCCTGAGAAGATTGCTCAAACATTACGTTCTGAGTTATTCAAAAGAGAGGTGAATCGTAATATAGTGGCTGCACTTACAGGCTTTGAAAAAGGTCAAGTGTTGATTGAAGCTAGTCCTATGTATAGCCAAGTGAGAAACATTCTTTACTCTATCATAGATAAGAACATTGTACGTCCAAAGATTAGTGGTGGAATGAAGGTACAGATTCCTTCTACAATGTTTGAATCAGTAAGACCTGTGTCAGATAAACCAGGATTGTATGAGTCAAATGTATTGAAGTTTTATGAGAAAGGTGGTGAGCGTGTTGCTGAGGTAATGGTAGGAAGATGGTTTGATAGTGACATGTCTGATGAAGAGTTATTAAACTACTTAAACACAACCAAAGAAGGTCAGGCATTATTAAAGGGTGTAGCGTTTCGTATTCCTACACAGAAGCAAAACTCTGTGGATGTAATCAAGATAGCTAAGTTCTTACCTAAAGAGTTTGGAGACTCTGTAGTGGTTCCATCTGCATTGGTTCAGAAGGTGGGATCTGACTTTGACATAGATAAATTGTCTATGTACTTCAAGAACATCTACAAAGGAAAAGATGGTAAGCCTAAGATGATTCCATATTTTGGAATAGGAGATGCTGCTATCAAGAAGTTTGAAGAGTTGTTTGACAAGGGAGAGTTCTTAACTCCTGAGCAAGTACAAGAACTTGACAGATACATAGCAGAAGAAACATTCAGATTAGAAGACTTACTTGAAGAGCAATCTAATGCAAGTAAGTTGATCACAGCAATTGTTGGTAACTTAAATGGATTAGTGAATGAAGAAGAAATCACTCAAGAGTTCACTAAGGGTATCAAAGCTAAAGATCAATTAATCAATCTATTATATAAGAAGTCTATTGAGAACCAGTATATTCAGTCCCTTGAGAACATCATTGGAAGTGAAGCTAACTACAATAGATTAGTTACACCAAACTCTGCTAAGCCATTAAAAGACTTATCAACTGAGATTACAGGTAAATTAGGATTTGGTTCATTTGACTATTCTTCTACTGACAACATGTTGAATCAAACGTTTATGTCTAGACTTAGACAAGCGTTTGTACGTGGTAAATATGCTATTGGTCTAGCTGCTGTAGCTCAGACTAACCATGCTCAGAACCAACGTTCTAATATGTATGTAGATAGAGGGTTAATGTATAAGTTAAGTAAGTCTGATCAAAAATGGTTAGGAGATGGTATTGTTAGATTTGATAAGTATAACACAGTTAATGTTAATGGCAGAACTGTTCCTAGCTTGTCTGGTATCAAAGATGCTAACAATAAGAATGATATCTCTGATATTATAGGTATGTTCATTGATGGTTATGTGGATATTGCTAAAGGTCCATGGATTATGGAATTAGGTGCAAATCCTAACGTAGCTCCTACTTGGTTATTCTTAATTAAACTTGGAGTTCCAGTTAAAGATGTAGCATATTTCATGAACCAACCAATCATTCGTGACTACATGCGTGAGTTAGAGAACAGTGGATACAGTTGGTTATTTAATGATGCAATATTAGATAGAGTTAAAGAGTCTGAAAAGTATAAGGTGGAACCAAGTAAGGTGGCTGGTATTAAGAATATTCCTAATATCTCCACACTTGATGCTAACTTAAGCAAAACATCATTTGATGCTAATGAAAAAGCTGAACAACAGTTCATCTTAAATGAGTTCTTGAAGTATGGTATGATGGCTAACCAATTGTTTAAAGTGGTACAAGGTTCTAACTTTGACACAACAGCTTTCAATGACCCAATGTTGATCTTTAAGAAAGAAGAGCAATTGTCTCAAGCTAGAGAAACAATCATATCTTCTGTAGATAACTTATTAAACAAATCTTTTATAGGTAGATTAAGAGTGGGATTACGTGATAGTAGAAATGCTATTGGTGATACAGCATTGACTTCTGATACTAAGAGAGTAAGAGCTGTAATTCAGAATGTGTTAAGACCTTATGTAAACCTATCTGATAGACAATTTGTTAAGGTGGCTAGAAAGGCAGTTAATGATTTATTTGACTGGGCTGTACAAACTAACCCAACATTCAAGATTAATATGGAGAAAGACTTATTATCTAAGAATGGTACAGCTAAAGAAATCACAGACTACTTTAATAAGATTAAGAATGATGTTACACATGAGTTATATAATAATGTGATTGTCAATTCATTAGCTCCTAAGTTTTCTGGAGCTGAAGAAAGACGTCCTAATAACTTATACGTAACAGGTAAGGATAACAAGGTGTATGATCAGAATAAAATGATTTATGGCTTTGAAGAGTTGAGAAACTACATGGAAGCTACAGGAGATTTACCTTTGTATAAGAAGCTTGTTAAGCTTTCTATCTTACAGTCTGGATTATCTACTTCTCCTATATCTTTCACATCTCTTATCCCTTATGATGATTTTGTAGAAGAATACAATGAAATTTTGTCCAAGTTAGAAGTTTTACCTAACTTAGCTGACTTCTATACATTGAATGTTTTTGAGAGAAACAACTGGAATGATGATGAGATTGTTCCTCATAAGAAAGCACAATGGAAGACTGAGAAGCAAAAGGATGGTAAGTTGAAAACTAGATATGACAACAATGCATTAACTATCTTAAACACTGGTGCAAACATTGCAATGAGAAATGGAACAATTCCTCAGGTAATTAAGATATCAACCTTGTCTAGAGAGAGCACTAAGGATATTATTGTATATAGTTGGGAAGAGATTCCTAAAGGAAAGACAAGAGCTGAGATGGTCAAAGCATCTGATTTTTCTTTCATTAAGAAAGGATTATTCAAGAAGGTAACAGAAGATGGTGTTAATCCTTTGATTACTTATAATACTAAAGGATATACATTCATTGTTTATAAAGCTATCAATGCATGGGGTGATTCTTTCAGAGCTAATGAGTTCTATGACTATGCTGCTCAATCTAAGATTGACAATGGTTTTATGGAGGTGAAAGAAGTAGGTGATGAGGAGATTAATTCAATATTTATGTATGGAGCTAAAACTCCTCCAACTCAAGCGTCTGAAATAGATGATGTATTAAACAAGAAAGATCAAGGCTGTAAAAAATAAAAATCAATCCAAATGGCTGAATGTCAAGTATTTAGAAATGATGATGGTGTAATTGAAAGAGTGGAAGCTCCTAATGGACAACCTTCCACTCTGTATAAAACTCTGCAAGATCTTGTAAAAGACAAGGAGCAAGCTCTACGTCTATGGGCCCAAGTGTACACTGACTCATTTAAAAACTGGTTTGGTAATTGGGAAAAGGGTCAGGGTTCTAAAACAGTAGATGCTAATGGTGAACCATTAATAGTTTATCATGGGGGTGGAGATTTAACAGGTAAAACAATTAATGTACCTTTTCATGTAGCTCCTTCTATGGAAGAGGCTGCTATATGGGCAAGTAGACCAGGCAAAACATATGGTGGAGGATTGTTTTCAAGAAAGGATCTTTTAGAACTTAATTATAATGGAGTAAAAGATAGTAGTGGAAAACAAATTAAGACAACTTTTGTACGTGATCCTAAAACAAAAGAATATACTCCAAGTGTAGAAAGAGCTATTGAAATACTAGATGAGTATGAAAAGTTTACTCTTACTCCTCTTTTTATAAGCACACAAAATAATTGGGAAGAAACAGAACTTAATGGAAAAGAGTTAAAAGAACTTAGAATATTTAATCCTAATCAAGTTAAGTCTGTACTTAATGAAGGATCATTTGCTATTGACAAAGGTGGATATGATAATACACAGGTGAGAACTGAAGCTATCCCTAGTGGAGGAAATGTTGTAGAACGTAAAATGGCAAGAAAGTCTGAGCTTGAAGGACGTGGTGCTTTCAATGTACAGTTTATTGAGGGAGGTATTAAGTATAGCTTTGATCCTACTAATATCTACTTTCAGGATAAGGAAATGGAAAGCTCCACTGCATCTGCACAAACTATAGCTAAGATTAAAGAGGTGCTTAATAAGATGGGAGTTAGCATAGAAGAGTTATATAGTTATGCTAAGAAAAATAACATTGATGTAAAAGGCAAGTCTGGATTGGCTGACCTTACTAGAGGAGTCATAGCTATAGCTGACCAACAAGAAGGACAAGCATTAACAGAGGAGATGGTACACATAGCTACAGCTATGATAGAACAAACTAATCCTGCGTTAATCACTCAGATGATTTCTAAGATAGATAGATTTAAGATTTATAAAGAAACATTTGAAGCATATAAAGATACTTACACACTTCCTAATGGCAAACCTGATATTCGTAGAATAAAGAAGGAAGCTGTTGATAAGTTAATAGCTGAGCTGATTGTTAACCAAATGGAAAACACAGATCAGTTCCCTGAATTAAGAGAAGAGGTTAACCAATCTTTTGTAAGAAACTTATGGAATACTATTCTTGATTTCATTAAAGGAATGTATACCAAAGCAAACATTGATATATTTACAGAGGTAGCTTCTCAGATAGGATCAGGAGATATCAGTGGTGATATAGCTGACATGAAGCAAGGAGGTATATTCTTCCAGCTGTCTGATGCTCAAAAGAAAATTGTAGATAGCTTAGATCAAACTAAGAATACTATCACTAAGGTTTATGAAGATCAGGAGAAAGTAGATCCTATATTACTTGACTCAGAAGAAGCAAGTAACTACTATCAAGCTCAAAAGCCTGATGGTACCACTGAAAGAGTACTTAAGAGAGTTACTGATAGAGTGAAGGCTTGGTATAAGAAGAAGTTCCCTGGAAAGATATTTACTAAACAGGAGAAAGAATTTAATGAATTAAAGAGAAAGTTTGGTGTTAAAGGTCACCAAGATCTTGAGGATATCCATCACAGATACTATAATGAAGATGGTACCAGAAGAGTAAAACCTATAGATGCTCCAAGCACTTTCAACTTGGACACTAAACAAATGTACCAACTCCTTGAAAACTATTATGTAAAATTGATTGATAGTTTTGATAAGGATACAATAATTAGAGCTGAGGTTATTATATATAATTCTAAGGATAAAGAAGCAGGAACAATTGACTTCTTGGCAATTGAACCAGATGGTAAAACACACATCTTAGACTGGAAGTTCTTGCAGTTTGCAGAAGGTTCAGAAGATGTAGCATTCTTTAAACAAGGAGCATATGATATCCAGCTAGGAACTTACAAGGACATCTTACGTAATTATTATGGAGTGAAGAGTTTTGGTATGACCAGAGCTATTCCTATCATGATGAAGATGGAGATGGAAAATAAACCAGATGGTACTTCTGAGAATGTAATTAAAGGAATAGCAATTGGTTCTGTAGATCCAAAACAAATCACAGACTTAAGATTGCTTCCTGTATCTGAGAAGACAGAATCTACTGGTTATCAAAAACTTGATAAGTATTTGGCTAAGTTGAATAGCTTATATGAACGTATTTCTAGTCAACCTGCAGAGGAAGAAGAGCGTCAGTTTAAGTATGCTCGTATGAGAGAACTTAAAAGAGCTATACGTCTTGCACAAGGAACTGGTAATATTGCTGAATTAATTAATGTTATCTTAACTACTAGAGCTAAGGGAGAACAACTTATTAATACATATGATGTATCCTTTAAGAATAGAGATGCAAACTCTGAAGACTCTACCAATGAAGAACTATCTGAGTTTGCAGGAGAGTTAAGAAACTACATAGAAACTGCTGAAATCTTTGATAGAGTGGATGCAGAAATTGGTGATCTTATCTATTCTCCTGAAATGGAAATAGATGCTAAAACAGATGAAGATAAGAAGTTACTTAATGAGTTAAAGACATTAAGAGATAATCTTAAGCGTGAGGGAGAAAATATCTACAAGTCCAAGCAAGAGCTTATTGACATTGCCTTCAAGTTTGCAGATAAACATATTGGTCAAAGAAACTTAATCACAGGTCTGACTAAGCCTGAAGCTGTTACAAAAGGTTTGGCTTCCAACTTTAGAGGCTTAGAAGACTTAGGACAAAGATCTTTGAATATACTTGCTAAGTTAAACAGACAAGCTAGAACTAATGCCAATGCTGAGTCTTTAGAGGAAATCAAAGAGTTGATGGATATTAGAGAGAGGTTTGTTAAGAGAGGTGGAGACATTAGACAGACTATTAAAAAGATCTATCAAAAGGATGATAAAGGACAATGGATAAACAGACTTGTATATAAGTTTGATAAGAAGTTCTTTGAAGAAGTTGATGCTAGAGCTGCAGCTGGAGGAGATATGACTTGGCTTAGAAATAACATTGATGTTGATGCCTATAAGAAAGAAGCAGATGCTGTTCTAGAAAAGAATCTTAAACGTATAAATGAGCAGTTTCCTGGTGATAGTCCAGAAATTGTAGAGAAAAGAGAAAAGGCAATTACACAAGAAAGTCGCAAGTATGATATTACTAGAAAAGACTTTAATGGTTGGAACAATTATATTATTAAAAGACATCCTATAAGTAAATGGGAATCTGCTGATTATAAGGATATTAAGAATGATCCAGACTTACTAGCATTATATAATTACGTTAGTAAGATTAATAAAAAGGCTAACCAAGAAGGATTTATTCAAAACTCTGTATCATCATTCTTCTTGCCATTTGTTAGAAAGACAATGGCAGAAAGTCTTGTTTGGGATGGTAAGTTATCTGTAATGGATAATTTCTATCAAAGCTTAAAGATTAATCCAGATGATGTAGGATATGGTAAGTTTGATGAAATCACTGGTAAGATGGAGAACTCCATTCCTAAGTATTACACATATGACTTTACCAATAAAGATGGTGTGAATGATTATTCTGAGGTGAGTGAAGACTTATTTAAGAACATGATCTTATACATCCAACAGGTTAATAAGTATAAATACCTAACAGAAGTAGAAGAACAAGTTAAATTCTTACGTACTATTGAGGAGTTCAAGAATGCACATCTTGCTGTAGACAGAGTTAGTAATATTGTGATGGATGATGATGGTGAGCCTAAAGTGATGACAGGTAATGATGAGAACATCAAAATGTTAGATGACTTTACAAGAGCTGTATTCTATGAACAAAAGTATGTATTGTCAGATACTGACACTCCACTATACTTTGGTAAGGTGGTAAATGGTATGAAAGGAGTGTTTAATTCTATAGTGGGAAGAGAGGTGTTTAAACCTAATGAGCAAGTAACAGCAACATCTATGATTAAAACCATGGATGCTATGAACAGAGGATTTCAAATTAAAACATTAGGTCTTGAGTTCTTATCAGGAGCTGTGAACGCATTTGGTACTAACATTCAGATGGCTGCCCAAGCAGGAGAATACTTCAAAGCAAGAGAGTTTGCTAAGAATGAAGCAAAGCTTTTATTACAGAATATAGAAGATAAACAAAAGTTTGTTGAGTTAATCAATACATTCTTACCTCTTTCAGAAGATCCTTCTTATGAAATGTTTAAGAAAGCAGGTTTAACTACATTAACTCAGAATAACTTAGGTGACATGTTGATGATATTTATGAAATATCCTGAACAACATGCAGAAAAGACAACCTTCCTTACCTTGTTAGAAAACACAATGGTAGTAGATGGTAAGATTGTAAGCATACCTAAGTATGTAAAAAACAAATACAAAGATCGTAACTCTAGTCAAGCTAGATATAGAGAGACTAAACCTTTGATAGAGAAGGAGATAGAGGAATTGAAGAAAGACAAATCTATTGCTGCTACATCAAAAATGGAAGATGGCAAGTTAGTTATCCCTGGTTTAGATTTAAGCAATAAAAAAGAGCTACAAAGATTAGGACTTCTAAGCAAACGCTTATCTGAGGCTGCAACTGGTAATGTTAGTAAAGAGAATATGAACAGAATGGGGATGTCTATCTGGACAGCTAGCATGATGGTATTCAAGAGATGGATTCCTAAGCTTGCAGACACACGTTTCTCTGAGTTCAGAAAGGTAGCTAATGACTTCTCTGTAGAGTTTGGAGAAGAGGGTATCCATGGAGAGAGCTATGATATTGGTAGAATACGTCTACTAGGTTCTGTATTAGGAAGATCTATCATGGAACGTAGTAACTATATCAAGGATATTCTTGTTATGAATGATGCAGGTATTGCAGAACTTGATAGAATGTACTATGAATATGCTCAAGAATATAAGAAAAGAACTGGTGAAGAGATGACTATGACCAAGGATGATTTCATTGACATGGTTAGAAACAACTTACGTAACCAGCTTAAGGAATTAGCAATCTTGTTATCTTTACTTGGTGCAATGCTTGCTCTTGGTATTATGGCTCCTGATGATGATGAGGGAGATAGAGCTTCTAGAAACTTCCACAGATATGCACAAAAGACAGTTGATAAGTTTGTGGGTGAACTTTCCTTCTTCTATAACCCAGCTGAGGTGCAAAGATTGGCTAGTGGTAGTATCTTCCCAGCAATTGGAGTTTTAGATGATGTAAGCAAGTTCACAAAACACTTCTTTATAGAAACAACAGGTATGGACTTTGATCCAAGCACCACAGAAGAAGAAGCTAGAAAGAAAGCAAGACCTATCAAATACTTAATGAAAGCAGCTCCTGTAACTAAATCTATATTGACTTATGGAGCAATATTTAGCCCTGAGTTTGCTAAAGAATTTGATATTACTATCCAAAAACAAAATAGATAGTTATTGCTATATTATGTAGGAATCCTTTTCCTAACTCATTGAAACTAAATTAAATTTGCTATTTTTGCGTATATAGGTGTACCTTTTGCTAGAGTGTACACCTATTTGTATATCAATTACTTATACATTATTTTTATTAATATATGGATCCAATTTGCTCTACTGAACCTTGTCCAGTCATACTGAATTCTACCTGCGTATTCTATGAAGGTGCTAATTTGTTGTACACTGGTATCAATACTAATGACAGCATCCAAACTGCTCTACAAAAAATAGATGCTAAGTTTCAGGAAGCTGCAATTGGATATTTATTTAATAATGGTGTCTATCAGTCTGGACCAGGATTACCTGTAGGACTTGGTGGCACTATGGATCATGACACTATTATTACAGCTGCAGGATTTGATTTAACATATACAGGAGATGTATATGCAGCTAAACATATTACAATTGGTGGTACCTCTTCTGATTTTGTTAAGGGAGATGGTAGCTTAGATAGTACAGCATACCAACCAGCAGGTGCTTATATCACAGCACTTACAGGAGATGGAACTGCTTCAGGACCTGGTTCTGCATTGTTTACATTAGCAACAGTTAACCCTGCTCCTGCTACCTATGGTTCTGCTACACAAGTTCCTAGATTTACAGTGGATGGAAAAGGACGTGTTACAAGTGTTACTCCTGTAACAATTGCTGTTCCTTCTGCATCTTTATCTTTTATAGGAGATGTAACAGGTATTGGAACAACAGGTTCTCCTGTGACGTTGACATTGGCTACAGTGAACAATGATGTATATGGAAGTAATACTTTCTTAAAGTTTGCTGTGAATGCTAAAGGATTGGTTACATCAGCCACTCCTGTTACACATCTTGATATTGAATCTGTGCTTGGATACATACCTGTTCCTAGCACTAGAACATTAACAATCAATGGTGTTGCCTATTCATTATCTGCAAATAGAACATGGTCAGTAGGTACCTTGATTTCTGTGGCATTAACAATGCCTCCAGCATTCACTGTACTCACATCTGCAACAGGAACAAATGGTACAATCAATGTCATAGCTAATGGTTCAGCCTCTCAATATATAAGAGGTGATGGTACTCTTGGTAGCTATTTTGGTACAGCAGGTACATCAGGCTCCAGTGGTACATCAGGTATATCTGGAGACAAATATAGAACAACATCCACTACACCTTTTACATTAGGTAATAGTGGTACGTTGATTGTAGCAACACAGCTAGGATATAGTGTAGCTCAATCCATCATAGTAGTGTATGATCTTAACAACTTCCAAGAGTGTGAGGTGGTTGCTTATGACTTTAACACTGGTTTATTAGAATTTGCATTTCCTACAAGAACTGTAGGAAGTGGTACATATAGTGATTGGACAGTAAACTTAGATGGTGCTAGTGGTGGTAATGGAACTTCTGGAACCTCTGGTTCTAGTGGTACTACAGGATCTAGTGGCTCTAGTGGAACTGCTGGTACATCTGGCTCTGCTGGTACATCAGGTAGCAGTGGTAGTAGTGGTGTAAGTGGAACCTTTGGTACATCAGGAACTGATGGTAGCTCTGGCACTTCTGGTTCTTCTGGAACAACTGGTACATCTGGTTCTAGTGGATCTTCAGGTACAAATGGTTCTTCTGGAACCTCTGGAACATCTGCAAGCTCTGGTAGTTCAGGCACCACTGGTACATCTGGTACTAGTGCAAGCTCTGGTACTTCTGGATCTTCTGGATCTTCTGGTACAAGTGGAACTAATGGTACGTCTGGTACAGCTGGAACATCAGGGTCATCTGGAACAAGTGGAACAAATGGTAGCTCTGGAACCAGTGGTACATCAGCTACATCTGGCTCTTCTGGCTCTAGTGGTACATCTGGCTCTAGTGGTACGTCTGGATCAAGTGGTACAAGTGGATCAGCAGGAACAAGTGCTACCTCTGGAACTTCTGGATCTAGTGGTACGTCTGCTACAAGTGGAAGTTCTGGTAGCTCAGGTACAAGTGGTACGTCTGGTTCATCAGGAACAAGTGCAACAGCAGGTTCTAGTGGAACCTCTGCAACTAGTGGATCTTCTGGCACTTCTGCTTCTTCAGGCACAAGTGGGTCTTCTGGAACTAGTGGAACAAGTGGAAGTAGTGGTACATCAGCAACAAGTGGTACTTCAGGATCATCTGGATCATCTGGAACAAATGGTTCTAGTGGAACAAGTGCTTCCTCAGGTACATCTGGTAGCTCTGCTACATCAGGTACATCTGCTACAAGTGGTTCGTCAGGATCTAGTGGAACCTCTGGTACATCTGGAAGTTCTGGAACGTCAGCTTCAAGTGGTTCTAGTGGAACAAGTGGAACGTCAGGTTCAAGTGGTACATCAGGTACTAATGGAAGTTCTGGTACAAGTGCTACATCAGGCTCATCAGGTACAAGTGCAACCAGTGGCTCTTCAGGTACTAGTGGTACAAAGGGTACGTCTGGAACTAGTGGGACAAGTGGAAGCAGTGGATCAAGTGGAACTTCTGCAACTTCAGGATCAAGTGGAACCAGTGGTACTAATGGATCAAGTGGCACAGCAGGTACATCTGGTACGTCTGCAAGTAGTGGTACTTCAGGTAGTTCTGGCACATCTGGTACAGCAGGAAGCTCTGGTGTAAGTGGTGTGGCTGGTGGTCTTGTATACTACATGAACTTGTCTACTAATACCAATAGTGCATTTGGTACACCTACATACAAGGAGTGGAGTCCTATTGCATCAGGTGCTGCACAACAGACAACTAATATTACATTAGGTGCTTCTGCTAGTGGTACTATTGCAACATTTGCTACAGATAGTGGTGTTCCAGGAGCAACTGTATTAGAAGCAGGTAACTGGGCTTGGACATTGCACTTCTTATCTAGTGCTGATTCAACATGGGATATAGACGTACATTTATATAAATATACAACAGGTGGTGTTTCTACAATGTTAGGAAACACAAACAATGTTGTTACAACAATTAGTGGAACTGTAGTAACACAAATCTACATTGACACATTCATTGCATCACAGTCATTGAATTCAACAGATAGACTGTATTGCCAAGTGAACGTAATAAATAATGATAGCGTAAGCAGAACATTAACTCTCTATACAGAAGGAACAAGTTATTATTCTTACGCACAAACCACATTCAATCCTCCTAGTGGTACCTCTGGTACATCTGGAGCTAATGGTTCTTCAGGCACCTCTGGAACGTCAGGGTCTTCAGGTACATCAGCTACCAGTGGTACGTCTGGTTCAAGTGGATCAAGTGGTACAAGTGGAACTAAGGGTACCTCTGGTACATCAGGCACAAGTGGAAGTTCTGGCACTAGTGGAACGAGTGGTTCTTCTGGTACCAGTGGCTCTAGTGGTACTAGTGGGTCAAGTGGAACAAGTGCTACAAGTGGATCAAGTGGTACATCAGCAACCTCTGGTTCATCTGGTTCTTCTGGAACATCTGGCACATCAGGATCTTCAGGAACTTCTGCTTCTAGTGGAAGCTCTGGTACGTCTGGCACATCTGGATCTAGTGGCACAAGTGCTACTAGTGGATCTAGTGGAACTAGTGGAAGCTCTGGAACAAGTGGGTCTAGTGGCACATCAGCTACATCTGGGTCTTCAGGTACAAGTGGAACAAAAGGAACAAGTGGTACAAGTGGTACCAATGGTTCTTCAGGTACAAGTGGTACGTCTGGGTCTTCTGGTACAGCAGGTACAAGTGGTAGCTCTGGTTCTAGTGGAACATCTGGTTCTAGTGGTACAAGTGCAACATCAGGATCTTCTGGGTCTAGTGGTACTAGTGGCACGAGTGGAAGTAGTGGAACATCAGGAACTGATGGAAGCTCAGGTAGTAGTGGTACAAGTGGTTCATCTGGTACATCAGCAACATCAGGCACTTCTGGTTCATCAGGTACTTCAGGTACTAAGGGGACATCAGGTACATCAGGAGCAAATGGTTCCAGTGGTACTAGTGGTACTAAGGGCACATCTGGAACTAGTGGAACTTCTGGTTCATCAGGAACATCAGCTACAAGTGGTTCCTCTGGAACATCTGGTACAGATGGTAGTTCTGGGTCTTCTGGAACAAGTGGTACAGATGGTAGTTCTGGTTCAAGTGGTACATCTGGTACTGATGGTAGCTCAGGTTCATCAGGAACATCTGGAACTTCTGGTTCTTCAGGAACAAGTGGTACTAAAGGAACATCAGGAACTTCTGGAGCTAATGGTTCTAGTGGTACTTCAGGAACAAAAGGTACATCTGGAACTTCTGGAACTTCAGGCTCTAGTGGAACTGCTGGTACTAGTGGTAGTTCTGGTACAAGTGCAGCTAATGGAACTTCTGGAACTTCAGGAACTGATGGATCTTCTGGAACTAGTGGTATAAACGCAACTGCAGGAACTAGTGGTGTAAGTGGTTCTAGTGGTACTAGTGCTACAGCTGGAACAAGTGGTACCAATGGATCTAGTGGAACTTCTGGTGCCAATGGTGCTGCAGGTAGCAGTGGTACTTCTGGTACGTCAGGAGCAAATGGTGCTGCTGGGTCTAGTGGTACTAGTGGAACAAAGGGAACATCAGGAACATCTGGAGCTAATGGAGCTGCTGGTTCTTCAGGAACTAGTGGTACTAAGGGTACAAGTGGTACAGCAGGAGCCAATGGTGCTAATGGATCTAGTGGAACGTCTGGTGCAGGTACAATCAGTGGTACTACAGGTTATATAGCCAAATTTACTAATAGTACAACTGTTGGTAATAGTATTATAAGTGAAAGTGGTACTGTTATATCAGTCGCTGGAAGTTTAACTGCAACAGGTACTGTAACTGGAAATGGTGTATCAATTGGTGCAAGTGATGTAAGGTCAAGTAGTAATGTTTTGACATTAGGTGGAACTTCAGAAGTTATTCGTATTGTTGGTTCTACTGGCTTTGTAGGTGTTGGTACTACTGCACCATCTTATCAATTAGATGTTCAAGTAAATAATGGTTCTTTCACATCAAGAATTAAAAACTTAAACACCACAACTGATAACGCAGGTTTAATAGTTAGTGCTGGTGTTAATGCAGGTAATGAAATTATTTTACTTGAGAATGCTGCTGGTACTGATAGATTTACTGTATTTGCAAATGGGCAGGTGACAATGGTTGGAGCAAACACTACAACTGTTCCTATACTTGGTATAACAGTGTCAGGTTCTGGTGCATTCCAAAGAGGTGTTAGAATGTTAAATAGTGGTATGGGTGCTGGGGATAGTTTAATGTATGCAACTGGACAGTCTGATGGTTCTAAAAACATGGGTCAATTCTATTTCTATTATGCTGGTGCAGCAAGTAATAGTAATAGATTGTCAATGGGATTACATTCTGTTGATGATGTATTTAATATTTTTGGAAGTTCTAACGTAACCATAGGCACAACATCAGATGCAGGGTATAAACTATATGTTAGTGGCACTATCTACGCAACTGGAGATATCACAGCATCTTCTGATGCCAGATATAAAACAAACATCAGACCAATTGAGAATGCTTTAGAAAAGATAGTTAGCTCAAGAGGGGTGGTATATGACAGAGTGGATGAAGAGAGCTTTGACAACATTGGATTTATTGCTCAAGAATTGGAGGTGTATTTCCCAGAACTAGTTTCTACAGATAACCAAGGATTCAAGGGAGTTAAATACCAAAATGCTGTAGCTGTTCTATTCGAGGGAATCAAAGAACAACAAAAACAAATTGAAGAATTAAAAACTTTAATAGATGGCTTTACCAAGTAGTGGACCATTAAGCTTTTCACAAATAGGAGCAGCACTGTGTACACCACAGTCTGCTCCTTACTCATTAAGATCAATGAGTTCTGCAGCTGGTTTTTCTACACCAGATTCTGTAAGTGAGTTCTATGGATATAGTTGTGATAGTTGTTCTATTTCAGGTACTAATGTAGCAAGTCCATCTGCTACTTATGTATCAGGTACTGTTTATATAACTGGAACTAAAACAGTTAGATTTTCTACATTTGGAGGTGCTTCTCCTGGTGCATTTACTAACTCATATTTAGTATTAACTGGTAGTGGAAACTATTCTCAAAATCCAACAAGAAACCAAACACAAACAACAGACATTACACTTACTACTGGAACATATCCATTTACACTAGAACTACTTTCATATAGTGGAACTTCAGGTAATAACGCTTCAATAAATTGTTTATAAAACTTAAAATAAAAATATGGAAATTGTTTATCAATGGGTGATATCCCAAATGCAAGAAGTGCCTCAAGAAGGTTCTTTAACAGATATAGTAATGTTTATTCACTGGAGAAGAAATGCATTTACAACAGTAGATGGCAAAGAGTATGTAGCAGATACATATGGAGCATATGCATGTCCTGCTCCAAGTGGAACAGACTTCACTCCTTATAGTGAACTTACTGAGGATCAAGTAATTAGCTGGTTAGATGCTGGCTTAGATGTAGAAGCTATTAATAGGAACTTAGCAGCTCAGTTAGATCAACAAATCAATCCTCCTCTTATAGTCCTACCTCTACCTTGGGAAACTACCACCACTACAACTACAACTACAATATAATTTGGTATATTAAAACATTGTTCTTAACTTTGTTTATAAAACTATAATATATGAAAGCTTTAGAGTTAAAGTTTGGTAAGGAGAAAATTCAAGGAAGAGAGACATTCTTTTCTACAGCTGACTTATTAAAAGCAGCTATTAATAATGTACCTAGAGAAGGAGGTATGGATGTTAAAGAGATGTCTACAAGACTTCGCTTATTAAAGATTGTAGATGCTCACAAAGAGTTTAATATTGAAGAGAAAGACTTTACAGATTCTTACTTAGCTATCAGAAAGACTGTAGAGTTTGAAGATGCTGACTTTGTAAAGTTGAAAGATTTATTCAATGCTGTGAAGTGGGGTGTTGTTTCTGAATTCATTATTGAGTTAGGTGAAACATTAGAAAAAACTAAATAAGTTTTTTCACTTCTTCCAATACATCATTCATAGAAATAGCCTTATGACATTCAAAATGTCTAGGGCTATTTTCATTTTCAGGACACCAGTTCCAGTCTCCCTTATTAAACTTAAACAATGGATTGTTCCAACATCCATGGCACACATTCTTATTAGTGATTCTTATACAACTAAACTCATGGTCTTCTTCTGTGAAGTTAGATATCATCACTGTCTCTTTACCAACAGCCCAGTTTAACCAGCTGATGCCACTAGATAGTCCTATATATGCCTTTGCATAATATAGATAGTTCATTACATTGTTTAAGGAAGTGTCTGTAAGTTTGATTGCACCTAAGTCATCAGCTTCTTGAGACATCTCAATCACTTTATATCCCATTGATTGTAGCTCACTGATAAGCTCTTTCCAATAATACCAATGTTTACATTGTGCTGTAGATCTTGTAGATATGCAAATATATCTATCTTCTATAGGACGTGTTGGTGTAAAAGCTATCCTAGGTTGTATTTCTCTATGCTTTAGATTTAATATATTAGAAGCTGCTTGTTGTAATGGTATAGTGGCAGGATGTATAGGTTCTTTATTACTATCCCAGAACCATCCTATTTCAAACATTGCTATGAGGTTATCTACTCTCACCCCTCTACCTACAAACTTAAGCTCAGGATATACAGACTCAAACAGTTCATTCTTGAATGTAGATACTATGACATCACATTGGTATACATTCTTAAACTCTAAACAGTATGGTATCCAAGCAATGCTGTCTCCCAATGAACTAGATTCAAAAGATATAAACACACGCTTACCTTTTATTTCATCTAACAGATTGATTTGCTTAATGGTGCGTCCTTGATACTTAATGAATATAGCTATGTCTGATAGATATTTTCTGCTAAGCTTAGCCCAACTTCCTGGTCTCATCTTCACTTCATATATAATCTCACTCTTTGATGTAGTTGTATCTACAAACACTACATCATACTCTCTGTTCTTGCCCTCATCTCCTAGTAACTCAAAGTGCAAACCATGGACATGTGTTAAATTATAAGTTACCATATGCTTCTATGTATAATTGTTTTGTTATTTCAGATGTGTATTCTTTACCTATTATACGAACGTTGTCGTAATATTTCTTTAATATCTTACACACTTCCAACCAGCTTCTACTTTTACGTGCATTTAGCATTTCTTTTCTTCTGTGGTCATAGGTTTTAATTGTTTCTTCTATACCTGTAATAACAGCAGCTGTACTAATTTCAGGTATCACCCACATACCATCCATATGTCTACTTCCTTTGTAAGTTCCCACAATGGGAATAGCACATGCTGTGGCTTCCATAAGTGTTAGGTTAGGATGGCCTGCTTCTAGCATAGATGGATGTAAGAATATATCATGTGTTTGATATAGCTCTCTCATCTCTTCATCTGTAGGATTTGTTAACTTTAAAGTTAACTTTGGATAGTCTAATAAGTCTTTATGAATTTCAAAGAACTTTTGGTTATCAGGATGACCAGCTATAGTGATAGGAAGATTCAACTGCTTAGCTGCTTCTATACCATATCTAAATCCTTTTCTATCAAACCCACTGTCTCCACCTAGTCCATTGTTAGCTATCATCAATAGTGCATATTCAAATGTAGTTGTGAAAGCATAGTTTGGTGTAAAGAAATCTGTATCTGCACCATGTGGTAGGTAGAACAACTTATCCACTGTATCAAAGTAGTCTATTAAATACTCAGCATGTGTAAAGGATATAATACTTCCTTTCATAGCTTCTACATTCTGATTGTACACCCAGCTATCTTTACCATACCATTCTGTGTGGTGGTCATGTAGTGAATAGATATAAGGGATGCCTCTATCTTTACAGTCTAGAGCTAAGTTAGCAAGATGTACATGTACTATCTGGTCAGGCTTTTTCTCCACCTGATTGATATATTGTATATCAACAGTTTCTCCTAGTTGTTCTAGTCCTTGTTTATATGCCCATATAAGTCTTTCTACAGCACCCCAACCATTTGGTGGGATGGTAATTAATCCTGTGGCTACTTGTACTATCCCCATTTTCTTTCAAATTTAATTTTGTCTTCCTCCATTTTCTTAATGCTTTCAGGAGTGAGCTTGGTTATATTTACGCTCCTTAAATGACAAACAATAGAATCTTTTACCAAGGCATGTTTAATACCATGTTTCATCAACATTCTTGCATAGTCATTGTCTTGGTAATACATATCAAACTGCTCATCAAAAGGACTAATCTTATCTAGTGCTTCCTTTTTAATAACTAAACACCAACCCATCACTGCTTCATGTACAGTGTAGTCTTCAAAGTACTTAGATGGACTATCTATAAAATGCCAATCAAAAAACCTTATATATAATGCAGGATCTTTTGGAGAGAAAGAATGTATGTCTGGTCTTTCTTTACTAATAGCCATTATTTCAGATAGCCAGTTCTTCTCATAACCTACATCATTGTTAGATATGATAACCCATTCTGATGTTACATAGTTCATAGCAATGTTAATAAACTTGTTATAGTTAAATGGTTCATTAGGCTTAATGTAATTGGCTACTATTTGTGTTTCAAGATAGTCTTTTGTATAGTCATCTCCTGACTCCACTAAGTGTATCTTGAACTTATATCCTATTTCACTATCACGTAGGGTGTATATAGTTCTTAAAGTCATTCTAAGATTCTTTTCAGTCTTAGTATTTGTAAGTATGATTACGTCTATTGTTTGCATGTTTATTTTTTTAATAGTCCCCAGAAGTATAAATCACAGCTATTCTCATCTACATAGAAATGATGTGCAGCAAAATACTTATCTAAATCTATAGCTGCTCTTACATCTAATTCTGTAACATTCATATAATACCCAGCCCAATCTTCTTCTTGTATTGTGAATGGACTATCTTGTGGATCAAATATACTAGTTCCATGTGTAGGTCTTCCTGTCGTAGCACATGTAAATAAAAACAATCCTCCTGGACGTAATAGATTATCTATAACATTCTGGATAGTTTCCTTCCAATACATATCATGTTCAAACACTTCTGTGCTTATAACAGTGTCATACTTTTTACCATCTATAGGTCTGTATTCATGTCCTTTACTTACAACATTTACATTTCTACCCTTACCAATATCTATACCAATATAGGAATAGTCTTCAAATAGATAGTGATTGTTACCATTTAAGTCTAGTGAACCAATGTCACAGACATTTACATTATTGAAATACTCAGGAAAGATTTGTTTTACAAAGTTGCAAAATGCTTGCTCTGCTGGATGTGCCATATTAGTTTAATTTAATTGTTCCCTTTTCTTTAAACAGGGATAAGTTTTGGTTGGTTAATGTAAATTTCTTAGACAAAAATAAGTATTTTTTATCAATGTCATACACTTCTACACGTATTTCTTCTCCATCTAATTTGTATGTATTGAACCAGTAGTGTCCTTTACCTAATATCTGTGTTTGTGTTAGTTCATTATTCTTGTAAATGTCAACATGTTTCCACTCTTCTAGTATAAGTGTATTCATTATAAATAGAACAGGCTCTTCTGGAACCACCTCATTATACAATAGCTCACAGTTAAAGAGTCCATATCTAAGCACATTCACATCACTGTCTGTGAAGATGTTAGAGCTATGGTCATGTACTAGTAAGAACTGGTCTTCATGTTTACTAAACTGTTCGTAGAAAGATAGTTCTAATGTATAGCCCATAGGAATTCTTAACCACTCGTGTACATCTAATGGAGGTTGGAATGTATATAGGAAGTAGTCTAGATTACCACCAAACAATAAGGTTTCATATACATAAGAACCTTCACAGTCCCTATACTCCTCAGGTCTAAAGAATAACATCTTCTTACCCAAGCCACCCATTTCATCCATCAGTCCAACTAGTTTTGCTGCATCAGGTTGAGATAGAAGAACATCACACTCTGTAAATACAAACTCATCATAGCCCATTGCTTTTGCTAGGTTCATTCCAGCTCTCATGTTTCTGCATATAGGTAGTGTGTGTCCTGCATTAAATATATTTATAATATATTCATCTGTTTGAAACCACCAGTTGGGAGTGTATGTAGGGGGGAGGAAGGTGTTGTTGCTATCATAGATGGTATATTGCACCTTTTCAGCAGTGGCTTTATCAATTGGCAAATGAGCTACAATCATAATATCCCACCCTGTATGTTTGAATCCATCTATACATCTGTTAAGAATATCTATCTCTCTTTGACCAGATGGATAACAATCTATAATAGCTATTCTTTTCATTTCTTTCTAAATGATTTTTCCATGTTGTCTATTAAGGAGAATCCATCTGCTTGGGTAGTAAGTCTTTCGTACACAATACCCATCTTTTGGTTGTTAAATATAATGTTGAAATACATATCTGCAGCATCCCAAGGTTCTTTACGTAATGTTTCTTTCAACCATGGAGCTATATGTATAGGGAACATAATTGATTGTAAACCAATGATATGATCTGTTTCATACATTACATCATTAATCTTTCTCACCTCAGGGCTTTGTGGCCAGCCATGTTCTAATGTATCTTTATCTCCAAAGGACATGAATTCAATATTGTTAATAATCATTTCATGTGCACAGCTTTCCACAGTGGATATGAAGTGTTCAATTGGTGCTTCAATAATACAATCACCTTCACACACCATCAAGAAATCACAGTCATGGAATTCACTTAGGATGGCATCTCTGAATGCTTGGTAGCATCCATAATGTGCTGGGGTAAGTGCAGTGCCATACTGTTGAACTTGCTGTTCATTGAAGAGTTCCATTGAAACACAAAAGGGCCTGATGCAGTTGTGCTCAGGTGGTAATGATCTGTAGGGATAGTTAAGATGTAATTTGTATTCCCATCCATGGTCTCTAACTCTTTCAAGGGATGCTCTGCTAGCTTGTTCTCTTTCATCGTTTAATGTAGTTTGTATATGAACTAATTTAATTCTAGGTCTTTCTTTCTTCTTAAATTCAAACCTACCTGTGCTTTGATACTTATCTAAATTGTCCTTATGTAGGGTGTGTTTTTCTATCTTGTAGCAATGGTCTCCATCATAGAAGTCTAGTTGTATATCAATAGGCTCTCCCTTAAATACAAAAGGATACATCCATTCTCTAGTCTTAGCCACCTGTATTCTCTTATCTATATCACCAATAGTAACATATATAGTTCTATGGTCTACATTATATGTAAAGAAATAGAACATATAATTGTTTGGTTTTCCAACAATTGGTATAATAGAATAATATTCACTGTTAGAAGATGTGCCTAAGCCACTATGAACCAATAAGGTTTCTTGTTCATTGGTGATTATTTCTGTATTATCATCAGTGATTCTCTTTGATAGATAGTCTTCTAGGAAGTTATGAGCTCCTATCCACTCACAGATTCTGTTGTATTCTTGTGGATCTGTAGCGTCATCAAATGTCTTCAAGAAATAATCTACATCATACATCATTCCATTGGTCTGAATTCCCTTACCCATAGGTGTAGGGAGGGTAGCTACATATGCGTTCTTACCAGAGGATAATGCTTTTTCAATAACATCTAAATCTTTACTATCTACCACCACATCATATGTATTGTAGAACACTCTCTTATATCCATTCTGTTTAGCAGCTTTCATTCCATTGAATATATTAACTAACACTGTAAGGGACTGGTTGGTATCCTTCAATCCATTGATATTAATCTCAGCATAGTAGTTAGGAGTATCATTATAAAACCTAGTGTAATAGCTATGATGAGTGAGTGGGTTGTTCTTGTCATATACATAATAGTCTACCATGCGTTGTGTCTCATCGTCTACAGGATAGTGACTTACTAACATAATCTTTCTACCTAAGGGCTTCATAGATTGTATTGTACGTTTTGTAAGACTAACTCTTTCCTTCAGATTGGGATAGGTACCTATGATGATAAGTTCCTCATCTAATCTGTTGAGATTTAGACGTATCATAATATTAACTAAATCAAAAGAAACATCTCCTGTTAGATACATAACATCTTCCTGTCCATTATACTTATTACAATACACATCTAGATTATACATCATCTTAATTAAGTCAGGATACTCCATGGCTTCTTTGATGGCTATAGGGTTTAGTTCCTTATTGCCTCTGTCTCCTTTGGATGGGAAGAAGAACACATCACATGCCTGTAAGAATTCAGATACATCATTACGTTCTCCCCAGACAACACAATTATCTGGTTTGTTATTCATCAATGGTTCCCAATAGTCTTTAAAGTTGTCTGCTTGGTTACCTAGGAAATGAAACTTCACCTTATACTTCTCCAAGTGCTTAGCTATTTCAAAAGCATAGGCTTGGTTCTTTCTTGGAGTGAACAATCCCACTATAGCAAAGTGTTTATATGCAGGATCTAAGCCTAGTTTATTCTGCATCTCTATTTTGTTACGCTCTTTCTTATCTATAGGGTATTCAATAATCTCTGTTGGAACAGGTAAGTTTACATATTTAAAAGCATTGTATGCACTAACAAATATAAATTTATCAGGTAGATAGTATTTATGTTTAGGATTGAAAGAACTATCATGTGTAGTTTCTACTATCTTCCAAGGTTTTTTTAAATCATACAAGTAGTCTGCAGATTGTCTATCTAAGAACATCTCTGGAAACTCTTCCATAGCTATTACATCTGGTTGCCAGTTCTCTACCACTCTTGTAAGCTCTTCATACTTGTTCTCTCCTAGGGATATAAAGTTGTTAACTCCTACTAGTTCTATAATTCTATTTCTTTGCACTACAAAGTTCCATGCTATGAATGCATGTTCTATCACTAATATATCAAACACATCCTTAAGAAGTGCTATCTTATTCACTGTTACCTGAGGGGCTCCTCCTGTTGATAGATGAGGAGTGATTACTAATAGTTTTTTCATATAAGTCTGGATATTATATTTATAACGTGTTCTACAGATGGATGGCATTCAAATGTTTCTTTCTTCTCTAAGCATCCAATTAGAGGTTGTACAGAGTCTATAGTGTCCCAATACTCAAGAGCATATTTCATGTTAGAGCTGCAATGTAATCCACAGCTTCCTCCAATATATTCATGTCTCCACCCCTGCTCTCCATATCTATAAGGAGTTCTAAACTCAGGATTGATAGCTGATCCTAATTCAAATATTAATGTTTCAGTGGTGGCTGCTAGATGTAGAATACCAGAGTCCATAGTGACTACAGCTGTAGAATTGTTAAGGATGTACCAAGTTTCAGATATGGATGTCTGATTCATTAGGTTGATGATGTTGGTGTTTCCTAATTCATGTACAGGTTTGTTTACATTAAAGAAACCTGTCTCAGAACTATCTTTACCTATGGCAACCACTTTGTATCCCAGCTCAATTAACTTTTCAGATAGTTTAAGCCAATTATCTTGAGACCAAGTTCTATTAGGCCAGCTGTTAACAGGATGTATCACTACATATTTACCTGATATATTGTTAACCATTTGTTCTGTTGGTCTATAGAAACAATCCATCTCATCTCTTCTAAGCATAAATCCTAAATGAATTGCATGGAACTGCCTGATATCCATCATGTTATGCTTCATTTCTACACCTCTCTCATCCTTCTTACCTACCAAATAGAATGAATTATGAACAATGTAATTACTTTGTATATACTCCATGTCTATAGAGCTGTTCTTATAGCTCTTCTCTACATAAGGATTCATCTTAAATAACTCAGGCATCTGAGACAGTATAGTTATCTTTCTACCATAGCTTTCAGATAGTTTTTTGATGGTGGGAGTAGCACAAATAAGGTCCCCAAGACCATTACATTCTGATAAGTTTAAACAAACTGGTTTCATTGTTGTTTATTTTCAACAAAGTTACTATATTTGTGGGGAATATTCAACAAATTTTTTATGCAAATAGAAGTAAGTATTGGAGAAATAGTGGACAAATGGACCATTCTTTCTATCAAAGCCCTAAATATTACAGACAAAGATAAGTTAGTCAATGTATTTAAAGAACGTAACTATCTAAATACCATCATAGATCCTGAGGTTTTACATGATTCTTTAACAGATAGTTTGCTCACAGTAAACAAAAGACTCTGGGATGTAGAGGATAGACTCAGAGATTGTGAAAGAAGCAAGGTGTTTGATGACCACTTTGTACAACTAGCCAGATCTGTTTATATGTTGAATGACAAGCGAGCACATATTAAAAAAGAAATTAATATTAAGTGGGGATCTGACTTTATAGAGGAGAAATCCTACCAGCCATACTAGCAAAAAAAGATTTGGTAGTTTCATTTTTTTACCTTACTTTTGCGAGGAATTCTATAGTTTAACCTAAATAGGTCTTCCTGACCACATTGTACACCCATGTTCTGGGTGTATTTTATTTTATACCATGAGAGAAAATTCTAGTATCCAAGCCTTCAAGGTGTGGGTGTTCCCTAGCCTAGTATCAATCATCAGCCTTTTAATATGGAATGATGTAAATGAAATCAAGTCTGATGTCAAAGCCCTAATGGCCCAGTCTAATATAGACAAGACACGTATTGATAACCTTGAAAGACAGGTATACAAAACAACTGCTTCCTATCCTACTATTCCCCCTGTGACACCAGTGGTAATGGAAACTGTAGGGGTTCTTCCTGAACAATTAACACTTAAACAGAAAAAGTATGAAAAAGTTCTTCTCTGATCTATTTAATGACAGTAATTCAATTAATGAGAAAGCTGTAATTGGATTTGCAGCATTTGTTATGATGGTGGTGTTTGCTGTAGCAGATATTGTTACAGGGGCTATGAATAAACCACTCTTAGTTAATGAGTTCATATTTGACTCATTCAAGGTGTTAACTATTGCTTGCTTTGGTATTGCATCTGTTGACAAATGGATAAATAAAACCAAAGGAAATGAATAAACTTCTTACAGGAATAATAGTGGTGCTAGTGTTTTATGTAGCGTTCTCAAAGAATGGCTGCACTCCTAAGCATCAGAAGTCTGATACAACTATTGTACATGATACAACCTGGTCTGTACATGATAGTCTTATTTACAGCAAACCTAAACCTGCTAAGATTATACATGACACTATTCCTCCAATCTTCTTAGCTGATACAAACTATGCACGTCTTAAACAACAGTATGATTCTTTATTAAAAGAATTCTTTGCTCTTAAGATATATGCTGATACAGTGAGACTAGACACTCTTGGATATGTTTCTATTATAGACTCTGTGCAGAAGAATGGTATATTAGGTAGATCATTCCACACAAACTATAAGATTCCTACAGTGACTGTTACTAAGACTATCACTCACTATGCTCCTCCTACATCAGCTCTATTCTTTGGTGGTGGTGTTCAGGGTAACAAGACCATGGGAGTAACAGGTGCTCATATTGGACTTCTTTATAAGTCTAAGAAAGATAAAATCGTTGGACTCAACGTGGGCTCAACCATAGGTGAACAATTAACCTTTGGCATAAGCTCTTATTGGAAAATTAAATAAAAATAACATGAGTATTATATCATTTATTAAATCATTGTTTGCTAAACGTGAAGAACATGTTAAATCTGTTGAACAAATAGACAAACAAATAGAAGAGGCTTTATATAAAGTTGAACCTGTAGAAGCTAAACCTAAGAAGAAAGCTAAAAAGAAACCTGCAAAAAAGAAAGTAAATGGATCTAAGTAAGTTAAAAGGACATGTTCCTGATAAAGTGATAGAACAAATTCCTGGTATACAGGAAAAGTTTGGCATTAATACAGGGCTAAGACTTGCTCATTTCCTAGCACAAGCTGGTCATGAAAGTGGTGGTTTTAGAATAGTTAATGAAAACCTTAACTATTCAGCTAAAGGATTGCAGGGTATATTCAAAAAGTATTTCCCTTCTGAAGCTGTAGCTTTAGATTATGCTAAGAAACCACAGAAGATTGCTAATAGGGTGTATTCTGGTAGAATGGGTAATGGTAATGAAGCTAGTGGAGATGGCTATAAATTCAGAGGAAGAGGATATATTCAATTGACAGGACGTGATAATTACACAGCATTTGGTAAGTCAATTGGTGTAGCTATAGAAGAGAACCCTGACTTGGTGTCTACACAATATGCACTATCATCAGCTGCTTGGTTTTGGAGCAAAAACAATTTGAATAAGATTGCAGATACAGGAGCTACAGATGCTGCTGTTACAATGATTACTAAGAGAGTGAATGGTGGTACCATTGGCTTGGCTGATAGAATTAAACACTTTAAAGAATTTTATTCACTACTAACATAAACCAACATGGCAAAAGCAAAAAATGCAGGCAGTGCTAAGAAGATCACTTTTGGAAAACGCAAGGGTGGTAAAGCTGCTAAGACGTCAGGACCTAAAGATAAAGCTGTAAGTAAATACAGAGGACAAGGAAGATGATAAATTTATTATTGATATTAACATTATGGTTTCAAACACCATCTGTTGCCATTGGTAATATAACAAACAAGGTGAAGATTGGAGCACTTGCTGGTAATCGTAAACTTGAGTTTGGTGTAAGAAATGTTTTAGAAGAAATCCTACAGGACAAGAGCTATGACATAGACCATAGCTCTGATAGTAGATTAGATATTGACATTATATATTTAGATGTTCTAAAAACACAATCTAGTTTTTCTGTAATGCATTCTAACAAAGAGTCTGTAGTTATTAGACTATATGGAACAATAATTAAAGATGGTAAAGTTATTAAGAAAGCTCTTGTTGAAGAGTCTGCAGATGAAACAAGTATGTCCACTTTATTGATAGATGAGGGGGGCAAATTTAACCAACAGAATCTATCCACAGCTTTGAAGAAAGCATGTAATTCACTGGTTAACAAACTATTAGACACAAAATAAATGAAAAAACTACTATTTTTTGTCACAATTTTTCAAATAATTGTGACATTTTCTTATGCACAACTTCCAGAATTAAGGTTAACACCTACAGTTCAAAGCGTCAATTCAAGAGGAACTCAGATAGTTAAGGGAGATACAATTGTTCTTGACCTTGAGCTTAAACCAAATGGTTCAGCTGTAAGGTCTTTTTACTTAGATTTCCAACATCAGATTACAGCTATCAATTTTATTGATGTTGTATTTCCAACATCAAGCTCAGCTCTTCCACAAGGAGCTACTGCTACCTTCCAGAATAACTACTATCCTGGATACACATTCAATAAGAATGCTAACAACACAACTACAGATGGTCTTACCAACTTTAACTATGCTAACTATACATATACACAAGGAGGTAACAAAGCCATCAATCGTATATGGATTAACACAGCTTCTGCTACCAATCTTAGTGATGGAGTTATTGGCAGATTAAGATTTAAGGTGGCTAATATAGATGCAGGTTTTGCATATGACTCAGTGTATTTTAATGCTGCTTATGCATACACAGCAAACTATAACACCCTAAGTAGTGTATACATGCCTAAGCCTACAGGGGCTTGGGTAACACCTATTCCTAGTTCAAATGCTTTGATTAATGGTCAGGTGGATGTAGGTAAGATTGTTCCTACAATATATATTGTGGACACATTAAGTGGTATTGTCAAAGCACAAGTGACTCCTTCAACTAATGGTACCTTCTTCTTAGGATCTGAACTATCTCCTAATACATGGTATAGAGCATTTGCTGTAGTGCCTTCAGATAGTTTAGGTAGTTATTTGAATAAAGCCATTACAGTTAGTGATTATACAGCAGCACAGAATGAGTTTATCAAACAGGATTTGTTTGGAGGATTTACATTAACCACTATGAAATCAGGAGCTAGTTTCTTAGCTGCTGATGTAAATAAAAATTACAGATTTGATGGTGGAGATTTAACAGCTTTGTTTGCTCAGGTAAGTTTAGTAGATACAATTATTAGACCTACTGCTGGTCAAACTGTATATACAATTCCAATGTTTGCAGCTAGTGAATTTGATACATTGTCTCCTGCTTACTGGCATACAGCTAATCAATATGGTGTATTGTTTAAGACAGGAACTACAGCTCAAGATTTAAAACTTAAATACTTAATCCCTGGAGACATTAACAGATCACATAGCTCTCAGGTGGTTCTTCCAGATAACACAATACAAGCATACAGTGTGAAAGCATCTGCTGTGAACACTACAAGAAAGCCTGGTACAATTGATGTAAGTTTAAACAATCTTACAGTGTTAGGTAATGAATTCACAATTCCTATCAATGTAGATACAAAAGGAGACACATTATCAGGACTACAGTTTGAATTTGTATATGATCCAGCTAAGGTGAAGTTTGAGTCAATAAAGATAGACATGCCTACATGGTTAGTATTTGTTAACAACACTGCTGGAAAGATAAAGTTTGGGGCTGTAGACAGAGAACTAAGAACAGGATACACAGGTGGAACACCATTTAAGTTAGTGTTCTCTACACTAGAAAATGGATTAAACATCAACTCTGCTATCAAAGTGACAGAAAACATGGATGCTTCTAATATGCAGGGTACTCAGTTAGGTATGAATCTAAACTCAACAACAATTAAATTAACAGGATATAACAACTTCTAATGAAAGAATTAAAAGTATTACTAGGAATTTATTTCCTAATCATTATAACAGTGATTGCTTGTACAAAGGTGGCATCTGTACCAGTAATTGAACTAGGTGAAAAAGCTACAGCTACAAAGATTAATAGTGTATATCCTCCTATCACTACAGGTAAGGTGGTAGCTAATCTATCAGTGACTCCTGGAGCTAAATATTCAATTCAGTTAACTAATTTAACTGGAGATGTTAAATATGCAACAGGTTTTACAGCTGATAAAACATTGGTAACTAAGGATTTAGACTACTCAGATGTTAAATCTGGAGACTATATGATTGTATTAATTGATATAGCTGGTAATGAATATAAACATAATATAACTATTAAAAAATAATCAACATGGCAGAAGAAAAAGAAGAATCAACTGGTACCTCTATCAAGAGCATTATCATTGGTTTAATCAGCACAATCACACTAGGTGTGGGTGGTTTTATTACAACTAAGTTAACAGGAGGTGATGAGAAAGAAACTCCAGCTCAACAAGCTGCTCCAGTTATTAACATCCAAAATACCAATCAACAGTCTCAAGCTGCAGGTGGTAAAACTGTTATCATCAAGGAGAAAGAAGCTGCAACTAAACCTGCACCTGCTCCTAAGAAGAAAGAAGGGGATGAATTTAAAGAAGAAGCTCCAAAGTGGTAATATGGCACAGAAGAAAAAGAAACCTGTTGCTCAGAGATCTAGAAGATCTGGTATAAAGAAAGCTGAGCTAGTAAAATCAAACCAAGAAACAATTGCAAACGTATGGACTTATTTAAACACAAACCAGCTGAGAAAGTAGAACAACCTTCAGGGTTCAAAGAATTATTAAATGCTATGATGCTTAGACGTTGGTATATCACAGCGTTGGTATTAGGATCATTTGTGTTAATCATAGGTGGAATATTTATGGCTCTTAACAATAACATATCTGCTGCTGCAGAATGGAAAGAGCTGTTGTTATTAATGTTAGGTGCATTCATTGGTAGCTATGGTAAAATCATAGACTACTGGTTCTCTGATACAGACAAGGATAAGATGTTAGTACAGAAGATGGATGAGGAAGATGGTACTACACTGTCTCACACCAATGATATGAAGGAGTCTAACAAACCTGTAGCTCCATTGATTCCTGATGCATTTGTGCAAGGAGCTGTAGCTGCTAGAGAACTTGCTAAAGATGAGCAAGAGCATAGACAAGCTATGGAGATTGATGAACAAGAGCATGAGCAAGAAATGGAAAAGCTCAAGCTTGAACATGAGATCAAAGCACATAGACAATGTGATCATGTATATGCTGACGTGGATCATGATGGTGACTATGAATGTATTCACTGTGGTAAAATCAAAGAATAATGATTAAAATATTATTAGTGTTTGTAACATTTTTATATACAAATTTGTTACAAGCACAATTAGCAAAGACTTCTACAGAGCAGTATAAAGCTAGCTTTGAGAAGGCTATTGATATTTCAAGCTTTATGGATTATGAAGGACCTCAAATCCCCATCCAAATCCTTAAGTGTGGTATCAATGATGAGATGTATGAGATGTACCCTGAGCTGAAAGAGAAACGTGTAGGCTTAGGTGTGGCTAATATATCCATGGAATATTTAGAGAATCTAAACAGATTCAAGTTTACAGAAGATAAGACTGAAATCAAGAACAGGATGGTGAAGCAGTTCCAAGCTAGTCAAGCTGGAATATCTGAGAACAAACTGGATGGACGTGGCAAGATTAACCTTGCTAAGTATTTTGTAACTATTGAATGTTATGATTATAGTATTTCAGAAGATGAGACTATTTCTCTTAAAGAGGGTACAAAGCAACTTATGGTTACCAGGATTGGTTTACAGGTTAGATTCACTGATGCTGAGACTGGAGTGGTATTTAGTGGTTCTGGGCTTGGTGATGCAAAGACTACTAAAGAAACTGCTGGTATAACTTCTGATGCTGCTTTAGATCCTGTTAAGTTTAATCAATCTACTATATCAATAGCAACTAAGAAAGCACTAGATATAGCTTGTGCTAGGATATTAGATAGGATGGTGAAGAAAGGGATCTTCACAAAATAATGAAACAGTTTATTTTTATTCTAATAGCAGTAGTATTACTACCAGTATATGCGTATTCTCAAACCATTATACAAACTTGGACAGATCCTTGTACAAAAGTTACAAGCGTCTTTAGTATTCCTATTACTGGCTCTACCACTATTATTATTTATAATAAATCTAAAACTTTTACAGCTAGTGATGTTTATAGTGGGGCTTTTCAAGCCTGGATCAGTCAAGCTTTCGAGGAGTATAAAAAGTTCTCTGCGTGCTCAGTGGCTCAAGCAACACAAACTGCTACAAATATTACAGCATCTGCTGTCTCGTCAGCTGTAGGTGGAGCTGTTGCATCAGCAGCTAGCTCTGCTGCTTCCTCTGCAGCAAGTGCTGCAGCTTCTAGTGCAGCTAGTTCTGCTGGTGGAAGTGTAGCTACAGGAGGTGGAGACACAGGTGGGGGTGGATCAACATCCTCTTCTAGTTCAGAGTCTAGCTCTGGTGGAGGAGGAGGAGAATCAAAATCTGAATCCAAATCAGAAAGTAAATCTGAAAGTAAGGGGGGAGGGGGTAAGTCAGGAGGTAAGGGGGGAGGTAAAGCTCAAGCTAAGATGAACCCTATACTATTCAACTCTGACTTGACAGCAGGACAGACAATGGATAACTCTATACAGCTTGTAGTGACATCTGGTATATCACAGTCATCCATGGCTGGTGATGTAAGCTGGGGACTCACAGGAATGGTGTGGAGTAATCTTCAGCAGTTTGCTCTAAGTGGACGCTACACCAAAATGAACTTTGATGAAGGTAAATTAAGTAGGATAGATAATACTGGTGCTACCATAGTACATGCTTTTGGTAACACTTTTGGTTTCTTAACATATGCACAAATATATCCACTAGGAAAATGGGGAGTGACAGGCATAAATGCTACAGTGGCTGTTCAAAAATCAGAACAACAATTCACTACAACTCATTCATTACTAGTGTTTTATACTAAACCATTTACAATTAACAGAAAACTGACCATATCTCCTGACCTATATATCTCTGGGAGCCCTGTAACTTATGGAATAAAGGATAACACCTTTGTGATAAGTGAAGATATAATGTTCCTTACAGGCTTCAATATGGACTACTCAATTACAAAAAGATTTAAGTTTAACACTGGTCTTAAGACTAGTCTAAGCACCAATCCTTCTATACCAATGCTGTTCTTTGCAGTGGTGGGAAGTAAGATAAATTTATAACTAAAAAAGTTAAAATAGTTATAACTTTTTTGGTTATTGTAAATTATTGATACTCATTGTTAATATTAAAATTCAACATATCTTTGTTAGATTATGGCAATACCAAGTAGACAGATAGGCTGGGGCACAACAGACAACTTGTTGTGGGAAATCTCTAAACAGATAGAGGGCATTGGTTGTATCATTGCGTGTGGTACTTCTGGGTATGGTACGTCAGGTACATCAGGATACTCAGGAGATAAGTATTTAACTACATCTAGTAGTTCATTTACACTAGGTACTTCTACAACATTAACTGTTGGAACTGGTTTAGCTTACACTGTAGCCCAAGACATCATCATAGCACATGATATTGATAATCATCAAACTTGTATGGTTGAAAGCTATGATCCTGTTACAGGTATAATGGTTATAGGTCCTCCTTTTACAGTTACTGGTAGTGGAACCTATACATCTTGGTTTATTAATCTTGATGGAGCAGCTGGGGGTAATGGTACAAGTGGCACTTCTGGAACTTCTGGGTCATCAGGGTCATCTGGTTCTAGTGGAACTACAGGAACTAGTGGATCTTCAGGTAGCTCAGGAACTAGTGGAATAAAAGGAACAAGTGGCACTAGTGGTACAAATGGCTCTTCTGGTACTGCTGGAACAAGTGGGTCTTCAGGAACTTCTCCTGTGTTTCCTTTTCCAACAGTATTTGGATTATTCTCTCAAACAGGTGATAGTACTCCAGTTACAAATACAGTAACAGAAACAACAATCATTAATGGTGGTGTTGGTACACTGACTGTAGGAGCTAATCAATTTTCTGTTGGTGATAGTTTTAGAGCAGACTTTGGTGGTGTTGTAAGCACTGGTAATAATCAAACTATTAGACTTAGAGTGAAAGCAGGATCTGTAATATTGTTAGATAGTGGAGCACAGAATATAAATAATGTTACTAACAATGTTTGGTCTTTATCAATCAACTTTACTATTAGACAGTTAGGTGCTGCAGGTGTAGCGTCAATTGTTTCTTTAGGAACATTTAATTATGCTAAGACAGTAAATGGTACTGTGGAAGGATTTTCTTTCAATACTGTGAATAACACTACATTTAACACAACAGTTAGTAATACATTAGATGTTACAGTTGAATGGGGTGCTGCTACTACAGCAAATACTATCTATAGTGACATATTTGTATTAAATAAAATATATTAATAATGGCAATACCTTCTAGACAAATAGGATGGAGTACAACTGATAATTTGCTTTGGCAAATATCCAAGCAATTGGAGTATTTGACACAAGTGACAGCTAATGGTACTACTACAACCACTACTACAACAGCAGCTCCTTAATAGGAACAAAACCAACAAACTACATATATGAAGGATTTAAAATTTATCTGTGCACAACCAGATGATGTCTACTATACATGGCAGGTTCATCTTTGGTTGGAAAGCTTGAAGAAGCTTGGACATTCAGACAAGGCAATTGTTTTAGTGTACACACCCAGTTTCAGAGAATACAATAAGAAGTGGGAAAAGATAATGGAACTGTATCCAGAAGCAGACTTTGCTTTCTATAAGGATACAGGAGATGTAAGTCAATACTTAGGAGTATATATTCCTATCCTACGTCCATATTGCTTAATGAGATATTTCCAGGACCATCCTGAGATGGTTACCAAAGCAGTGTTTTATTGTGATTGTGATGTAATCTTCACAGAGAAATTTGACCTTGAGAAATTCAAGGATGATGATGTTAACTACTTATCTGATACAAACAGTTATATTAGTGCTTCATATTTTGATAGTAAATTAAAAGATGTTCTTCCTGATAAACTGGAAGAATACAAAACTAGAGATGTTCTAGCTGAGGTGACAAGTTTAGTGGGCATCAGTAGAGAAATAGCTGAAGCTAACAATGATCACTCAGGAGGAGCTCAGTATTTCCTAAAGAATGTAGACTCTGAGTTTTGGAAGAAGGTGATGAATGACTGTATACTAATACGTGTCTACCTTCAGAATATAAACAAAGCTTTCTTTAAAGATGAAAACAAAGGGTTTCAAAGTTGGTGTGCTGACATGTGGGCTGTCCTTTGGAACATATGGCTTAGAGAGAAAGAAACTAAAAACATTCCTGAATTAGAATTCTGTTGGTCTTCAGATCCTATCGAGAAACTAGAGAGAACAACACTATTGCATAATGCAGGTATTACAGGACAGAACACCATGGGCTATCCTGCTTTTTATAAAGGAGCATATCACACTGGTAAAGATCCTTTTCAAGATACACACTTAGATAAGGTGTTAAATAATGAGGAGTCTAAGAAACGTGCAACTCATTACTATCTAAGTCAACTTATTGAATTAAAAAACAAATATAACCTTAACTATTAACCTAATTAAAAAAACAATTATGGGAAGCAATCAAAATTTAAAAGCTTATGTTCGCTATGATGGTAGTGGCAGAGTAGTTGCAGGTAGTCTTATCTTTAGAGTTAAGAAGCCTACAGTGGGAAGATGGCATGAAATTGCTATTACAGAATGTTGTGAGTATGTACCTACAACTACAACAACAACAACAGCAGCTCCTACAACAACAACAACTACTACAGCGGCTCCTTAAAATAAAACTAATGGCAAAATCATTATTTCCAGAAGAAATGTTGAGTAAAGGAGGGAGTGAACTATCCTTGGATAAGATCAAAGCAAAACTTAATTACTTTGAACTTCAATTACATGAACTACATTGGCAAACAAAAAGCTTTGCAGAACATAGTGCCTTAGGTGGTATCTATGACAAAGTGTTTGACCTTAAAGATGAGATTGTAGAGAAGATCATGGGCTATACAGGAACTAGAACAAAAGCTATGCCTATAGAACCAATTAAGGATTATGCTGTTGGTATGTCTGAGAAGGTGGTTACTGAATTAGAAACCTTTGCTAAACAACTTGAAGCATTTGGGGCATCAAATAACATGCCTGATATTGAAAACATAGCACAATCTCTATCTGGAGAAGCTGCTCAAACTAAGTATAGATTAACCTTGTCTTAATGCAAGTAAATAAAAAATTCTTTCCTCAAGTGATGCAAGATAATGAATTAGCATATTTTGCACATCTTGAGGGAATTATTGCATCTGTAGACGAATTGTCTACACTTGAAATTACTAAGAACCCTCTATCATATCATTTTAGATTGGCCCCCTCATTGCCTAAATACAATGAGATGTTGCTACAAGAGATTCTGAAACTACATAATTTGTTTCAAATCAAGCTTAACCTATCTAAAAGTATAAAGAGTTCTGCAACTATAGTGTTTGAAATAAATTTGGAAAATATATAACTTTTCCATATCTTTGTGATTAAAACAAAAATTATGTCAGAAGAAATTAAAGAATTTGCTCCAGTGGTAGACTTAAATCAAGCTTCTCAAGAAGCTCCTAAGTTTGATCCTAGTAAGAAATACACATGGTCTCCTAATGACACATTTGTATTTAGTGGCTCTGAATTTGGTGTTGTATTAAATGCATTGCGTGCTACATTATCTACACAAGAAGCTGCTCGTATCCTATTAGCTAATGAAGCCCACGCTGTGGTAGAATCTGCATTAGGTAAGGCTGTAGAAGCTGGTGTAGTTAAAGAAGTGCCAGAAACTCCTAAAAATAGTTTATAATGGTAACAGTAAAAAAAATAAGCAAAACCTCAAAAGGTAAGAAGTATCAAGGTGGTGGATCTATAGATCCTACAACTTTTTTTAAAGAGAGAGCTGCAAAAGATACAACAAAACCTTATAACAGAGAAGAGGCAATTTATAACATGAATAGAATCATTCGTGGTGAATTAAAACCTGTTGCAAGTAAACCTCGTTCTACAGCAAAAGGTGTAACCAAATATGCTGATGTTAAGGATGGTGATACTACCTACATGACTAAAGGAGAATTTGAAAGAAAACATTCAGATCTTATCAAAAAGCAAAAAAGTGGTGGTAAATTATTAAAACGTGCTGATGGTTCTAAATCTCCACGTGGTTTGTGGGACAACATTAGAGCTGCTAAAGGATCTGGAAAGAAGCCTACAGCTGCCATGCTTAAACAAGAAAAGAAAATAAAAGCTAAAACTAAAAAATAATGGCAAAGATTAAAAAATCTGCAATTGGTAGTATGTCAGGCTTAAAAGCTTCTGACAAACGTGTGGGCCCTGTTGATCCTGCTGGTGCTTGGACTAAGGTTCAAGAAGCAACTCTAGCTGATGCTAGAATGACTCCTAAGTTAAAGAAAGACAAGGAATTAGGTGCTACCAAAATGAAAAATGGTGGTGCTATGGGACGTTCTGAAAAGTCTTATGGTTTACATAAGAAGACAGCTGCTCACAAAGAAATCAATCCAGCTACATTCAGAAAAGCTGCTTTAAAGCGTGAATCTGAAGTGATGGAAAAGCGTAGTGGTGAGATGGCTCCTAAGTTAAAAATGGCTAAAAAGAAATAATCATGGCAAAAGTTAAAAAGGCACAAACAGGTGCTGATGTTCCTAAAGGATATGTTCGTGGTGAAATGACTGGCAAACTTATCAAGAAGTCTGTTCAAGACAAATGGGAATCTGGTATGGCTGATGCTTTAGATAAGCAAGCTGGTACTGGTAAATATGCTAAGAAACCTGTTGCAACTAAAAAGGCAGCTCCTAAAGCTAAAGATGGTAAATGGATTCAGAAAGCAATCAACCCTAAACATAAAGGTTATTGCACTCCAATGACCAAAGCTACTTGTACTCCTAAGAGAAAAGCATTAGCTAAAACTCTTAAGGCTATGGGTAGAGCTAGAAAAAACAAATAACTATGGCTAGAATACCTAAAGCAAAAGTGTATAACCCACAGAAAGCTGAAGCTTATGTAGGTAAGAGAGTCCTTAAAAATGGTGACACTCTCACTGCTATTAAGGGATCTATCACTCCTGTTCCTAATGGTCATCTTATAAAGAAAGATGGTACAGCATTAAAGAAAGGGGGCACAGTTGTTAAGGTGGGAGGTCAAACTCATAAGGTATTCAAGAATAAAAAAGGTGATGTTGTTGTTGACCACACTGCAGGAATACCTGCTGGTAAGTGGGATAAGATAAATCTCACTAAGAAAGCAAAAGCTAAAACTGTTAAACAAGGTGTTGCTTCTGTAAGGAAGTGGCACAGAGAAAATCCTAACTATGGCAAAAAGTCCAGCATGGCAAAGAAAGGAAGGTAAGAGTCCTTCTGGAGGCCTAAACGCAAAAGGTAGAGCTTCATTGAAAGCTGCAGGTCATGATATCAAACCTCCACAACCTGGTGGTGGTCCTAGAAAGAAATCATTCTGTGCTAGGATGTCTGGTATGAAAAAGAAACTTACAAGTTCAAAGACTGCTAATGATCCTAATAGTAGAATCAATAAGTCTTTACGTAAATGGAAATGCTAACAATTAAAATTATAATAAAATGGGAGTTGTAATAAAACCTAAAAATCTAAATGAACGTCAAATCAAAAGAGTTGACAGAATTGCAGAATCAAATCCTATGAGAGCTCGTAAAGTATCTGATAGAATCAGTGATAGAAGAGAAGCTCGTGGTGCTGAAACAGCTGTAAAGCCTATCATGAAAAAAGGTGGTAAAGCTAAAAATGGTACATCATTTGGTATGTTATCAGTGAAAGCTGGTATTGATAAAAACCCTAATCCAACAGCTGCAGATAGAATTGCAGGTGCTAAAGGCTTAGCTAAGTCTGGTAAGAAATTAGCTAAACAAGCTGCTACAGCAATTGCTATGAAAAAGGCTGGTAAAGCTCCTAAGAAAGCAAGCTATGGTAAAATGATGAAAGGTGGTGGTAAATGTAAAAATGGTTGTTAATTAAAACTAAAATATAAATGAAAAAAGTAATTGCAATTTTATTAGTAGCTACATTAGCTGCATGTGGTGGTAGTGCTTCTACAGAAGTTAAAGCTGATACAGCTGTTGTTGCAGCTGATACAGTGGCTGTTGACTCAGTAAAATAATTAGTATGTCAAAAGCTAAAATAGGAACCAAGCAAGCAAAGTCAGTCAAACCAATGACTGCTGGTAAAGCTAAAGGTTCTGGAACACCAAGACCAGCTCCTAAGGTGGCAGCTCCTAAACCTATTAATGGTAATTATATGAAGGAAGCTGACACAAAGCTTAGATTAAAGAGCAAGATGTGGCCTCTGAAACAAAAGAGACTATCAAAATAATAAAAGCCCCTTAATTGGGGCTTTTTTATTTATGTAGCTGACTGTAATAGTCATTATCAAAATGTGGATTGAGTTGAATCACTCCTGATTCTTCATCTAACATCTGGTCAGCTTTGGCTAGGACAACTTCATTAGGTTGTATTCCCATGCCAGAGATATGTAAAGTATTCATGCCCCATCTATATATCATAGAAGTTGGTACTTTATCAGATATAGATGCATTATTACCAAAGGTAATTTCTACATCTTCATCTCCTGACTTACTTGGCCATTTGATTCTGTCTAAGTATTTTCTAGTGTAGATGTTTCCATTATTAATATTAGAACTTTTCTTCTCATAGACATTGTTTACAAAGAAGAAATGGTCTCTACTTCTGTATATATCATAGTCTAAAGGACTCTCTATAATAGTAATAGCCACATTGCGTAAAGCCTTTGGAGCTAATAGATCGTCATCATCTAATCTATATATGAAGTTATATGTACAATGCTTATAGCCCCATTCTAGTTTAGCAGCTATAGAGGGGAATCTTTTCTTGATATTGAAGATTTTAATGCTAGGATGGTCATAAACATAATCCACTTCTGGATTGTCATTTACAATTACCATCTCAGCACCAGCAACTCCTCCTTGTCTAAGAAAAGATTCTATAGCCTCCTCTAAGAGATGAGGTCTTTTGTACGTTATAGTTAGTACAGATATCATTACCAAATCATTATTACATCAAATGGGCTAACAAGAATAACTTGCTCATCATCTGATAAATCAATCAATTGACCTTGTGACACCTTACCTGGATCTACTAACACAACATCACCTGCTTTGATAGTAGTTACAATATCACCCACTGAATGTACAGTGAGTTTAGAGAACTTCTTAAGCATCTCTCTTTGTAATGCTTCTTTTGTGTTTTCATCAACAATTAACTTGTTGTCTTCCACTTGTTTTGGCACCTCTAAATAGATGCGATTTCCCAATAGTTTCATATTACTTATTTGCTAGGTTATTGAATCTAATCATATCTTCACCAGTCAAACCAATTTCAGTTTGATAAGTGTTACGTTCTCTCTTTTGTCCCTTCATCTTTCCTGTCTTAGGATCAATATCTGGAACATTCTCAGAACGCTCATGCATGTCATCTATCAATATAAGGATTCTATCATCATCCATTTGTACTGATCTAATCACCTTGTTTAGGTTAAAGCTGTCTGTGTAGATTTTACCATCTACATTTCTTGTGTAAAAGAATAAACTCATTTGATTGTATTTATTTGGTTATAAAAAGAATTGGTTAAAAATTGTATCTCATAGGCAAAAGCTTCTTCTGTCTCAGAATTAAGCTCCATACCTGTCCAATACATGATGTTCAAAGCTGTGTGAAATAATTCATGAGCTATGACACCTTTGTCTTCTGTGGTAGCCATCCATATAATTGGTGACTTACCTTCATTAATAGGAAATGATACAGCTCTAGCATTGAAGTCTGCAGCTGTAACAGTGGAGTCTAAGTTCTCACGTACATACTTCAGAGCATACTGTGTATCTTCTGTTACTAACACTGTCACATCCATATCAAACGTAGATCCTGATAGAGTGAATGTTCTATATTTAACAAACATGCTATCATTGTTTGATAGCTTTGCTATTGCCATTGCTACACTTATAGCAATCATAAGAATTATTACATATTTTATGAATCTTGGCAGGAACCATTTAGCCCACTTAATGAATTTCATATTTCTGTTTTAATTGTTCACGTCTTTTATTTACTTCCTCATATCTATACATGTCAGACTCTACATTACTATGCTCATCTAATGTCAAAAGTATGATATTTTCCTCATCTAATGCAGCTTGAGGGTATTTTTCTTTTGGTAAAATATGATGAAAGAATGCTGTTGATATTCCACCAACTAGATAATCTCCACTCACTTCAGATAACCTAGGTCTAGTTTTCCATATACGTAGAAACATATCTCTCATAGGATGTATTTCTGTTATTGGATGTTTCTCAGGTATCTTTACATTAAATCCTTTTTTAGCTGTTAGAGGTTTTCTAGGCTTGTGCTGAAAACAATATTCTCCATCACATTTCTTACCACAGGTTTTACAAAGACTCATTTCAAACCAGTTGAGCCAAATCCTCCTTCACCTCTTTCTGATTGTTCCAATTCAGGAACCACATCAAAAGATATAGGAAGAACTTCTTCAAAATAGATTTGTGCCACTCTATCTCCTACACCATAAGGAAACTCTGGTACAGATCCTCCATTAATAATAGGTGTAAAGATGGCCATCCACTCACCTCTATAGTCTGAGTCAATAACACCATAAGAGTTATTTAACACCCAGTTAAACTTAGTGAGGTTACTACGTGGTACTATGATGCCTTTGTAGCCTTTAGGGATTTCAGTTTTGAATCCTAATCCTACACACATCTTGTATCCACCTTTGTCTGTTATGCTATGAGCATACACATCATAGGCAGCAGCGTGCTCGCTACCCTTAATGGGCATGCGAGCATCTTCTGTTACCTTTTGCAATTTAATCTTCAATGGCTGGTTCATTTTCTTCTACTATTTCAATGTTTTTAATTTTGTTGATGATGCTTTCTTTAATCTCATTGTAGAATTCTTCATTGTCTAACAACATGCGTTTGAATTCATCAAGATTGTATTTGATTTCATTAATGTCATTGTCTGGCCATACTTTCTACCAAGCTCATATTCATTCAACAATTCCATAATCTCCTTCACCTTATCAATACCTACACCATATACAATCTCAAAGCTTGACAATCTAAATGGAGGACTCATTCTATTCTTAGCAGCTTTCACCTTAGTGATATTACCATAAGTTACATCACCATCTTTTGCAGCTGTCTTGCTCACTTCTATACGAGCATCTGATGCAAACTTCAATGCATGTCCACCTTGTGTTGTTGTTGGATTACCAAACATCACACCAATCTTCTCTCTGTATTGAGAGATGACAATTACACATGTGTTGTGAATAGACATTGCAGATTTTAATTTAGAATACACACTGCTATTCAATCTAGCCTTTAAGCCAATTGCTGAATCACCCACATCACCATCTAAGACCTTCTTAGGAATTAATGATGAGTCTGAATCTATAATCAATAAATCCACCTCACCAGTTTTAATCATTTCAATTGCAATGTTAAAACCTTCTTCACCACAAGATGGTTGGGAGATTAACATATCTGCTGTGTTAACACCAATTGCTTCAAAGTAATTTTTATCAACAGCATGTTCACCATCAATATAAACTACCTTTCCACCCTTCTTTTGACATTCAGCAACTGCATGACCACAGATGGTAGATTTACCTGTACCTTCCCATCCCATTAATTCATACAATTTACCTTTTACAAATCCACCAGTGCCTAATGTAATCCAATCAAATCCAATTGAACCTGTACTGATTACATCATAATGACCATCTGTCTTGGAATCTAATGCTAGCACTGTACCTGTGCCATATGCTTTGTTTAATTTATCCAAAGCTTCTTGGAGTTTAGAGACACCACTGTCTGTTGGTTTTACTGCTTTCGCCATAATTGTTAATTTAGTGTACAAATTTAATACTTTTCTCTGATATTTCCATACTTTTTCGTTAAAAAATAAAGCCCCTAAGATAGAAATCCCAGGGGCTGACACAATTAACGAAAAACAGAGATGCAAACATACGTATATAAACGCATATAAATGCAAATTATTTTATCTTTTCTTCACTTTTGTTACCTTCTGTTACCTGTTTGTTACCTTTTATACCCTTTGGTTCATAAGGACAATGCCTACAATTGTTGCCACAGCAATAGCCACGTTCCTTATGTTGGAGGGCAGTGAATACCACTCTGCCCTCCTCCAAATAGTAATGAACATTTTTTATGAATTCTTTCTTTTCCATGTTATTGAATTTCACATGCACCACCAGCACAAGCAGCCACCTGACCAAACTCTACAGTGTCATCTAGTTCTATCACCTTAGTTAAGTCTATGGCTTTCAATGTGTTAAGTAGCTCATCATATTTCTCCTTAGTGATATCTTCAAATGGAGCTTGTTTGTATGTATGGTCAAATGCAGGTAATACAGATAAGCCATTATACACTTCTCTGTTATCCCACATCCACTGACCTACAGTTTCCCATTCATCTAATGTGCCATCTTGAGCTAATTTGTATACAGAATCATTTGGTGGAAAACTTCCAATAGGACTAAATTCTGTGTACGTTCTACTTTTATCAATAGAAATTGTAGCACTTACATTATGTGTGTTAGGTCCTTCTACATGTCCTGGTTTAATCCATTCTGTGCTGAACTTCTTAACACGCTCTAATGTATCAATTGCTGTCTCTGTTCTAAGGATAGATCCTTCAGGAGCCTGAACAGGAATTCTTACACAAAGTGTGTCTGTAGGACGTAATACATCATCTTCACATAACTCTGGATGATTGATCATTAAATACTGAGCAATGTCTTCATTCTTATTGAATCTCATTGTTCTTAAGTAGTGCTGAGCATGCCATGCATGAATACCACTAGATGTACCTAATACAAGACTAGTTGTACCTGATGGTTTAATACATGTAACACGAGCTGCTTCATTAGTTCCAATCATCTCTGAGATTAATTGGTTTGTCTTTACAGCTATCTTAGCAGCCACTTCTAGGTTGTATTGTAACACCTCACCAGAAGCTATACCAGTCATACCAATACCTAATAAGGCATCTCTGAAGGTTGTCATTTTCCATACATCACGTAAGTAGTGGAAGTCTGTAAAGCCAGCCTGTAATGTTCCAAAGAATGCTGCAGCAGTCACTCTGTCATTCAAATCTTCTTGACATGTCACATCTGATACATTCACCTCACATAAGTTACAGAACTGATATGGTCTCAAGGCAATCTCACAACAAGGATTAGTACCCCAGTCTTTGTCATTAGTCCAGTAGATACCTGGTTCTCCTGAGCCTGAAGCTTCAATACGCTTCCACAAAGAGTCAAACTCTTCTTGACCCACTGAGCCTCTTTCTAAAACAGCTGAGTTATTAGCTCTACCTCTTTGCTCATTCAATTCCCACCAGTTGCCATACTTACAGGTAATCATTTCCTCATCATCATGACTGAATAAAGCAATCATTGCTGAACGTCTAATACCTCCTGCTAAGACACTATTAGCTATATGACATAAGATGTCATGACATTCTAATGGTGTTAGTTTCTCTCCATGCTCTTTACGTTCCATGATGGCATCAATGTGGCTAAGGCAGATCTTCAATGGTTCTGGACCAGGTGCTTTACCACCTGCAGTGACTAATCTAGCTCCTTTGTGTCTGATAGCTCTGAAGTCAAACTTAGGCTTCAATCCACCCTCAAAATAGAACTTCATTAACACCTTCACAGCATCAGCCCAGCCCATAATACTGTCTTCAATAAGCCAGTTTCTGTGCTTATAACGCTCATGCTTAATAATTGTAGGTAGTTGGTCTACGTGGTGTTTTTGTACAGAATAACCTACACCTGTACCTCCTAACAATAGGAACATAGTCTCACTGAAGCTATGAACACTATCAATTGGTAGGAAACAACAGTTATAGATACGTGAGTTGTTCACCTCAGCTGCAGCACCTGCAAACTGTAGAGCTCTCATAGAAGGTAAAACCTTCTTCTTTCTGATAAATGTAGCACTGTCTTTAATTTGTGTCTCTAGATTAGGATACTTTTTCACCATCATGTTTTCATATCTATCTACTATCTCGTCCCATGTCTCTCTTCTTTTTAGCTCTGGGATGTACTTTGCGTACTTACTAAAAATGGTGATTTTGCTCAAGGCTTCTAATCCTAAATCCATACGTTAATTGTTTTAATTTGGTTAAATAATAAAGGGCTGCGAATTTACTGCAGCCCTTTGAAAAAACCAAGAGAATTCAAAAATTCTATCTAACTAAATTTCTTATTTTGTAACCAAGTTCTGCATCATTTGGATGATCTTTAACTAATTTAGTTATTTCCTTATTTAGAGTCATGATTTTCTCTAAATAAAGAGTAGCATCCATCAATTCCTCCTGTAAATGTTTAAGATAATTGTCCTTATTGTTAGTTTCTAGGGTGGTACCATACTTGGCTTGTCCCACCTCACTACGCTTGGCATATTTCTCAATAACAGATAATACTATTTGGTCACTCATAACTTGTCATTTAAGTATTCAATAGCTTTTTCCATAGCAATTGCTTCAGCTGTGTTTCTTTGTGGATAGGTCTCAAAAGAACCCATCATTTCTGTGTTCTTTCTGTCTATAGTGTATCCAAACTGAACAGCACCCTCCACCCAAACTGATGGTGTTTGAACAATAATATCATTTGCATCCATTAAGTCAAACAAAAATCTAGGATTATTGTCAATAAATGTTGCAATGTATTCATTATCAAAGCTTTGTGATTTCACCATGTCTTTGAATTCTTGTGGGATGTCACCATCTTCTTGTAAAGACTCAATCATCTTTCCATAATAGAATTCCTTAATAGCATCTGCTGCCTTAGGATACTTCTCTAATAATTCTAATCCTGTCATATTCTTTGTTTTAATTGTTTACCACTATCAGCCCACCAGTCCCTTTCATATCTCCATTCATTAGGTTCTGGATGATGCTGCTTATCTTCATCAACTGATTCTGCTAAGATGTGATTCTTTTCACTCTCTATTTCACAGAACTTGATTACATCATCTATGCCAAACTTGGCAATTAGATGGTCTAGTATTTCACTATTATACATACTCTTTAATTTTATCTAGGTCTAATGTCTCAAACTCTTCAAAGAAACCATGCCAAACCTCTAGGTCTTCTGGCATCTCTATGCCTAATTTATCTTCCCAAAACTGCACCAAATCTTCTGTTTTATTAAACACTCTATACTGCAGAGATATCTCATCTCTACGCAGTCCATTTTTCTTAATTTGTACATTTTTAGGGAAAATTCCTTGAAAAGCAGGAGAAGTTTGAGAATATTTACCTTGTTTTATTAACTCTATGTCACTCTTAAGCCTTGGATTAATTTCATAAACAACCACTACATAACCATCTTCATAGTCATAGTCATCTATAATAGACTTAGTTCTTTCATATTCTTTATCTAAGAATAATCTGAACTTATCTAAATCTTTTGGTTTAAAGAGAAGATACACAGCATTTTCATACTGTATATCTTTTCTTGCATCTTTTATATAGCCATTAACAAATCCATTGTCCAACAATTTATCTCTGCCAATGCTGAGAGTTGGAACAATAAAAATGCTAGTGATTGTGTGTTTTCTCTCCATGCTTACGCTAATTTTACTACTCCATTATTTATATAGTTCTCTCTAGATATGTTCCATTTGTCATTCTCTAGTGCCCATGTAAGGTCTTCAATGAGTTGTTTAACACCTGGATACTTTCTACCCTTATATTCAAAACCTTTTTCAGCATTTTCAAAGCTGTCTATGGTCATGCTATATAACAATGGATTCATATAATTTGTGCTATCACATACAATAAATTTAGGATAGAGCACGTTGTAACCATCTAAATCAGCAAAGTGATGTTTAGCTGCATAATAATACAAATAGCCCTGGATATATGCTCTTCTATAAAGATAATACTCATCATAAAAGTTTTCTACAGACCATGTGCATTTTAAGTCATATACAGTGATTAACTTCTTATCATGATCTACAATCACCTTATCCATCATAGACTTAAATATATGATTTTCTACTGAATATCCTTCAACCTGTAATTGGTTATATACAGAATATCTAGAGTCAGATACAAGGTTTACAATATCTGCTGTGACAGCATTAGTCCTAAGCTCATTTACTATCTTCTCAGCAGTATCAATTTCTTTGGTGGTTACAACAGTGAGATTTTTACTTCTTACTTCTCTAATCTCTTTGTAATAGATTTCAGCTTCAGATCCTATAAACTTGTTTAACACAGCATCTATCTTAATCTTGAACCCTGAGTCTTCATATGCATCCTTGCACATATCTTCAAAGCTTCTAGTAATTGTACCATCTTCAGCTGTAGCTTCTTTGGTATGTTTATACAATGCTTCTACAAAGTCTAACATCAAACCAGTTGGTGTAGACATACATGTAGATACGTGAAACTTCTCCTCAAATAAATGTGGTTCCATTAATAATGTTTCCACTAGTCTTCCTGTAGTGGCAGCTTTAGACTCTTCGTCCTCTACCACCTCATTCAAGATGTATTTCTTATGATACTTCTTCCTATCCATGGAGAAGTCTTTTAAACTAGAACTACTGTCTAGATAACTTGCTCTATATAGAGCTTCTGTTTTTGCTGGTCCACTAATCATGTTGGTTTTCTTTAAAGTCTTTAATAATTTGTTCACTCATGGCTCTAATCTCCTTTGGCACTTGCTTGAACCACCATCTTACCTCCATTTCATACTCACGTCCTTGGTCATCAAGTCCTCTAGGATTAATCAGCCAGAAGTTATACTCCTTGTTTTCATATGTAACAGAGCCCTCATACCATATCTCAGTGAAGGAAGGTTGTCTGTTAATTGTAACAGTCATTACATTATTCTCCATTCTTGTTAATTTATAGGTTTCCAAACATAGGAAAGTAAATGATAAGGCTTTTCTCCAAACTTTGGTTTCTCAATGTATTGTCTATCAACACATTCATTTCTTAACTGTTCTGGTGTAAGAATCATAATCTTTCCTCTGTATTCCACCTCATAGTTTTCATTCTTTTGAATGCACTCTTTTACGCTATGATCTATCAAATCAGCGTACTTCTTAGGGCTAAGCTTTAGTATTTTTCTTCTCATTTCTTTTCTTTTCTAGTTTGGTTTTCATATCATGGCAGGCTTCGCATAACACTTGTAAGTTGTCTAACTCACAGAATAGTCTATCTACAAATCCAGGTAGGTCTGCAGCACAGTTTAAACTACCTGCAGGCTTTATGTGGTCTACGTTGATAAGCTTCTCTGGGAACCAGTCTCCACAACATGCACATTTGTATTCAAACTTCTGTCTTTTGCTTGGGCCCTTATAAGGTCTGCGTGCTTTCATTTTACATTCAGAGATAGGTTTCCACCATCTAGATTTCTGCCTCAAAGCACTTCTAATGAAGCTCCAAAAAGCAGACTCTGTCATAGTACCACTGTTCCTCACCCTAGGGGTCTTGGTTCTAGGTATTTTAGTCCTTCTCTTAGTTGCATTTTTCTTTACTGCCATAATATTGTATTAAATAATCCCTAGGGACAAATAGTCCCCAGGGAATACAAATTTAGTCAATTATTACAATTCTTTTAGATATTTCTTGCTTTATTTCATCAAGACTCTTAACAATTGCATAAACTTCTACAGCAGAAAGAGCTGGTAAATTGAAATCATACTTCTTAGCTTCCTGTGTGAAACCATTCTTAGCTTTCCATTCTAAGTCTTCTAGCTCACGTACAGCATAAGAGTCATCCAATTGTAATGTGTCAAAGTCTAAATCATGTAAGATTTCTGTAGCTTCTTCACGTGGCACAGTCATAATTGGTAAATACTCATAGCATCTACCCTTAGACTCACCAATACCAACCACCTTCATAGGATTGATAAGGACAATAACAGATGTGTCACCACAACCTACATAATGAATCTCATTACTAGTGAAGTGTAAGCCCTCAGCTCCACAGTCATCAGTATTCCAACGACATGCTTCCATAGGCATATTTACCACTCTACCAATTCTGATGTCAAATGTTCTTGTGTGAGCATCTGTAAATCTGTTCTCAGCTCTGTTAGGTAAGTCAAGATATAATTCAGTTAAGTTACCAATGTTCTCACCATGGTCAACTGTATCCATAACATAACCATCACCACTACAATCTGGACAATCAGTATCTTCATCACACTCTGGATCAATTCCTGAACCATCACAATATTCACATCTTTCAAGTTTAGTTAAGTTCTCATTGTGAACTAACTTATATGTACCATCCTTCTGTAAGAATATAGTGTAGTCATTAGGACTCTTCTTCCAAACAGCCTTCACCTTATTATATGCATTAGACACAAAGTGTACCAATTCATTAGAGCCATGCAATGTAACTACATTTCTCAAAGCTACAAAGAAGCCCTGTTTAGTAATTTTGAAGCTATTCTTCTTCAAGAAGTTAAATAACTTATCTGCCACTTCAGCTCTTGGATTCAAGCAACACCACATAAAGAATCTATGTAAGGCATTGAACTCATCACTGTTAGTGCCATTATGTCTACCTACCACTTCTAGGAATTCTTCTACTAGCAATGGAGGTAAGCTTCTGTTAATACCTTTTAGATATAAAGAACCATTCTTCATCTCAAACTGTTCCAATGTAGCTAGATATTCAGCACCTCTTTGAATTGCTTTGGCCTTCTCATATTCAGCTTCTGCTTTTCTTCTCTCCTCTCTAACATCAGGAGAGCTTACTAAATCAAGCAAACATGCTTCAGATGTACAACCTCTAGCAAGGTTGAAGTCATCAGATGTTGCTGGAGACTTAGTGATAATACTACCATCATTCATTACAATAGTCAATGTGTCATTAACCATCTTGATATTCATGTAAGGCTTTTCTACCATTGCTGTAGTGTAGCTACTAGTAGTTGAAGAGGGAACTTGCCCCTCTTCATTACCTAATTCATTAAAAGCTTGGTCTATTTTGTTTTCAACCACCTTTTCAATAGTGCGTTCAATAGCACCCTTAAACCATTTTAAACTTAGCATGTTTTCTGTTTTAAATTGTTTCTAATTCTGTAATTGTGTCTTGTGTTAATGTCTCCTCTAAAGGGGCATCTTCGTTCATCTTTGGATAGAAAGATAAGTTAACCTTCTGTTTGTGATATTTAAACAAATCAGCAATCATTGTATTTAACTTCTCTTCTCTTGGGCTATCACTACTTATATAACCTGGAATGTGACTACATAGTACATCAAGGAAAGGTAATTTCTCTAGTAATTCTTTCACCTCAATAAGAGTTGGATAGATTTCTAAATCAACAAACTTGTTTTCAATAGCAAAGTTTACTAATGTAAGCTCTTGTTCTGTACCAGTTCTTGTAATAGGATTTGTTGACAGATAAACATTTAAGCGTCTCATCTTTTCAACAAGATCTTCTGTGACATATGCTAAACGTTCCATTCTATCAAACACTCTAGCATTATCTTTTACAAAACGTGCTATGATTAAACTAGTAACCATTCTAATAAATGGTTTGTTCTTCCCTTCCATAAATTTATGTATGTTTATCCAGTTATGTAATTCAGCCTTCTCTAAGTTAGTATAAGATGTGTTAGATACAATACCAAATCTCACCTGTCTTTTAAAGGTGGGATATAGTCTGTCTAATTCCTCACGATGTTCTTCTGTGCCATACACAGTTAACTTTGTATGTTTGTACAACTCGTCCATCTTGAATGTATTAGGAACAAACTTACACGTTTGTCCACTAACCCACACTTGTAACTCAGTGGCTATCTTTACAGAGATTTCTCCTGCAAGTCTCACTTTCTTCTGACCAGTTACTACTGCAGCAGACATCACCTTAGCACGCTTAGCTTTCTGCTCAGCTATCCATGTCTCAGGAATCTCTATAGCATCTGCATCAATAAACTTATCAGTGAACATCTTAAGCAACTTCTGGAATTCCTGGATGATTACTCTCCATTCACTCTTAGGATAGTTTCTAAGCTCTAAGATTCTATAATAAGTATCATAACCTGATTGGTCATCATAAGCTCCTAATGGAAATGCTTTTTTAAACTTAATAAAGTTGATAGTTTTATGATTAAATCCTAATAAAGCTCTTAGATAGTTCTTCTTACGTACACCTAATTGCTCAGAGAACTTATATACAATACCAGATTCACCAAATCTTTCACCAGCTAACATATGGTAATTGAAGTCAGCCCAATAGCCCTTTGCTTCAGTGAATTTACCATTGTTATATCTATATTTCAAATCCCATTCACCAAACATATATTCTGGTAACTTTGTAGCTACACGTTCTAAGTCTAGCTTCTCAATACCAGTGATTTTTGGCTTTTTAACAGGAGTTGTTGCATAGTTTAATAAATCATCAATTGTCACTCTTGCATTCTTATCTGCATTTGGAGAAAAGAATATAGGAATAGACTTCTGTCTGTTTCTATAGCTATTTAATACAGACACTGGATCATCACTATCAGAGATGGATTCATTGTATTTATCCATAAACACATTAGCTACAGCTTCAAGCTTCTTAAGAATCACTTCTTTAGCTTCCTTGGTATATCTAATAGCCTCTCTATTTGGTGTAGGGAACAATCCATCACTTAGACTGAATCTAAGAGCAATAGGAAGAGCAATGTTTTTGATACCAAGCTTCTCCCAATCAATAGGATAGCTTACATTATCTAAACACATGTGCATATAGCCAGTTGTAGCCATACTAGAGAACTGAAAATGTTCTGTTCTTACAATAACAAAGCTGTTATCTATAGATCCTGCAATAGATGCATCTACATCAAAATACACACTCTCAAAATAAGCTAATTGCTCTTGAATCTTTCTCTTGAAGTTGTGTCTGTCATAATATGTAACTGGTACAATCACCTTAACACCATTTCTTTCTTCTGTTGGCTTTTCATACAACAAGTCAATAGTGTTTGTGTCTTCACCTTCGTACATCATATACTTACGTTCCATGCCATCCTTTCTAGCTACAAAATAGAAGCTAGAAGAATAAGCTAATGGGGCTTTGAAGCCCAAACCCATCATACCTAATTCTGTGTTGCTGTCACGCTTTGTTGACTTACCATACTTACTGATGATATTGCGTACATCATCTGCATCTAAGCCAATACCAAAATCTTCAACAGCAAATTCATATGTATCAGACTTTGCTGACCTTTTAAAACTCACTATAATAGGGTCTGTGGTTCCTGCTCTCCTGTGAGAATCTAATGCATTGCTTGCACATTCTCTAACAGTTGAGCCTATTGCATCTGAATATAAATTCTTACTTAACATCTGCATCAATACCTGTGCAGAATCTAAGTCTAGGGACATTTTCACTGATTCATGTGATTCTCCCTCTTGCAAAATGTGTGCTTCTGTCTGTTTTTCTAAAATCATGTGTTAGTAGTTTACTGTAATATTAAATTGTGCTAGTATTTCTTTTGATTTCTGTAAGTCATCTATCATCTTTGGATCTGTAATATTATCTCTGTTTAACTTTATAATCCTTGTATCTCTTGGAGTGTTTATAAAATCCTTCCAGATACCACCTAATCTTAATGGACCATTCTTTTCTTTTTCTTCAGGAGTCAGTTTATCATAACGCTCTTGTGTATATACAGGAGAAGATGGATGATAAAATTGCACTGTACCACCTCTACCTCTAGCAAAGTATATACCTACTGTGAAGTCATTGCCATTAGCTACAGCAATAAGATCCCCCTGGTGGATATCTCCACCAATTTTTGAATTTGGAAACATAAATAATTGTTTTAGAAAGGAGTGTCCATTAACCAGATAATCTCTGTGTTGTTGGTTTCCTTTAGTAATTTATTAACTTTTGTAAATGTACCTTCTGTATCCCAGTCATCTTGCTTATATGATGCACTTGCTGGGTGAGACAATGTAAATGTCCATGTGAATGGAGCTACATACTTTTCATATCTAGCTGCGTCTTTACCTAAGAATATGATAGGAGCCATTTTAGTTGCTAGGACCTCTTCTAATAAATACTTAGTGAATGGTTCCCATAGAGCAATATGGCTACCTGCCTTGTTTATTTCTGTAGTCAAAGCAGCATTATACAACAGTACACCTTGTTTAGCCAGAAATGATACATCTGGAGTTCTTTCACAAGTTACACATAACCCATTATAGAATTCCTTTTCTACACCATCATAGAACTTAGTTAGTGAAGGTTGTAATATGTTTGTTGTAGAACAGCCCATTAATAAGCCATCAGCTACAAATTGTCCATTCTTTGTAGAATGATAAGGACACATGCCCATCATTACCACCTGTACATCTTCATAGGGTGTCTCATAGAAGCACCTGAATACATTTTGAGATAGAGGAGCAATCTGCTTACCTCTTTGACTCTCAAACTTTAAATGTTTATATATGTTATCACACTCCTTACTCTCTATAAATGGTTGCATCCATCTATGCCAAGAAGGGTGGAATTGATCTTTGAATTTATCCCAATTCATATTAATTGTTTACTCTTTAAATAATCTTCTATAGCTTGCATGCCATGAGCTTTGGCAAGATCAGCCCAATCTTTAATCCCTTCAGCTAGATACTTACGTGGGACGTTAGTATATTCAAAGTCAAACATCTCTGTAATCTGCTTGGAGTTTTGTACACCTACATCATCTGCATCAAATGATAGGATCTGCTTGTCAGAGTTTGCTTTCAAATACTCCACATTCTCATGGGAGAAGCAACCTAGTCCTTCATTCTGTACAGCACAACTGCAGGGGAATAGCTTCTTCATTACCATGTAGTCCTTCTTGGACTTATTGATAAATGCTACGCTGCAGTTCTTGATGTTCTCTTTACCATCCATTGCTGTGATAGGTACATTGTTAGGCATCCATTTCTTCTTCTTGTCAGCAAATGGTCTATATATCTTCCAATACTGTCCCTCATATAGATAACCAAACCTGAGCTCTGTATCTAGTATGGGAAACTTTTGCTTGTTAAGATAGACTTCTTTGATAGAATAGATGTTGTTATCTCTTAAGTCCTGGATATCCTGGTGATACATGTTCCAATAAGCTAGTTCTTCTTGTGTGAACTTCCTCACCTTCACTTGTATAAGAGAATATCTCTTTTCTATCTCAGGTTGTTTATACTCAGAAATAATCTTTTTATATTCCCCTGTCATCACACCTGTAGATAGACCCAAGCCAAAGTCTCTATCTACCATCTTCAAAGCTTCACTAGTACTAGGAAGATGATGTAGCATTTGTACAAAGTTGAAGCAATCTCCACGCTTGCTGGTATCAGCATAGTCTATAAACATTAAATAACCCATCTTATTACCAATCATAAAAGATGGATTGTTCTCATGCCTAAATGGAGAATATGTCACTCTATTAATCTTCCAATCATGATTAGGCATGTAATATCTAAAGATGTCATACTCAGAGATTCTGCTTAGAATAGCCTCAATAGATAGTTTTGTTTTTCTTTCTCCTGTAATCATAATGCAAATGTAATGAAAAAGCCCCATAGAAATGGGGCTAGTTCTTATTTTTGGTGGGCATATTAATAATCACTATCATCTTCTTCAATCACCTTGTCAGATGCTACTAAATTATCTTCAGAATTGTAGTCTCTCAACTCTTTGAATGTGTAATAGTCTTTACAACCATACTCACCCACTACGTTTAATACAAAACGCTCATGAGCTTTCAACTCTTTGTTAGACTTGCTACGTAATGCACTCACTGATTCAGCTCTATTATAATCTACCAATCTGAATGCTTTGATGCTATATGCAGGTAAGAATGCTTTGTTATATACATTCTGGAATTCCTTAATACCATCAGCTTTCTCTTGTGTAGAAATAGTTGCTAAGGCTACAATATTGTTAGCCCATTCACCATTGATTTGCTCTTTGATTTCTTTAACATTACCCTTAATCAACTTGTTGAATTCTAATTGTAATGTAGATTTCTTACTGCTGAAATCAATGTTGCTTAACCATGAGCGTAAGAAGTTATATAAATCTTCTTCACCTACAAATGCTACACGATATTCTCTTTCTTTGAACCAACTAGGAAGATTGTTCTCACTGTCAGCCCATGTACAACGTCCTACATTATTAATGTATTGTAACTTTGTACCATCATTATTTTCTCTCTCTTTATTCTCAATAAAGAAAGTTAACTTAAACTTATCTTGTGTCTTTACTTCTTCTAACCAAAAGTCTAAACGTAATCTAGCATTACCATCTTTACTAGTACCTAAATACTCTGTAGCTTTGCTATCTTCTTTTAACTGTCTTCCCAATACATCAGCATATTCTTCTGCTGTAGGGTTAACTGCAATCACTTTTGCTTCAAATAAGCCAATCTTTTTAGGAAAGTCTTTGTCTTCAAATACTGGGTTTTGTCTTTTTTCTCCTCCAATGTTACTCATTTTTTCTGGATTTAATTATTATTAATTGTAATATTCATCTATTGCGTTTACTACCTCTTGTAAGTTATTAGGTATCTTAGTTTCTGCAAACATTCCATCAGGACTCTTTGCTGGATACTTCTTATATCTATTGGTTACAAAATTGTATGTTGTGCTACCATCTTTGTTCTCTTCTACGTGAGTGTATAAACAGATTGTTAATAATCCTTCAAGAACAATTTGGTTGTCAATTAACTTACCTGCTGTCTTGATTTTATACCCTACAATCTCTCCACCATCTTCAATGGTTTCAGGATGTGTAAAATAGAACACTTTTAAATCATCACGTAGTTTTCTAGCTTCTCTAAATAGTTCTGCCATTTCTTTAGCCATGATGCTGAACTTGGTAAAACCAACTTCTGTAGCTTTTGCTAACATATTGAAGCCCATGATGTAGTTAGAGTCTTCAATAATAATGTTCTTGATGTGTGGTGCTTTCTCTGAGATAGTCTTTAACAGACGTGTAATCTCAGTTGCATCATCTACTTCCTTGTAATTTTTACTCTCTGAATTGTACAATTTCTCTGCTCCCTTGAAAGGTAATTCTTTCTTAGCAACGTTGATAATGTAAGTTTCTTTTGGGTCTAAATGTTTCACTGAAGTTGACTTGCCAGTCCCTGTAGGACCAACAATTCCAATTAATTTGCTTGCCATGTTTTTACTGATTTTATTTCTCCAAAGATACATCAATATCTTGAGATTTCAAAATATTTTTTACAGGTTTTAACATGTCTGGATTAGCAATAATTTCATCATAAAACTTCTCTGCAGATTCTTTATGAGCAAACCATTTAATACCTGAACCATCTGCTCTTACAGCATACATTGTACCACTTGAGATGCTTGTTTCTTCTGTTAATTCTATTGTCATTTGTATGTAATTTTATCTTTATCAAAAAATTCTAGTGCTTTTCTAAGCCACTTTCGTTCCACTTCTTCTGCAGAACATACAATGTATATGTGTGCTTTCTTATCAGGAGTGTTATACTCCATAGCCATGCATCTATTAATCTTCTGTGCAAGATTCTCTGCATTGCTATCAAAATAGTTGATTATCACTCTGTTAAGAGGTTTATATGTAACACCAGTGTTACCAATCTTTACTACAGCAAGGTGATTACCCTTACCTGCAGCAAAGTCTTCAAACACCTGCTTATCTCCTGCTTTGCTATGATAGACAGGAATTCCTAGTTCATCTGCTATGGCTGTGACACCACAGAATACTAGAACACGTTCATCTTTATGCTTAGCCAATAGAGCTCTTGTTTTCTCCATCTTAGCCACACTATTCTGTATAATACGCATTCTAGCTAAACGTAGGAACATAGCATTCTGTCCTTTTAAGTCTAACTGATTAATAGCCCAGCCATAGGCATCAAACTGTTTCTTCTCAGTCTTCCATTTACCCTTATAGTTGTTCTTTCTCTTATCATCAAGCATAACATGCACTACAGTGATTTCATAGTCTGTAATAACACCTTCTTTAATTGCTTGTTCTATGGGATATGTAGCTAAGACAGGTAGTTTTAGTTCTAAGCCTAATGTTTCTTCTGTCAGTCTAGATAAAGTACCAGTTAAGCCCAACATGTGGGTGTATTTTAACTCCTTAACTGCTTCTATCTGAGCTTCTGACAACAAATGTATCTCATCAAGCACAACCAAGTCAAAATGAGTCTCTGTGTGCTTTTTGATAGACAAATGTGTTGTATATGTGATGTTAGGATTCTTGTACTTTCTAATCTTGAAGTCCTCTTCCCACGCAGCCTTAATTTTTAAGTCTGGATATGCTATCAGTATGTTTATACCTTTAGGTAACTTTTCTAATATATTGATTGTAGTGTAAATCTTACCAAATCTAGGGCACAGATTAAGTATACCAAATTTATCATTTTCCAACCATACATCAGCAAACTCTTGCTGTCTTTTATCTCTTATTGATGCCATATTCTACTGTTGTAGTGAATGACCAAAATAGCCACTCAAAATTAATTGCTACATAAGACTCAGCGTCCACTCTATTAAAAATACTGATTGTGGGTAGTAATACTATCTGCCACCAGTAATCTCTAGATGTGGGCAATGTGTTATGAGCATGTGCTTTTATATTCATATTAAGTGTTTATAAAAAATGTTTTATTTGTCACCTCAAAATAGGTGTTGTCTGTCATATATTTAACCTTTGGTAGCTCTTTGAACATACCTATTTGACCTAAGAAACCTAGACCAATTCTTACATCATCTTCACCATAAGAATTCTTAATGAGTCTCAATGATCTGAAATACTTTGCACCAAACTCATCTCTAAGCTTAACTAGGTCATAACCACTAGGGTCTGCCACCTTATAACGCATAGGATCAAATAGTGCTAGGACTACATCAGCATCATTTTGTGTTTGTGAACTCTCAGCAAAATCTTCTAGCTGTGGTTCTACATCACCATTCTTAATTCTTAGTGGGTTACTAATATCTCTGTTGAACTGGCTAACAACTACAGGGCTATATCCAAACATGTCTCTGACATATCTAAGCTCATCAGACATCTTATCAATTGTCTGCTTCTTAGTAGGATAGTCCTTAGTAGGTTTAAGTAGACCTATATGGTCAATAACAACAATAGTTATTTCATTCTCATTGTTAGGAATGTATTTCTTGTTGTATTGATCTACATCTTCCATTACACCATTAGCCATTGCATGTTCTTTTAGATGCTTAGCTATGCCAATAGGGTTCTCTGGTCCATCAATAATGGTGATTACATCTTTCATCTGATCCATGTAATCTTCATACATAAGGAACAAATCATGTTCATCTGCAGTCATCTTATCAGTCCAGCCTAATAGCTTTGGTACAGGAATGATTACACCATGGTCTAGAAATATCTTTCTACTTACCCATTTAGCATATTTGTATGTTCTACTACGCTCCATGGATCTATATATGATACGCAGTTTCATTGGTGGATTCTTATGACTGATAAACCAATCAAAAGGATTCAAGACATAAGCATCATCTAGAAAGCTAGTCTTACCAGAACCAGTTAATCCACCTATCAGCGTGTACATAGACTTTCTGATACCAATATATCTGTTCAAACGCTCAAAGCCCATAGGTATACCATTGTTTCTACCATCCAGGCCAGCTTGAACTTCTCGTCTTAAATCTTCAAAACTCATATGTCCATTCCTTTAATTGGTTCATGTGATTCTTTGATGGTAACACCTTGATCAATTAGCTCTATGTAGTTTTGGAATGAACGCTGATTCAAATAGGTGAGACTTCCTTGCATGTATGTAAGTCTGTTTGTACCTGTTTTGATAGAGCTTTCTTTCTTTTGTAGCACTTCATATTCTAATGCTGCTATGAGCTGATCAACTGTATACTCACCTTCAGCTAGAATAGCATCTAGCTTTGCTTGGCAGTCATCTCTATGAACACGCAATGTTCTACCACCTGCAAAACTTTTACCCTTATAAGTAAAGATATCAGTTCCTGGAAAGGCAGCCCACCATTTCTCAAACTCAGCATGTGTCTGTGTTTTCTTGATAATCTTAGTGGTCTTAGCACGTGTGTTCATGAAATCTAATAGATTTCTACCTAGCACTGTAATCTTAAATTGCTCAGACACTAATCCTTTTCTACGTAAGGATTGACATAATGCATCCACCTTTGGTCCTCCCTCAGCTAATGTTTTAATGTCAAATTCTTCTTCTATTAATTTAAGAAGAAATACCATGTCTAATGTATATCCATCTTTGAGGAGTTGCTCAAAATGGTAAGGGGTTATCTTGATGTTCATGTTCTCTGTTTAGTATTTTGTCCTTATCAATTACCACTATCTGAGCAGGCTGTTTCATTGCTAATCTAAACTCCTCTTCAAGCAGGTGTTGTGTCTCCTGCAAATATACTAAATCTTTAAGAGATTCTCTCTCCCAATCTTCATTTATTTTCAAATTTTGGTCTCTCATTTTCATAGTCTTTATTGTTCCAAAAATAAGAACATGTACTAGTGACAACACCTAATCCATTGTTGTTCTCATCTGTTATCATATTCATCTTATATGGAGGGTCTACAAAATATGATTGACCTAGTTCCTCAGCTTTAGCTGTATATCTGTGACAGTGTAGTCTCAAAGGACAACTGCCTCCTGGGCACATTGAAATGTCTGGCATATTACTTATGTTTATTAATTGTATCAGTTAATGTCTTCTTATCTATTATACTAACCTGTCTAAAGACTTCTTTACCATCTTTAAACATAATAGTTGTAGGAATGCTTCTAACTGCATGATCTGTAAGCAATTGTGATTCATTATCAGCATCTACCATTTGTACATCTATTTCATCTTTAAACTTATCAGTAACTTCTATAAATACTGGTTTGTATACTTTACATGGACCACACCATGGTGCACTAAAGTACATCACTTTCAATTTGCTCATTGTCTTGATTTTTGTGATTAATATATATTCTCAATGTCTTATGTGTATCTTCAAGCATTGCATATACTTTGGATCTACTGTCCCAATTGTAATACTTGAGCACACCATTTTCTATTATCTCCACTTGTGTAACAAGTGTAGTATTAAGAACGTTCTTTGATGGAAGTTTAGACTTTCCATTACCAGATATATCTCTGGTGCTCATTGGTTTATTTCCCATAACTATTCTGCTGCCCAACCAAAGAACACCCATCTACCTGGTCTTTCTGTGGTGGATTTCTTATATGTAATTTTAGCTACTACAGGCTTTGGTCCAACTAATACTTTACGCATTATAACTGTAGTGGGAACTTGATGTTCTTCTGTATAAGCTCTAGCCATTTTAACAGCATCACCTTTCTGAGGACAAGAAGCAATAACTCTACCATCACCATAATACTCTTCCACTTCATATTTAAGTATCCATTTCTTAGTACCTGGTGTAACTATGTGCTCCACTTGAGACTTAGTTTTGTTCTTATTAGCAACAGGCTCTTGAATACATATAGCAGCACAATCTCTTTTCTTAAGTTTGTCTATTTGCATGTCTATGTATTCTTGCAAAGATTTACCACTTCTTTTAAAATTAGCTGTAAGATCTGCACACTGGTGTGTAGTGCTAATTGTACCATTATATGAATCATTTCCTGATTCTTCTATTGCCATGTCTCTAGCAGTATTATATGCGTCTTGTAAAGACTTACCATGTCTATTTATTTCAAACCAACTTGCTCCCATAATTAGTTATTTTAATACTGTTTTAATTGCTTTTTTCATTACATCCAATCTTGCTTGTTCTCTCATTTTGTCTGTAACTTCATTTTCCTTTCCTGTATAATGACTAATCCAAAGTCTTTTACTTGAACCAAGGGTTAAAGAACCTCTTGCATGTATATAAACACTATCAGGATATCTTTTGTTTGTTACATTTTGGAAATTAATTTTCATATCAAGAACTCGTTTGTACGATAGAAGATTATCCATTATACGTAATGTATCTTCAGTGGACATTGGTTTTTTAAGTTCTTTCTGTAGTTTATTAATTTCTATTGTAAAAATACCCTTATTGTCTATATACTTATCCTCAATCATATCTTTATAATCTCGCAATATGTTTATTGACATAATTATTTGTTTAAATATACATAAATTTCATGCATAATGCTAGCAATTAATGTTAATATTATACTAATAATAGCTACAAATACAAAAGCCCTCTCTTGAGGGCTATGTTTATTATTTTTCATATGTTTAATCTTGTATTCTAAGGCCAAATTGTAAATCAAACCAATTAAATGTTTCTTTGGCCTTATTAGTGTTAAACTTAAATGTCTTTTTGAGAAGAGGAATAGCATATGCTTTGAACTTCTCATGTTGTTCTGTGGTCATAGTCCATTCATGAAACCAGTCAGGATTCTGCATGGCTTCAAACATTGTTTTATTAACTATCTTTAATTGAACATTCACTAAGTGCTCAGCTATGTTAAACCTATTAATCTTTCCCATTAGATTCTTTTAATTATGTAGTCATTGAACTTATCAATATCAAAGCTACTGTTAATAGATTCAAAGAACTTCTTATATGCCCAATAGTAATCTGATGCTGTTGGATAAACATGTCCATTAGCTTGACAGTCTTCTACTACTAAGTCTGCAGCTATTTTAAAATGTGATTTGCCCATTAGAATAAACTTAATTGGTTCTTGTCAGTATTGACTTTTCTTCTTTTGCCTTCTAGCTGTATCTTGTGTATGATACGCTCAGCTTTCTCTATATAATAATCATGATTGATGTTGTCTAGTGGGTGGTCAGGCTTCAGTTTATTACATACTGTTACCATCCAATCACCAGCTTCAACCTGCATAACTTCTGCAGCTCCACTATCAGAATTCTCATTCTTCATCTTGAGCAGCTTCTCACCTGTATTACTTACATAATATCTGATGAGCTTGTTGTATGTGTGGGTTTTACCATCTTTTGTTTTGCCTTCATAGTGAAAGTCTTTACTAGCTTTCTGTCTGAGACAAAAGTCATATATGTTTGTGTGATTATGAATGGTATCAGCCACAGGCACACCATGCACAAACCAATGCTCAAGTGCAATAGGAACAACCCTAGCACTCTTATTCTTGTGTAGTTCAAAGTCAGTGAGGAAATCCCCCTTCTTTTTAATCTCTCCATCTGTTTTAATTGCTAAATAGTCATTAACTGTAGAGAATATAATCTTGGAATAGTCTGTACGTTCTAGCTCATATTGAGTTAGCTCAGACCACCACTTGTTTAACTCATGCATTTTATCCACCTGAGATTTGTCCACCATAATAGTGACACCATCTGTATTAGCAGATATAACATGTATACCAGCTAGCTCATAGGCTTCAATTAGCATTAACAAGCTTAACTCTCCTGTGATGGTTGTGAACATGGTGAGCTGTCTGTCATAGATCCAAGACTGCATGTCGCTAGATTTCCCATACACAGAATTAACTGCCAACTTAAGTGCTCCCACAATCCCCTTAATCTTCTTATCTTTCTTTGCCAAGGGCTTAAGTTCAAGTCTTTTGTCAAACATTGTCTTGTACCCTCTAAGGAATTCAGGACCCAAGTGAACAGGATATCTACCATTATTAATAATAATAGCAGGATAGTAGCTGGATACATCCCAATCAACAATAAGAGTGTTCTCATCAGCTTCAAAAACCTTTGGCTTATTCTCTGTGTGTAAGCCACCTTTGGCAAATGTGTAGGTGTTTCCATAAAATTCTACTGATTCTTTGAAGTCATCTTTTTGTGTTAGCACCTCCTTGCTGATTCTCTTTAAGAATGCTTGCAGCTCTGGTGTCTGGAATGTTACATAGCTAGCTATACAATGCTTTACCTTCACTTCTGTTCTAAACTGTCCTTTTTTTGGTAGTTCAGAATACAATATGCCTTTCTCTTCACAATAGTATTTCTTGATCATTTCATCACCAATCTTACTATCTGAATAGTTTATGCATGGAATGCCAAACTCTTCCTGGATATCTTGTCTTAGCTCAATCTGATTATTACCTTTATAAAGAGGATGATTACAATTACCAGTTGTAACATTATAAAAAGCGTAAGTAGCCATAACATCATTATGGCAATAATCTTTTGTAAGTTGAATTTCTTCATCTGTCATGTTTGTTTTGCTGTGATGAATAGGCATTTCCTCAATGTTCTCAAGGTCCATCTCAAACTCTAGTCTCTTCAAGCTCACCATTCTATTCTTATTATCATAGTGGTTTATCTTGAATAAATCTATCTGTTTGAGTGTGAGGTTCTCTTCTCTGAATTCAGGAAATATATCATAGTTAGCATCATCAATAACATCTGCAGCTTTCTGTGCAATCTTAGCCACAATTTCCATTGTACCTAATGTATGCCAGTGTTCATAGTTTCTTATGATCCACTCAATCACTTGAGCATCAAAGCGTAAGTTGTTATAACCTACCCAATAATACTCATTATATTGTTCTGTGAATCTAATGAATGCATCTATTTGATTGATGTTCTTACTCATCTCAAAATCATGCATTCCTTTTGTCTCAGGATTATATATACTGATTAGAAACAATTCCTGCATGGTTTCTATATCATAGATGAGTACTTTCATATAATTCTATTAATTGTTCATGAGTTAAATACACTCTAGGATAATCTGCTGGCTTATACCATTTACTATCTTTGTTTCTTACATAATTATTATATTCAATCCATTGTAATAGTTCTATCATTTAATTAATATAATTAGTTCATTCTCGATGTTTCTTAATACCAACCATAATATCAGCTGCATCTATATATGTTTCCATTATACATGTATTGTTTTAGCTACAGTTTCCCAATGATAATTAAATCCACCATCCCAATCATTTACATATCTTACATATACTTGTTCTTCAATATATAATTCTAACCATATTCTATGGTCAGTCATAGTTAGTTTGCTAAGAACAACAGTTGGTAACCAAGCAAACCTGGTTCTGAATCTTATGTCACCAACCTTTGGTGAGTTGTCTATTATTTCCCATCTCATAATGTGTAATTTAATGCACTAAATTAGAAATTTATTTCTTTTTTGCCACTTTTTTCACTGTTTTAGGCACTTTATTGCTCTTTTTAGAACTATATTTCTCATTTCTGAGTTTTACTTTATCTCTATGTTCTATTGCTGTTAAGAATGCAGAGCTGAATACATCAAATAGCTTTGCATCTTCTTGCAATACACTAGCAAATGCTGCACCTAATGCTAATCCTTTATCTGATGCATCATGATATACAACATGTACATCTTTGCCCTGAACACTTAAGAAGAAGTATGCATTTAGCTCTTCTACCTTTGGAATTTTACTTATTGCCATGTTGTCTGTCTTTATAAATTTGAATGAATGCTCTAATAATGTAATACCAACATATAATAGCTAATATAAGTTGAATTGCTGGTAATAAATCAACAAATTGTTTTGGATGTATAGCTGATTCCCATACAAACTGTAAATATTTTTTCATAACTATTATTTTAAATGTCTTCCAAGTGATGGATTATTCTGCATAGATATTTCTCTATTATCTAAGCTCCATATATCACCATTCTCCATTGCACACACAAATAATATGTAATGCTCTTGAGAATAATCTATCACTAAGAAGGCATATCCTTTCATACCATCAGATTTCCTGGTTATTGGTATCATTGGATTGAGTTGTAGAATCATTGTTATATGTATTACGATGGTGTGGAGCATTTATCCATTCAGATATAAGCCATATCCACACTAGTAGTACAAAGATAATAAAATATATCATTGGTTGAAGTATTTCACTCTAATGATTTTGTATGCATCTGAGGGAATGTACATATACTTATCTCCCTTAATATGCAAACGCTTTGGTATTCTATAATGGAATGCATGTCTAAAGATTGCGTCAATTAACTTGCCACAAGCTTTGATAGTATCCATTTGGTTATGTGTTTTAGTTCCTGGTTCATAAACTAAAACTGATGTTGTGCTTGGTTTAGCACTGTAGACTAGGCTGTAAGACATGTTGGTTATATTTATTGGTTAGAAATAAAATGTCATGCCATTATTAGATATCTCTATCTTGGTTGGTCTGCCAAGAGTCACTGAGCTTGGAGCTGGATTCTTTTGAGCCACCACTCTTGTGCCCTTAACTGCAGATCTTTTTGTAGATGCTGGTACCATACCTAACATCTTGTAATACACACCTGTATATGATCTACCTAATACTCTAGCTGTAGCACGTGCTAACTTAGATGTAGACCATGGTTTTGGTGCTTTATTGTTTGCACGTAATGCACCTTTAATGTACTTTAATTCCTTTGAGGAATAGTTTAATTGACCTTTTGCTTTCATGTGTATTTTATTTTAGTTTAGTAAATAATTCTACTAGTTTCCCATCTTCTTGAGTGGCTAATATAAATTCTTTCTTATTCTTTTTAAGATTGTCTATAAACTTCTTATGATTATAAGTCTTTGTAGTTCTTAAAAACTTAACGTATTCTCTAGCAGTATATCTATTGTCGTTTCTAGCCATTCTTGGTATGACTTTTAATAGATCTGTTACATAATCAAGTATTGATACATTAAACTTCTCATCTACAATCTTAAATTGACCATTCTTAATAGTTCTAACAGTATTACTGCCATCCACTGAACCACCCATTAATATAGTGGCTAATGTAGCAAGATCAATGTCATATACCTGATAGTAATGATTAAGCTTTACGTAGTCTTGACTTAATGATGCCCATGCTGTGATGTAGTCTAACATTGTCCAGTTCTTTGAGGATGCATTTAATAGTGCAATCTTCTCAACCAAATCTGTTTTATCTTTCACTTCAATTATTACATATGGAATATCCATATTGTTTCTAATCAAAGCATTAAATAAGTGCTGACCATCAATGATATATAGTTTCTTAATACCATCTACAAATGCTATGTAAGCAACTACAACAGGTCTAATGATACCCATTTTGTTTACTGATTCTGCTAATTTAGTCACTTGAGCTGGATTAATAGCTCTGTTGATGCCTGCTAAATAACAGAATGATTGTTTGCTGTCTTTCTTTAATATCTGAAGTTTCATGTTAACTGTGTGTTTTCTTTATTTACTGGAGTTTACTAAGTTTAGATGTAAAAAAGAGCCCCACATTGCTGCAGGGCTCTATCGTTTACTAACCATAACCAACTAACCTAGCCTTAATTTATTGTCTTCCCATAATATACTGACATTCAGCTCTTTACACCACTGATTGAACTTTTCACGTTCTTCAGGTGTAAATGGTTTAACTGACTTCACTGTAATTTTGGGTCTGTCTTCTGTCTTTTGTTTGCCTTTGAATAGTTCTAATACACTTTTCATAGCTAATTCATTTTCGTTAATAATTGTTTTATTCTGTTTCATGGTCTGAGTCATGTTTAGGACAAGAATCTTGTTGATTTCTATATTCACCATTGACAATCCTGTCATCTTCAGTGAATCCAGCACTGTCTATGTCTGGTTCTTCATCATGTGTCCAATCATCTATATCATCCCAATCATCATCATAGTCATCATATGGCTCATCATGTACTCCTGGATAAGCTAATGTCACCTTATCCATATATATTAGAGGAACAATGATTTCATCATCTTCCAAGCCAGTGATGTATGTATCATCTATCTCTATCTCTATTTCAGAGTTATAGTCTGATAGTATCATATTAATATCTTTGAGCTCTATATCTCTCATTTCATCAGAGCTTGGATCATCATCCCACCAACCTATTTGCTCAGCTGTAGCTAATGTAATAGCTGGTTCATCTGGATTGGCTGTGATGGTCATTATCCTAGGTTTAACAGGATAGCCATTTGTTGATAAATAAGAGTCTGTGTCTTCTGGTATATGATTGAGCTCAAATATCTTGTCATATTCATAAACTCTACCATATATAATGTCTTTAATTCTTTGTTTGAACCACATACCTGTAGTTAATGTATTAGGTATGTAAGACTCAAATACTAGTTTAGCTATTATAAACATAATTTGTTATTTAGATGGTAAATATAATAAAAATAGTTGTTCTGGCACAACTACAAGCCCCCCTGATTTCCTTAATCATGTATTTAACGAACAAACCCCATACATACACTCCATGAAAATGCAGGAAACCTATGTCTAGCCCAACCCTGAGGCAAGGGTCAAGGGAATGTTTCAAGTGTGTGGGTATATCTTTAGCTTTGGTAAGATGTAAAAAGAACCCCACTGGGGGAAGTGAGGTTCTCTAACATACACACAATTACCAACTAGCCAATATTATTTTATAATGGACATCTCATCTATGTCTCCTTCACTTACAAGGTATAATAATACTGTACCCAAGCAATAGAAGAAATCAACTGATATCCATAATGCTGATGTAATAGCAGCATGATACTCAAATGAGAACCATGTAAGCACCATAAAGAATGCTAAAAGAATGTAAGGAATGCTCCATAGGAACATAATGTTAATTAAATGTTTAATAAGCTTCATAACTAATTGATTGTGTTTGTGTTGTGTGTATTAATTGTTATTTTCATTAAATAAACCCATTATCTTCTCATGCTTGGCTAGGTCAGATAGCATATCATCAGCTGTCATATGCTTCTTTTCCATAAGATATTTCATCATAACCATCTGCATTACAAAGACTAAATAACCCTTAGACTCATCTGAAGGGTCATCGTGGTATTTCTCAATACCCATTTCAACCTGTTTTACTAAATGTTTAAATGATAGCACTTCTACCATTGTTGTCATTAAATGATCTTGACTGTCCATTGTTAATTGTATTATTGGTTAATAAATAATGTGTAAAATATACACACATCGCCTTTGGTAAGCATAGAAGGCTAATAATCCTAGATGTGTGTGTGTTTATTTCTGTTGAGCAATTAATTCTTTTATCTTCTTCTGATGCTTTTCTCTCTCAAACTGAGCATACTCTTCAGTGTGGAATTTAAGCACTTTTGTATCATCTGTTCCCTCTGCAGATTCTCTTCCACCATACTTAATCTTACCTAAATGTCCCCAGAAGTACATATCTCTAACCATCTCAATGGCTTCAAGTTCGTCTTCTGTCTCTCTAATAATCTTGTAACCACATAGTTTATTATTGTGGTCTTTAATAAGTTCTAATTTCATAATTGTGTGTGTTGGTTAATAATAAATGGATTTTATGCCTCAATCCATAAAGCCTCTATTCAATGAAGTAGAATAGATAAACTCCTTAATAATGATTATAACTAAACTATTGCTTTACAGAATGAATAGTTTTGCCTGAAACATGTTATAATCTAAATCCCTCTGCACTCAGCCTGGATATTGGTATTCCTTGACTCATTTGACTGTCTATCCTTGGGAAATAGAAATGGTGCATTATACATAAACTGTTATTCTCTGTAGATACTCACTAAACCTACTAATGTTATAAGTGTAATCAACAGACTTAACTATATAATCTTTAACATCATTAGTATGTTCATCTATAACAGTTACTCTTTCTCCTACCCTAGGAACAATATCTGATGTAATAGATACTACATATTCATCTTCTAGTTGTGTTCTGATGTATATTGTCATATAATTGTCATTTAATGCTATATATATTCTATTATGTATAGCTGATTATTGAATGGTGTGAAAAAGTGGTGAAAAGTGGTTATTTGACACACACCTAATAAAACATTCACATAAAACATATTGAAAATCAATGTGTTATGTTGTCTGATGTAATAATGTTGTATAAAAAAAGGGGCACTTGGCCCCTTTCTTATTAATAAGCAACTAACTCATCATAACTAACAGCTTGCTTAACTGTGCTATTGTTAATTACAAACTCTTCTTCTTCGCCACCTTTACCAACTGGTGCACAGATGGTAGTGATTTTGCCATCAATGCTCTCACAGATGTTAAGGTTTAAGATGGCACCAAGCACATCATTCTTGGTTGCACCATTCTCAAGAGCTTTCTTAACTGTTGCACTAACACGCTTGCTCAAAGGACAAGTGGTGCTAGTACCATCTTTTAATGTTAATACCATTGACATTGCTTTGATAAGGCCATCATTGAACTTAGCAATAGTGCCTGGACAAAACTTAACGCTTCCACCTGCGTGCAAGCTTGCAACTGTTCCCAACTCTGTTAGTCTTGGAGTGCTAACATACTCTTTGTAAATTAATGCCATTGTTTTTCGTTTTAGGCTGTTAAAGAATAGGGGGGATGTGTCAATCCCCCATTTGCAGGAGGGGTAGTCAACTGGAAGTAGGCTCCTCTCCCATGGACACAGCAGGTAGGGGGGATAGGGGAAAATTTTGGGCTGGGCTAGAAAATTTGGAATGTAGTCCAAGCACAGGATTGTTCCACGTGGAACATTTGTCCAGTTATCACTTGACAAAACTGGACATTTGGTAAAGGTATAACTTGTCTTATAACACCCTTTCAGGTATAAACTTGTCCTTTATATGGGACATTATAACCTATGGGGTATAAAAATAAATTTGGTTGGTATTGTAAATACCCCTTACCTTTGAGGGTGGAGGGTGGGGAATAAACCCCAGCTTTGACAAAGACAATATATTATGATAGTATTAGTATTAAAGGTGTTAGCTTGTATCGTTGGGTTGTTGACAGTAATAGTGTTAACAATGGGATTTATGTATTTTGAGGAATGGGAGATAGGAATAGAGTTATTGCCTAAGGGATATAATAACTTTGAGCTAGGTGTGTCTAACAGAAACTACAACCTAGAGGATGATGGACAGGAGCAGGAATTGAGGATTGGGCTCTTGTTGTTTACATTTATTGCTGTGTTTAGGAGATTTGACGCATAATATAGCATTAAAATTTTTAATAACTAAAATAGTTATTTGTAGATAGCCCAGATATACATACCTTTGTATCAACTAATTATGGAAACTAAATCAATTGTACAACGACTTAAAACATCTGTTAAGGACAGTGTTGCCATGGCTGAGAAGTATTATAGAATACTGTCAGCTGTCAACAACCTTAAACTGACTAATAGGGAGGTGCAATTAATTGCATTTGCTGCTACAAAGGGAAACATTTCATATGCTAACATACGTAAGGAATTCTGTGAGAAATATGGAAGCACTCCCCCAGCTATTAATAATATTGTAAGCAAGCTGAAGAAGATGGGTATATTTATAAAGGATGGGACAAAGGTGAAGGTGAACCCCATCATCCTCCTAAACTTCGAGAAGAATGTTGTCTTACAAATAACTCTTACACATGGATAAGCCTATAAGTATGTCTGTCAAGGACTTCCTTATTAGGACGCTGGCAGTGAAGATGATGGTGTCTGAGAAGACAATTGAGACAGTGGTGAACCACCAGTTTCAGTCAGCTAACGAGGCAATGGATGTGAACAACAGTTTAGAAATCTCTGGCTTTGGTAAGTTTTATTTCAATGAGAAGAAGGCTAAGAAAAGGCTTCAGGTGTTGGAAGAGAAGAGAAAAGCCATGCAGAAATATTCAACAGATGAGACGTTGTCTGAACAAAGACGAAAGACGTCCAAGGTGACACTAGAAAAAACAGAAGCTCTGATCAACTTATTAAAAAACAAGGTGACTTATGAAGATCAACTTCTCCCAGATTTACGAGGGATGGAAGAATAACCTCTTTCCAGCTGATGACATGAAAGAACGCATTAGACAGATTAGTCAAGAACGTATGGCTATCTGTGATGCATGTGAGTGGTGTTCTGAGAATAGGCCCAAAAAGCCTAGAAGATTTGACAAACACTGCACTCATTGTGGATGTACCCTAGCAGCCAAGACTAGATGTTTATCTTGTGCCTGCCCCATAGAAAAATGGGGAACTGAAATGGAATCTAGGGAGGAAGAAGAACAATTAATCCAAACAATATATGGCAAACAGGGAAGTGAAAATAGAGAAGATTCCACTGGACAAGCTAATTGATACGCTTGTTGAACTGTATAACAAAGGAATAGATTATGTAGATATAGCTGGTGTGCCTGGTAAAGAGTTTGATAGGTTGGCTATAGGATTTAATAAAGAATATATGACAGAACAGGGAAAAAAGAACTTTGCAGAACTTGATGAAGAGTTAGAAATCAAGCCAGGCAAGTTAACTGATGATGACCTAAACTACTTAATATAAATGAGTAAAAAGAACCACTATAAAGAAGTGATTCATATCCTTGAAGAACTATATAGAGATTTTCCAACATATAATGTAGGAAGACATTTAGCTACAGCTTTGGATGGATATGGAGATATATGGGGAATAACAGACAAAGAATTGGCATTTGCTCTAAGCAAATACAAAGCTGAGATAGAAATGGATGTCCCTCATACAGATGAGTCTGAACTAGATAAAATAATCAAAGAGGGAATGGACCTCGAAAATATCCTCAAGGAGGAGGATGATGAAGATGGCAACTATTAAAAAAACTACATACATCAACACAGAGCTTGAATGGGCTGAAGCACAGCTGAAGTCTTGGAAAGCTTATGTAGATGCAAATCCTCTTCATGAACTGAAGGACAGGATTGAATGGAAACCTACAGCTAAGGGTGGAATGCTTCCTATGGTCATAGCAAGTATAGAAGCTCAGGGTAAGTTTGTCCAAGAGACAATGAAGAATTACCTAGCGTTAGTAGAAGTGGTTGATAAACTCAGAAGTGCAGAAGAAGCTAAGGTGGAAGTGAGAGGTAAGGGAGAACTATCTGGAGCAGCTGAAGACTGGCTGAAGAATAGAAAATAATGGAACTACAAAATATAGATTATAAAGACTGGTTTATTAATCAGAAGCGTCTGCCTGACAAAGATTCAGCAGAATATAAACCTTTCTTTGATTTCCATAAACAACTTTGCTTGGATGGTGCAATGATGAATGGGGTGTATATTAACCCTTTTTTATATTGGCATTTAAACATCTGGCACACAGAGGTAGATATTATAGATGATAAAGGACGTATATTTCAAAAATATGCTAATCCTCTACTTAGAGATAATGAATGGCTTGTGACAAATGAAATTGACAGAGCTAATCAAGAAAAGAAAGGCTTAGTCATTCTAGGTATTAGACGTTTTGCCAAGTCAGTTTTAGAAGCTTCCTATATTGCATGGGGAGCTACATTTGATGAAAACTCACAGAACATCATTGCTGGATTGAATGCAGCAGATATTAAACTTATTACAGATAAGATTGATAAAGGACTAAACTTTATCCCTGAATATTGGAGATGGCAGAGAGTGGAAGACAACTGGAAAAATCAGGTTACATTAGGTATCAAGACTAAGGCAGGGGAACGTATTCCCTTCTCTCAAATCTTGATACGTAACTTAGATGAAGGTAATAATGAAGAGGCTATTGCAGGTACTAAACCACGTAAATTAATTATAGATGAGATTGGTAAAGGTAATTTTCTCAGAGGGTTTCAGGCAGCTGTGCCAGGTTTTACAACTCCATATGGATGGGGTTGCTCTCCTATTCTTACAGGTACTGGTGGTGATATGAAGAGATTCATGGATGCTAAATCCTTGATGTTTGATGTAAACAACTATAACTTTTTAGATTATAATAATGAAAAGGATGAAAAGCGTATACATGGCTTGTTCATTCCTGCTAAGTATAGAATGGAGGCAAAAGTGGAATCAACACTTGGAGCTTTTCTAAATGAACCAAAAAACTCAGACTTACATAATATTAAGATGTTAGTAAGTGATGAAGCCAAAGCAAAAGAGATTACAGAAACTAACTTAGAAAGACTTAAGAAGGCTGGAGATAGAAGTATGTATTTAAAAGAAAAGATGTATTACCCACTTGAAGTGGATGATATATTCTTAAATGAGGATACAAATATATTTGATATAGAGGCTGCTAAGAGACAGAAATTCAGACTGTTACAACAAGAGAAAACAGGTGTTCCTGTTACATTGTTTCATGATGAAGATAAGATAGGTCATGAGTTTACAGACAAACAACCTATTACAAATTTTCCTCTTAAGCCTTCAGATTTAAAAGATGCACCTGTAGTAATATATGAATTTCCTATAGAAAATCCACCATATGGATTGTATGTAGCTGGAGTTGACCCTTATAGACAGGGTAAATCAGCATATAGCTCCTCATTAGGGGCTGTCTACATTTACAAACGTATGCATGATTTGACAGGTGAGAAATATCAGGACATGTTCGTAGCATCCTATGTAGCAAGACCTGATAATAAAGATCACTGGAATGAGCAGGCTAGATTGTTAATTAAATATTACAATGCTAGAACCTTATGTGAGAATGATGATATATCCTTTATTGAATATATGAAGAGTAAAGGAGATGCTCACCTTTTAGAAAGACAACCTGACTGGTTAAAAGAAATTGTTCCAAACACCACTGTAAAAAGAGAGTATGGTATACACAGATCTGCACAAAAGATAATTGACTATCTTCACACATGTCTTAAAAAATATATGGAAAGTCCTATCTTTGTAGAGAAGAATGAAGAAGGTCAGGTGATTAGAGAAGTGCTAGGAGTGAGTAAGATATTTGATCCTGTATTGTTAGAAGAAGTTATACAATACAATGACCAAGATAACTTTGATAGAATCATTGCTGCTGAGCTTGCCATAGCACAAGCTTTAAAGATGGACCCTATTATGGGTAAGATAGGTGGCACATCTGATGAAAGAGTGGCATCTATGTTTAAGAAAAAAAGAGGAAATGTTCTTTTCACTGAGGCTAGAGCAAATATGTTTGGACAATCTAAAAATAAATATAAACGCAATAAATTGTTTTCATAATGGCAATTATAAGATATACGAAAGACGCAACAATTAGGTATGCCTATTTGAACATCTTTCCTGATCAATTTAAAACTGAGAAGGAAAAGATGGATGAGAGTTGGATTAAGAATACTATGGACTACTTTGCTAATAAGGCATATGCAGAGTATGTTAAAAGCAGAGATACATTTGTAAAGAACTATGACCTTGTTAAAGGTATTTTAAGAAGAGAAGATTTCTATGTTGAACCAGAGGTGAGAAGTTTCACAGATGTGCTTACAGCAGATTTGGATCTTCCTGCTTATGTTAAGATGTATTCTATTATCACCACTCCTCTTAACGAGTTAGTTGGAGAGATAAGCAAACGACCAGATGCGTTTCGTGTCAAAGCATTTGATGATGATAGTAAATCAGAAGAGTTAGAATTTAAAACTCAAATGTTAAATGACTATGTTGTTAACAAAGCTAAGCAGAAAATCATGGAAGATGCTGCTATGAGAGGTGAAGAGATTGATGAAGAAGAGATACAGAACATGAGCTTAGAACAAGTGAAAGATGAATTAGATAACTATACTTCTACAGCAGAAAAGTGGGCAAACCATATACTATCAGCTCAGAAGATTGAGTTTAATTTAAAAGAGAAAGGAGAAGATACATTTAGAGATTTATTGATTTCTGCTAGAGAGTTCTTCCACATTTATGAGGATAACTCTAAACTTGGGTTTAATGTAGAGGTGGCTAATCCTAAGAACACTTGGTTCTTAACTACACCAGACAGAAAGTATATTTCAGATCCTACAGGTAGAGCACAAGGAGCATATGCTGCTGGTATTGTACAGGTTATGGAATTATCTGAGATTATTGAATCTGTTCCTGACTTAACTAAAGAAGAGATTGATCACTTACGTAGTTCATTGCAAGACTATGGTTTAATTAATGTACGTGAATCTAACTTAGGTAATCCTAATGCCATTCCTGGTAATGACTCTATTCAATATGATACATATGATCCATTGGTATTACAAACCAGAATGATCATTGAATCTGAAATGAAGGAAAATAATGATGGTTTAAAAGACTTCTTAGGATTAACTTCTAATGTTAGTAGCTTTGGTTACAAGTATGTAGTGGTTAGATCTTACTGGATTTCTAAAAAGAAGATAGGTAAAGTTATTTACTTAGATGAGTTAGGAAATGAACAATCTCAGTTAGTGGATGAGAACTATAAGTCTGGAACTCTTCCTACACAACAATCATTAGAGTGGGGATGGATTAACCAATGGTACCAAGGTATCAAGATTGGTCCAGATATCTATCATATTAAACCTTATAACTTATTACCTTATTGTCCTATCATTGGACAGGTGTTTGAGGTGAAGAATACAGAAGCTAAAAGCTTAGTGGATATGATGAAACCTTTCCAAGTAATTTATAATGTTTGTATGAATCAACTTTATAAGTTATTGGAGAAAGAGGTAGGTAAGGTACAATTGATGTCTATTAGACACATTCCTATTCCTAAAGATGGTGATGCTCAAGATGCATTAGATATCTGGGAAATGGAAGCTAGAAATAGAGGTGTAGTATTTGTGGATGACAGCCCAGAGAACTTAAAGAGTCCTTCTAGCTTCAACCAATACACCAGCTTAGACCTTACACGTACGCAGGAGATCCAAGCAAGATATACTCTAGCTCAACAGATTAAGAATGAATGTTGGGAGTTGATAGGTATGTCAAGACAAAGACTTGGTTCTGTGTCTGCTAGTGAATCTGCTACAGGAACTAATGCAGCAATTACACAATCTTATGCTCAGACAGAACCATTGTTTGTAGCTCATGAATATGTAATGGGACAATTATATCAAGCAATTATTGATGCAGCTTTATATGTAGAAAGTGCTAAACCACAATCTACTATTTCATATGTTACTTCTGAGGGAGAGTCTGCATTTGTATCTGTAAATGGTACAGATTTACGTTTCAGAGATTTAAAAGTATTCTTGACTAATAGACCTGAAGATAAACAAATGTTTAATGAGATTAGAGGATTATCTCAAGCTGTTATTCAAAATGGTGGTAGCTTGCATGATGTAATTGAATTGTATAGCACTAACTCTATGAGACAAATGAAGAAGGTGTTCAAGACACTTAAGGATAGACAAGAGGCTATGCAGAATGCTCAAATGCAACAAAAGCAACAAGAATTAGAACAACAACAACAACAAGTTCAGGCTCAAATTGAAGCTGCTCAACAACAAGCTCAAGAAAAAATGGCTAATGAAAACTACCAAGCAGAGCTTGATAGAATTAATAAGAAAGAGATTGCTCTTATTGCAGCTGAAGCTAAAGGTGGTCCATTGAGTGACATTGATCAATCAGGAGCTCCTGATGTGTTAGAGATTGATAAATTAGCAATGGAACAAGCTAATGCTCAAAAGGAATATCAGACTAAGATGATGGACATGCAAAGTAAGAACCAATTAGCAGCTGAGAAGTTACAAATAGAAAGAGAGAAACTAAAGATAGCTAGAGAGAACCAAGCAAATGACTTGGCCATAGCTAAGGAAAATGCCAAGGGAAGAGCCAAAGCAAAACCAAAAACTAAATAATAATGTTTGATAAACTCATTGAGATAATAACTCACTGGTGGTTCCAAATAACCCCAGTGATTATTATCAGAGATTATGAGGAAGCTGTGCTTCTCAGATTTGGAAAATTTCATGCAGTTCTTAAACCAGGAATGCATGTTAAAATTCCTTTACTAGATGAGGTGATAGATCAACATGTTGTTATCACCACTCTAAGTTTAGATGCTCAGTCTTTATATACTATAGACAAGCAGAACATAGTTGTCAAGGGAGTTATCAAATATAAGATATCAGATGTTAAAACATTTTTACTTGAGGTGTATGACGCACAGGATGCCCTTGCTGACATGTCTCAAAGCATCATAAAAAATGTTATTATGTCAATGACCCTAGAAGAATGCACTGACACAGAATTAGACAACACTTTGACCAAGAAGGTGAGAGTGGAGGCACGTAAGTGGGGTGTTGAAGTTCAACAAGTTACACTTACAGATTTAGCTCCAATAAGGAGTTTTAGATTTATAAATGACTCTTTTCTTAACAAATTAGATTAGAGTGAAAAAAGTTAATGCTATATTATACTGAATAATAGTCTGTATAAAGACATGTCTCTTTGCTATTAATTTAACTTAATATACTTTTACATTCACAAAACCAATTAAAACTCAACTACATATGGCTGAAAACCTAGATACACCCCAATTGGGTAATTTTAGTATTCAAGATACTATGGATATGGGTATGGGTAGTCAAGAGCTATTAGATGGCTTATTTGCACCTGAAACTGCTACAGGAAATCCTGATGACATTAAAGACATCAAAGATGAACCTGCTCCAGCACCTGCCCCCAAAAAGACTACTTCTAAGACACCAGCTCCTGCTCCAGAAGAAGGAGAGGAAAAGAAAGATGAGAATCCTGTAAAGGACATTCAAAGCTTCTTATATGGTGAAGATGAAACTGAAGATGAGGAAGATGATCAAGATGATAAACCAGCACCTCCAGCTAAGAAAGCTGCACAAAGTACTGATAATCAAGAAGATAGTAATGAGGAAGATGATGAAGAAGGTGATGAAGCTCCTACGAGCCAGTTCACTGCTTTATCAAATGACCTTTTCAAATTAGGTGTATTTTCTAAAGATGAAGATGAAGAAGATGTAACTATAGATACTCCAGAAGCTTTCTTGGAAAGATTCCAAGCAGAGAAGAAGAAAGGAGCTATTGAAATAGTAGACAACTTTATTGGTCAGTTTGGTGAAGATTACCAACAAGCATTTGATGCAATCTTTGTTAAAGGTGTTAATCCTAAGGATTATTTCAGCTCATATAATCAAATCCAATCTTTCTCTGAGATGGATTTAACTCAAGAGAACAACCAAGTAGCTGTTATCAGACAGGCTTTGACTGATCAAGGCTTTGAATCAGAAGACATTGATACTGAGGTTGAAAGATTGAAAAACTATGGTGACTTAGAGAACGTTGCTACTAAACACCATAAAGTATTAGTAAAGAAAGAAGCTGCAAAGCTTCAACAACTAGAGCAAGACAAACAAGCTCAATTACAACAGCAACAAGCTATCAAACAGCAGTATCTTCAGAACGTAAACCAAGTGTTACAGGAGAAGCTCAAAGCAAAAGAATTTGATGGCATACCAATTAACCCCAAATTAGCTGGTGAACTACAAGATTTCCTAGTAACAGATAAGTACAAAACTGCTAGTGGTGAAACACTAACAGACTTTGATCGTACCATTCTGGAGCTGAAGCGTCCTGAGAATCATGCAACAAAAGTAAAGCTTGCGTTGCTTATGAAGATAATGGAGAAAGATCCTACATTATCTACTATTCAAAAGACAGGTATCACCAAGAAGTCCAATGAGCTATTTGGTGAGGTTGCCAGACAAGCCCAGAAGAGTTCAGTGAAATCTAAACAAACAGCTAAACCCACTTCTTGGTTTCAATAACAATTTCTATAACAAAAATTAAAAAGGATAACAAATGGCAATTCAAACAATCCCAGGTTTAACTGGTTTTACCTATGCTAGAGTAGCTTCAATGGACAAGCGTGCAGTAGGTAAATTGACTGATGCGAACCATTTAGAGAGCTTCCACTCAACTGAGCCTGCTGATTATGATAAAAAGATCATCAGCTTGTATACTCAGAGTTCTCTTTATAGTAATGATTTCTTAGACATGATCAACAAGTCTACTCCTTACTATATTGATAACAATAGTGATGCTTGGAAATGGCAAGTACAAGTACCTTACAAGTTCCCTAAAATCATTGACGTTCCTACCAGCACTTTGGAATTAAACAAGCCTGGTATTGATGGTCAAGAGTTTCAATTAATCATTGACACTAATGAGTTTAGCAAGAACGCTATCATCTCTGTAGGTACACGTCAATATGGTCCACGTTTTTACGTAGTAAAAGATCCAGTTCCTTGGAACGTTGGATACTTGTACACATTCACTTTAGTAAGTGACAACCCAACTGTAGATTTCGTATCACCTGTATTCTTACAAGTAGGTATTGAATTAGAATTGGTTGATGCTGCAATTGGTGAATTTGACCAAGACTTATTAGGTCTTCCTCGTTTAGGTGAGCAAATCACAATGTTTGAATCTTTAGGTTCTGCATATGGTTATGAGCACAAAATCACAGAGTGGGCTGATGACAAGATGATGAGAGACAGCAAAGGTAATCCATTGGATATCTTGGTATACGCTCCTCAAAGACGTAACCAATTACCTTTAACTCGTAATGATGTTAAATGGGAACCATTCATTGAATTCTGGATGCGTAAGTCTATGTTAGAATTAAAAGTTAAGCGTATGATCTGGGCTCGTCCTGGAACTGTGAAGACTAATGGTTCTAAGCAAGAATTAAAGCGTACTTCTGCTGGTGTTTACCACAGAATGCGTAACAATGGTAACTTAGTACAGTACAACAGAGGTGAGTTCACAGCTAACTTAATTCGTTCTGTATTTGGTGACTTATTCTACAGACGTGTGGATGTTAAAGACAGACGTGTTAAAATGTACACTAATGAAGCTGGCTTTGACGTATTCCAACAAGCTTTAAAAACAGATGCTTTAAATTCTGGTTTAACTTTCATGGCTGATTCTGGTAACAGATATATGCAAGGAGAAGGACAACACATCACTTACAACTTTGCTTTCGATGCAATGGTAACTCGTGAGACTGGTCGTGTTGAATTGATCCACTTGAAAGAGTTAGATTTACCTCAAACTAACTTAGAATTTGGACAGAATAAAAAATCTACTCCTGTATTCATGGTATTTGATGTATCTCCTATGAGTGATGGTTCTATGGTGAACAACATTCGTGAAGTACGTATGAAGGGTGCACCTTCTATGACTTGGGGTTACATTGATGGTACTCGTCACCACTTAGGCTTTGCTAAGTCTCAAGGTATGAGTTCTGCAAACAAATTCCCTGGATATGAGATCTGGATGAAAGATCGTTGTGATGTATTTATTGAAGATTTATCTCGTACAGTATTGATTGAAGAGATTCCTCAATTCTAATAAATGCCCCTCTAAGAATAGTATTCTTAGACTGACACCACTGGTGTTTCGCAAAAAACTCAGAAGACATTCCCCCCACCTCCTAGTGGGGGAGTCTTCTAACACAGATGGATGGGTCTAGGCTCCATGTCTGACAGCATACCCTTCGTTGGGAACCATCTGCAAATAAACCAAATAAAATAAACTACATATGGGTAAGATAGGAAAAATCTCTACTATTAAGAAAGAGTACAACAACTCTCAATTGCAAACAATGCAAGGTGGTCTTGCTATGAAAGGTTACACTAGAATTCCTGGTACAGGTGTATTTAAGTATCCTTACAAAGAATTAGATGGTCAGTACAGAACAGGTCTTGATCCTAAAGCTGCTTATATCAGAAGAATCTCAGATCCTCTTGAAAGAGAGATGGAGATTGAAAGAGTAACAGAGTTAAGACAAAAGCTTGAAGATGCTTTGAATGTAGACTTAGGTCCTCGTTCACAGTTTTGGAACTATGGCTTATCAACTTCTGTAGATGATGCTTTGCACGTACAAGCAGTTAAATTATTAGATGGTGACAACTTCTTTGACTTATCAATGCCATTGCAAGAACTAGCGTTCTCATGGTTAAGAGTTCATCCAACAATTGCTTCTAGCTATCAAGCATGGGAGCGTGGTGAATATCCTGCAGACATACAATATTATGTTGCTGATGATGAGATTGAGAATAAGGTGGTATTCAAGAAGAAACAACTTATTAACAAAGCAATCATTAAGTTTGATCAAATGACTCCTGAGAAGAAGAAGAAAGTAGCTCGTTTACTTGGTCTTCCAGTGTCTGATGATTCTAAAGAAGAAGCAGTTTACAATCAGGTAGATAACCTATTAAAACAAACAGAATTCAAGAATGGCAAATATCAAGGTTTGAATCCAATTGAGGTGTTCAACAGATTTGCAGACATGAAGGAAAACTTACTCCATATTAAAGACTTGGTTAAACAAGCTATTGCTCACTCAGTTTATAGAGTTAGACCTAATGGCAGAGTTTATGAAGGTGAATTTGAAATAGCTGCTGATGAGGATGAATTAGTGAAGTTCTTAGCAGATGAAGATAACCAAGACCAATTATTAACCTTAGAAGGTAAATTAAAAAGTAAAAAAATAGCTTCAGTATGATCCCTGTAGATAGTTTATTATATAAGATAGATCAGAAACTAAATAAACTATCCACAAATGAGCATCAACAAATCAACTTAGAGGACAAAATCCTTGCTTTGAATGAAGCTCAGATAAAGCTGATAAAGCAGAAAGTTGATGGATGGAGCACAGTTTCTGGATTAGGTATGGATGCTTTTAAGAAGCGTTACGAAGACTTGCAAAGTTTAGTAGTTACTTACAACAACCAACCTCTTACCCTAGCATTGAAGAATGCTGAACTAAATCAATGGTTTGCAAACTTGCACACTCTTATTCCTAAGTACATGTTCTATATTGATAGTTATGTATTAGCAGACAAAGGAAGGTGTACAGATAGAAAGATATGGATTAATAGAGACTTGGCTAAGCATGGTGACTTACAGTTCTGCTTAAACAATGTCCACTACAGACCTTCTTTTGAATATCAAGAGACATTCAACTTTCTATCTTCTGATGAGATAAGTATATTTACAGATGGTACATTCACACCAAAAACTATAAATATATCTTATATGAGATATCCTCAATATATTAATAAAACAGGATATGTTATGTTTGATGGATTACCATCATTCGATCAGGATTGTGAACTTGAGCTTTACTTAGAAGATGAATTATTAGATTTGACAGTGCAGAACTTGGCAATGTATACAGAAAACCAAAGTGCTGTTCAAAGCTCAATCTATAGAATTCAAACAAACGAATAATTTTTCATAACCTAAAATAAAATCAAAATGGCTGATTTTTCATTAACCACGCTCTTCGTGGTTCCAGTAGGAAATTCTCTACCTAGCTCTGGATCTACGCAAGACTTAACAGCTGGCCAAGTAGGTATTTTTGGTAGTGATTACACAGTAGCAACTGCTGGTAACATTACTGACTTCCCTTACTTTTATGTTGCACAAGGTAGAGTAAACACATATTTACAAGGTTCTAAGCGTTCAGACAAAATTGCTGGATGTCCTAGTGGTAACTCTTGTAAAACAAACGTAACTGAATGGTATAAATCTTCTGGTTGTGCTACAGCTGTGAATCAAGTAACTGATGTTACTAATTTCACTGTAAAACCAGGTGAGATTGTTACTTTGACATTACGTGGTTTTTCTAGCTATTTGAATACTTTATATTTCAATGGCTTCACTCGTTCTGTAACTGTGAACGCTCCATGTTTACAATGTGGTGACAATCCTTGTACAGATGTAGATGTTCCTACTTTAATTGATGAGTTAATCTTAAAGTTAGAAGCACATGCTCCTGGTGACAACCCAGATAACATCTATTTGACTCAGTTCTATCAATTCCAAAGAATTGGTAATGATCAAAATGCTATCTTACGTATCACTGGTAAACCATTAACTAAATATGGCCAACCTTGTGATGTTGCTGCATTCCCTTGGGAGTATGACAGATTCTACTTTAGAACTTTCATTTTCTCTGGTCCTGCTACAACTGCTGACTTTATTGTTGCTGATCCTTGTAACACAGTGGCTACTCCAGTAATCACTCAAAGATCTAACTATCCTGTTGGTACTTCTGCTGAAGTTCAACAATTAGAAAAGAACTTCTATAGCTACCAAGCTGGTTACTTGAAGCACTTATACAGAATGAATGGTTACAACGAGAACTTTGAGTCTTGGGTAACTGATGGTACAATCTATGATTTGTATTACATCAAATTCAATGAGTATGATAAAACTGCTTACCAATGGGGTGACTACATCATGGAAGATAGCACTGTAATCATTGCTGTTCCTCAAGGTCAAACATCTGCAATTGAAGCTGTATTAGAAGCTGGTTTAGGACCTGTAGCTGGTGACACTGAGTGTATCACTACTACTAGCACTACAACTACTGTATGGCCTAGCACTTCAACAACTACTACTTTGATTCCTTAAGAAATAAGGTAGTGTCATATTAACCTATGCCAGAGGGGAGAGGATTATTTCTCAAATCCTCTGGCATTATTATTTTAAATAACATGGTCTTAGATATACTAGTAATACCTACTTACAACACATTAACTTTAGGAGTGGCTGATGCATCAACATATGATACTGATCCTCCTGTTGTAAGTGCTCCTACAATAGAAATCACTGTTCCAAACTTTGGAGTGGTATCATTACCTTTTACTCCTAATGAATTTAATATATTCAATTCTACATCATTGGGACTATCTGCTGTAGGTGACCCATTAATTCCTTTACCTGATGGTATCTACTATTTAAAATATACAGTTGCTCCTGCTATAACATATCATGTAGAAAAGAACATAATGCGTACAGAATTGATTCAAGAGAAGTTTGATAATGCATTTATGAAGCTTGACATGATGGAATGTGATAGTGCTATTAGGACCCAAGCAAAAGTAGATTTGAATAGTATTTATTATATGATATCAGGTTCAATAGCTGCTGCAAATAACTGTGCTGTGGATACAGCAAATAAGTTATATTTGCAAGCAAACAATATGTTAAATAATTTTATTAGAAATAACTGTGGTTGCACAGGAAATAACTATATTATAAATTTTTATTAAGATGGCAAATTGTAGAAATTGTGGAATGAAAGTGGGCTGTGGATGTCAATTAATTAATGGCTTATGTTCAGCATGTCATAACGCTGCTCAAAAAGCTGCAAAACTTGTTAAATATGTTGCAGCCAAGATTAACTAACTGTATAGAATGTGCTAGCATTCCTGCTTTACTTATTGATATTGATTGTAAGCTTACAGAACTAGCTAAACAGCAATACAACAATATTATCTTCTCTATGAACAATTACATACCTGGACCTGTAATTGGTGATTTATTGAATTACAAAAGGATATTAACCTATAAATATTGTAATCCAGACTATTGCCTAAGGTTTAGTGTACAGCAAATAGCTAGTAGAGTTAAAGTGTTAATTCATAAATAAATTAAAAATGTCTTGTTCAAATTGCCCTCCTGAGGCTTGTTATAATGGATGTGTAGAGATTGTATCTGATCAATGTGTTAGATATACAGGTCTTGACAGTGTTCCATTAAACATAACTTATGGAGATAATATTCAAGTAGTTATACAAAATGTAATTGATAACCTAGTTCCTTTATTAGATGGAACAGGTGATAAGATTACTATAGCATCAGGAATACGCTGTGCTATATTAAATGGTTACTTACCTACTCCAGTAGATACAGATCAGTGGACTTCTGAACAGTTATTTCAATCATTAGTTAAAGTGGTTTGTGATTTACAAGATCAGATCACAGCAATTGATGCTGAGATAGCTACATTAAATGCTGATTACAATATAGATTGTCTTAATGATGTAACATCTAGTTCCAACACTCATGACGTTGTCCAAGCTATCATAAGCAAACTTTGTGAAACAGTGGCTAGTTTAGCTGCATTAGAACTTGATGTAGCAACAAACTATGTTAAGTTAGCAGACTTAGATGCTTTGATTGCAGCATATTTGGCAGCTCATTCAGGTGGATCTTCTAATCAGCAATATTTAAAAATGGTTCCATATGTAGCATATGAATACTATGGATCATTAGATAACTTTGATGGGTCAGGAATTGGCATCCCAGCAAATGGTTTCTTTAAAGTATATTTATGTAATGGTCTTAATGGCACTCCTGATAAAAGAGGACGTGTTACTGTTGGAGCTATTCAAAATGTACCAGGTGGTCCACTAGATGCTGCAGTAAATCCAGTAAATGCTGGTAATCCAAATTATGCTTTGTATAATACAGCTGGTGAAAATACAGTGACGCTTATTACATCCCAACTTCCTGTTCACTCACATTCAGCAGTTGCTGTATCTACTGCTAGTGTATCTCCAAATCCTCATAGCCATAGTTATGCAGGGGTACAAGTTCCTTCAGGTGGAGGAGATGGAAGTAGAACTTCTGTACCAGTTGATAAAACTACAAGTTCTGTAGATCTTACTGTTACTGTAGATACAGGTGTTACAATTGGTAATGCAGGTAATGGGGCACCTCATGCAAACATACAACCTGTCATAGCTGCATATTATATCATGTATATTCCTTAATAGATTAAACCAACTATAAATGGCTTGTTTACCAGGAATGCCTTGCTATGGTGCTCAGCAAAAAGAGTGCTGTCCTGAGGTTAATTCAAATTGCGTAGATTATTCTGGACCTAATTTACCTTGTTCAGGTGTGCAAACACATGACTGCCTTACCACTGCTATTGAGAAAATAGATGATAAATTGTGTAAGGTGGGGAATGGTACGTCTGGTACATCAGGATCATCAGGTCAAACATATGGAACAGCAGGTACCTCTGGTTCTTCAGGAACTAGTGGAAATGATGGTTCTTCTGGTTCTGCAGGTACTAGTGGTCAAACTGGTACATCAGGGACATCAGGTAGTTCTGGTAGCTCTGGTAGAACTTATGGTACATCAGGTACCTCTGGAACTTCTGGCTCATCAGGTAGTGCTGGCACTAGTGGTTCTTCTGGATCTAGTGGATCTAGTGGTTCTTCTGGATCATCAGGTTCATCAGGCACTTCTGCTTCTAGTGGTACTAGTGGATCTTCTGGGTCATCTGGTACTTCTGCAACTTCAGGATCCAGTGGTTCATCAGGATCAAGTGGATCTTCAGGATCTGCAGGAACTAGTGGTCAAGAAGGTACTTCAGGTTCAAGTGGTTCTTCTGGTATTTCTGGTGATAGATACTTTACAACATCAGCTGATTCTTTTACATTAGGTAATTCTGGTACATTAACTGTAGGCACAAACCTAGCATATACACCAGGACAATCCATTATCATAGCACATGACGCTACCAATTATCAAGTGTCAACAGTATTATCATATAATGCTGGTACAGGTGCATTACAATTTTCTTCTCCTTCCTCAGTAGTAGGTTCTGGCACATACACTGCTTGGACCATCAACTTACAGGGGGCTGCAGGTGGTGATGGTTCTAGTGGAACTTCAGGTTCTTCTGGAACGTCAGGATCTAGTGGCTCTTCTGGTAGTAGTGGAACTAATGGTAGTTCAGGAACTAGTGGAACTAATGGTTCAAGTGGAACTAATGGTTCTTCTGGTACTAGTGCCACATCTGGTTCTTCTGGTACTGCTGGAACAAGTGCTACATCAGGAAGTTCTGGTTCTTCTGGCACATCTGCCACTGCAGGAACTAGTGGATCTTCTGGCACAAGTGGTACCAATGGGTCTAGTGGTACAGCAGGATCATCAGGTACATCTGCTTCTTCTGGTACATCAGCAACGTCTGGGTCTAGTGGGTCTTCTGGTACTAGTGGGTCTTCTGGCTCAAGTGGTACTTCTGCTACTAGTGGTTCTTCTGGTACAGCAGGCACTAGTGGGTCTAGTGGTACAGTTGGCACTAGTGGAACATCAGGTTCTTCTGGTACTAATGGTTCAAGTGGAACTTCTGGTACTAGTGGTTCATCAGGTACAAGTGCTAGTTCTGGTTCCTCAGGTACAACTGGTACATCAGGTAGTTCAGGATCTTCAGGTACTAGTGGAACAAGTGGTACAAATGGTAGTTCAGGTACAAATGGATCCAGTGGTACAAATGGTTCTTCTGGTTTATCAGGAGATAGATATTTAACATCTTCCACAACAACTCTTACAATTGTATCTTCTGGAACAATTACATTTACAGTTGAAACAGGATTAGCATATAGTACATTACAAACAGTTATTGTAGTACATGAAAACACCCATTACATGGAAGGAACAGTATTATCATATGATAGTGCTACTGGAGTAATGAGTGTTGATGTTACAAATGGTGTTGGATTAGGACTAACAGAATCTATGTGGACAGTGAACCTGTTAGGTGCTGCTGGTGGAGATGGCTCTTCAGGAACATCTGGTTCAGCTGGTACTAGTGGTACGTCTGGATCTTCTGGTTCAACAGGAACTTCTGGAACAACAGGAACTTCTGGCTCTTCTGGAACAAGTGGTTCTTCTGGAACTAGTGCAACTTCTGGTAGTTCTGGTACGTCTGGAACTAAGGGTACGTCTGGAACTTCAGGCATCAATGGTACCTCTGGTACAAGTGCAACTAGTGGTTCAAGTGGTTCTTCTGGTACTTCTGGAACATCAGGTTCTTCTGGCTCATCTGGTACAGCTGGTTCTTCTGGTACATCAGGTACTAAGGGAACATCTGGTACCTCTGCATCATCTGGAACGAGTGGTTCATCTGGCACTACAGGAACCTCTGGTACATCAGGCTCAACAGGTACTTCAGGAACAGCAGGATCTAGTGGTACAAGTGCAAGTAGTGGATCATCTGGATCAAGTGGAACAACTGGTACTTCAGGATCAAGTGGTATCAATGGTACTTCAGGAACTGCTGGTACATCAGGTTCAACAGGAACATCAGGAACATCAGCTACTTCTGGTTCAAGTGGTACAACAGGAACAAGTGGTTCTTCTGGAACAACAGGAACTAGTGGAAGTTCTGGTACTGCTGGATTAAGTGGAGATAGATATCAAACAACTTCAACAACTCCTTTCACTCTTGGTAATAATGGTACAATAACAATTGGAACAGGACTTGCTTATACAGCAGCTCAGGTTATTCTTATTGTATATGATTTAACTCACTATCAAGAGTCTGTAATCATATCTTATAATGCTGGTAGTGGATCTTTGCAATTTGATACTCCTACAAGTACAGTTGGTTCAGGTACATTTAGTTCTTGGACTGTAAACTTATCTGGTGCTAGTGGTGGAGATGGATCTTCTGGTACATCAGGATCTGCTGGTACTAGTGGAGCAAAAGGTACAAGTGGTACTGCAGGCACATCTGGATCTAGTGGTACATCTGCATCTTCAGGATCATCTGGCACTAGTGGAACGTCAGGTTCAAGTGGTACATCAGGTACCTCTGGTAGTAGTGGTACTTCTGGTACAAAGGGAACTTCTGGTACTTCAGGTGCTAATGGAACCTCTGGTACAGCAGGTACGTCTGGTTCTTCTGGAACAACTGGTACTTCAGGTTCAGCTGGTACTAGTGGAACTAATGGAACAAATGGCTCTAGTGGTACAAGTGGTTTACAAGGTACATCAGGAACAAGTGGAGCAAATGGGTCATCAGGCACATCAGGTACTAATGGTTCTAGTGGAACAACAGGTACATCTGGTAGCTCAGGAACAAGTGGAGTTAGTGGTTCCTCTGGTACGTCTGGTACAAAAGGTACAAGTGGTACTAGTGGTACGAGTGGTTCTAGTGGTACTTCTGGTACATCTGGTTCTAGTGGAACTACTGGTACTAGTGGTAGTAGTGGAACAAGTGGTACTAGTGGCAGTAGTGGTACTTCTGGTACATCTGGTACAAGTGGTAGTAGTGGAACAAGTGGTACTAGAGGTACATCAGGATCTAGTGGTACTAGTGGAGCTGGAACTATTAGTGGTACATTGAACTACATAGCTAAGTTCACTCCTAATAGTACCACTGTAGGAAATAGTCAGATTTTTGATAATGGTACTAATATTGGCTTTGGTACCAATTCTCCAAGTTACTTTGCTGATTTTCAAGTTAACAATACTTCTTTTGTATCAAGATTTAGAAACTTAAATACAACAACTGATAGTGCTGGTTTATTGATTCAGGCAGGTGTTAATTCTGGAAATGAAATATTGCTTTTAAAGAATGCAGCAGGAACAGCAAGAATGGGTGTCTATGCAAATGGATATGTAGGTCTTGGTACTGAAACTCCTACTGTTAGATTTAATATGGAAAGTTCAGGATCTTCATATTCTGATCCTAGTACAAATGATTGTTCAACAATAGCATTATATAACTCAAATAGTTCATCTACCACAGCACATTCAATTCTTTCATTAAGAACAAATCTTGGAACTGGTGGTAATCCTTTTGTATCTTGGGATATACGTGGTGTTACAGGTTATTCAATGGGTATTGACAATGCTGACTCAGATAAACTTAAAATTGCTGCAACATGGTCTAATGTTGCTAGCTCAACAATTCTTACATTTACAACATCTGGTGCTGCAACTTTTGCATCCACTGTAACAGCTTCTTCTTTGATTAAATCAGGTGGTACTAGTTCTCAATTCTTGAAAGCTGATGGTAGTGTAGATTCAAATACATATTTAACAACATCTTCTGCAGCTTCTACATATGTTGCTAAGAGTGGAGATACAATGACTGGAACATTAAACTTTTCTAATAACTTAGGAACTTGTTTATATGGTTCTATGGCAGATAATGATCAGTGGAGAATATATGCTGGTAATACAGGAAGCAATGCTGGATATTTAGAAATAGCTACAGCAGATGATGCTAGTGAACCAATTTATGTAAGACAATATAGTGGTGTGTTTGGTTCTTTGGTAAGAACATTTACATTGTTAGATGGTAGTGGTAACACTACAATGCCAGGAACTGTAACAGCTACAGCATTCTATGAGTCTTCAGATGCTACATTGAAAAAACTAATTACAGATGATTTCACTGTAGAAGGAATTGAAAACATTGCATCAAAGCTTTATATAAAAGATGGTAGACAAGAAGTGGGATATTTTGCACAAGATGTTCTACCTTTGTTACCAAATGCTGTTGCTAAGAATGATGCAGGCATATTAAGTTTATCATATAAGGAAGTGCATACAGCTAAGATAGCTAGACTTGAAAAGAGAGTTAAAGAACTAGAATCTAAATTAGGAATCTAATGAGTTGGAAATCAATAGCTGGAAATCAAACAATATCTAGAGCAAACCTTCAGAATGCTATAGATACTGGTGTGTTCATAGCAAAAAATGGTGTTCCTGGTACAGAGTCTAATAGACAGATAACCAAAGCAAATGCTCAAGACTATATATACACATGGGATCTTTATCCTTCTTTTTTAGCAGCAGCTTCTAATCAACTTCCTGTTAAACAAGAACTAGCTGTACAGTCTAATCAAGTGTATGCACAAGGAAGTACAACAATAGCTGTTGGAAATAATAATAGAAATTGGGTATATACTATACTTTCTAATTCTGGAGATAGCTGGGGATCAGTTGCTTCATCCACAGATAATAGATGTATACTAGCTGGAAGATCTTATAGTCCAGGTAGTGGAGGAGGAGGTCTTTGGGTATCTAATGACTATGGAGAAACATTTACAAGATTAGATTCTGTAATGAGTACCAATGATGCAGCACTGAGTACTGCTATGAATTCTTATGGTGATTATATGATTGCCACTAGACAAGTTGGATCTTTTGGTTCTCAAAGAGCTTATATATATTGGTCATATAATTCAGGAGTGAACTGGGCTACAGGATACCATGACACAATAGATTACAACTTTAATGGAGCTGCAATGTCTGGTGTTGGTGTATATGCTACAGTATTAGGTTCTGATGGAACTAGTTATTATGTTTGGACATCTAATAGCTTTGGTTCTAGTTTTACTAAAACATATTTATGTGCTGGAACAAAAGTAGTACAAGGAGGATGTGTTGGTATGTCCAAGTCAGGGCAATATCAATTATTAACACCTCCTCAAGCATCTAGTCCAGATGTTGGTAATTTTTATGTTTCAAATGATTATGGATCATCTTGGACTACAGTTAATTTAACACCTGTACCACTTGCTCCTAATGATACGTTCTATGGATGTTCTGTTTCTGCTGGAGGTGATTACATGACAGTAGCTGCTTATTCAAGTACATTAGGTCAATCTAGAACTTATATATCAAGTGATTGGGGAGTGAATTGGACTGTTATATCTGGAGCAGATGTTGCACAAGCTGTAGATAGTTCTGGACAATTTCAATATCAAAATGGTCGTGCATCAATAGATTATGGTAATACATGGTCAGGAGGACAATATGCATATGCTATTTCTGTAAATCCAACTACATATACCACTCCTTATATATATGGTCCATCAACAGGTGGTAATTTGTATAAATCTATTAATCAAGGAAATACTTATAGTGTTACCTCTTTGTCTGGATTTATAACTAAGGTGGCTACATCTGGTGGATCAAACAATGGTAAATATGTAGCTGCTATTGTAGACAACAATCCAGGAGGGTCTCCTAGCTATAATCTTTATAAGTCTAGTGACTATGGGGCTAGTTGGTCTACAAACTTTTCATCATCTGGAGAAGTTATGGTATGTTGTGCTGTATCAGATGATGGAGTATATTGGTTTGCTGTTACATATAATTCAGGAACAAATTTATCTTATATATATAGGTCTACTGATTCAGGAGCAAGTTGGCAGTATATGGGTTATATTTCTGGTCAAGCAATAAATTGTGCCATGTCAAATATTGGGCAATATATAACTATGGTAGTAAGTACTCCTAATGGTGGATTTTATGATGCATATGTAGCTAACTCTTCTGACTATGGAGTGAATTGGACAGGAGCAGCTTTTGATAGTTCAGGAAGAACATACAATGATATTGCTATATCTGGACATGGTAAGTTTAGAACATTTGTAAGTACAGATTCAGGAAACACAGGTTGCAGAACATTTTATTCAGGTGACTATGGTGTAAACTGGTCAGAGATTTACTACAATGCAGGTTATGTTGCTACTAGCTGTGACATGGATGATTCAGGACGAGTTTGTTTGGCAGCTAATAACTCAAATGATAACACAGCTTCTCAAATATATTACACAATTAATGGATGGAGTTCTTATAGTACAAATTCTAGTTTGATGCCTTTCCCTTTTGCAGCTCCTATGATAACTGGTGTAAATGTATCTTCAGATGCTACATATTGGGCTCTTGTTTCAAACAATCAAGCTTATAGTTATACATGTACAACAGGTAATGGAGTTTTCAATTATCAATACACAGGAATAACTTTTAATAGACTTAGTAAATAAATAAATCAAAATGACAGTATTAGTAACATTAACTTTAGCAGGGACAGATGTGGGTCCCTTTGATCTGTATTCAGATGCAGATGGGTATACAACTCCTCTAGCAACTGGTATATCTAGATCTTCTTTATTGGCTGGATACAGTCTTGCAGGTGTTCCTGATGACGCTGCAGTTATAAGAGCTCAATCTACAGGAACTTGTACAAACTATTTAGACATGTATTTAAGTGGAGGAACTACCACTACTACTACATCTACATCTTCAACCACTACATCTACAACTACTGCAACACCATGTTTAACTGGTGATACAAGTGCCATTTCATCTTGTGGTGGTGGGGAATCAGCATTATTCACAGTAACTACAGGAAATACAGCTCTAATCACTCCAGGTGGGTATTACTATTCTGGAACTGGTACAAGAACTTACACGTCTTATATTATGAATGCTGCTAATGATACAGTTTTGTATACATTCAACTATACACAAACAGGATCAACTCCAGGAACTTGGACATCTGACTTACCTTCTAATACATTACCTGCAGGTAGTTATCGCCTAAGAACAGACACAGTGAACTGTTTCACTAGCTCTGGTTCATTTAGCTTAAATGCTGCTTGTAATTCATAAATAGTTAAAAACCCCTGTTTGTTGGTTTACAGATGGTCTCCCCTAGGGTCTCTACCCTGGGGGTTTTTATTTAAAATCTAACTAAAAAAGTTATTGCATATAACCAAAATAGTTAACTTATTTTTGGGAAATTCAAAAATAGTTCCTACCTTTACATCAATTTTAACTAAACTTAACTCTATATGTCTGAAAACCAACCCCTTTTACAGCAGCTTCAGCAGATGTTACACTGGAAAAAATCAAAGAAATACTATGCTGAAAAGCTAGGAGTCACAGAAACTGAGATTGATGAATTGTTAGAAGAGATAAGAAAACAAGAAAGGGTTGTAGAAGATGCTGAGGTTGGGAACTACATATCTGATTTAGAGGACGTGGTTGTTAAGTTCATGGAGGATGTGAGCAAAGGAACAGGTGAGGTCATAGCAAATGTATCTCAAGAAATCAAGAGCTTAGAGGAACTTATAGAGAAATGTAAGATAGACACAGAGAAATGGGAAGTAACTAAATATGTACAAAACTTCTGGGGAAATGGAGAGAATCCCCACTGGCAGGTGAAAGCCTGGTTAGGAAAGAAGTCTACAGAGCAGGTGTTTCAAGATAGCTTTGTAGACTTTTTAAGTTCATATGAGCCTGTGTGTCAAGCAATTGCAACTCCTAAGATAGAAGTGAATAAAGAGTTTGCAATGTTAATTATCAACAAACAAGACTCCCATTTGAACAAGTATGATATTGATGGAGACAACAATATTACAAATAGATTAGCTCAGATTATGTACAAGGTTGAGGTGATTGCTTCTCAAGCAGAGATGACTAACAACCTAGAAACAATAACCTACATCATTGGTTCTGACGAGTTCAATAGTGAATATACCAACGCAACAACAAAAGGTACTCCTCAGCAAAATACACATACATACCATACTTCCTTTAAATATATCTGTGACCATGAAATTTTAATGATCTCAATGTTATTATCACATGCTCAACAGGTAGAGGTTATATATGTTGCTGGGAACCATGATGAGTTTGTAGGATGGCACATGGTAAATTGGTTGAAGATGTTCTTCAGAGATGAACCAAGAGTAATTATAGATGATTCTCCTAAGTATAGAAAGTACGTAAGTTATGGTGACTCTGCAATGATGTTTAACCATGGAGACGCTATCAAGCCTGCTAAGCTAGCTGGTATATTCCCAATGGAGTTTAAAGATAGTTGGTCTGGTCACAATAACTACTATATCTTCACAGGAGATAAACACCATGAAGTGAGCTTGGACTTCAATGGTATCAAGTTCTATCAAATTCCAGCTTTCTCTAAAGCTAAGAGTTTATGGGATGACAAGATGGGACATGTATGTTCTAAAGCAGAAGTTACAGGGTTCCTCATTGAGTTTGATAATGGAATGACAAATATATTCAAACAATATTTATAATGGCTACATTAAGAAAAATGGTCTCAGATGTGCGTGCAACACATAAACTGTTATCAACAGACAACTTGATAACAGATAGAGTTGTTGCGTCTGAGATTAAGAATAACACAATTTTACTGATAAAGAGAGAAACAAATCTTAGAAAGCTTTGGGCTACTGACACTGTATTCCAAACGCTTCCTTGTTTAGAGATGATAGAGGTACCTATTTCTGATTGCTGTGAGTATGTTGATCCTTGCACTGTTGCTAGGAGTAAATACAAACTTCCACGTATCAGTGAGGGTAACTATCAATATCTAATCCAAGGTGTTTACTCTATCAACGCAATGGGTGGTAAGGGTAAAAGATTTAAAGAAATCACAATTAACAGATACTTAAATTTATTAAAACTGCCCATCATTAAGAATGAACAATACTATTGGATAGCTAATGGTGGATATTTATATGTTAATAACCCTAACTTAAAATCAGTTAGAATTTCTGCTTTCTTTGAAGAAGATGTTCCAAATGACATATTATATCCTCAAGAGTGTGCATGTGGTGCTACTCCTCCTGTGAGTGATGAAGACTATTGCATGAATCCTTTAGATAAAGAATTTGGATGTCCTGGTTACTTGGAAAAGCAAGTGTTAGACCTAACATCTCAAAAACTTTTAAGTACTTATTTCAACATTAAAACAGATCAAACCTTTGAAGGTATAGATGGGCAAGCACCAAATGCTAAACCAACTAATTAATGCGAACTAAGATAGACTGGAGAAGTTCTAGTAAAGAAAACTACAATAACTTTTGCAAGAAACATCCCACAATTAAAATTACATTTGATCAGTGGAGAAACATTATATATCAATATAATGATCATTTCAAAAACTACATTCTAGAAACAGGAGAGAAAGCAAGGCTTCCTTTTGGTTTTGGTGAGTTCTCTATTAACAAAAAGAAGAGAAGAAAGCTTAAGACAGTTGATGGTAAGGAAATAGTAAACCTTCCTATTGATTGGCAAAAAACTAAACAGAGAGGAAAGATTATCTACAATTTCAACTATCATACAGAAGGATTCTTCTTTGGTTGGACATGGTTTAAAGAATCAACTAGATTACGCAATATTAATCTTTGGTATTTTAAGCCCACTCGTAACACTTCTAGATTGCTGTCACATTACATAAAAACAGATGAAAAATACCAGCACCTGTACAGGGAATGGAAAAAATAAAATAACATGGCATATTATTACAAATACAATTTTGTCTCTCCTGAGCCAATCTACTCTATTGTTAAAGAAGAGTTAAAATCTTACTTTGACACAGGAGCAGTAGATGATTTGATGTTCCCAACTTACTTAGACAAATGTCTACAGAAGTTAGGTAGATCTAGTTATGTTATTGCTGAACAAACATTAAATGTTGAAGATTTTGAAGCTAGGCTTCCTGATAACTTCTTTGCTGTAAGAGAGGCTTGGATGTGTACTGAGATTCCTCAACTACCTTACCAAACAGCAAATTCATTCTACTCTCAAGCTGCCACAGCCACTACAATTCAGGTTAGTCCTATTACAACAAACTGTGCTATTCCTAGCCCTTGTTGTGGAAATGTTGGATGTGATGGTAGTTGTATGCCTGAGATTATAGAAACTGTATACAAAACTAATACACAAGCTGCAAGGGGAATTAGAAAAGAATATCTATTAAAACCAGGTAATATATCTTGTCAGGGTAGATGTGATGTAAGTTATACAGATGCTTGGCAGTTCTATACAAACGTACCACCTGTGAGAGAATTCACTCCTGGATCTGCAGGATATGATAGTTTTGATATTAGAGATAATAAGTTTGTTACAAACTTTAGATGTGGTATTGTTCACATGATATTTTATGCTACAGATTATGATGCTGTAGGTAATCAATTAATTCCTAACAACTATCGTATTAGAGAGTACATTGAAGCTTTCCTTAAATATAAGGTGTTTGAAATATTAGCTAATCAGATTAATGATGAAACATTTAATCAAATACAACAGAAGTTAGGTTATTACAAGCAACTTTCAGAAGAAGCCTTTATCATGGCATACACTGAGATTAAGAAACAAGATGCATGGACTAAGCAAAGAAGAGTAAGAAATGACTTACAACGTTTTGCACAATATGAATTACCAAATAGAAGCAGCAGATATGGCAATGGATGGAACAGCTAACGAGGGAACATCTAACATAAGACAAGAGTACAATCTTGGTAGAGTTGGATTAGACATGGACTCTTCTGTAAATCAAGTGCAGAAAGGTAAGCTTTCTTATGCTCTAAACGCAGCATTAGAAAACTTTGATGCTAACTCAGTGAGTTATCAGAATGAGCCAAGTAATGAATTTTGTTTAGAGTTTCCTGAAGGTTATCACCTTATTGGAACTCATTTTATACAAGAGAAAGGTAAACATATATTCTTCTTAGCTAATCCTGAAACAGGAGGAAGTGAGATAGGATATATGAACAATAATGATTGTGTATATCATACACTTTGCACTCCTATTCCTAATACAGAATTAACTGTTTGTGCTAACTCTGAATGTTTAAACTTTGATATAAACTATCCAATACATAAAGCTGTACATAAGATTACAAACTGTACTACAGAAGTATATTGGACTGATGGATTAAATCCAAGAAGATTTATTAATATTGAACAAGTTCCTTATATCACCACTTATTTAGATGATGGAATTTGTGATCCTGTTATCCAAGCAACATTAGATTGTAACAAGTTAAAGGTACAACCTAATTTTCAAGTACCTACTATAAATATTACTGATATTGTTGTAGGAGGAGATTTAAAAGCTGGTGCCTATCAGTTTGCTATTCAATATTCTAATGCATCAGGAGATGCTTACACATCATATTATTCTGTAACTAATCCTACATCTATTGCAAATACAGAGATAACAACTCCTGATTTTCAATACTCTGTAGGAAAGTCTATTGTATTGAGTATTGATAACTTAGATGTTACAGGATATTATCAATACTTTAACTTAGCTGTTATAAAGACTATCAATAATGGAACCACTGTAGAGTTAGTGGGAACATATAACATCCAAGAAAAGTCTGTAAATATTACTTATACAGGTCAGAATACAACTCAAATTCCTTTGAGTCTTGGTGATATACTTGAAAAGTTTCCTTATTATGATATTGCCAAGGACGTAACAAATGTACAAGACGTTATTGTTTGGGACAATTTAACTTCTATAGATAGGATTAACTATCAAAGTATTGCTAATAAGATTCAACTTCAGTGGGAAACATACAAATTACCAGCTAACAATACGTATGCTCAAGGTTTCTATACTGCTAATCTAAGAGGGTATTTGAGAGATGAGGTATATCCTTTTGAGATTGTATTCTTATTAGATAATGGTAAACAAACAGATGGATTCCATATTCCTGGTAGAGCTAAGAATTTCAACGAGCTATCTGAACCAGATGTAACAACAGCTAATCCAGACTATGTTGGTGATGGAACTCCACAACCATATTGGAAAATATATAATACAGCTAGTGTACTTGTAACTTATCCTGCTCCTACAGAAAATAGTCCTAAAATAGGTGAAGCTTATCCTTATCAATCTGGAGACTTTGCATATTGGGAGTCTACAGAAAGATATCCTTGTAATATAGATGTATGGGGAGATTTAGCAGATCAACCAATTAGACATCATAAATTTCCTGATGTTCTTGTAAGTCCCATATTTGAAACAGTATCAACAGACTTTACTGCTCCTGTTATGCAAAATAAAGCAACCTTTCCAATAGGTGTTAAAATAGATGTACAACAGATAGCATTTCTTATTCAGTCATCTAATTTGACGTCTGAACAGAAAGCATCTATTGTTGGATTTAAGATAGTGAGAGGTAATAGAAGTACAAATAAATCTATCATTGCAAAAGGTATATTAAGAAATGTAGGTAAATATACTAGAGAAGGTACAGATTATTATTATCCAAACTATCCATATAATGATCTTAATAAAGATCCTTTCTTACTTGAAGAAAACAATGCTTATAATTCTCAATGTGATACATTTTCTATAACAGTTACTACTGCTGGTGTATTACAATATACAAATTGTAATACAGCAGAAGTAGATACATTAGAGTTTGATTCAAGCACTAAAACTATTTGTTCTATTACTCTTCCTGTATTAAATAGTGGGGTTGCTACATTTGAAAATATTACAGCCAGTACTTATACAATTAGAAACACATCTAACCCAATTTTTGGTTTATCTGTTACTTTTAATTATACAGATAGTATTACAGGAACTTTACAAAATATAACTGTACCTAAATTACAATCTAGAACAATTAACTCTATTACTGTACCTGTAAAAATATCAGGAACAGATAGTTATACACTCGTAGCTAACAATACAGGTCAAAACACAAATTGTTACCCTGATCAGTTAAATGGATTTAATAATATTGATTCTCCATATAGACAAGTATTTAATTCACCAGAAACTTCGTTTGGACAACCTAACTTAGGAAATGTTCTTAAATTAGAAAGTGTATTGTATGGTGGAGGTAAGGCACATTTTGTTGAAGTGCAAAAGCACTCTATGTATAAGTTGCTTACAAAACAAACACAAATAGAGGCTTTAAATGCTAGTAAAAAAATAGCTGATCTTGGAGGATTTAGTTCTACAGCATTCTTTACAGGATACCAAACATACTTACAAATCTTCCTTAATGGTATAAGTAGAAAGAATTTTACATATTCTTTTAACTCTATATCTAGCTATGACTATAGTGCAGAAATACCTAATAATCAAGGAGTTAAACAAAGAGAGCTTGATAAATGTCAATATGTATTCCCAGGTGTACAAAATGTAGGAGACAATCATGATCTTAATAACTGGAATAGAGAATCATCTGTTTATACTAAAAGTATTGATAGTAGAGATGATGTACCTTATACAGTGGCACCCCTTCCTTATCCTAATCAAACTCCTTCTCTTGTCGTAGCAGGTGTTAGTCAAATATCTGATGACTCAAGATTTACTATTTCACAAAAAAACAATTGTGCAGCTCCTGAATTTCAAGAAGATATTAAAGTAGTATCTTATTATGGTTCTATAAAGACCATCAACAATAATCAGTGGGGACAAATATATTCCTATCAAACTATTGATACAGGATTCCAAAGAATATTTAGTGCATTACCTACTCTAGATTCTGAAGTAATATTTGGTGGTGATACATATATTGGTAAATTTGGATTTAAAACTAAATTACCATTCTTTATTGATAACAGAGTGGGAGCTCCTGATGACAGTGATATATATTATGATGAACTTGGTAACATAGCTTATCCACAATATTGGTATTCAGCAAGGTCTATCTTGTCTGATTATTATGTGGGAAGCACGTTAATGAAAAACATCATATCTACCAAAGCACATCATTTTGATTGTTCTAATGATGATATTGTAGATACTAGTACAACAACTACATCTACAACTCCTCAACCTGGATCAGTAATAGCTAGTTCTTTAAACTATATATATGATGGTAAGATGTATTTATTTGCATATGGTATACCTTATTATTATGTAGAAAGTTCTATAAATGTGGACTTACGTCAAGCATTCAATAACTTAGAAGGTGATTTTTACCCACACGTAAGCTCTGGTATTCCTGATCAATGGTTCCAAGAAAGCAGAGTGCCTATTGCTTTAGACAATACCTATTATTATAACACTACTTATTCTAAACAAAATGTAGAGAATTATTTCTCTCATTTACCTTCAGATTGGAAACAACAGTTATGTTATACATATTTTCCATTTAGAGCAATCTATTCTGATAAACAAGAAAGTTATTCTGATAACAGAATAAATAGTTGGTTGATATATCGTCCATTAAGTTTCTTTGATTTTCCTCAAAACTATGGCAATCTAATATCTTTAGATGGTATTCAAAATAAAGCTACATTAGCTAGGTTTGAAAACAAAACTTTACTGTATGGTAACTTATTAACAATTGATACAAGTAACCCTCAAGCAGCTTATTTAGGAAATCCTTCATTATTTAGTAGTACCAATCCACCTCCAGTTGATTTTGCTGAGACAGATCTTGGGTTTGTAGGATGTCAAAACAAGATGTTACTCAAGATACCACAAGGACAAATTACAATAGATGCTAAGAGAGGACAGATATTCTTAATTCAAGGTACCCAAGCACAAGATATTTCTGGGTTTGGATCTGGTCTTAATAGATTCTTTACAGATCATTTGGCATTTGAAATATTAAGATACTTTCCAACAGTTGATACAGATAACCATTTCAAAAATATTGGTATTCATGGTGTGTTTGATAGTAAGTTTGATAGAGTAATTATAACCAAATTAGACTACATTCCTCAACCAGGAAAAGAAGTATTCTATGATGAGGTGACTAAACAGTTTTATGTAAATCAACCAATAGCTGGTGATATTGCAGTTAAGAAGTATGTAGAAGTTACAAACTTAGAGTACTTCTGTAATAAATCATGGACTGCATCATTTAACTTAAATACAAAGAGTTGGGTGAGTTTTCATACATATCTTCCTAACTTCTATATAGGAGAAAACAACTTCTTCTATTCTGGTTTAAATGAAGGTTGTGATATCACAGCAGTGGCAGTTACAGAGATTCCTTCTCCAACCACAACAACTACTACTACAATAATTGTATACTGCAACTTGACTGGTACAGCAGTAGTAACAGGATATCCTTGTGCATTAGAAGGAACAGTTGAAGAACAACCTTAAATAAAAACAGATGGCTAAAACAGTAATAATAAGATTGACATGCTCAGGTGGTAGAACAGGACCCTTTGATATCTCAGATAACTTAGGGACAGTCTTGGGCATTAACATAACTAAGCAAAATCTTATTGATGGATATACTGTTAGTGTTGACAATGATGTTTCATCAATTATTATAGCTTCTAAAGGAAAATGTAGCACATCTATAACTGTAGCAATTGGTACAGCTACAAAAGAAGAATTAGCTGCATTGGAATACACTATATGTAATACAGCATCTATGTGGAGACACTTGACTAATATTGAACACTACAACAAATATTATGGTGTTGTAGAACCATATATCATTGAGTATCCATTTGCTTATCAAACATATGATGAGATACTTCAAAATGTTAAAGACTATAGTAGAGTATTTAACTATCTACCTATTCCTGATGGTGTGTATAATGATAATGCTAAGATAGAGGTTGATAATCAATGGTTTAACAAAGCTGTGTTATACAATGGACAGCAGTCTACAGGTATACTTGAATTGGTACCAAAGCCAATCAATAATCTAAAACAATATTTGACTTACCCAATGTATAATGAGTTTAGCAAAACTATTACCTATACTAAGTCAGATAACTTCTATCAATATAATACTTTCTGGGGATTAGTTAAGAATAAATCCTTACCTTTGTTTAATACCACTTGTGAATCATTATCAATAGATAAGGTTGTAAATCAGGCTAATATGGATTATGGAAAACGTTCATTTAAAAAAGAGCCACTAAGAGCTAAAGATTTGAAGGTTAGACATATTCTTGATAATAGCTCAGAAGCTCACATTGTTTCTCAATTCATTATTGCACCATCTCAAATCTCTTACAAATAATGGCTAGTTGGTTAGACAAATATGAACAAGGAGGTTTAGTCTTAAAGAAGAAGACTAAGGACAACTACAGTCTAAAGGGTAATGCAAATGACTCTAAGGTGTCAGTAGGTCCTGGTTTTGTAGGAGCTGGTTGGAATACACAAGGTAGAAACTATTCTCCTGCATGGGGTGGACAGTTTCAAGATGGT
>Ga0208644_1000015_pt1 | contig 104148 bp, 157 predicted proteins | sample VirMetDEL_Nov_18_FD_184517 | JGI IMG/M metagenome (GOLD analysis project Ga0208644, IMG submission 184517) | Aqueous microbial communities from the Delaware River and Bay under freshwater to marine salinity gradient to study organic matter... | ecosystem: Environmental > Aquatic > Marine >...
AATGGAATTAGTAATATCAGACACAGTTTATACTTCGCTAGTGGTGGTAACACTCGGTGCATTTGGTATAAGCGAGGCAGGAAAAGCATTTGGAAAATAGTTCTTGACAACAAGTAATAAATTTAGTATAATATACTTCTATGAATCTGTTTTATCTCGATAATAATTTAGACAAGTGTGCCGAGGCACATGTAGACCGCCATGTAGTAAAAATGATACTCGAGGCGGGGCAGATACTCTGCACTAATATCTGGATAGATCAAGTACTTGGCTTTGTGCCTCGTATGTTGGAAAAGGAAGAACGAAAACTTCTATTAGAAGCAAAAGCAAAAGTAAAGGACTTACCGATTGAGGAAAGACCGATACCTTACTTACCTACTATGGAAAATCATCCGAGTACGATCTGGGCTCGTTCTTCCTTAGACAACTTCGAGTGGACTCACTGCTACGCTAATGCACTTAATGATGAGTATTATTATCGTTATGGTAAGCAACACAAGTCATGTGTGGAAGTAATTAATAAATTACCAGACCCACAAAACATGCCCAGACTGGGCTTTACCGAGTTTGCACTGGCTATGCCAGATGAACTCAAAGATCCTGCAGACCCCATCGGGTCATACAGGAGATACTACCATGCCGACAAAGCAACCTTTGCTAGTTGGAAAAACAGAGAGAAACCCGAGTGGTGGAATGAAGATGAAGCGTGGTATGATCGTAGGATTACAAGATGAAAACATACGAAATAAATGGTAAAAGAGTTACCTTTCCAGAAAGTTGGACAGAAGAACAATGCCAAGCATGGATTAAAAAGGCAACTGGAGATCTAGTGCTTCGCAGAAATTTAAGAATGATTAAAAAGGATGGGAGTACACAGTTATTAAACGCCCATAGAATGCATGGAAAACGGCACTAAGATAGGAATATTAGGAGAAAGTATGAAAACTTTAACACACAGTCAGATGCTAAGAAATAATTTAGAAAAACAAGAGAAGCAAGTTAAAGACTTAATTGTAAATCTTGAGTCTCAATTATCTGAAGCATACGAATTACTACATAAAGTAGAAGGTGGTATTGAAGTTATTGATGAGCTAAACAAGAAGTGATTCATATAGTCGATGACTTCTATCCAAATCCAGACGAAGTAAGAGCAAAAGCTCTTGCTTTGCCACGTTTATCAGGAACAGGAAAGAAAGAAGTCAGACACCCAGGCTCACGAACTGATGGTACTTTTAGTGATGAGAATAGAATCTATTTAAGAAATAGATTTAGTAAAATACTAAATAAAAATGTAGTAGCTTTTATTAAAGGCAACAGGGGAACAAATTTTAACTACTCAGAAAATACAGATGAATTTAACTGGGTACATTTCGACTGGACAGTCGATAGATATGGAACAGAGTACAATGTATGGGCTTCAGTTTTATATCTAACTCCTGATGCACCACTAAACGCAGGAACTGCTCTTTTTAGACATATTGAATCAAAAGATCTTAGAATAAAAGGAGTATGGGACAAAGGAGATCCATGGAAAGGTGATTGGTTTGGTACAACAGGACAAAAGTATGAGCCTCATACACTAATAGGAAATATATACAATCGTTGTATATTATATAGAGGTGATTACTACCATACAGCAATTAATGCAGGTTTTCCAAAAGGAAGGCTTACACAAGTAACATTTTTTCAGGCAGAAAAATAATGTATAAGTTTAACGAAGACAAAGTTTTAGAAGAACTCACAAAGTACATTGATGGAACATACGATCAACACTATAGTATGAATAAAATCCAGTCTACTGAGTTCATATTTGATGCGAATCATGGCGATGGATTCTGCATTGGAAATATAATTAAGTATGCACAGCGATATGGCAAAAAGAATGGCTATAATCGAGCAGACTTACTTAAAATCGCACACTATACGATAATATTATTAGGGGCAAAAATTGAGAATAAAGAGTAAAAAGACAGAAAAACTGACAAAAGCAAACATAGCAAAAGTCATTGGGTTTTTAGAAGGCGAAAATCCAATAACAAAAAAAGAAGCATGTGGTATATTAAATATAGCATATAATACCACAAGATTAGACAAAATTATACTTGACTACAAAGAAGATGAAGCCCACAGAGCTATGATGAGGTCAAGAAATAGAGGCAAAGGTGCAACAGAGTGGGAAATACAGCAAGCCGTCTCAAAATACATGCAAGGATTTAGTATCCAACAAATTGCAAACAGTTTATACAGAAGTAACGCTTTCATCAAGTCATTGATCGAAAGAGTTGGAGTTCCTCAAAAACAGTCAGATGGAACTTACTATCTGCCAGATGAATGTATGGCAGAAGAATTTAATGCGGGAGAGAAAGTCTGGAGTGCAAAGTATAACGCTCCAGCAATAGTAGAAAAAGAAATCACCAATATGGATTATGTGGAAAAATATGGTAGCAAGTGTTATCATATCTATGTGCTAGAAAAAGGTGATATGGAAAAAACATTCTTTCCAACAGCAACTGACATTGGATTTCATGCAGCACAGCTCGCATATGATCTAGGCAGTTTAAGGCATTTAGAAAAATATGGAGTTAACATATAGTATACTAGCATTTTATCTTGCTAGTTGGATTATGTTATTTGCAAGAACATGGATTCCTGCTATGAAAATTATTGGTATATTTGATCCAAAGAATCCTGTGTATTATCACAGGCTTTCTGCGTGGTTAGTATATGCAAGTTTAATATTTTTAGCAGTTCCATTTCTCATGCAAGTAATTTTTAGTGATAGACAACAAAATAAATTTGTCTGGAATTTTATAGGAGGAGTAAGCCCATGTACGCTGGAACACTTTGGTACCAAGCCCAAGTAAAACATTGGGAAAGCAAAATAGCAGAAGCGAAAGCAGTGCTCAAAACTTACTATGAAAATAGCGTAGGTATTGGTGAGCATAGCAAATTATTAGAAGAATTTGTAGTATGGCAACAGCAGTTGACTGAAGCCGAGGATAATCTTAAATCTTTACAGGAGAATTGGGGATGACACACAGTGCATTACAGTGCGCAATGAAGTTAAAAGTTTTATTAGATAAACTAGAAAAAATAGAAAGTGAAGCACCACAAAAACACGAAATTGATGACGCTAAACAATTAGCAAGAGAGATAGCAAATGAATCCGAGTTTATTTCTTCACTCAAATAATAAGTTTATCGGAGTCGTAAGAAATCCTTACGAAAGAATTATTGCAGCTTATGTAGATGGTTTGTATTGGATCGGACTTAGTGCTTGGATTGATGAAATTAAGCCACTTAGTCAAGTAGAAACCTACAAAGGTGCAGATTATATTATTACGCTTGAAAATTGGGAACAGGATTTGCACCATCAAAAAATAGTGGTAAACGACCCAAGTCCTTTACCAACAACACGCAGAGTAAGTAACTATCAAAGATGGTACAGTAAAGAATTATTAAAGCAAGTAAACCCGATAGTCCAGCCTGACTTAGACAGATGGGGCTATAGCTTTTAAAAAATAGTTCTTGACAAAATGCTTATGGCGTATTATAATATATTTATAAATGAGTGATAGATTTTACAGCCAGATGATTGACGCAACAGGTTGGGCACCTGGCTTCCGTAATCAGTTCACAAAACCAACACATATTACTAGGAGAAGAAGAGTGGCTTGGACAGAAGAAAGTAAAGCACAGGCGATTGAGATGTATTCCAGTGAGGAACCAACTCCTGAAAATTCTATGGAAATAGTTAAGTATATTGCAGAAGAGTTAGGCGAGAGCCCAAACGGCGTTCGCATGATCTTAACTAAAGCTGGTGTCTATGTAAAGAAAACACCTGCTGCTAGAAGTTCATCAGGCAGTAGCGCTGGTTCAACTGGCGGTGGTAGAGTTAATGTTGCGGCAGCACAGGAAGAATTGACAAGTGCAATTAAAGATGCAGGTCAAGAACCCGATGACGCAATTATCTCAAAACTAACAGGTAAGGCAGCTCAATATTTTGCTTCGTTGATTAACGCAATCAACGAGTAGGTTAACCCCCTGACCACGGCACGGAGCAATCTGTGTCGTGGATTTTTATTGACTAGAATTTTAACCATGTAATGCGGTACCATAGATGGGAAGGTAAAAGAGTTTAACAACCCACAAGGAAACGCATGAAAAAAGAAGAATTTGTTAAAAATTTAGAAAAAGCTGGGGATGCTGTTGTAACTTACCGAAGTCAAAATAGTCGCAGACTAAAATACAATGTCTGCACAATGGACTTTGATAATAAATACATACAGTCAAAAAGAAACCGAGCAAAACCAAATCAACATCAGGTACTGTTGTTTTGTTGGGATACTGACAGTTATAGACTGTTAGCACCAGAAAATGTAACATCCATCGTACCTCTTGGAGCAATTCTAAAAAATGATAGACCTAGATAATGCTCCACAAGTATACGAGAAGATAATACATTACAACGAAGAAAAACATGAACAGATTCGCTTAACTGTGAATGAGTTTTATGGTACAGAGTATCTGCATATCAGAAAATACTACCAAGACTTTGACGAAGAATGGAAGCCATCTAAGGATGGTATTGCTATGCAATTAGACATGGATAATACTAGAAATCTATTTGATGCACTTGTAGAAATACTTTCCATATCTGAAGTGAAAGATGTCTTGGAAACACACTTCAAGGATAAACTTGATAGTATCTATCTCCCATAAGTTTAAGTTCTTTCATGTGCCAAAGTGCGCAGGAACTGCTATGCGTCAAATATTATTCCCCATTTCTACAACTGAAAAATATTGGATCAAGTCTAAGTCCTACGCAGGAAAAAGACAAGGCATAGCAGAAGGTAGAGGATATTGGAATAGCGATCACGCCCAGCACAGCGGCGCCGACAAAGCGGTACAGATATTTCCTGAGTTTTACTCGTGGGCATTTGTGCGGAATCCTTTTGATAGAGTAGTCTCCTCGTGGCTAAAGCGACAAAAAGACGGACAGGGCGATACAGATGGTAGCTTTGAAAATTGGGTTGATAGTGGATGCGCTGGACCTGCTACTTATAATCAAATGGTAGATATACTTTGTGATAGTAGTGGAAATATTCTTTGTGATTTTGTCGGCAGATATGAGAATCTAAATGAAGACTGGAAAAAAGTAGCAGATCATTTAGGCTTCGATGATGAACTCCCCCATTTAAATCAATCTTACCCCCACCAGTACCAAGACTACTATAAATCTGACGAAACAAGAAGGAAAGTAGTGGATAAATTCTATGATGACTTTCAAGTTTTTCAGTATGATACCCAAAAATAGTTCTTGACATCTCCCCCAAATTCGAGTATAATATACTCATGTTAGAAAATTACCTACGCAGATGCCGAATTGCGTATTACAATGGCAAACCAATCATACCTGATGATGTCTATGACAGACTGACTGAAGGCACGATTTTTGACCAAGAAGTTGGTGATGGCACAAATGCTCGAATACAGCACGCCTATCCAATGTATTCGCTACAGAAGTGTTTCGTAGGTGAGCAACTTATATCGTATGATAGTGTAACAGTAAATACTCCCAAGCTAGATGGTGCGGCAGTATCTATTCTCTATCTACGAGGTGAATTTCAACGAGCCTTAACTCGAGGTGATGGTAAGCGTGGTATCGACATATCGGACAAAATGCGTTTCCTTGTTCCAACTTCGTTACCATATTTCATTGACGAAGACAGGCTAGTTCAAATCACAGGAGAAGTAGTTGCTCCTAAAGAAATTCCAAATGCAAGAAACTATGCGGCGGGTGCACTCAATCTAAAAGACTTAGATGAGTTTCAAAATCGTGACCTCACATTTATTGCATACGGAGTCCAACCATACTTTACGGAAAGTTGGACACATGACTTAGAGATCCTCGATAAGTGTGGATTTCAGCATGTCATGTTGAGTGAATACAATATGTTTCCTCACGATGGCAGAGTTGTAAGAGTAGACGCCTATGATGAATTTGATAAACTTGGCTACACACAACACCATCCAAGAGGAGCATATGCGCTTAAAGATAGATCAGAAGGAACTATTACTAAACTACTAGATGTCGTATGGCAAGTCGGTAAGTCTGGTGTAGTTAGTCCTGTTGCTATCTTAGAGCCTTGTGTAATCGGTGGAGCGACAGTACAAAGAGCAACATTACATAACATGGGTTTCATTGACGAACTCGAACTTGAAATCGGGTGTGATGTTGAAGTTATAAGAAGTGGAGAAATTATCCCAAGAATAGTTAGGAGAGTAAATGGATCTTGACAAACTAAAAGAAAAATTAACACAAGGAATTTGCCTTATTCAATTTGAGAGTGCAAATTCTGGTACTATTTATAAAAGAGAGTATACACTCTGTGAAAGACTAATGGATGTTCCAAATCATATTAAAAACTATCAAGGAGATAATATTCTGTGCTATGATCTAGAGTTTAGAAAGTGGGAAGACATTAAACCAAATTCTATTCTAAACTGGAAGTTTTATGGAAAAGAAACTTAAAGCAAAGATCGTAGACAGAATGGATATTCTTGAGCAGATGATGGCTAGGAATATGCACATATCAGATCCAAATACAGTTGAAATGATGATTGACAGACTTAGCTATTGCTGGGCAATTCTCAGTGAAGAAGATAGAGATTACATTCAAGGATGTCGATACGCTTTGGAGGAAAAAATTGAGTGGAGTTTATAATCAAACCTACTTTGATAACCATCCCGAAGAAAAAATTCGGGAAGGAGTACTCTATGGCGTTATCCTTGTCAACCAAAAGACATGGGAACGTGAATGTATTAAAGTTGGCATCGCTTCAGGTAAAGATTGGAGACATGTCATCAAAAGAAGTCGTGGTTTCAAAGGCTACGACCTAAGAATACAGAGAACATGGTCTGGCACTATTTATGAGTGCTGGCAACATGAACAGGCACTACATGCAGAGTTTGCATGTGATAGATTTAAACCAACTCACAAATTTGGAGGACATACAGAATGTTTCGAAATTACGAGCAGTATTTTAAACAAATTTCCAAAGAAAAACTCTTAGAGATAGAGAATTTTCTAACACAAGAAGAAAGTGAGTATCTTGTTAAAGTTATCTTAGATAAAGAACAAGAAGTTTTAAATATACCTAACCCATTAAAAAGTGCATATACTGGTCTAACTAGACAATATTCAGTTTTTAATTGGTTAAACACAAAAGAATTTCAAGCAATAGACTGGGAACATAAGTTTACTAGACTTATTCCAGATCTATTATGTATTCAATGCTGGGCAAATGTTCTAAGAAAAAATGAATCTTTAGGATGGCACAGACACTCTCTCATCGAGAGTTTTCTTGTGGGAAATATATTCCTAGCGGGTGCACAGAACACAACAGAATATGAAGTAGGTTTAATTGAAAATAAAGTGGGAACTCTAGTATTAACTACATCAAAGATGAATCATGCAGTTCCTGTAAATAAGTACGAACAACCAAGAATATCACTAGCATTTGATATTCATAATGAAGAATTTTATGATCCAAATAGATGGGTAATTTATGAGAAAAGAAGAACTGATAGCGTTAATTAAGGCATTACCTACAGAAGATACAAAAGGAGAAATAGTTGGAATATTTTACAACAGACATGGTGAGGTTTATACCACCGATAGTATCCGTATTGATATGGATGGGGGTAGAATTATACTGGCTCAACAGGGATCAGGTTATCACGAACTTAATAAAAAGAATTGGAAACAGGAATTAAAGTTTTATGAAATACAGGGGCATTAGTTCAGGCTTTCATGATGCCGCAGTTGCTTTTGTAAGTAACAATCAAATTACATTCGCTAGTCATAGTGAGAGATTCTCTCGCATCAAAAATGACAAGCATTTAGATCCAAAATTAGCACAATGTCATAGCTTTGAAAAAACAGTTTTCTACGAAGATGTGGCACTTAAAAATCAAAGACGAGAGAAATTCAACATGGCTCCTGTGAAGGTTCCAGAATATCCTTTCGTCAAACATCACCAAAGTCATATGGCAGCAGGCTATTTTACCTGCCCATTCGATACTAAGGATGCAGTATGCGTTGTAATAGACGCTATTGGTGAATGGGATACTGTCACCATCTGGAAAGATGGAGTGAAAGTCTACAGTAGGCAGTATCCTTATTCGCTTGGACTATTCTATAGTGCAATTACTAAAAGAATAGGATTGAAGCCAAATGAAGATGAGTACATAACAATGGGTATGGCAGCATTTGGAGAGCCAGTATTAGATCTAAAGTGGGTATGGTACCCACATTATAACTGGCACAAAGGATTTAAGGTTGAAGATTTCAAAGGCGTTCATCCATATGATATCGCCGCATCTGCACAAGCTGAGTTAGAAAATGAACTTATGAGGATTATGCAGATTGCAAAACAGTATGGAAAAGACTTAATTTATGGGGGCGGGGTCGCTCTCAACTGCGTGGCAAACGCTAAAATAAGAAACATGTTTAGGAATATGTGGATATTTCCTAATCCTGGCGATGCTGGCAGTAGTCTTGGTGCAATATTATGCGAAACAAGACAACATATAGATTTTAAAGACTGCTTTCTTGGATATTTAATTGATAATAGATTAAATCCTAGAGAAGTAGTTGATCATTTATTAAAACATAAAGTAGTAGGAGTTGCAAATGGAAGAGCTGAATTTGGTCCTCGTGCTTTGGGTAATCGCAGTTTGCTTGCTGATCCAAGGTATAGCGTTAAAGGAACTGTTAATAGGATAAAGAGAAGGCAACAGTTTAGACCTTTTGCACCTGCTATTTTAGCAGAATATTTTAACGATTATTTTTATGGAGAAGCAAATGAGTATATGCAGTATACTACAGTCGCTAAGCATGATTATTCGTCAGTCATACATGTGGATGGAACAAGTAGAACACAGATCGTACGTCCATCGAATAACTCCAGATTGCGACTTATACTAGAAGAATTTTACGAAAGAACAGGATGTCCTATGTTACTAAACACAAGTTTGAATATTAAAGGTCAACCAATGGTAAATACATGGGAGGACGCACTAGAATTTGAAAAGAAATACGGAGTGAAAGTATTTTGATCTATTGGAATGGATGTAGCTTTGTAAAAGGTTATGAACTCACAGAGAAGAATAGTAACTTTGTAAATAAAGTATCTGAGCATTTTAATCAAGAGTTTGTAAATGATGCTAAAGTAGGTGGATCAAATGATAGAATCTACCGAACAACGATAGAGTATTGTTTAAAAAATAAACCAGATTTAGTAGTTATTATGTGGTCTGGTATTAATCGCCAAGAGTATTTAATGCGAATGGAAAATACTTGGCGACAAATGAATTGGTCAAATTGGTACTGTAATTTAAAAACAGGACTCACAGATGTAACAAGATCAGTTCTTCATCACCACCCTGGCGTTACAGATACCGAACAAGAAGTTCTACAAGGATGGGCAAAGTTTAAAAGTGTAAAGTATAACCTAAAAACTACTTTAAATTACATGATAGGACTAAAATATTTTTTACAAGCTAAAAACATTCCTTATCTTTATTATAACTTTTCTGATGGGCAGTATAAGCCTTTCTTTAAGTTTTTAGATGAAGAATACTTCGAAGCTGCAAATATCATATGGAGTCCTACTGTTACTCTTACTAGAGAAGACTACTTAGTAGAACTTCCACATCTTACAGAAAAGATAGGAATGTATGACTTTACACTAAAACATGGATACAAGATGGGTCGAAGAGATCATCCTCTTGAAGATGCTCATCAAGCATATGGTGAGTACATAATTAAGGACATTTACGATAATGAATATGATAAAATCTTGGTTTAAGAAATTACAAGTCATGTGGTTTGAATGGAAACTAAAACGAAACTACCACGCAGACACCTATGTCTATGAGGATGAGTAAAGTTGTTCCTGAAAATTTTTGCCACATTTTCAAAAATAATTCTTGACTTTTGGTCAAGATTTCTATATAATATATAAATATTTGAGAGAGAAACAATTTGAGAGAAATTATACCACCGACAAGTTGCCCCGCATGTGACTCTGTTCTTGAGTTAGTCAATGAACAGTTGTTCTGCAGGAACTACGCTTGTCCTGAACAGTGGGATAAAAAGTTGTCTCATTTTGCTTCCACTCTAAAAATCAAAGGACTTGGTCCTGCAACTATTGAAAAGTTGCAAGTTTTGGATTATCCAGAACTGTATGAGTTATCTGTTGATGACTTAGTTGATAGAATAGGATCTGAGAAACTGGCAAGTAAATTGTTTGACGAAATACAAAAGTCTAAAAGCGTTAGCTTGCAAGAATTACTGCCAGCTTTCTCTATCAGTTTAATCGGTCAATCGGCTTCTCAAAAATTATGCGATAGTATCACATCTGTCGATGAGATATCAGAGACTACTTGTGTAGAAGCGGGCATTGGTCCGAAAGCGACTGCTAATCTATTGTCTTGGTTAGAAACAGAGTTCAAACCCAACAAATACAGAGACTCATTACCTTTCAACTGGAAAGTTAAGAAAGTAAATAAAATAGAAAAGGTTCAAGGAGTTGTCTGCATTACTGGTAAGTTGAAAAGCTATCCGACTAAGGCTCATGCAGAACAAGTTCTCAAAAATTTCGGATTTATAACTAAACCCAGTCTGACTAAAGACTGCACTCACTTAGTAAATGAGAGTGGAATTGAGTCAGCCAAAACACAGACAGCTCGGGAACGAGGTGTCATAATAATAACAAACATTAGACATTTAATAGAGGAAAACACAAATGGCATTACCTAAATGGACAGATGAAAGAACTCAACAGTTAGTGGATTTCGTTGGTAACGAATCTCCAGTTTCTCAGTCAACAGTAGCTGACGCTGCTGAAAACCTTGAAACTACTGTTAGATCAGTTTCATCAAAATTAAGAAAAATGGGATTTGATGTAGAACTTGCTTCAGCAGGTAACAGCAAATCATTCACATCAGAGCAAGAAGCAACTTTACAAGCTTTTGTAACAGACAATTCAGGCTCTTACACTTATGCAGAAATCGCTAGCAACTTTGCTGGTGGAGAGTTCTCTGCTAAGTCAATTCAAGGTAAAATTCTTTCTATGCAACTTACCGAGCATGTTAAACCAGCTCCTAAAGTTGAAACTGTAAAGACTTACACTGAATCAGAAGAATCACAATTCGTTGACATGGTTAACGGTGGTTCTTTTATCGAAGAAATTGCTGATGCCCTAGGCAAATCAGTAAATTCAATCAGAGGTAAAGCACTTTCACTTCTTAGAGCAGGTGAAATCAATGCTATACCAAAACAAAGAGATACAAAAGGAACAAGCAAGTCCGATCCACTTGCTGACTTAGATATCAGCGACATGAGTGTCGAAGAAATTGCTGACAATATCGGCAAAACTGTAAGAGGCGTTAAAACAATGTTGACCAGAAGAGGTCTTCAGTGCGCTGACTACGATGGATCAGCTCGTAAAGAGAAGTAAATTATAAACACAACTAAGCGGGGTTCGCCCCGCTTATTTTTGTTCGGGAGAGTTTTTTGACATTAGAGAGTGGATTACTAAAACAAATTATATCGCTTGGTGATTTTGACACATGGAATCATCTTAAGCAACACTACTTTCCAGAAGGAGAGTATCAAAAGCTATGGTCTATAGTAGATAAGCATGTGAACAAATACCACGAACTTCCCACCTTTGAACAACTAAAACTAGAGATACGCTCTAGGGAATTGCAAGAAAAGATCTATGCAATCGAGGCAGTCGATACAGACATCGAGCCACACATCCTTTTAGATTACCTAAAAAATCAATTTACCCAAAATGAAATACTAGCCCGTATTGAAAATTACGTGGAACAAACCATTGCAATCTCCGATGCAAAAGAGAACATTGATCTTTTGCAGGAGATTGTAGTTCAGGTTGAAGATAGAGTTGACGTAAACGACGACGCAGAAAACATGAACTACGTCGAACTCTTTGATGACGAAGAAGATCTCAAGAAACATCTTCCATTGGGTCTCAATCAAGATTATGATATCGGTTTTACATTCTCTCCCAAAGATTTGGTCGTTGTTGGCGGCTATCGAGGCGGAGGCAAATCCTTTACCTGTTGTAATATGGCAGTATCTGCCCACGAACGTGGACGCAGTGTACTCTACTTTACAATAGAAATGGATTCACGAGCCATCTTGCAACGTATGTGTGCAATGGCTACTGGAGTGCCTATCAGTAGGCTTTCGAGAAGAAAACTCTTTGATAAAGAGTGGGATCTCGTTGCTGAGTGGTGGGCAAACCGTTTTGAAAATGGAGGTATGCACTTAGCAAACTTCTCCAAGCACAGGGACTTTGACAAGTTTCACCGTGAACTCACAAGAAACAAGTTGACCTCTGGTGCACAAATAGACGTTCATTACGATCCTGGACTCACTCTCTCAAAGATCGTAAACATTGTTCGTCAGAAACGACTTCAGTTACCAGACTTAGGTCTGATAATCGTGGACTACCTCAACCAAGTTAAACGCCACAACGCTCCAAGTCGTTCAGGTCAGTATGACTGGACTGAACAGATAGAGATTTCAAAAGGTTTAAAACAGTTGGCACAAGAAGAAAAATGTTTAATCGTGTCAGCTTTCCAGACTTCCGAAAAAGGAGAAGTCAGATTCTCAAAAGGTATTCTCGATGCAGTAGATGCTGCTTACAGTATTCAGCATTGGGGAGATCAAGAACAGTGCATCAAGTTTGTATGTACTAAAATGAGAAATGGAAAAGTAGAAGGATTCACCTCGACTATGAACTGGGAATCATTAAAGATCGGACCACAAACCGCTATTGATCCCGATGAACGAGCTGAGTTAAAAGAAACAATGGAAACTGGAGAAAGCACATATGATTTATGATAGATGCAAAAGCGCACCTTATGGACATGGTTTCCTTATTTGGAGAAAGTATAGACATGATTCTATATACAGAAATACAGTTACAAGAAGCTTATAGAGAATATTGTAATAATCTACCTAGGTGGATGCCAGTTCCTGACATAGAGGAATTTAGAATAATCTTTGAAGACTATTGGAATGATGAAATATGGGAGATAAATAACAGTGGCGGATGATAGAGTAAGTAGAAAAACGGCAGAGTTAGTGCCACTACCACCACATACTTGGTATGTAAGAACTATTGGATGGTTATTGGAACAGGAAAAAGTAAAAGAAAATATTATGAATGTTCCACCAAATGAGCCTCTACGAGAAGCTCTAAAGAATGAAGGAGTACGATCTCCTTTTCTCTGTATGCCAAATTGGTACCCGATTGCAGGAAGTCAAAGACTTAGAGTACTAAGTGAATTGCCTGAGTTATGGGATCAAGAAGTAAGAGTGTGCAGATTTAATGAAGAATGGTGGCTTATGTTTTACCTTTGGGGAGACAAAGCTGAAAGAGATAGAATCGTAGCTATTTGGTTTCAAATGGCAGAACTGGTATGGAAATCTATGTATTATGAAGATGATCCTAAGTTTAAAGAATACGAGAGATTAGGAGACACACTTCCTTGGAAACATAAGCAAAATGGTTGAGATTACACAAAAAGCAACAGATTATTTAAAAGACGAATATCGTATGATTCATGCCAATAAAGATATTGGTATGATGATTGGTGAGCAAGTTATGTATTGGGTTTGGAATATTCAAGATCTAACATTTGAATTTGCAGGCGATGTTCGCATACTAGACTTTGGATGCGGTAAAGCATATCCTTACACTAAAAGAAGAATACATAGACTTTGGGACACTACTAAAGTTATATTTTATGATATTGGAATACCAAAGTTTGAAAAGAAACCACCAGTAGGTGAGTTTAATGCAGTCGTATCCTGTGATGTGCTAGAGCATATTCCAGAAGATGAAATAGATGCAACTTTTGAGTATTGGTATGCAAATCCAAACATGAAGTTTGTGTTTGCAACTATAGCAGGTTTCCCAGCAAGAGCCACACTGAGTGATGGTAGCAATGCTCATGTAACTCTCAAACCAATAGAGTGGTGGATTGAAAAAATCAAGAAGTATCAAAATTGCAAAACAGAGCTAATGTACTTCCCCGAAAAAGGTAAGCAGTATGCAGCCCAAAGATACATACTCGAATATAGTTCTTGACATACAGTTAAAAATAGTGTATAATAATATCATATGACAGCAGAGGAATTTTTACAAGAAAAAGGCATAAGATTTACCCACAGTGGTAGAGACTGCCTTATATCATGTTTAAATCCTGAGCATGATGATAGTAACCCATCAATGCGAGTTGATCGAGTTACAGGTTTATTTAATTGTTTTCCTTGTGGTTTTAAAGGAAACATTTTTACCTACTTCGGAGCACCACAGTCTCCACTAGAAGTAAGGATTCATAGAATAAAAGAAAAAGTATTACAAATCAGATCACAAACAGTCGGTCTAACTCTCCCAAAAGAAAGACTGAAATGGCAAGGTGGTGTGTTCCGAGGAATCAGTGCTAAAACACTTGAGATTTGGGACGCTTTCACATGGGATGCTCCAAAATTCGAAGGACGCATCATCTTTCCAATTAGAGATATAACTGGGAAAACAGTAGCACTGATAGGCAGAATGATTAATGATGTAGGACCAAACAAGTACTATATCTATCCACAAGGAGTACAAATGCCATTCTGTCCAGCGAAAGTTAAACCGATACAGAACAGAGTTATTTTGGTTGAAGGAATCTTTGATGCTCTCAACCTTTGGGACAAAGGTCTCAAGAACACAGTTTGTTGCTTCGGCACAAACCAAATGAATTGGGTTAAACTCAGTTTACTTAAATTACAAGGTGTCAGAGGACTTGACATTATGTTTGATGGTGATGATGCAGGACGCAAAGCAGCAGAGGCAACCAAAGGATTAGCAGAGAAGTTGGAAATGTCAGTGCAAATCATAACACTCAAAGATGGACAAGATCCTGGCAATATGAATCAATCAACAGTAGATAAGGTTAGAAAGAGATTATATGGGTAATAATTGGGTAAGAGAAGAGGATGATGTAATTATAGACGGAATGTTAGAAGACTTATCTAACGATGAAATTGCTATACGCTTGACGGAAACATTTGGTACAGAGTACAGAGAATACCACCAAGATAAAGTCAGAGGTAGAACAGCGACACTAAGAAAACAAAATTATCGTGATATACATAGTATAAAAAGATCAACTAAAAGAAGAAAAGCAGGAGAAGTACGTAAGTGGACTGAGGAAGAAATAGAACTTCTTAAAGAACTACGTAACGAAGGCTTTACATCTCCTCAAATCTGTAAAGTATTTAATGAAACATTTACAGATACTAGATGGACTCCAAAGATGATTGAAAATTATTTAGCAAATAATAATATTTCTAAAAATACTCATCAAGCAAGCAAAGCAGATACTTGGTATGAAGATAATAAATCTAGAATACCAGAGCATATAGAATTTGTTAGATTTAATAATATTAGAAATATTGATTTTAAATGTATTGAGTGCGGGCATGAGTTTCACAGACCTAATGCAATGACAGAAAGTCCTTGTCCTGCATGTAAATATCCTGTTTCAAACTATGTTTATTTATATGATTTTCCCGAGTGGATAAAAGTCGGATTAGCAGTCAACCCAAAAAATCGTCCTACTGGCACATGGGAAAATTACGAATTAGTAAAGACATGGAAATTTCCTGATAGACCCAGTGCACAAGAGTTTGAAAAACATACTTTAACCCACTGGAGAGGAAAAGCACAAGCGAGTGTTCCTGAAATTTTTGACGGATACACAGAATGTTTACAAAAAGAATTTAAAGAAGAAATAATAAAATGGATAGATAAAGAGTATGAAAGTCGCATTAATTGAGAGTATACCAACAAGTACAGATTTTAACAAGTATCTTGACTTCGACTTTGATCGTTTTGCACTTTGCAGCGACAGTAGTAAGAAGAAGATACTAAAACGAGATGTCGATATTGAAATCAATATTGACGATTATGAATGGCTAGTCCTAGTGGGGTCAGAGCCTTTCAAACAATTTACACGTAAGTCTTCAATCACCGAATACAATGGAAAAGTAATTGACGAGAAATTTCTCGGTCTAATCAATCCTGCAATGATTCGATTTAAACCTGAAGCCAAGAAAAGTTTTGAAGAAGCCATCGAGAGTATCAATGGATATGTCTCTGGTGCGCTAAAAATAGAGAAGTTAGACAATGATAAATGTTATGGGATCACAGATCCAGAAAGTGCTAAAAAGTTTATATCAGATGCCATCAAAGCTCCTTACGACTTTGTGGCAATGGACTCAGAGACGTCCGCCCTATATCCAAGAGATGGTTATATGCTTGGTGTGTCTCTCAGCTATGAACCTGATCATGGTTGCTACATTCACGCTGACTGCATAGATAGCGAAGTAGAGAAACTTCTACAGGAGTTATTTAACACGAAGAAAGTAGTATTTCACAATGCCAAGTTTGATATTGCATGGTTTGAGTATCACTTTGGATTTAAGTTTCCTCGTTTTGAAGACACCATGCTCATGCACTATATGTTCAACGAGAATCCTGGCAATCACGGACTAAAAACTCTTGCTATGAAACACACTCCCTATGGGGACTATGAAAAAACACTTGAAGATTGGTCAGAAACTTATCGTAGACAAAATGGTATTCTAAAAGATGACTTTGATTATAGCATGATACCATTCGATGTCATGAAGGACTACGCGGCAATGGATGCCGTAGTTACGTTCCTTTTATATCAAAAAATGTCTGCAGCACTGGTCAAGAACGAAAAACTATACGGCGTCTACACAAATATTTTATTAGAAGGTTGTAGATTTTTGCTCGACATTCAAGATAACGGAGTGCCGTTTGACAAAGAAAGACTGGTTGAAGCACAGAGTATCATGTCGAAGCAGATTGATGAAGCAGTGGAAACACTACAGAAACACCCAGCTGTCCAGCAGTTTATAAAGGACAAAGGTGCTTTCAATCCCAATAGTACTTTACAGTTAAGAGAGTTGTTATTTGATTATGTAGGGCTAGCCCCAACGGGTAAGAAAACTGGCACGGGTGCAGATAGTACAGATGCGGAAGTTTTACAGACATTGGCAGAGGAGCATGAGATTCCTGGACTCATATTAGAGGTTCGTCAGAAAGTTAAGATCAAGAATACATATCTTGACAAGATTATTCCAAGTTTAGATCGTGATAGTCGGTTACGAACAAATTTCAATCTGCATGGCACGACTTCAGGGCGACTCTCCAGTAGTGGAAAACTGAATATGCAACAGTTGCCTCGTGATAATCCCACCGTGAAAGGTTGCATCAAAGCTGCCGAAGGCAGCCAGATTGTTGCAATGGACTTAACAACAGCAGAGGTTTATGTTGCTGCCGTTCTTTCACAAGATATCGGTCTGATGGAAGTGTTTCGATCAGGTGGAAACTTTCACAGTACGATTGCAAAACAAGTATTTAACCTACCCTGTGAGGTAGAGGATGTAGAGAAATTCTACAAAGAGAAAAGACAACAAGCAAAAGCTGTTACTTTCGGCATCATGTATGGTGCTGGACCAAGCAAGATCTCTTGGCAGGTTACAAAGGACAGCGGACAAGAATTTACAGTAGGAGAAGCTACAAAAGTTATTAAAGATTACTTTGCTGCTTTTCCAAGATTAAAGAAGTGGTTAGATGACAATCAAAAATTTATTTCAGCAAATGCGTTTACTTACAGTATCTTCGGAAGAAAGAGACGATTGCCAGACGCAAAGTCACAGGATAAAGGAATTGCTTCTCATGCTATTCGGAGCGGAATCAACTTTCTCGTTCAGTCTGTTGCCTCCGATATCAATCTACTGGGCGGTATCGACATGCAAAAGTATATTCAACGAACAGGCATGAAAGCAAAGATATTTGCATTGGTTCATGACTCCATACTTGCGGAAGTACCGAATGATGAAGTCGATCATTACAAAGAAAAACTCGCAGAATACATACAAATGGATCGTGGATGTACAATCCCAGGCTGTCCAGTTGGTTGTGACTTTGAAGTAGGTGAAGATTATTCTATGGGAAAATTCACCGCATATTATGATAATACACAGTAGAAAATTAATCTTTATACACATTCCGAAATCGGGTGGAACAAGTATAAAAGAATCTCTTACAAGAGAGTGGAATCTTGATATACAGTTTGAAAAACTTAGTAATTTTCCGCCTTATATAGAGAAAGACGGATTACAGGCATGGCATTTTAATTACTGGGATGCCATAGATATTCATCCCGATTATGAATATATAACACAGGTTAGACACCCTGTGAATAGATGGGTAAGTTACTACAAGATGATACGAGAGTTTCATAAAGAGCCGTACTCTTTTGAAGAATTTACAGATAAGTTTCTTGGAGTAAGATTTACAACACAACAGTTTAAATGGGTAGGTGAGTGCGAAGTACACCGCCTTGAAGATAGAACAATATGGAAACGATTGGGTATTCCAGAAAGAAAAGACAATGTAACAACTATTTCAGTTGAAGTATCACAATACCATAGACAAAAAATAGAAGAATATTTTAAAGAGGATATGAAAAAATGGTATTAGAAGAGCTGAAAACTATATTTATACATATACCAAAGTGTGCAGGAACATCACTAGAGGATAGTCTCACAAGAAGATATCCAGCTCTTGGAAATCAACAGATGTGGAACTATAAATTAGAATTTCCAGCAGTATGGCTATATAACTATTTTGTAGATCGTACTATTTTAGTTTGTAATAAACATGCAAGAGCAGAAGATTATAGAAAAGCTGGATATGCAGGATATAGGCATGTAGCTCTAGTGAGGCATCCAGTAGCAAGATGGGAAAGCATGTTTGGATTTCTCAAATGGAGAAAACTATTAAGTACAAAAATTACATTTGATGAATGGACTGAGAACGCTATATGGGCAATGAAATACAATGAGCCAGATGGATTTATAGATAAAATAGAGTGGTGGAAATGGTTAAAACAGTTTCCAACTAATTTAGAGTATCAAGCCTTTATGTTGAAACAAGTAGATTTTATTGATAGAGGAACGAGAATCTATCGACTCGAAGATGAGAAAGGAAAAGATGGGGGTATCTGGAAAGATCTAGACTGCTACCACTATCCTTCTCGTTCTTTACAGACTCCAAAGGAGTTAAAAGTAAAAGCAAATAAATTTATAACTAAAAAGATAGAAAATTATTTTAAGGAAGACTATGAAGAATTTGGATATTGAGTGGTGGCATCACGACTGTCCTGATAGCGGACCGACTGATACACTGATAGGTCAAGACTGTAACTGGTGTGAGGCAAAAAGCCCAAGTATGTCACCAAAACAAGTCGAGTTATTAGAGAAGTGGATCTCTGATATAAGCGGGGGAATCGCATAATGTGTTATTTGATGTATCATACTGCATGTAAGAAGTGCGGAGAAGGTATGTATAGCTGCAAGTGTGAAGACGATAATGAATGGTTTGAAGTTGCAAAACAAATGAAAGAGGATATAAATGAATCTGAGCGACAGGGACACAATAGTAACAGTTAGTGGAGGCTTTGAGTGCCTTGCTGCTTTATGGTGGTCTGTAAATAAAGGTTTAAAACCTGTTGGAGTTCATTTAAAAAATAATGTTCATGGCAATACTGCAAAAGCTTCAGAGTACTGGGCTAGAAAGCAGTGTGAATATTTCAATGTGCCTCTCATAGTTGATGAAATTGAAATACCACAGAAAAATGCAATCAAGGTTGCAGTATTTCAATGGCAAAGTGCAATACTTCACTTACTTGCAGGCAACGAAAAAGTGGACTGGAAGTATATTGTATGGGGTGCAAATTCAGAGGATAGCTTTAGGCAGAGAGTTCAGCTAAGATATCCAAGTAAAATGATACAAATGTATCAAAGTGATGCAATAGATGCACACGGAATACACAAAAAAGTTTTATTGAATAGTCCAATAAACTTATTTCCATTTGAACATCTTACAAAATCAGAAATAGTAGGAATTATTGGCAGAATAGAGCCAAAAACATTAGATCTAGCTTTTTCTTGTGTAAGAGGTTATCAATTAGTAGAAGAATGGAAAATGTGTGAAAAATGTAATAAATGTGCTGAATGGCAACTTGCTAAACAAATAGCAGGTCAAGCAAAATTCAGAGTACAAGAAGGATTTGATTATGGCGCTAGTTTCGGTAGTTAAACATTGGAACGAGTTAACAAAAGATGAACTGTATAGAATTATACAGTTAAGAATTGACGGCTTTATAGTTAGAAATAAAGTCTGTTACCAAGATTTGGAGTATTATTACGATGAAAGTCAGGTATATTTTATGTGGTACGATACTGTACTGGGCATTGCTCCTCAGCTTATGGTCGGTACAAACTCCTTGTGCGACAGAAAAGTGTTCGTTGGAGACGATGGAACAGAATACAGATATCCTGCATTCCGCCGACAGGCATGGGAACGAAGCTACAAAGGTGGTTGCTCCACACGTGATCTAATATTAGGTCGAGAAGTAGCAATTAAATATTGGGGTAGTCCTAACATGATGTTAGAGATTACATATGAAGGTGGTAAACAACCATTTTTGGATTTTGGATGTAAAGAAGTAGGAACAAATGTAGATCCTGCTGGTAGAGTGAACTGGGTGTTCGTATATGAAGAAGAAAATTTTAAAAATAAAATCGCCTCTGAATTTAGACAAGTATCTAGCAATAGCTAAGATCAATCAATACAAGGCGCATCAGTATTTTCATAAAGACGGAGAACTGATAAATGGATATAAGTATTTTCACTGGATGGAGCCAGAACTAAGAGATTTTGTACATGATCTAGGACTAGAAAATTTTCAATGGTCATGGAGATTTGTTTATATAGCTCCTAATACAGAATTACCAATACATAGTGATAAAGGTACTCGATGTGCAGTAAACTTTGTTTTAACAGGTAAATACCCAATACAGTGGGTAATTGATGAAGGTACACGAGAATTAAATATGTATGAAACTGCAATTCTCGATGTAACTCAACCACATTTTGTACAGACAGGATGGAATGAAAGAATACTACTAAAGCTGTCTTTTTTAGACGCAGGATTTGAAGAGGTATGTGAAGCATGGTACAATTTCCAATCTTTGCAATCCACACAGCTGATGTCGACACTATAGACGGCATCACTTGGATAGAGGATCAAGTACTAGACGATAAAAATATGAGTGGAGAAACACTAGGACTTCGTCGTTTACAAACTCCAATGAAAAGTATTTATCCACTTAAAATAATGCTAGAAGATGAAGTAGCACTAATGAAGCACCATGGCAAGCATTATATAGATAATTATGGTAAAGTCTTCACCTATGTAAAGACTAAAAATGTAAGATTAACTTACTTAAGAATTGCTAGAGTAGTACCAAAAGATATCTGCTCTATAGTGTGGGTAAAGGATGTACCTTTCCCATTTGAAGAAAAAAGACCTTTGCCACGAGAGGCAAAGTGGGCAGGAGTATTATATAAAAGTGGTATTCCTTGGAAAATTTACGAATATACAACAGAAAAGAAAAAGGATACATACAGAAAGTGTTAATACTAATAAACATAGACGTAACAGGACTATGTAACGAAACATGTAATTATTGTCCTCGTAGTCATGGGTATCCTAATACAAAAGACTATATGTCTGTTGAGTTATTTCAAAAGTTTGTAAATGATGTAAACGCAGAAGGATTTACTGGACATATTTGTTGGTCTGGTAGAGGAGAAAATAGTTTACATCCAAAGTTTGAAGAAATGGTGAAAATATTACATCATTCAAATAGAAAATATAAAACTCGTATTCTAACAAATGGGTACAAGTTAAAGCAGCGTAAGTGGTTATTCAAAAGATTTGATAATGTAATTATGAATACCTATACGCATAGAGGTGATTTTCAATGGCGCAAAGAGTATTTTACTCATACAATGGCTGGACATCCAGTGCAACACCGCTTTTGGGATCAAAGTGTAAAACCAGAGGAGTGGGCAGTCACTCCAATACAGGTTCAAAATAGAATAGAAGTTTACAAAGGAATTATTGCTACAGATAATCCAGCGATAAACCTGCCATGTAGCCTACCAGCTACAAAAGCATGGATACACTGGGATGGTACAATTCAGTTATGTTGTAATGACTGGACTGATACAAATATATTCGGCAACATTAAAGATGATAATATTTTTGAGGTTTGGCGTACACATCCTAAACTACGAGAAATGAGAGAAAATCTAATGAAAGGAAATAGATCTCTATATAACGTATGCTCACGATGCAACAAAAAACATTCTAAACTTGAACATCATAGATGGAGAATAATAAATGAAAATAATCAGTTATTACACACCTAATTACGCAGGTGTAGCAAATAGGCTCAAACAATCATTAGAAAAATTTGGGCAAGATTACTATATGGAACATATAGACGATCAAGGCAGTTGGGAAGAAAACTGCGGATATAAACCTAAGTTTATCTTAGAGTGTATGGAAAAGTTTGATGAAGATTTATTTTGGCTGGATGCAGATGCTGAACTTCTTAGAAAACCTACTTGGAAAGAGTTTGAAGATGATAAGAAAATAGGTGCACATGCTCATTTTCACAAACAAATGCAGAAATGGGAATTACTTAGTGGTAGTCTGTATCTACCGAATACTGAAATAAATAGAATGATTATTAAAGGATGGCACAATCATCAGAAAAATAATCCAATGGCGTGGGATCAACGAACACTCTCTGAAATACTTAATTCTATACCAGATAGCGAAAATAACTGGTTTGTAATGGATAATAAATGGTGTTTTATAAAAGGAATTATGGAATGTAATGATCCTATCATGTATCACTATCAGGAATCAAGAAATAAAACATAATGTGCGGATTTGTAGGAACAACTAGACATCATTTAGCTAAGCCAATGTTGGAAAAGCAGGAATTTCGTGGTCCAGACGGAATGTGGTTTTGGAAAAATGAACACCTTGCTTTAGGACATGCTTTGCTAGATATAAATGGTGAAGCACAAATACAACCTTTTCATATGTCAAATGGAGACAAATTAGTTTTCAATGGAGAAATGTATAATAGTCCATATGCAAATGATACAAAATTTTTAGCAAGTGGACTAATGAAATATGGCTATGACTTTCTGCGTTTAAATGACTGGCATGGATCTATAGCATGGTATAAAATAAAAGAAGCAAAAGTTGTCCTTATACGAGATCATTTTGGAAGTAAACCATTATGGTATAAACATGAAGGCAAAACTTTTGAATTTGCAACTTCACTAAGAAGTTTCGAAAAGAAAGAGTTTATTGATTATTATAATCATTTTATAGTATCTTTTCAATGGATGGGAGAATTTTCACCATATAAACTAATTGATAAAGTAGCTGCTGGACAGATTATAGAGTATGACTTTAACAAAAATCGAGTAACAAAACGAAGTTTGTGGGATGGATTTATTGTAGGAAGTAGAGGTTTTGAAACAAATATATTTAGAGGTATGCTTATTGACTCTATTGTTAAGACTGCTCGCACAAAACAAAAAGTAGGATTATTTCTTAGTGGTGGTTTTGATAGTACAATGGTACTAAGTATTGCTAGAAAATTAGATATAGACTTAAATGTCTATACAATAAATTATGAGAAAGCACCAGGAAATCACTGGAGTCATAATTCTTTTTATGAAGAAAGTGAGCTTGCAAGAAAAACTTGTGAAGAATGGAATATACCTCTTAAGGTAGTAGAATTAAAAAGAGACGAAAGAGTTCACCTAAGTAGATTATGGTTAAATAAAACTCATTTTCCTTGGGGAGATATGAATAGAGTAGCTCCTCGTTATTTACTTGCTAGAGCCGCTGCAGAAGATAATTGTAAAGTTATTTTAACAGGTGATGGGGGCGATGAATTATTTAGTGGATACAATCATCATAATAAAAGATTTCAAGAAGGATATAATGAAGAATCTATGAAAAGAATGAGAGAACAAAATCCATGGTTTCCTAGTGCAGCATTTAGTCATGATGTGAAAAATAATGGACTATTTATAGACCTTCTTACTACTTGTGAACAAAATGTATTAGCAGCAGATCAAACTATCGGAATGTTCGGTATGGAATCTAGACCTTGCTTACTTACACAGAATTTTGCTAAGTTTACATTATCTATAGCAAGTAATATCAAGTTTAAACAGTGGAAAGATTTTCGTGCTGGAACAACAAAATGGTTAATGAGGCATGTTATGCGGGATTATCTACCTAAGCATATCACTCAGAGAAAAATGAAAATGGGGTGGTCAAGTCCGTGGGATAATAACCATCCAGAAGTGCAAACCGATTGGTTAGCACAAGATATAGAATTTTTAAAAGCGATTATAAAGTGAAGGCAGTAATAAGTAATCGTATATACATGAATTGTGATAATCTCCTATTATCCAAAATACAGGAGGAGTTGACTTATACAATTCCTCCTCGTATGCCTTCTGATCCGCCTCAGATCATACATACTTGGAGATTTATTAAAGATGGGTTGGTGAGTATACCTATCGGAAGAATGGATTTAATCCCAGATGATTACGAAATAGTCGATAAACGAAATAATATTGAAATTGACTTTCCTGACTTTAAGTTTGATTTACGACCAAGTCAGAAGATGGTTTATGACGAGATACAAGATAACGCAATAATTAACGCATGGGTAAGCTGGGGTAAGACTTTTACAGGTTTAGCTATCGCAGGAAAACTAAAACAAAAGACACTCATAGTTACTCATACTACCACATTAAGAAATCAGTGGGAAAAAGAAGTAAAAAAAGTCTATGGATTTACGCCTGGCAGGATAGGTAGTGGAGTATTCAATATTGATAGTCCTATCGTTGTTGGGAATATACAATCTTTATACAGAAAAATACTCGATATAAAGAAAGAGTTTGGGACAGTTATACTTGATGAAATGCATCACGTTAGCAGTCCAACATTTACAAGAATTATAGATGAATTACCATGTAAGTACAAGATTGGACTTACTGGAACACTAGAAAGAAAAGATGGACGACACGTTGTATTTCGTGATTATTTCAGTAGTAATGTAATGAAACCACCGAAAGAGAATTACATGACACCTGTTATACACGTAGTCAGATCCGATGTTCGATTTCTAGATGGTGCATTTACTCCGTGGGCAGAAAGAATTAATCATCTAGCCTACAATGAAGAATATGTAAATAGCATTGCAATAATAGCGGCGAAGTATGCTGCAGAAGGACACAAAGTTTTAGTTGTCTCTGACAGAGTTGCTTTTCTAAAAGCAGCACAAAAGCTAGTCGGAGATAACGCAGTTCACATTACTGGTGAGATGGAACACCAAGATCGTGAACAAACTATGAAGTTAATGGAAACTTCAAAAAACATTTTATTTGGCACTCAGTCAATATTCTCAGAAGGTATTTCTTTGAATTGCTTGAGTTGTCTAATATTAGGAACTCCTATCAATAATGAGCCACTATTGACTCAGCTTATTGGTAGGGTTATTCGAGAAGAAGAAGGAAAGCAGACCCCAGTGGTCGTTGACATTCATCTTCGAGGAAAAACTGCTGCAAGGCAGGCAAGTGCCCGTATGGGTTATTATATTAAACAAGGATATAAGGTGAAAACAATATGACACAAAAGCAAATTCAATTAAATCTCGAAGAAATGAGAAAGATGAAAGTATTTGTAGGAACTCCTATGTATGGTGGTATGTGCCACGGTATGTATACTAAGTCCCTAATGGACACAGTTGCATTAGGTATGCAATATGGAGTACCAATTCAGATATATTATCTATTCAATGAGAGTTTGATTACTCGAGCAAGAAATTATGTTGTTGCAAATTTTCTGAAATCAGATGCTACTCACCTCTTGTTTATTGATAGTGATATATCTTGGAAAGCACTTGATCTTATGTATATGCTACATGTAGCTACAGAAAGACCTGATATCGAAATACTTACTGCTCTTTACCCAAAGAAAACTATAGCATGGGAGAAAGTTCTCCTAGGTGCTAAGTCTGGTAAGTATGATGACGATCCTCGAGGTCTAGAAAAGCTAGCAGGAGATATGGTATTTAACCCAGACCCTAACGCATACCCCGACGGGAGAGCACCAATCTTTGAACCTGTAAAGATTAAAGAAGCAGGTACAGGATTTATGCTTATACATAGAAATGTTTTCACCAAGTATGCAGAAGCTTACCCTGAATATTTATACACACCAGATCACTTAAGAGAAGGTGAGTTTGAAAGAGGAGAAAAAATAATGGCATACTTTGATTGCATTATCAATGAACAGAACAGATATCTTTCCGAAGATTACATGTTCTGTCAAAACTGTACAAAGATTGGCATAGATATTTGGACTCTACCTCATATTGAATTGATGCACACAGGTAGTTATGTGTTCCAAGGCAACTTGATAAACATGGCACAACTTGACATTCATCCAACAATACAGCCTGAGTACTCTGATAAATTAGCTCAGAAGGCTGCAGAAAAGGCAGAGAAAAATAATTCTTGACAACAACTTAAAATCTTGTTATAATATATGATATTTTACGACTGGGACAAAATACTAAAAGTAAGCAACGGTAAGGTTTGTGACATACTCACGATACTTCGCATTGTAACTTACAAATTGTACCCTAAGAACTATGCTGATAAGACTTTCAAGTTTTACCAGCACAAGTATGGTGGTAACTCTTTTCTGCTTAATGCAGAGGAGTTGCTTACCACTGGTCGAACATATAGTGATAAAGAGGTTGCAGAGTATGCAGGTGTCGCTTCTTATCGCAACTATTATCATTATAGACAAACTGGAGACACCACACTAGACCTCAGGCACTTACCAGTGAATGAGAACATAATAACTAATAATAGACTGCTCAACATAGAGAATAACAAAATTTACTTTATGTTTGAGGAGACACACAAGGAGAAATAAATGGCAATATCATTCGGGCAGACCAAAGGTTCTGCACAGAAAGAAAAAATCGAAACATATAATTACGGTTCCAAAGAGAATCACACAGTAAGATTAGTAGGTGATCTACTTCCTAGATATATCTACTGGATCAAAGGTGAAAACGGCAAAAATATTCCTATGGAATGTTTATCTTTTGACAGAAAGACTGAAACTTTCAACAACAAAGAGCCAGATCACGTCAAAACTTTCTACCCAGACTTAAAATGCGGATGGGCATACGCTGTCCAGTGTATCGATTTGTCTGATGGAACATTAAAAGTTCTTAACTTAAAAAGAAAGTTATTTGATCAAATCTTAGTCGCCATGGAAGACTTAGGCGATCCAACAAATCCTGAAACAGGATGGGACATTGTTTTCCAAAGAAAGAAAACTGGACCACAGGTATTCAATGTTGAATACAATCTTCAAGTGCTTAAGTGCAAACCAAGAGCATTAACTGAAGAAGAAGTGGCTCTAACTGCTGGACTTAAGTCTATGGATGATGTTCTTCCTAGACCTACAGCAGATGCTCAAATGGAGCTTCTTAAGAGACTACAGGGCGGCGGATCTGTAGATGAGGATATTTCTGACGAGTTCGATATAGAATGATCCTATTTACCGCAGATTGGCATATCAAGTTAGGTCAAAAGAATGTACCTGTTAGTTGGGCTTGTGCTCGCTATCAAATGTTCTTTGACCAACTAGTTGCCTTAGAAAATAAATTCGATTTGCACATCATTGGTGGGGACTTGTTTGATCGAGTCCCATCAATGGATGAGCTTACTCTTTACTTCGATTTTGTAAAGAGAGTGGGAAAGAGAACTATCATTTATGATGGTAATCACGAAGCCACTAAGAAAAATAAAACTTTCTTCTCAAATTTAAAAAGAGTTACTAGCGAACTTAATCCACTTGTCGCAGTAGTGGATGAAGCTGTGGGAGACTTTAGTAACTGGGGCTACCTTCCTTCTGAAGAATTGCATGAAAGTGCAGGAGACTTTAAATGGGGTATTCTTCCTTATGCGGGCTTGCATAAAAAAGATGCGATTGAGAAAATGAATTGCGAAGTTTTATTTACACATGTAAGAGGAGAAATCCCACCACATGTTACACCAGAAGTAGACTTAGAAAGATTTGATAAGTTTAAGTTGGTTTTTGCAGGAGATCTACATGCTCACGAGAATACTCAAAGAAATATTGTGTATCCTGGCTCACCAATGACAACTTCTTTTCATAGAAATAAAGTCAAAACTGGTTATTTATTAATTGATGATGATGACTGGAGTTGGACTTGGCACGAGTTTCACCTTCCCCAACTAATTCGTAAAACAGTTGATGATCCTGACCTTATGGTACAAACAGATTACGATCATACTATATATGAATTAGAAGGAGATGTCGCAGACCTATCCAAAGTAAAGAACTCCGAACTGCTTGATAAAAAAGTTGTAAAACGAGAAGTTGAAGCAACTCTTAATCTTAGCAGTGAAATGTCAATTAGTGATGAATTGTATGTGTATCTACAACAGATACTCAAACTTGATGATGAAAAAACTAAAAAAATAATGGGAGTCTTTAATGATTATTCTACAGAAGTTAGCGTGGGATAACTGCTTTTCCTATGGGAAAGGCAACGAGATAGATTTTACTAAGTCTACTCTCACTCAATTAGTTGGAACAAACGGTGTAGGAAAGAGTTCAATACCTCTTATCCTCGAAGAAATTTTATTCAATAAGAATAGTAAAAATGTTAAAAAAGCAGACATTGCAAACCGTTATATTAATAATGGTTACACTATTACTCTTTGGTTTACAGTTGACAGCGACGAATACTGTATCGCAGTTGATCGAAAGTCAACTCTTAAATGTAAGCTAACAAAGAATGGTGAAGATATAAGTTCTCATACAGCGTCAAATACTTATAAGACGCTAGGGGATATCTTGGGCATTGACTTTAAGACATTTACTCAGTTAGTGTATCAAAATACTAACGCATCGTTGCAGTTTCTTACAGCAACCGATACTAACCGTAAAAAGTTCCTAATTGATTTACTAAAACTTGACGACTATGTGTTGTTCTTTGAGACATTTAAAGAGGCAGTACGTGTTACTTCTCTTGACATTGCCAAGTTAGACGCAAAAAGTCAAACCTTAGTAAAATGGTTAAATGATAATAAATTGGAAAATACAGATGTCCTACCCATGTTGGAGCTACCATCTGGGTCGGAAGAGGATCAGAAAACTTTAAGTATTTTACAGGCGGAATTTGAAAATATTTCAAATACGAATAAAAAAATAAATACTAATAATTCTCTGAAAGAGCAGTTAAAATCAATAGACATTGATAAGATGAAAAAAGCTATTGAGCTTTATCCTACAGAAGTAGACACTTCTCCTTTAAGTTCTGAATTGGGAGAAACTAGATATCAACTTTCAGAAAATCAGAGAAAGTTACAAGAGTGGACAGACATTGGAGAAACTCCTCAGTGTCCAACTTGTAGACAAGATATCAATATGGAACTTGTTGGTGAAAAATGTGACTTCTATGTAATAGAGGTAGGCAAAATTGCTGGAAAGTTAGACAAACTAAAAGAAAAGCTAGAGGAACAAGATTATGCAAATAAGGTACATAGGACGGCAGCCAAAAGGATACAAGAGTGGGAAAGTCTCTTCAGGAGCATTGACACTCAACTCCCAACTACAGTCATCAATAAAGACGACTTGGAAGGACAGATTCAAGAGCTTCGCTCAAAGATTGCCGCTGTTAGGTCGAGTATTCAAGAGGTAAGTGATGAAAACAACAGACGGACTTCTCACAATACACGACTTAGTATCATACAAGAGCAAACAGCGAGCTTTGAGACAGAGTTGGAAGAAATTACTGACGGACTCAGCAAATGTGAAGATGTACTATCAACACTTGAAATTCTTAAAAAGGCTTTTAGTACTAATGGACTTCTCGCATACAAAATTGAAAGTCTAGTTAAAGAATTAGAATCTTTAACAAACGACTATCTTGCAGAGTTCAGTGATGGTAGATTTGCGATCAACTTTGTAGTAGAGAATGATAAATTGAATGTAGAAGTATCAGATAATGGTAAAATTATTGATATACTTGCACTCAGTAGTGGTGAATTAGCTAGAGTAAATATTGCTACGCTAGTTGCCATAAGGAAATTGATGAGTTCAATTTCTCGTTCTCAAATAAACGTTCTTTTCCTAGACGAAGTAAATCAAGCACTTGATGAAACTGGAAAAGAAAAGGTGGTAGAGGTATTATTAAAAGAGGACAGTCTGAATACTTATATGGTATCTCATGGCTGGACTCATCCTCTGCTAGAAAAAATAGAAATAATAAAAGAGGATAACATAAGTAGATTAGATGCCGAATAATAGAAGCAGAAGAAAAGGTAACGCTTTCGAAAAAAACGTTAAGAAAATTCTCGATGCGGCAACTGGGTTAGACTTTGAGTTTACACCTGGCAGTGGCTCAGGAAAAATAAAAGGAGATTTATATCTCGAACATAAAGTAAATGTGTATTGTATAGAGTGCAAACACTATAAAAGCATTGACTTTAATGAAAAAATGTTCACACAAAAAAGTAATACTTTTGTAAAGTGGTGGACTAAATTAGTAGAGCAGGCAGCGGGTATGAATTTAAACCCACTGCTAATTTTTAAACAAAACCATGGACAGATCTTTGTAGCAACACACAAAGTTCCAGTCAACTGTGATTATATGTATATAAGTTGGTTGGATTGCTATGTTACATTTTTACACAAGTGGTTAGAATATAAGGAGCTAGTGTTCGACAATGGCGATATCGTTTACCAACCATGGGAAACCGATTCCGAACGGCAACCTCTTAATAGTTGACGGTCTAAACCTAGCGTTTAGATGGAAACATCAAGGCAACCTCGACTTCGAGCATGATTATGTAAGAACAGTTAAGTCTCTTGCAAAATCTTATGATTGCGGAGAAGTCGTGGTATTAGGTGACGGTGGTAGCACCTATCGGAAAGAACTCTACCCCGAATATAAACAAAACAGAAAAGATAGATACGCAGAACAAACTCCTGAAGAAGAAGCAGAGTTTCTTGAGTTCTTACAAGAGTTTGGTGTAACTATGAATAAGTGTAAGTATGAAGGCTTCCTAACTCTTAAATATCAAGGAGTTGAAGCTGATGATATAGCAGCACTTATATGTCAGAATAGAGAAAATCTAGGTATAGAAAATATTTGGCTAATCTCTTCTGATAAAGACTGGGATTTACTAGTCGATGAGAACATATCACGGTTCTCAACCGTAACAAGAAAAGAAACAACAGTACACAACTGGGATGAACATTATGACTTTGATCCTTCGTATTATTTGACTTTCAAATGTCTTACAGGAGATAAAGGAGATAATGTACCAGGTGTAGCAGGAATTGGTCCTAAGCGTGCTACTCAAATGATTGAGCAGTATGGTGATATTTTTGATATCATGGCAAGTCTACCTATTGATGGTAGGTACAAGTACATACAGAACTTAAATGAGTTTGGAAGTGATGCACTTGAACTTAATATCAAGTTAATGGACTTATCATTTGATACTGAAAAAGCAGTACTAGGACATGGACAAGAAATTATAGGATTGGTGGAAAATTATGTCAGTGAAGATAGACTATAGCAGAGATAAACTCTTTGACGAGTTTGCTCTAAATACTTTAAAAGATCGTTATATGGTGCCAGGTGAGACTTCTCCACAGGAAGCTCTTGCTCGTGCTGCTGAAGCTTTTGGCGATAATGATGCACATGCACAAAGATTATACGACTATGCAAGTAAACATTGGTTTATGTTTGCTACTCCTGTACTATCAAATGGTGGTACAAAGAGAGGTTTACCAATCAGTTGCTTTTTGAATTACGTAGATGATAGCCGTGAAGGAATTACAGATCACTTTACTGAAAATGCTTTTTTAAGTTCATTCGGTGGTGGTATCGGTGGATATTGGGGCGAAGTCCGTTCTGTTGGAACGAAAACTTCAAAAGGCTCAGAGTCCACTGGTGTGATTCCTTTTATGAGAGTTGTCGATGCTGAGATGCTTGCTTTTTCTCAAGGAATTACTCGTAGAGGAAGCTATGCAGGCTACATCGATATAAGTCACCCTGAAATAGAGGAATTTCTAGATGTTCGAAAACCTACTGGTGGTGACGTTAATCGTAAGTGTATTAATCTGCATCATGGGGTTGTCGTATCAGATCGCTTTATGGAGCTCATTCACAGTGCTACAAAGTATAGTGGTTTCGACGATAGCTGGCAGCTTGTGGATCCGCACAGCGGTGAGGTAAAGAAAACTGTCAGTGCTAGAGCATTATGGGTAAAGATTCTTCAAAACCGTATGGAAACAGGAGAGCCTTATCTTATGTTTGGTGATGCTGTGAACAGTGAGTTGCCTGACTTTCAGAAAAGACTTGGATTAAGCGTTCACCAAAGTAATCTTTGTTCTGAGATTACTTTAGCAACAAATGATGAAAGAACAGCAGTATGTTGTCTATCAAGTGTAAACTTGGAATATTTTGATGAATGGAAAAAGGAACCAGCGTTCATTCCAGATCTAGTCAGAATGTTAGATAATGTGCTAGAATATTTTATAAAACATGCGCCAGAACAATTACACAAAGCAGTATTTTCTGCTTATCGTGAAAGAAGTATTGGTCTTGGTGCAATGGGATTTCATGCTTATTTACAGAAAAATTCTATACCATTTGACAATCCAATGGCAACTGGTGTAAATCTTCAGATGTTTGAATTAATTAAATCAAAAGCAAGTGAAGAAACTAGAAGATTGGCTGTAGAAAGAGGAGCATGTCCCGACGATGATACTTGTACTGTTAGAAATGCACACTTGCTAGCAATAGCACCAAATGCATCTAGTAGTATTATTTGTGGAAACACAAGTCCAAGTATTGAGCCTTTCCGTGCTAATGCTTACACTCAGAAAACAAAGAGTGGAAGTAATCTTGTAAAGAATAAATTCTTAAAGCAAGTCCTAGCGGGGTATGGACAGGACACAGACGAAACTTGGGCAAGTATCGTTGGAAACAAAGGAAGTGTGCAACATCTTGACTTCTTGAACGACTGGGAGAGAGACGTGTTCAAGACAGCAGTTGAGATAAATCAAGCGTGGGTTGTCGAGCATGCTTCAATGAGACAACCATTTATCTGTCAATCGCAGAGTGTGAATCTATTTTTTCCACCTGACGTAAACAAGGCAGATCTACACAACGTCCACATGCTTGCGTGGGCGAAGAATCTTAAAACGCTTTATTACCTACGAAGTGAAGCAATATCTCGAGCAGATAATGTTACTTCACAGGCAAAGCGAGAAATAATCTTTGAACAATCAGATTGTTTAAGTTGCGAAGGATAAATATGTTATTAGAAGAAAGAAACTATTACAAACCTTTTAACTATCCGTGGGCGTTTGATGCTTATAAAAAACAGCAGCAAATGCACTGGATGCCTGATGAAGTTACACTAAGTGATGATATTAGGGACTATAACGAAAAACTTACGCCTGAAAATAGAGAATTGTTAGATAACATTTTTCGATTTTTCACGCAGGCAGACGTTGATGTATGTTGTGGATATGCAAAGCACTATCTTCCAACATTCAAACAACCAGAAATCCGAATGATGCTTGCATCTTTTGCTGCCATGGAGGCAGTACATCAAGAAGCATATTCATTGTTGCTGGAAACTCTTGGAAAATCCGAAGGAATTTATCAAGAGTTTATGGATATACAAGCGATGGTAGAGAAACATGAGTACTTGTCTGACTTTAGTATGAAAACTAAACATGATATTGCGAAGACACTAGCAGTATACAGTGGTTTTACAGAAGGAGTTCAGCTTTTCTCTTCTTTCGCAATTTTACTTAACTTTCCAAGGCATAATCTTATGAAAGGAATGGGGCAGATTGTTACATGGTCAATTCGTGATGAAACACTTCATGTTGAGAACGTGTCTAAATTATTCCGAACTTTCATAGCAGAAAATCCCGAGTTGTGGACTGATAAGTTAAAATACGAAATTTACTGCGCTGCAGAGCGAGTAGTTGAGTTGGAAGACGAATTTATTGATGTTTGTTTTGCAAAAGCTCAAATACCCGATCTTACTGCAAAAGAAGTAAAAGAGTATATACGATATATTGCAGACAGACGCTTATTGGGTTTAGGTCTAAAAGCAATATTTCATAGTACAACTAATCCACTACCTTGGGTAGATATGCAAGTAAATGCAGTTGAGCATACCAACTTTTTTGAAAATCGTGCTACCGAGTATGCAAAAAGTAGTACACAAGGCAACTGGCAGGATATTTTTAAATGACAACAATTAGTATAGACGGCGTCGAATATGATGTCGAAGGCATGACTAAAGAACAACGCTTGTTAGTAAATGCGATTGGGTATTGTGATAAAAGAAAAACAGAACTCGATCACGAATTGGCAGCGATACAAACTGCTAGACAAGCGTATGTTAATGACTTAGGAGCACAATTAAAAGGAGAAGAATGAAAATCTTTATAGGATATGATAGTGAACACCCCGAAGCATACGAAGTATGTAAGGCAAGTATTTTAAAACATAATCCTTTACATGAGATACATCCTTTAATTAATAAGAAATTGAGAAAGAAAGGACTCTATGACAGACCAAAACACTTAATGGAAAGTACAGAGTTCTCCTTTACTCGATTTCTAGTTCCTTTGTTATGTAACTACACAGGGCGCGCACTCTATTGTGATGGAGATTTTCTTTGGAGATGTGATCCTCAAGAACTTACACATCATATGAATGATGAAGATGTTGCAGTAGTAAAACATCCAAAGTTTAGTATAAAAACTAAAAAGATGAAAAATAAAGGAAATGCAGATTACGATATGAAATATTGGAGTAGTTTGATGTTCTTTGATTGTGCAAAATGTGATAGTTTAACAAAGTGGTATGTGAGTAATGCTCATGCTGCACACTTACATGGCTTTTCATGGGCTAGTAAGATAGGCAGCATCCCAGCAAGTTTTAATGCACTTGTTGGATATTACGACTTTGGTAAAAAATATACAAAAGCCGTCCACTTTACAGATGGCGGACCGTGGCTGGAAGGCTACGAAAACGTGGAGTTTGCAGACGAATGGTTTCAGATAAAATCAGAAATAAGTCAGTAATTCTAGTAGGAAACTCTGTCGAGTTATTAGAGTATGAATATGGAGACTATATAGAATCCTTTGATATAATAGTAAGATTCGGCAGAGGTATTCCTCGCCCAGATATTTATAAATCAGTTGGAAAACGAACTGATATCTGGATTACTGGATTTTTGAGAGCAAACTTTCATCCACACTTTCCTACCGCACTGAAACTTCTTAATCGGTGCAGAATACACTTAAATAAAAAACCTACTCGAGAAATAGTTTTCGATCACGAAGTAATGTACTCAGATGATGAGTTAATGCTTATATTTGAAGAATTTGGTTGTAAAAACGGAGATGCAAATGCGTTGCGACCAAGTGCTGGTTATATGGGTGTTCATTATTTTGTGAATAAAATGAACATGTGGAAAAACTTAAATCTAATAGGTTTCGACTTTTTTCAAAAGAAACTTCCATGGAAACTAGGACAGGACTATCCTTCAAGTTGGCATTTACCAGAGAATACAATACAGAGAAGTCCACATGCAAAAGATAAAGAACGAGAAATCGTTAGTCAGTGGAACGAGAAAGGAATACTAAATTGGAAAATACTTTCTGATTTGAAAGAAGAATTAATAGACTTTTCCTAGAATATAACCTGCTTGAAGTATTTTTCGTGTAGCTTGCTTTTGCTTTTCAGCTTTTAACAAGATTCTTTCATTTACTCTAGCGTTTCTAAGATTTACAGGGATTCTGTCTATTAAATTTGCATATAGATCAAAAGGAACTGCTAATGCTACTCCCATAGGACAGTCAGCATATTCAGCAACTAAATATTTATGATCGCAACTAATAGAAAATGCTTTTCTCATTGCAATATTATGATTAAGAGTATCTGCTGTACCGATAGAATCAACTTTGATAAGATAATCTACCTTCATACTTGCATACAAAGGCATATGTCCAAATTTATAAGTTTTTAATGCGTTAAAAAATACATTATTTCTTGCACCATTAATATAGGCATCAAGTCTGTGTTCTAATCCAATAACTGCAGGAGCTCTGCCGTCTTCAAAGAATAATTCATGATCTCCTATCTTATCTAGTTCATCCCAATTAAATAGCATAAAATTAGTATCTAAATCATTTTTCTCATGTGAAACTCCAAGTATATTGTAATAATTTCTATACATTGGATGCTCTATATACTGCCATCTTTTAGGAGCCATAACAACACCTTTTTGCCAGTCTGCTGGTGGTAATTGTCCTACCCAGTCTCTAAGAAATATTCTATTGTCTCCGAACATTAAAACTCTTTTATTGAGTTTACCATTCTTACTTCCTTCGCCTCTATACCATCTTCTTATAAGAAGTAAAAATTTTGCTTGCCAGTTACCATTAGCTACCTTTGAAGGTATTTGATAGCATTTATAATTTTTGAAATTTCTGTCAATCCATTCAACAACTTCTTTGTCCCATTGATCTTCATGAAACCCAACATGTAGGCGAAAGCTATCCCCATCCCAATCTAACATGGATGCGAGTGTGAACATTCCGTACACTGGTTTGTATCTATAAATTACTTCTATCATTTTGCCATCTTATATTCCCAGAAGGAGTGTAGGTATCTATCCATACGTTCTTCTGCATCGTTATCAAAGTTAAAAATTATACCTGAGTGTTTTGCACTAAGGAGTTTACATAGTGCTGTATATGCACCTTGTTGTGAACACTGATTTGATATAGCGTAGTAAAAACTTTCGTAAGTAAGTAGATTTTTTTCTCTTACATCTTTTGGTGTACTTACTAAGCGTAGTTTTTTACCTAGTAAAATTGCTATCAAACCCATTTCACTATTTGGTGCACAAGCTACTTCTTTTGCGTTCATAAGAAGTTCAAATCCACCTGACTTTTTATTCAAGATTTTATCTGCTCCAAGTTTTTCTCTTAGCAGTGCCATCCAAATGTGTGCTGTTATTGGATGCGGTTTTACCATAAATCCATCTGCTACTGCCTGTCGCATTTTATTCCAGTCTAAAGTATTTTTATACATTAGATTACTGCCAGGCGGGAATATTACTTTATCATAGAACTCTGGATTTGTTTGTAAAACATATTTATTGTGAAGATTGTCTTTTATCTTTTGTATTCTATCTTCATCAATTTCTATATCGCCATTTACTATTCCAGCAAAAAACTTATCATTGATTTTTATAGACGGAACTCTCATTACAATTCCTTTGCCTAAAAAATCAGTATAAAGCCATGCTCTTATAGTTGAGACTTCATTTGTATTAAACCAAATATCATATTCAAATGGTCTACCTCTAAATGAATCTCTGATTACTCTTTTACGAAATTCTGCTAAGTCGTTAAGATCCTCTTTAGGTCTAAATGCGCTTCCTGATTTCATAAAATGAGTTGGTATATCACCAAGACATTCATTTATTGTTAGAGCTTGAAGTGGCTTTTTTGGTTTTACTATTCCGCCTTCTTGAGCCATTCTCTAAACTCCTTTTGAAGTTGGTAAAGTACCACTTCAATATTTTTTATTCTTTCTTCATTTTCGCCCATATTATCAAATATGGCTGCCATCATGCTTTCTAATTTCTTATTTACATAATCGGCGTCTACTTTTGTATCTTTATGTCCTTCTATCAAGTCTCGCTCCATTTAGAGCCATCCCAATAGGACTGCCCTAGATCTTGAGCACTTGCCACTTCTGTATCGAAGATTGTTCCTAATGTGGAGGCGGTTATTCTTTCATAAATCACAGTATTAGTTGCTGTTGCAAATACTGTGAGGTGATCTGTAGTTCTGCTGGTCTCTGTAAGTCTATTTGAACTTGTTGTTCTAACTGTAGCGGTGGATTGCGTAGTATTAAATGTTGTGGTTGTAGTATATGCTGTAGTTGTAGCAAATAGAGTAGCAGTTGATCTTGTAGTATTAAATACTGTAGTTGTTTCTCTAGTAGTGTTAAATGTTGTAACTGTTGCATAAGCAGTTGTAGTTGTATATGCAGTAGTTGTAGCTTTAGTTGTAATGTAAGTTGTTGTAGTTGTATATGCTGTAGTAGTACTATAAGCAGTTGTTGTTCCTTGAGAAGTATTAAATGTTGTAGTTGTTTCTCTAGTAGTGTTAAATGTGGTTGTAGTCGTATACGCTGTTGTAGTTGTATAAGCAGTTGTTGTTGCGTTACTTGTTATAAATGTAGTTGTAGTATTATATGAAGTTGTAGTTGTATATGCTGTAGTTGTAGCTTTACTGGTTATAAATGTTGTAGTTGTTGTATAAGCAGTTGTAGTTGTATAAGCTGTAGTTGTAGACTTACTGGTTATAAATGTTGTGGTTGTGCTATACGCTGTTGTAGTTGTATATGCAGTAGTAGTTGCCTTCGAAGTATTAAATGTTGTAGTTGTACTTCTTGATGTACCAGTAGCTCTTGATGTAATACGTGAAGTTATATATGCAGTTTCATAGTTTGTTATTCTAGAAGTTGCTGTATTATCAATATATGCTGTGGTTGTACCTCTAGCAGTATTTGTATTATTTGTAAATCCAGTATTATCTACATAAGCTGTTGTTGTACCACGAGCTGTATTTGTTGTATTTGTAAATCCTGTATTATCTATAAATGCTGTAGTTGTATTTCTCGCTGTGTTTGTTGCATTTGTAAATCCAGTGTTATCTATAAAGCCTGTCGCAAATGCTGTTGAGTTCGTAAATCCTGTAGCACGAGCAGTATTTGTGTTTCGATAAGTTGTTCTTGCTGTGTTTGTAGTGTTTGTAAATCCAGTAGAGTTTGTAAATCCTGTACCACGAGCTGTATTCGTATTTCTATAAGTTGTTCTCGCAGTATTTGTTGTATTTGTAAATCCAGTTGAGTTTGTAAATCCAGTAGCGTATGTAGTAGATCCACTAAACGCAGTATTTCTAGAAGTATTTGTCCATCTAGTAAAGAAACCTTCTGACTGATCTCCGTATACTGTAATATTTTGGAATGTAGTTAATCTTATACCAGATGTAATTCTAGTTGTGTTTCTAGCAGTATTTGTATTTCTGGATGTTGCTGTATTGTCTATAAATCCAGTAGCAAAAGCTGTTGAGTTTGTAAATCCAGTATTTCTTGATGTGTTTGTATTTCTGGAAGTTGCAGTATTATCTATGAAACCTGTAGCAAAAGCAGTCGAGTTTGTAAATCCTGTGCTACGAGAAGTATTTGTATTTCTGTATGTAGTTCTCGCTGTGTTTGTTGCTCTTGCAGTATTTGTGTTGTCAATAAATGCAGTACCTGTAATTCTAGCGGTATTTGTCGCTCTTGAAGTGGCTGTATTGTCAATAAACGCTGTAGATGTAATTCTAGCAGTGTTTGTAGCTCTAGCTGTATTTGTAGCATCAATATATGCTGTAGATGTAATTCTAGCAGTGTTTGTTGCATTTGTAAACCCTGTAGTTCTACTTGTTGTGATAGTTGTATCATATGAAGTAGTATATGTAGTAGTGGTATTGTAAGCTGTGGTTGTAGCTTGTGAAGTATTAAAAATTGTAGTAGTACTTCTTGATGTTGCTGTACCTCTACTTGTACCAGTAGCTTGTGATGTATTGAAAGAAGTTGTTGTACTTCTTGATGTACCAGTACCTCTACTTGTTGCAGTACCTTGTGATGTATTATAAGAAGTTGTTGTACTTCTTGATGTTCCAGTACCTCTACTTGTTCCAGTAGCTTTTGAAGTATTATAAGCTGTAGTAGTTGATCTACTTGTACCAGTTCCTCTACTTGTTGCAGTTGACTGAGTAGTATTAAATGTAGTTGTTGTTGACTGTGTTGTGTTAAATACAGTTGTTGTCTCTCTACTTGTACCAGTACTTCTTGATGTTGCTGTTCCTTGCGATGTATTATAAGCTGTTGTAGTACTTCTACTTGTAGCAGTTCCTCTTGATGTACCAGTTGATTGTGTAGTATTAAATGTAGTTGTTGTTGACTGACTAGTGTTAAATGTAGTTGTAGTACTTTGTGAAGTTCCTGTTGCTCTACTTGTTGCAGTTGACTGAGTAGTATTAAATGTAGTTATTGTATTAAAGACAGTGCTAGTATCAAAGACAGTAGTTGTATTAAAAGTAGTTACCTGAATACCTGATACATATGTTGTTTCAGTATTTGTAACTCGCAATGTATCATGCACTGCAACAAATGGTCCTTCTAACGAACCACCATCATTTACATAAACTTCATTGGCACGACGAAGCGTACCGCCATCGTTGACAGCTACAAAGCGTAACTGGCGTAAAGTGCCATTGTCGTTTACATAAATTGCCATTTAATTATCTCTTAATATACGTACCAGACGTGTCCACTACTTGTTGATCCTACGGAAACTGGAGCAGTTGTTGTTATTGTGTAAGGAAGTCGAGCAGAAGCAATAGTTCCACTATCGATTTTATCGGCAGAGATAGTTACACTTGCCATTCCTCTACTTGAATCAATACTTTCTGTTCCGTCTACGGATAGACCAGCGTCTTCGATATTAAAGTTTAGTTTTACACCCATTTTATACCTCTATTGTTGTTCTAATAAATTTGTAAGTCATGCTATCTGTTGAAGCAGGAGTTACTAATAATCTTACATTACCACCGCTTATATCTGCATCAAATGTTGCCTGAGCAAGATTGTCAAAGATAGATGCGAACTGTGTTAAGTATACATTTGTTCCGTCATGGAAAAGTAAAATTTCTAATGCTTGATAATCCCCATCAGTTGTGTTATGAACCTGTACTATATATTTTGCAGTTCTAAATGTTGCTGAAGCGAAAGAATCAAGTGCAAATTGTGATGTTGAAGATGAACTTCCTGTACCTACATCCATACCCGCCACTTCATCAATGTGAAGTTTTTGTGGTGGGCTTGTATCTTGAATACCTAATACACCTGCTGCATTTGTTATATCAGTAGTTCCATTACCAAGTGTTGTTGTTCCTTGTGTATTTACATCACCTGAGAAAGTTACTGTGCCACTAAATGTTTGTCCACTTAATGCACCACTTGCTAACTCACTTGTTCCAATAGCATTTGCGGCAATCTTAGCTGAAGTTACTGAATTACTTGCTAAATGAATTGCATCTACAGATCCAGTTACTAACTCACTTGAATCTACTGAGTTTGCAGCAATTTCAGATGAACCTACTGCATTACCTGCTATTTCACTTGAGCCTACTGCATTTCCAGCAATCTTAGTTGCGGTTACTGCATTTGAAGCAATGTGTATTTCATCAATAGATCCACTTACTAATTCGCTAGAATCTACTGAGTTTGCTGCTAAGTGTGATGCATCTATAGAATCAGTTGCAATTTTATTTGCGGTTACTGCATTATCTGCAATATGAATATCATCAATTGATCCACTTACTAATTCACTGCTATCTACTGAGTTAGCGGCGATTTCTGTTGCTGTAACTGCATTTACTGCAATTTTCGCATTTGTTACTTGTAAGTCTCCAATATGAATAGTATCAATGCTACCACTTACTAACTCACTTGAATCTACTGAGTTAGCGGCGATTTTTGTTGATGTTACAGCATTATCTGTTATTTGTAAAGTACCTACGCCATTAGTTTCAATTTCACTTGTTCCAACTGAGTTTGCTGCAATATGTCTTGCTACTATTGAATTACTTGCAATTTCGTCACTTGTTACAGCATTTGCGCTGAAGTGAATTGTATCAATAGACCCACTTGCTAATTCGCTGGAGTCTACTGAGTTTGCAGCTATTTTAGCAGCTGTTACAGCATTTGCTGCTATTTTTGCTTCGGTTACAGAATCAGTTGATAAGTGAACTGCATTAACAGCACCACTTATAATTTCAGCAGAATCTACTGCATTTGCGGCGATCTCTGAAGATCCTACTGCTCCTGCACTAATATGTATTGCTAGAATAGAATCAGTTGCAATTTCACTTGATCCAACTGAATTTTCTGCAATTTCTTCTGATCCAACTGCATTTGCAGCGATCTGTAAAGAGCCTACTGCGTTAGCAGCTACTGCACTTGCTGTTCCTGTTAAGTTTCCTTCGACATTTGCTACAAGAGTTCCTACTGTATAACCAGAAGCACCTGTGTCTACAGTTGAAGTAGGAGCTACTTGTGAATCAACAAATAGTTTCCATTTGTTGTCATTTGCATCTCTGAAAAGACCTGCATATAAATCTGTTCCTGCTGGATCGTATAATCCATAAAGTCCGATATCGATTGCATCTGTTGAATCATTTGTAGATGCAACCTGTACAAGACCATCTTCAACTGTTAATGTTGTTGAAGAAACTATAGTCTCGCTTCCTGAAACAGTTAAGTTTCCAGAAACTACTAAGTCATTCATTGTAAAGTTTGAAGTATTTGATAATTTCGCACCAGTAATAGCATTGTCTGCTAAATGAATAGTTAATACGCTACCAGTTACTAACTCACTTGAATCCACTGAGTTTGCGGCGATTGTTTCTGCAGTAACTGCATTTGAAGCAATTTTATTTGCTGTAACTGCGTTTGCGGCAATAGCATTTTCTACAACTGCACTTGCTGATAAGTGAATTGAATCGATAGAGCCAGTTACAAGTTCGCTACTATCAACAGAGTTTTCTGCTATTTCTGCGGAACCTACTGCATTTGCGGCTATTTTAGCAGCTGTTACTGCATTGTCACCTAAGTTATGAGTTGTAACATTTCCTTCTACAATATGTCTTGTTAAAATACTATTTGTAGCAATTTTATCTGATGTAACTGCATTATCTTGAAGACAGTGTGTTTGAATTGAGTTACCAGCAATAATTCCATGAGTAACAGAGTTAGAAGCAATTTCAACTCCTGTTACAGCATTTGCTGCTATTTTAGCAGTTGTTACTGCTAATGAAGCAATCTGCGCTGATCCAACTGCATCACTTGCTATTTCACTTGTACCTACTGCATTTGCACTAATTTCAGCATTTGTTATAGAGTTATCTGCCATCGCATCATTAGTAACTGCATTTGTTCCAATATGAATTGTATCTACTGCTCCAGAAGCAAGATGTACTCCTGTAACTGCATTACTTGCGATTTGAGTTGATTGTACTGAGTTTAATTTAATTTCTGCGGAGCCTACTGAATTAGAAGCTATTTTTGCAGTTGTAACTGCATTAGCTGCTATTTGTACTGTTCCTACTGAATCAGTTGCTAAATGTAAAGCTGTGATTGAATTTGTTGATATTTCACTTGATCCTACAACGTTCTCTGCTATCTTAGCGGCAGTAATTGCGTTGTCGGTAATATGTGTAGTTTGTACTGCATCGGTTGCAAGTTCTGAACTTGTAACCGCATTTTCAGCGATTTCACTTTGACCTACTGCATTAGCGGCTATCTGTGGAGCACCGACAGCATTTGAGGCGATCTCTGCAGTATCTACAGAGTTAGCGGCAATTTCATTTGAAGTGACAGCATTTGCAGCTAGTTTTGCAGTTGTAACTGCACCAGTTGAAATATGAATAGAATCAATAGACCCACTTACTAATTCGCTGGAGTCTACTGAGTTTGCAGCAATAGCTGCTGCATCAATTGAGTTATCGCTTACTGCTGTAACTGCTGTACTCGCTAATTCCCTAGATGTAATAGCGTTTGCTTGAATCTTAGCGGAAGTAATCGAGTTAGTTGATAGTTCTGAAGTTGTAATACAGTTTGCAGTAATTTCTGATGCAGTAATACTATTGCTTACAATTTCGGTTGTACCAACTGAGTTTGCTTCTAGCGATGCTACAAGTGCTAGTTGTTTACCTATAAGTGCCATTATGTTTGCTCCAAATATGACAGAACAACGTCTATGCTGTCTACGACGTTACTCTGAACCTTGATGGCGTCTCCTGCCTCTAAAACTACTTTTGCATCTCCTCCGACTAATACCAATGTTGATCCACTTGGAATCGGCGTGGCGGCTGTAAGAGAAACGTGAGTTGCTGAACTACTATCGTAAAACTCACAGTTTGCTTCAATTTGACCTCCACTCTGATTACAGAGATAAAGACCAATAATCGTAGATGTCGTGCTCGATGGGCATGTATATACTGTCGTAAGTGAAGTATTTACATTTGCCTTGGAAGCAGTTTTAAATGCTGATGCCATAATCTTATCCTAATGCTATACTCAACGCTAGTGCTTCTGATTCAGAAATACCTGCAGATGCCATAACAACTATGTCACCACTAGCGTTTTTTGTATAAATCTTTTGGTCAGAAACATTCATAGCTATTTCGTGTGTTTCTAAATCCCCTGTGCCTGGAACTGATCCAGGTGTTTCTGACCTTTTAATTTTGATTACATGGGACATCTTAGAACGTTCCTCCGTCTAATGTATTTGTCCATGTTATTGTTCCGTTGTTACCAACTTGTAGCATTTGTCCTACTGAGTTGGTTGAGTCGTATGTGCCGATTGCTAAAGTAGTAAACTGATTGCCACCATTTGCTCCGAAGATTAAATCTCCTTCTGCAATCGCATCATCAAGACCTTTAATTTGTAAAGTATCTGCAACAATTTCAAGTGAGGTATCGTCTACATTTACTGAAAGTGTATTTCCAGATTTTGCTAAACCATCACCTGCTGTAACCTGTCCAGCTCCTGAGAATTGAGTAAATGTTAAAGCATCGCTACCAAGTGTTGCAGATCCTGTAATATTTGTTAATACAAAACCAGCATCGGCATTAGTTGATCCTTCTTCTACAAAAGTGAAAAGACCACCTGTTACTTCTGCACTTGAGTCTGCATCAGTTACACGAGTAAGTACAAATGGTGTACCTGCATCACCAACTGTTGTTACAGAGTAAATACCGTTTTGAGTTCCTGTTGATTGATCTTTAACAAGTACTCTATCACCAGATGAAAGTGTTACACCATCTACTGAAATTGCACCATTTGAGTCAGCTGTAAGAGTTGCACCTACACCACCTGTTCCATTATCATAAGTTGCTGATAAGTTTGCTGTGGTTGCTACTCGTACTGAATCTTTGATATCGAGTGCTTGTTTAACGCTATCTACATATGCTTTTGTTGTTGCATCTGTTGCTTGAGTAGGAGTTCCAATATTGGTAAGTCTATTACCTCCAAAGTTAACTGTTTGTGAGGAAGCAACTGTAAATCCAGCATCAAAGTCTGCTGATTGTGAGAAAGTTGCTGTACCTGTTACTGTTATTGTATCCCCTGCGGCGTCTCCAAGAGTTACAGCACCATTTGCTGTTAAAGCTCCTGTAATATCTACGCTTGATGAGAAAGTAGCGGCATTAGTTACTCCTAATGTTCCTGAAATACTTGTATTACCTTCTCCTGCTGAAACTGTAAATTTATCTGTATTAACAGTTAAGTTACCTACTGTATTTACTGTTCCGCTAAAATCTGTTGTGGTTGCGTTGACATCGAAAGTACCAGTTGTAATTTCTACTTCAGTATCTGCATCAATGTCTAATTGACCATCTGCACTTGATCCAATAGTAAGTGCATCGTCTCTAAATTGAAGTTCACTTGCTCCATTTAATAATAGACCAGTATCTGCTACGTGTGTTAATGTAACATCGCTGTCTACACCAAATGATAATACATGCGCATCATTACCAAATAAAACATTCTTACCAAAGTCAATGACTTCACTACCATTAGTAGTAACAAATTTTAGATATGAGGTTCCGCCTTCGTTTATATCTAAAGCTGCTGCTTCATTATCTGGTATTGTAAGAGAGTTGGCTTGTGCGTCTAAGTCAATAGTGCCACCATGAGTAATAATTAAATTACCACTTGGTGCGATTGTTAGATCTGCACTTGATACTGTTGAAAGTGTATCTGTTGAGCCAGTAATAACAATATTACCAGTTTTTAACTGGTCAATTTTACTACTTGAATCTACTACAATAGCTGAACTTGCGGTAAGAGTACCTGCGGCGTGATCTAGCATCTCTACATAGAGATCTCCACCTATAGTTGTTACTGTTCCAGAGCCAGGAGCACCAATAAAGAATTTCTTCGAGTTGGATGAGTATGCTATTTCCCCTGCACTTAAAGAAACAGGCGAGGCGGTCGTGCTACTTCTTTTAATTTTAATTACTTGTGCCATATTTATATCCTAGTCGAGCTTTAAAAAGCTCCTGCGTCTATCGTGTCCGAATCCGCTGAATCGTTACCTATCATTATAGGAACAAAACTAAACGTTCCTTCAGTTGTTTCACGATAAATCTTTAACTGATTATCGTCAGTATCGTAAAATAAATCTCCTTCCGCTAAATTAGTTGTATTTGCGGTAGGTGCTGTCGTTGCGACAAAAAATTGATTAGCAAGAAAATTGAGTGCGCCTTCTACTGTTGTTTGTCCAGTAAGTGTTCCTACTGGAGAATTAAAAGTAATTGACCCTGCGTCACTAGCTGCATCGGCTACGGCAGATGATATTGTCAGAGTTGTGGTCTGTGCTGTGGCATTAAGCGTAGTATTGTTAGGAGTTAATGTTAAGGTTAATGCCATTATCGTGTAACGTTTTGAGTGACTCTTGCTACTCCTTGAATTAGTCTTGTCATAGTATTTGTACTACTATTATACAATTCTAAATCATAGTAATATTTACCTGACGCAATATTTGCAGTTGTTGCATATGGTAAAGTCATTTTAAAGACACCATTAGCTGCATCTGTTATTGAACAAGTAAATGTTGCTGTAAGAGTATCGGAAGAAGGCGTAGGACGTAGCTGTGCACTTGCCGTATGACTAGACAAATTGATTGCTGTTCCATCTTGTGCTATTGCGATTTGGAGCGAGAAATCTGCTCCTTGGTCGATAACAATATCATAGTTTCCTGCTGCCATTCTTAACTTATACTCCTATATGCTAAATTATAACAAAATATAAGTGAGAAGTCAAGAACTATTTTTGAGAGGTGTAAGATTATTCTGTTGGTTTAGGATATTTATCCTTGACCGCTTTTAACTCTGTATAAAAACTTGAAGTCTTTGCGGTCTCACCCAATAGACCAGTATCAATAGCATGAAACAACTTATCAAATTGTTCCTTTAATTCTGGGTACTCACTTGCGCGAGATTCTGCATAAGTGTAATTTTTGCTAAGTGATATTTCTAGTGCCATTACTTTGTAACCTCCAGTGTAAATGTTTTTGACTTATAGTTATCTTTTGATAAGATTACTGTATATCTTGTTGCTACTTGTGTTCCTGTAAATGTTATTGTGCCATCTGCTGGAACTGTTCCTTTGTTTACATTATCTACAGTAACGGTTGTTCCTTCTGGTAGTCCACTAAAACTTAATGTTCCATTAAGTGTAATACTGGTTGTAGATAGGTCTGGATTAAAATTTCCATACTGTACTAATGCACCATCTGCTATATAATAATCATCAATAGATGGTAGTGTATCTACTATTACTTGTAAATAAGAATAGCCATGTTCGGCTTGTGCACTAATAGCAGAGGCGTCACAAGCTGCGACTGTCGCCCATGCAATTTTTCCGTTATTGTCATAAAAAATATTGTATTCCATTTATTCTCCTATGCGAATGGACTTGTTCCGTTATAAATTAAGTATGAATAGTAAATAGTTTCTTCTCCTCCAAATGCAGTATTGCTATATGCCATCCCATTCCATAAATTTTGGTATCCTTCTTTATAATCATTACTAATTGTTAAATGTGTTGTATTTGTTGAAAAACTAACTCCAGAGTATCCTACTGTAATGCCATCTCCCACTGCCAGTCCGCCAACTGTTTCATATTCTTTATAATATCCACTATTTGTTAAAAATCCATATTGAGTTGTTGCTGGTACAATATCAGAGTCATAAGCTGGGTATACTTGTGAAGCATGTAAATCTCCTGCTCCTCCACTCAATGTAATTGTAGGTACTGGGCTATTTCCGCCGTATTTTGGAACATTTGTAATTGTTATACTCGTTATACTACCACCTGAAATAGTTGCATATCCTGTAGCCTGAACTGTTCCTCCAGCTCCTGTATAAGCAACTCCACCCGTAGCTGTAAATGGTATTGTTGAACCTACATATCCTGATCCAGCATTTGTAATACTTACGTTTGCACTTCCAAAAGTGTAGTAATCAGTAAAAAATGGTACATACATACTTGCCACACTTACAGTTGCAGTATTAGACGGACTAGACTCATTTATGTCATCTGGAAAACAATACGTAACGCTTGCATACGGTTTAAAACCTAATCCATGAGAAAAACTTCTTGTGCCTCCTGGACTTAGTATTCCTTGTCCTTTAGTAACAGTATTAAAACCTTTTACAGCATTTGAGTCAAATACCAAAGAAGAACTTGTACTCGCAACATTTTGTCCTTCTCTACTAATAAAGATTCCGTAGTCACTGCCTCTATTTCCTATTAAAACTCTATTTGCCATTAAAATAAACTCGTATTTGGTATACCTTTTAGTATAAAGGTAAATGTATTTTGTGTTTGTACTGGATTTGTGTTTGTTCCTACGCTATTTGTTGCTGTAGTTATTTGAACATTTGTTCCAGAATTTAAAGTAATATTTGCGGTATCATTTGCTCCCACAGGTTTAAATACCATTGCACTTTCGCCAGATGCCAAAGTAGGTACTCCACTAGTAATAGTTCTTGTACTTGCAGGTGCCTGAGAAGCAGAAGGTATCTCTAATAAAACTAAAGCATGATCTACTTGGTCTTGGTCATCTGAAGAAAATAGTAATTGATCTGAAGTACAAGTTTGTACATTATAACCTGGTCTACTTACCCATAGCCCAAAGTTACTTGTACCTCTTGTAGAGGATCCTTTACCTAATAAAACTCTATCTACCATAAATTTGCTGTATCTCCTAAAGTTGGATGGTTTCCTAGATTTTGTGTTGTACCACTTGAATCTACATAAGTATTACCCATAAATCCAAAAGCATTTGGTATTTTTAAAACGACAAAAGCACCCGCTGCACTTGTTCGTGAAGTATTGCCTGGAGAATATGATACATTCATACGGAGTGGAGTTACACTTGTATTTGAAATTTTATAAGTATCATACTCTCTAATAAGATCTTCTGTAAAACTGTCAAAGCTTGGATTACTTACTATATTTTCATTATGTAAAATTGCTGTATTTGCCTCATTTACTAAAACCTCTGGAATATAAGTTAATGTTGCCTTACTTCCAGATGTCCAAGTTATAGCGGATGAAGTTGCTGTAAAATTTGCACCTGCATATATCAATCCTGTTCGTACTGTTGTAGAATCAAAAATTAGATTATTTGCAGTTGTTGTCTCAACATTTGCTGAAGGTTTTGATACCCATAGCCCAAAATTACTTGTGCCTCTTGTTGCTGTTCCTTTACCAAATAAAACTCTACTAGGCATTATGTTCCATCCGATATAATTATTTGTTGATTTACGGAACTAAAAACAATATTTGCACTTGATAATGACGTTGAATTTAGTGTCCACCCACCAGCAGATCCGCCTGCTACTGTTAATGTTAAACTGTCTGTTGATGATATTTTAGCATTTGTAATCGCATTTGCTGCAATCTGTAAACTATCTATACTTCCTGCAATTATTTCAGAAGTACCAATCTGGTTAGCTGCTATCTTTGCTGCTGTAATTGCATTAGCGGCAATTTGTAATGTTCCAATAGATCCACTAGATATTTCTGCTGTACCAACTTGATTAGCTGCTATTAAAGCCGAAGTAATAGCATTTCCAGCTATAAGTGCAGTTGTAATACTTCCACTAACTATTTCTGCAGTACCAATTTGATTAGCTGCTATTAAAGCCGAAGTAATACTGTTTGCTGCAATTTCACTTGTACCTACTTGATCTGCGGCTATCTTTGCTGATGTAATTGAGTTTGCCTGAATCATTGCGCTTGTAATAGATACAGAAGTTATTTTTGCAAACTCAATTCCTGAAGCATTGATACTTGCATTTGTAACAGCTCCACTTTCTATCTTTGCATTTGTAATTGCATTTGCTGCAATCTCATTTGTATCTACAGCACCAGAAGATATCTTCGCATTTGTAATTGCATTTGATGAAATCTGGTTAGTACCAACTGCATCACTCTGAATACTTACAGAAGTAATACTGTTTGCAGAAATATGAGAATTATCAATAGCATTTGTTACAATCGCTGCGGCTGTTATTGAGTTTGCTGTTATATGGGAACTATCAATGGTGCCAGCTTGAATAATTGCAGCATTTACAGAGTTAATTGATAATTCATTATTTGTAATTGAGTTTGCTGCTATAATAGCTGCTGTTACAGAGTTTGCTGTTAGTTCATTATTTGTAATTGTATTTGCTGCTATCTGTGCGGAGCCAACTGAGTTTGCAGCTAATTCTGAACTGGTAATTGATCCTGCAATAATCTGTGCTGCTCCAATAGCATTTGCTGCCATCTTAGCATTTGTAACAGCTCCAGTGGCAATTTGTATAGCTCCCACAGCTCCAGTTGCAATACTTACTGAGTCTATACTATTTGCAGCTATTGTTTCATTTGTAACTGAGTTACTTGCTAGTAGTGTTGAAGTGATCGCATTTGCTATAATTTGTGCTGTATTAATAGCATTAGTTGCGACTTTTCCACTTGTTACAGCATTTGCTGCTATTTTAGCTGCTGTAATTGCACTTCCTGCTAATTGGTTTGTATCAACAGCACCATTGGCAATAATAATACCAGTTACAGATCCAGTGGCTAATTGAGTTGTTCCAACTCCACCACTAGCAATAATTGTTCCAGATACAGAGCCAATGGTAAGTTCTGCACTTCCAATAGAGTTTGCAGCTATCTCAACTGAAGTAATTGAGTTTGCTGCCATTAGGGCATTTGTAATAGTACCAGAAGCAATTTCTACTGCGGTAATTTCATTTGCTCCCACAGTGAATGAATTTATAGCATCTGCAGTTAACTGAGCTGATGTAATACTATTTGCTTGAATAGCAGCAGTTCCAATAGCATTTGCTGCTATTTTTGCTTCTGTAACTGAGCCCGCTGCAATTGAAGCAGTAGTAATAGAATTAGAAGCTATTTTTGCATTTGTAATCGCATTTGCGGATACATGCACAGTATCAATAGATCCACTTATAATTTGGGCACTATCAATAGAGTTTGCGGCTATTTCTGATGTACCAATAGCATTTGCAATAATCATTGTGCTATCTATTGAGTTTGCAGCAATATGAGAACTATCAATAGAATCAGCAATAATTGCTACTGATCCAATACTATTTGCGGCAACTTCTGATGCTCCAATAGAGTTTGCTTGAATATGAATTGCTTGTATTGAGTTTGAAGCTAATTCTACACTTGTAATTGAGTTTGCTGATACTGTAAACGCAGCTACAGCACTTGAAGTTAACATAAGAGAAGTAATACTATTTGCTTGAATAGCAGTACCTCCAACAGCGTTTTCTGCTATTGTTGTTTCAGTTACAGCACCATCACCAATTTCTCCAGTATTTATTTTGAATTTAGAAGTAAATTGCTGTAGTGAATATGTACCTGATGTATTTGCTACTACTGCTAAAATTGCGTCTTTTGTTCTATCTATTTTGTAATTTTGGAAGAAAACATTTGCTCCGCTATACGCTCTTAATGCACCATCTGAAATCTGTATGCTAGTATTACTATAGACATAAGTTACTTTTGCATATTGTCGAGTAGTACCTGCATCGCCTAAAACAATTAGGTCACCAGTTTGATAATCACTTAAGAAAGTAGTACTACTTCCTTCTAATATTGTCTCTCCTGCATCTACAGAGAATGTACCATTTGCTTGTCCAAAGTCTGTATTTGCATCATTAATTGTTCTTTTTGTAAAAATAGGATAAAGTTTATTTCCTTGTGCATCTTCTGATGTAGTATCTGTTCTATATTCAATAGCTTGTAATGGGTCTGCTGTGTTGCTATAGTCATATAATAAATATGCTACGCTGTTTGCAGACATTGCACTAAAGTCTTGCTGTGTTTGTGCAGTATTTCCGCTTGATACAGTTATAAAAGTTCCAGCGTCTACTTGTGGAGGTAAGTAATTATATGAAGTATTTGAAAAACTTACTACTCCATTAGCAGCTATTGTTAATGTTGTATCTAAAAATCCACCTAATGGAATGTCTTTACCTGGTTGACTTGATAATATATGGGCTCCGACGGCATCATCAACACCAATACGTCTGCTTCTCCATCGAGAAAAGTTTTCTCTAATATTTACTGTTCTTACTCTTACTCGATATGTACCTGGCATTACATTTTCCCAAGTATATGAAGTATCTTCAGGGTCTACACTAAATCTTTCCCATTTTGCATTTCCATCGTATCTACCTTTACCATCCCATGCTACCTGATATTCTTTTAAATGCTCGTACTCACTTGTAACTGAGTTTCCGTTTTTATCAAGTCTTGTTGATAAAGGAGCTTGCCAAGTAAGTAGTATTTTATATCCTAAATCTGGAGCTGCTGATCCTGATACATTTACGTCTCCTGATGAATTATCACCTGAGCCCATAGGTATTGCTTTAACTGCTAGATTTCTAGGTACTGGTACTTCTTCAATGTATTTTGGAGGTCTATTTACATCAGGTATTGCAGGTATTGCCCAACCTCTATCAATTAAATCATATTTTCCAGAAGTATGCTGTACTGCTGTAATTTCAAAGATTCTTCCATCATTTTCTTTTATGGCTTGAATCATAAACTCTTTTGAACTTCCAGCAAGTTTTTCACCATCTGCAGAAGTTGTTGTTATTGACCAAATAACATCTCTATTTGGAGCAGCACTAAATGCGCTTGCTACTGTTATAGAGCTTGATGTATAACTATCTATAACTTGAGATTCTATTCTTGAATCTTCAGACCAAAGTAATTGTACTAGACCATCAGAATCATCTTTACAGTTTGCTGCTTTTGCTGCAGTATCTATCGTATTTCCACCTTCATCTGTAAGTACTAACTCTCCTTTTCGGTATGTAGTACCATTGATAGTTGCTGAATCTTGTCCGAGATAAGCACCACCAGATGGGTATATTAAGTGTAAAGTTGAGGTTGCTGTTCCTGAAAGTGTAACAGCTCTATCTATATTAATTGTTGTAGTTGTAGAAGATGAAGAAACGCGACCACTAAATTGAATATCATCATAGTCTGCGTCTTGTATGTATATTGAATCGCCTGGTTGTAAGAAACCTGCGTTTAATCCAGTTTTAAATGATACTATTTCAGTATCAAGTTTCTCTGAGAATAAATGGAACTTACCATATCTATGTGCTTGTCCCTGTGAAGTACAACCAAATGCTACTGTTTCTTTTGGAATAATTTTACCTATTCTTGCAATCTCATCATAGTCTTCTACAATTTCTACTGCTTGTTTGTAGTGATTATCTGGGTCATTCCAAGTTACACGAATTTGATTTGATCTAAATCTTTGTGAAGATGAACTGTATGTAAACATTCCATCAATAACATTACCTTTTGTAAAGGTATAAACAGGACTTTTTTCCTGCATGGCGGCTAAAGTTATTTGTCCATTTTTCCAGACTAAGATTCCTCTAAATAAAGTTAGGAAATCTTTAACAACTTTTACAGCTTCTTGTAAATCTTTAATATAAACATTCGCAGTAAAACGAGGTTCTGATCCACCTTTTCCATCTGGTACTAATTCATCGCAATATTTGGCAATAGCAAATAGAGAATATTTGTCTATTAAATCAAAATTATTATCTGGGTCTAACCAACGTCCTAATCCATATCGAGGATTAGTCATAATGTCTAAAAATACCCACGCTGGGTTATTACAATAGACTGCATTATAGTTAGGGCTTGTTGCGTCAAATTCGTTTTTATCGCCTCTAAACTTTCCATCCCAGTCTTGGTAAGTTGATGCATCTACTCCAGTACTTACATTACGAGTATAACTTGCAGTTGTTCTTCTAATTCCTGTATTCGCAAAAGCTTCTTCTGCTGGAAAATAGTTTGTTGGAACTTTTATTTTTAGACCACGTACTTGATATGCTCTTGATGGCATTTCTCTAAAGTCTTTTGCATCAATAATAACTGCTCCAAATGCTGTATATGGATAGTTAAGTTTATCTTCTACTATACACTCAATAGATTTAATTACAGACTGATTCTCATGTACCCAGTTACCATATTCAAAATTTGTTGCGGTTGGTCGCTGAATTGTAACTTGGAAGTCATCAAATGGTTGGAATTTTTCAGTATCAAATGAAAGAGTTGCAAGTGTAGGAGTTACTGTGTGTTTATGAATAACACTTGTTGCTGATTTTGGTAAAGTATTTGCATGTAAAGATCGACCTGATAAAGTTTTTGGTCCGTGTACAACGACTTCTTCTACCTCAGATCCATTTCTAAAGTATTTAAATAAAATTCTGTATTCTACAAAAGAAGGACCTGTTGCGTTATTTGAACTATTTTTCTTTCTAGATTCAAGTCTAGGCATTTCCACATTTACTTTAATATGATCAACAATGCCAGGATCTCCTGTTCCTATTAAAGTACTTGCTCCATAGGTGCGTCCTCCTGAGGTTGGCTCAGCTAATGGATCTCCATTTGCATCATCTAAAGTTAGTGTTGCATTACTTGGGTTTCCTGAAATTAAAGATTGTGGTAGCTCCTCGCCTATTTCATGTGCAAATGATGCACTACCAACACCTTTGGGTGATTGTAAAAATGGTTGCTCTCTTTCTCCTGTTCTGAAAGCATATCCAAAGTTTGTAAAATTAAAACGTGGAGATTCTGATTCAGGTATTCTTGGAGTACTTAGAATAATAATTGTGTTTGCTTGATCGACACCACCACCAGTTGCTAGTGTTGCTGTATTTACAGAGTAACTTGCTATTCTATCAACAAGGTCTATCTTACAGTCTGCATTTGATACAGTAGTTGCGGGAGCAAGTGCTACTTTTACTGCGGCAGTATTAATAAATTCTGTGATTGTGGCTGCAAAATTACCTCCATCTACTCCTGCTCCTTCAATTCTTAATTGAGGTACTAATTCTGTAGATGCAGTTTGAACATCATCGCTTGCGAATGACATTATGCTTGTATTTGTTGTAACTATTTTGGAACCAGCAGTGGTGCTGACAGCGGCTGTGCCTTTCTTTTTACCCCCAACCACTAATACCTGTCTAACACCATCGCTAGTATCTAAACCATCAAAAACATTTGTAGAAAGATTATCGGTTAGTTTATTATTTGCTGAATCATATGCGATATCCGTACCTTTTCTTGTTGCAAAACTTTCGGCATACTGATATGAAACTGCTGGAGCTCCGTTAATAAGAACACTAGCGGCACCATCAATTAGACCTTCTATTGGTCCTTCTGAGACTAAGTCATACACTACAGCTGTTTGATGCTTTAGTGATGTTACATTTGTTGATAAATTGCCTGGTGCTGCTGATCCTATACCACCATTTGCAGTTGGGTTATTAAGTGCCATCTATTTTCCTATTTGCTCCAAGTCTTCAATAATTTCTTCAGTAATATTATTATACTGATCTGCTAATAAATTCCAGTCTATGTTTGAAGTTCCACCTGTGTATATTGCACCACTTGAACCCATACCTTGATTAGAATATCCTCCACCGACACCGCTAACCCAGTAGTCTTCTCCACCTTGCCAATCTTCATCAGAATTTGTATTCGTAGATCCTGTAAAAGTAAATCCTGCGGATTGTGTTACTCTTGTGTTTGTAAAGCCAAAGTTTATTGGTGCTCCTCCTATTTCTAGTTTTCCATAACAGAGAGGAACTGGAATACCTTGTTTTACATTATTAACTGGTCCATTAAATAAGTAGGCTTCATTTGTATCAGATGGTGAATCTTTCATTAGTTTATCAAGTGTGCCTTCTATAACTAACATACTACCAAGTGCAAATGTCGCTGCTGCTATTGCTCGTCCTGTAGTTCCAGTTGGGTCTATAAAGAAAGATGCAATCATTAAAATATAACCAATTGTTTGTTTTGCATTTGAACCTTCTACTGCTGGAGAAATTACTAAATCTTGTCCGCCAAGACTAAGTAATGCATCAGTATCACCATCAATTAATTCTTCACCTTTCTGGATTGTATAGTGTATACCTTTACCTGCTTGTTCAGTAATATAATTTAAAAAACCTTCACGTTGCACAGAAATTCCTCGTATAGCTTCTACGATGTTTCGTGCTTCGAGTTTCCAATGAGATCCAAATTTCTCGCCAAGATCTCCTGTTAAATAAATATTTGTCATGCTGGTTCTAAAATAAATACCTCTTTTTGTGGATACGATACAATCATATATGGTATCCTTTGTGCGTTACAACAATCAATATCATGTTGACTTGGTTTACAATCGCTCATGTAGTGACTATGGACTATGTATTTTATCAAAGAATTTAGTTGATATTTAACTACAATCTTTGAGTCGATTTTAAAGCTATTCTTTTTATCGTCTGCTAAATTTTCACATTCAATGAAATCGCCATTCCGTAAAAGAAGTCCACACATTTCATAAGGTGCCGCTTTCTCTGCTGCTAAGAAGATCTTATCCAAAATCTTTAGCGGCGGGGAAACCACCGAATGGAATTACTACATTAGTACTAAATTCAGTTTTACCTGTAGTAGATGTATTACCAGTATTAATTGGCGTAAATCCAAATCTCATTCCACAAGAAGTGAGAGATTTGCCACAGATATCACCTCTTTCCCAGTAAGTACTGTAAGTAGGTGCAACATTAATACTTGCTTTCTTTGCTTTCCACATAAGTGTTTTGTTATAAGTTGCAGAACTTGCTACATTATCTGTAAAAGTTACATAGTCATTCTTTTTATCATCTGAGTAAATAAAATACTCTGTTCCATGACTATAAGTTGCATAAGTTCTTACTCTTTTAAAATTCTCATTTGTATCTGTTGGAGTTCCAAGTGCAGTTTTTGTACCTTGTGTTGCTACTTGCCAATAATTATTTACTGTCTGACTACTTACTGTTCCATTTGCTGCAGCTCTGCTTGCAGTTGTTTGTGTGTACCAATAAGTATCAAGTGATAAAGTATTTGCTCCTGATTCACTTGTCCAATTTCCAAAAGTAAGACTACTAGGTACAATATACTCATCATCTTGATTTACATATACTTTATATGTTGTTGCACCATTTTCTGTATATAAATGTCTAGCTTCATAAGTGCTGTCGATTCTCCAAGTACATCCGCTTTTTGCTTTTTGATACTCTGATAAGTGATCACTTGCACCTTGATATTCCCAAGGACATCTATTTACTACTACTTGTCTGTATGGAATTTTAATTCCTTCTAATTCAAAAGGAACTCGTAAACTAAATTCTACAGATATTTTTGTTCTTGTTTTAATTCTGTCAATATAAAAAACTTGTCGTGGATACTCAGTTGGAGGATTTGTTGCTGAAGCTTCTCCATATAAGTATTTCTTTAAAGTAGTTCTACGAATAACTCGATTACCAACTAAAGAATCATAGTCGGTTGTTCCTACTGCTCCACTAAAAACACTTGTTGCATTTGCTATTGTAAAACTTGGATTTGGATAAGTTCCTGATGCTTGATGCTCAAAACCTTTTGCTTGTACAGGTGCAGCAACATAAGTATTTATCTGAGAATTATTTGAATAATCTCTCATTTGTATTGTAGATAAATCAGCTTCAAGACCTACAGCAAAGTATGCCCAAGTATTTTTGGCATACTCAAATTCATAAAGATCAACAACGGCTGAGCCTGGATCTTGCTTTTGTAAGTCTTTTACTAAAATTTTCTCTGTCATTATGCTTCGTAAACTCTTCTAAATTGTGCATTAAGAGTGTAGTAATCATCATACACCCATGTTTGATCCCAAGTATCACAGACCACTTTTATTGTTTCTTCACTTCCACCAGCATTTGAATCTGATAATGTAAAGTTAAAGTTTGTGACTCCGCCTTTTGATTCAAAGAACGCTACGATATCATCTATATCTGCTTTTGGTCGAGTTGTAAAAGCTACATCTATAGTTTGTTCTAAACTATTTATACCGTTTGCAATTCTTTGCTCATATCCATCGCCAAAGTTAGCAACAAATACTCTTGGTTTGTTATTTCTTTTTTGTCCTCTATCTGGAACTACTACTCCGAGTGTTCCGCCTACATCAAATCCTATTGCCATTATGTACCACTCAATAATCCACCTGCGCGTTGTTCATCAGCTATTACTTCTTTAACAGCCGCTGCTATTATAAGTCCCATTTCTCCTCCACGATCTGAGGTCATGGTTGTCTCTCCGTTTGCCATATTTACATTAACAGAGATATTGTTTGTTCCACCAGATTTTCCTTGCATTTCTACTGGAATACTTCTTCCATTTGGTAGAGGAACTACAGCTTCAGTGCCATGTAATTCTGCAAGATAGCCAGAGCTTGGTCCTGTTGATACTGCTCCATCACTATACGATCTATAACCAGGTGCGTTTGCTATACCGCCTTGTCTAACTCCAAATAATGCTTTTAGACCACCCATAAGACCACCACCATTAGCCATACCACCAAAGAAGCTGTTTGCACTTTGATAAATCATTGCTGCCATTTGAATTTTTGCGGCGATTTCCATAAGTTTTGCTGCTTCTTCACTTTTTCCTGCAGCACCAAGTAACATTGAGGCTCCTCCTAAAAATTTAGTAGAAACTCCTGTGAAAGTATCGACGCCTTCCTTAAATTTATCAGCAGTAGTTTGTGTGCCTGCAAGAGTAACAGAGTTAGGATCTATTCTTTTAATTCCATTTCCTGTTGTAGTTCCTGTTGTAGTACCTGAACCTGTACTTACACCTGGAAGTGATTGTAAAGCTGTATTTAAGCTTTGTATGTTAAGTTCTAATTGATCGTATTCGAGATTTAAAGCCTCGATTTTTTCATTTGCACCTGTTGCTAATCCGATATTTTTTTCTTGAGTTTTTCGGTAGTTTTCATTTGCACTTTCTAATTTAGCTATTTCGTCTTTAATTGCCTGCAAAGTCATTGGTTGGGTATAAGGTCCATAAGGACCGTCAGTTAGAACGTTACCCGTTACCTTAGAAAAATCAGCACCTATACTCTCATAACCACCTGATTTTGCTATGACTTCACTAATTTGATCCAGTCCATCTTCTAAAAATAGTAGTCTTCTATTATTCGCTGCTTCTGCGGCTTTAGCATTATTATAAGCACTTCTAGCAGTTGTTAGTTCGTTGATGTCTCCTTTTATTCCACTTTTCTTTAATTCAGTGGCGGCAATTTCACCTTGTGTTTTAAGTCTAAAAGCAATTAGAATTGCAGCTTTATGATAGTCTGCTCCTGATTTAATTGCTTGTTCTATTTTGGAAGATGCGGTTTGCATGCCTTTTTGAAGTGCACCGCCTTCATCTACGTAAATATCTTTTGTAATCTTATTAGGATCAAACATTGTGCCCCCTAATAAGTCTTCCATCATTCTTTCACTGATTGCTTTTCCAACAGAGTCAGTTAAAGTTTTTGTTAATTCTTCTCCGATATTTTTAAATGCATTTGCTTCACCTCGTAAAGCTGCTCCAATAGAAGAGCCGAGTTTACTAGTAATATCATCTAGCATGCTAGTATAGAAATTAAATAGCTCACTTTGTTGTGCTTTTGCTATTCTATAGTTTTGTTTTAGAACTTCAATATTACCTTTTGCTTGTTGTACTCTAAGCTGTGCAGATTCGTCTCCTTGTTTCTTAGATAGTTCATATGTTGCAGCTTCTAGTTCATTTCGTGCTTTTGCTAGATTAAGTACTGCTGTCATTGTTTTTTCGTATGCTTTTGCCTCTCTTTGTCTTTTTGTACCAAAGCTATTTTCAGCAACTTCTAAAGATACTCCTAACTGTGCCATTGCAATAAGATGAGCCTCTTTATTTAAAGCATTAATATACTCTAATTCTCCTCTAACTAATAGAAGTTGAGCAGCATATTTTCTATGTTCACCAGCAAGCTGTTCCATTGCCTGTGCTTGAGTTTTTAATTGATCTGTAATATCTTGATATTTTAATTTTGGGAGAGCTTGTATTAAGCTATTGGTTAATTTTACAAGAGCTGACTGCGCTTGATTATAAGATTTTATAGCTAACATATTTGTAATATGTTTATCGGCAAGTTTTGATACTTCTTTTATTTGTTCACTTGTTAATTGTTTTCCTTCTCTTAATACATCTGCATAAACTTTCATTTCAGGATCAAGTCTAGACATTGTATCTAATTGTTCTAATAATTTATTGTTAAATTTTTCAAATTCTTTAGGTGCAAGATTGCTTCCATTTGCAAAAACTTGATACTCTTGTAGTCTATTAACTAAATCTGCACTTTGAAATGCTTGTCCTAATTGTGAAATCTGCTCATCAATACCTTTTAATAATCCTCTCTCGCGAACTTGTGCCATTTTATCAAGTTCTTGATTTAAACTATCCATACTTCTAGTACTTTCTGAAATTCCTTCGGCAAATTTATTTATCGTTTTTCCATTAAATTTATCTACTAAATCTCTTAGTACAGTAAAAGCTGTGATTGCTAAACCAATATAACCTAACCATCTCAATAGTCCTGTTATAGCTGTCATAAGTCCTGTTCCTAATGCTTTGATAGTTCCTATAAATTTACCATATTCTATTTGCATTTGGTATAAACTAGATTTCCACTCTAACATTATTCTTTTAAATCCAGTGGATTGATCTATAACTAATTGATTCTGTAAGATTTTTAAATCTAGAAGAAGTTTTTTCTCTGCACCTTTTACAAAGTTATGGTGATTGAGTAGACTAGATTTTTTTGCTTCTAATGCTTTTCTATACTGTTCTAGATCTGCTTGTGTATACTCTCCTTCTTGAAATCTTGCTAGTCTTCCCTGTGCGGCTTTTGATCCCGGCTTAGTTTCTAAAACATTGAATAGTTTACCTTGCGCGCCCCCTGTAATTCTACCAATATCTGCTTTTTGCATAGCAGGTAATAAAGATCCTACTATACTTGCAGTAAAACCTACAATAGCAAATGTTGCTGCTTCAGTGCTCTCAGTTATTCCTTTTGCAATAAACTCAGATATAGTTGCAATAACAGGACGAGCTTTATTTAAAAGTTCATCAAATGCGATTCCAACTTTATTTATGGCATTACTGGTTGGATCCATAATTTCATTAATAGCTCCAAATTTTTCTTCTACCTGTCCTAAAACTTCTGTTGTTACTGCCTGTGACTTTTGGAAGATTGTTAATTGATTTTTATTTAGACCAAGAGCAGCGGCGTATTTTATAGACGCTTCTTCGAGTCTTAACACAATACCCAGTTCATCCAAAAGTTCTGGTTCCGCTTTTGTCACACCACGAACTAATCTATTAAATGAATCTGTTACATCTCTACCAAGTGCGATTGAAACTGTTTTTGCGGCAGCACCTAATTCTCTTAATTGAGTGGGAGATAAACCTGCAGCTAATCCGATAGCTGCTGCTTGTGATGCCTCTTTAAAACTAATTTGAGCATCTGTTGCAATTTGTAAATCTTTTGCTAAAGATTTAATTGCCATGCCTGTTGTCGCGGCAAATGCAGCCTGTCCTTCTCCTAATACTCTGAAGTCAGCTGCATCTTTTAAAAAACGGAATAACGCATCAATTGCAAATAATTGAGCCGCTAAAGTAGCGTAAGCAGGTACAAGAACTCCTCCGATTCCTTGTGCCATTTTTGAAAAGTTTTTAGTTGCATTTGAAGATTGTTTTGAGACACCTTTCATTGCACGGTCAGCTGACTGTGCATTTAATCCAACTGTATTAAAAGCTGCGCCTGTTTTTTTGGCTTGTTGCTCTACAATCTTGTATGAGCCATCATCCGACATGCGGATGACAATGGTACCAGCTTCAATTTTTTTCTTTGCCATTTACTTTTTTCTTACACTACTTTGTGCCTTGGCTTTTCGACTCTCAGCGTCTTGCCTTTCTTTCACTTTTCTATTAATTGCTTCTGAACTATAGTGTTCCACCCATTTTAAAAAGAACCAGACTGTCTTTCTATCCTCTACATTATATACATTAAATAGAGTTTCTATGGGAGTATAATCTTTACCCATGTAGTATCCAGACATTCCATCCCAATTATCGTTTAAATTGCTATGCAATAAAAAAGCCACCTGAACTTCGTAAGGTAATACACTTACATCAGGCGGCATTCTATCGGGATCAGGTTCTTGACCTAATTGTTCGCATATAGCTAAATACTTATCTAGGTCAATGGCTGTATCTTGGTATTTTCGTTTTATTAACGCAAGTATATCTTCTACTTGCGCTGAGTAAAATTTTCCAGATCACTGGTTGTTTCACTCACCCATGTATCAAAATCTGATGAATTTTTCATTAATAACTCTGCGTTATCATGATCGAACTCAAGACAATCATCTGGGTTTAAACTACTAACATCAACCAATAGAAGCTCTTCTAAGTATTTGAATTTTAAGCCGCTCCACCCCTGAATTATTGCTTTTACGTATTCTTTTAAAAATTTATCATTATCAAGAGTTTCTTCAAACTGTCTAGTCTTTTTATTAAAAGTCTGTTTTACACTTTTGTTGCGTAATTTTAACAGCTCTTCTCTTGCTAAATAAGTCAATTTGACTTTAAATCCATCAAAACCTGGAAAGTCAATTTCAACTGTTTTGCTTGGAGTTAATAAACTCTTTAATGATACTGGTTTTTTATTTTCTTCTGTCATTCTCTTTCCTGTAAGGATATGCGGGACCGAAGTCCCGCATAATTGTTAAAATTAGCTAGCAACGTAAGTAAGTTTGACTTCGTTAGTAGCGTTTGCTGCTGTTCCTGATGATAAGTCGCTGGGTAAACCGTGGAAGTTTACATCAACGCTTATGACGTCATCAAGAGAGTGAGATGGTAATTCTAAGTGTGCTTTTGCAACTTGTACATTACACCTTGGAGTATTACCAGATCCACCGATTCCGAAAGTTAAATCAAATGCGTTAGTAATAACACCTCTTGATTCTTGTAATCTTTCGAATAGATCAAGTGAGCCATTTGCAGTATCATTTAAGTAACATGTGAAGTTACCTGATACTGATCTTGTTCCCATAACATGACCAAGTGGTAGATTAACTTGTCCTAATGTCTCAGGAGTTAGGTAAGTAAGATTATTTTCGATTGTAATATTACCACCAGTTAGTGTAATGTTATAAGAAACATCACTTCCGTCAACATTTAAAGCTCCTAATGTACCTGTTGATTCTGATACATCAAAGCTAATAGTTAAATCTGTTAGTTTTTGTCTTATGAAGTTAGATGTGGTATCTATACCTTCTCTGATTAAACCTTTTGCTGTTAAACCTGAAGCTGCTGTGTTAATAGAAGCTACTTCTTCAACTGTTTGACCGTTTCCAGCCCAAGCAATCTGTGCAATTCCTTCAATATCAAAATCAACTGAAGCAGAACCGACTGAACAGTTTGCAAGTTTGTAAACTGTTACACCTTCTGTACCTGTAGCATAAACTTCTGTATCAGTGTCTTTTGCAGCACCGAGTACGAAGTATAGATCAAATACACCGAGAGTAACTTGGTTTGAGTTTGCGAAATCAAAGACAGATGCATTAGCTTGGAAGTCTCCACCATTTACAGCTCTGTCATAAGTGTTGGCACTCATAGCAGCCCAAAGTGGTCCTTCTACGGCAAATGTTACGGCATTACCTGTGTGGTCGCCGTTTGTCCATGCATTGTTCGCTCCTGAAACTGTTGGTCTCATATAAGTACTGAAACTCCACTCTGCTGGTGCAAAAGAGTCAGTAAACATAGCTCTACCTCTTTTACTATAGCCTGTGGAATTTGCTGCCTCACTCAAAGTTACTTCTGAGGTATTGGTAGCCTGACTAAATGAGAAACCGTCTAGTACAGGTATTTCATATAAAGCGGTGTTTGCGGTTGTGCCATCTTCTGACCAAGTCATAAACACCTTGGTATCTCTACTAAAGAAAAATGCCATTTTTAGTTTCTCCTAATTTCTCTGAAAAGAGCCTTGCCAAATATTTATTTAGCGTAGCTGATTTCTAATATCGGATCTCTACGACGACTTCACCGACGCCGAGAGGTTCCAAAACTCCTTCATCTGTATCAACTGTCAAAACTGTTGTTTGAGCAGTTGTTTGAGATGCTCCTGTTGAATCGTAGTAAGTTAGAGGATCTTCATTCTCTAAAACTGTCTCTACATCTTCTAACATTTCTTCTAGTGCTAGTATCACGTCTGTATCATCTGATACAAAGCACCTAATTGTAATTTGTAGTAGCCTAAATCTGAAACCTGCTGTTTCATATTCTCGTACCTCACTTCCTGCTCCGATATGGATAGTAGGAAACTCTTGTACTTCGTCCCAGAACTTAAGTCTTTCTTCGACTTGTGCTACTGATGTTCTGTATGGGGCTTGTCCGTTTAAATTAAATCTTAGTTTTTCGGCTATGGCTTTAACAATGGCTCGCCTACGAGTACTGTATCTTCTTGCTTGTGCATTTGCCATTATGTTCTCCTAACTTGCCCGAATTTAATCCCCATTTGTTCTAGTGCTATATTTCTAATAGCAGTACTAATTATGCTTCGTGGGTCTCTAAAAGTACTTCCCATATTGAAGCCTGGTTCAAAGGTTTGATATGGATTCTTCATATAGGTATAGTCTGCACTATAACCACCTCTTGAACCTTGATAAATATTTTCAACTCTTGCTGAATTTGCGAATCTTCCTGTTCTATACACCAATCTTGGTGATACCATCATTGACTTGAGAGTCTGTGGTAAAAATTTATTTATAATGTTTTTTAAAGCTATAGGACTATTTCGTGTTGATTGTTTTGTACCTTTATTAATTCTTCTATTTTTTAGTCCAGTTGCCTTTCTTTCATTTGTAGCAGGATTTTTTCCTCTAACTTTTGATTTTCCTTTACTGTTTTTCTTACTCTGTGAAGATTTTTTAATTTTTGTATTAAAATACTTTTTACCTTTTAATTCTTTTATTATCTGATCTGCCGCTAATCCTAAGTAAGCATCTTCTAATTTTGGAGAAGCTGCAAAAAATCCTGCGGCATCAGTTACACTATTTTGTTTGATATAATTTAATACATCTTTTATAAACTGATTAGAAGCTAAATACTCTGCATATTGCTTTGCTAACGCAGTATCTAATAGATTAGTATTTTGAGCTGTCATCCATGGGCGAGTACGTCCATCATCCCATGTAAAGTTTGCATATAGTGTATAAGTATCTGCAATTTCTTTTACAGTTCTATACTGTCTTACTTCATCTGAAAAGTCCATATTTGCTTTCCAGATGTTTGCAAAAAAGTTAGAAACTGAATCCATAAGAGTGCTATTATTTGCTTTCAGCACATCATCAATTGCTTTTTCTAATTCTAACAAAGTCTTTGCTTGTCGAGCTGTACCTGTTAATCTTTGATCAACTTTTGCTAGATCAGTGTTTCTAAAATTTTGATCAAGTATAGTACCATGTCTTTCTTTAGAATGTTCAAAGGTTGATCTACCTCCAGCCATTTGATTCAGTTGTTGTTCTCCAAATGACCTTTTAACTGCTTTCCAAAAACCTTGAATATGTCGTCTTACTCTATTTTGAACTGTTTGTTCTAAATTAGCAGTATTACTAATTCTTCCGCTTTGATTTTTAGTAACCCAGTTTATAACTAAAAGAGTTTCACTACCATTACTTGCTATCTCATTTTGTACTATATCGTATCTTTGAACAGGCTGTCTCATTTTAGATTGGACATATTCTGCCATATCTCTAAAAGTTGGAGCTCCGTTAGTCGGTCCTTGACTAAACAAATCTCTTGCAGTAGGTAATTGCTGCATAGTAAGAATTAAGTTTTGGAATAAGTTTCCAAAATTTTTCTCATTTAAAACAATAAACCCATATCCTATGCCTGGGGCACCAGTTCTGTTACCTCTCTCATAGTTTGCCAAATCTGATATACTTCTATATCTAATTTGTTGAGCCATTAAATAATAACTCTATATAAGTCCAATACTCTCTTGATATGATCTGGAAAGTCAGTACTTAATCTTAGAGAGGAAGTTCCATCCTGTCTTATTTGAGCTCCGCCCAATGTTCTGTTCTCTTTATGCTCATCTTTCATATAGTAATTTACTAAGTCATAACAAGCAAGTAGTAAATCATCTGGTGTAGATGCATATCCTGCGGTATATGTTACTTGAACTGCTCCAACACCTTTTGCCCAGTAAGCAAGTTCTCCATTTTTTGTTGTTCTCATAACGGAGTCTGAATCTGTATCTACAAAATACTCATAGTTACCTGTAGTTAAAGTTTGATAACTTTCTGAGTAAGCTGTTCTTTCTCTTACGCTGGAAACTGCTATTACAGGAGTTTCACTCAGAATTATTGTACTGGTAAAATTATCGTAAATTGTAATGGTTTCTGTTTTTGCACTACTATAATAGTCAATAAAACTAGTTCCGCAATACGTCTTTACAAGTTTTGATACCTGTGGTACGATTACAGCTAAACGATCGTCGTCCTTCTCACCTCGAAGACCTTCCGCATCCTTGTATTCGTTAACTGTAAATAAATCTGCCATAATTAAAAGTGTGGGGCATTAAGGTCGCCCCACGAAACCTGTGTGCTTATATTAAGCAGAAGCTTTGTACATTTGTGCCCACTTTGAAGTAGCTCCATCGATAAGATCGAGGAATCCAATTCTTTGTGAAGCGACAAGCACTCTTCTTTGGTTAGCAACTTCGTAGTCAGACTCGATGGTTACACCTCTAAGTCTTGGAACTACATAGTTTCTTGGGTAAACAGCAATTGCGTTAAATTTAGCAGCTGCTTTAGTAGCGAACTCGTCACAGAGTAATACTCTTGATCCGAAGACCTGTCCGATTTCACCAGATAGCTTAGTAGCCATGTCGCCAACTAGGTTAGCATCTTGGAACTCAGCATCTTCTAGAAGGTTGTAGTACACGTCTTGTGAAACGATGTATACGACTTCTGATGGGTTAACACCATATTTACCCATGTTCTTTCTTAGAGCAAGAAGGTCAGCTGCAGTTACAACGTCAGAAGCTGCGAAAGTTCCTGATGGTTGTGTGTAGTCTGAATCATTTCTTGCTAAGTGACATAGACCTTCGAAAGAAGCACCGCCAGTTCCGAAAGCACCGTCAGCGTCGTCACCGACGAGGATTGCGTTCTCGATTGCTCTAGCATGTGATCTAACCATAGACTCTCTAATTAAAGGAAGAATTGGTAGAATTGCATCTTCTTCAGTCTCGTTACCTAAGTATGATTGTGAAATAAGTTTTTTGGTTGAAAGAGTTCTTTCAGTTAAATCAACACCACCGTAAGCGGATCCATATGTATCACCTCTTTGTGCCAAGTTACCATGTGGTGAAGAACCACTAGCAGTTTGGTTAGATGTGAACTCAGCGTATCCTGAATCTGGTAATATTGGGATAATCATATTAGCAGAAGTCATTGGGATTTCTCTAAATAGAGGAGCCAAGACTAGCTCATTTTGAATATCTCTTTCAATGTTGGTTGAAACAACTTGCTCGAAGTCAGCTGAAGATACACCCACACCTGAATGTGCGTTTACTTTCTGCATAACGTCTTTAGCATATTTGTTTTCCCAACCTTTTCCAGTAGCTAGACCAGCGAATTTAGCATCGATGATATCTTTCTCAAATGCTTTTTTCCAATCGCCTTCTCCTTTTCTGTCTGAGAAAATTCTTTTAGACTCACGAATATTCATGATTTCTTCAGATTTTTCAGCAAGTTGTTTTTCAAGAGACTTAACGACTTGCTCTAAATTAGAGTAGTCTGATTTAACTCTTTTCTCAACATCTTGCATTAACTTCTCAGCACCTGAGAGTCCAGCTTGGACTATAGTTTTTTGCTCTTCCTGCTTTGCTTCCTGAGCAGCCTTTTCAGTAGCTTCAACTTCAGCTTGTTTTGCAACAGCTTCACTTTCAGCTTGCTTTTCAGCTGCTTTCTGTTCGGCTTGTTTCATAGCAATTTTAGCAGCAGTTTCTTCTGCTACTTGTTTTGCAAATGAAGCTAAGTCGAACTCTGGAGCTACAGGAGTTTTATTTTCTTCTGACATTTTCGTCTCCATTTTTTTGGCTTTCGCCTTACTTGGCTGCTCAACTTTAACAGCGTCTGCTGGTCCAGAAGAGTTAGCCTTAATAAACTCGGATTTAAACTTGTTATATTCATCCATACTATCAAATGATTTTGCGATGGAGAATGTAGCGCCTTGGTTGCAAGGAACCGAAACAACGCTCACTTCAAAAAGTTCTGCATCCTTGATTCTATATCCGTCGGTTTCAGTCATATAATCTGCGTCCTTGACTCTGAAGCCGACAGAAAATGCTCCAAGGACACCGTCTTTAATTAAATCTTTAATGTGACCAGATGCTTTTGAAATTCTTGCAGATAGTTCTAGACCATCTTTATTAACTTCTACACCTGTTGCTCTACCAATAGGTTGGTTATAATCATGGTTAAAAAGAATAACTGGATTATTTTTAAAATTATCTAATCCACCTTTTGTCCATGCTTCTGCTTCAATAATATCACCAGCTCTATCGAGACCGTTGGTACTAGCTGATCCTTTAATATCTAGTCCACCGTCATCAGTTTCACCAAGTGATTTAAATGAACTTGTCCAATGAAAAATTTTATTTGACATCTTTCTTCTCCGCTTTTGCTTTAGGTGCAGCTTTAGGTGCAGCTTTAGGAGCTTCTACCTTTACTTCAACTTTAGGAGCAACAACTGGAGTGTTTAGTGCTTCAAAATCTATTGGATATCTTTTCATAACAGTAGACAATACTCTTGACCAAGAACCAAAAGCTCTACGAGCCATATAGTCTTTGACAGGAACATCGTTTCCGCATGCTTTGTATTCGGCTAAATCCAAAAGTTTTTTATGTTTTACGAAAAACTCTGAAAGTGCCTTTGCCATCATATCTTTTGTCATATTTAGTTTCCTTCACTGGGAGGAGTCTCTTCTGGTCGTCCTCCGATTGCTGGGTTTGATGCTGATCCTGCAATGTTCGCAGGAACTCTTGGTGTATCAAATCCGTCGATCTTCTCAAGCTGCATAGCCTCCCGTGCTTCATTCGGTGTCATAATCCCATTGTTAACAAGAGTTGCATAGTATGCTGCCTCGTCTCGAAGTTCGGGCTGTAAGGCAGGAATACCTGCTACGTTTTCCTCTAACTTGAAACCGAAGAATCTCTCGAAAGCACACTGCATTTTATTAATAATCGGCAGTATGGTTTCTAAGTAATAAAGTCGATGATTAGGTCGAATATTAGCGTTGTTTCCGCCATCTAACAAAATGGGTGGGATACCCATAGCTTCTAGAATTATTTTCTCATTAATCTTAATAGCTTCCTGAAAATCTAGTTCTTTGAAACTTACGTTTGTTAAGTTCTCGACTTCTAAACCACCATCCAAAAAGAGTGGTCGTCTACCGCCAGACTGTGGATTGTATCGTGCAACCCATGCCTGTAACATTCTTTCTTTAATTTTCTCAGAAAGAGTGTTCGGAGATTTAAGTACCAACCCTGGTACTGCTCCATTCTTAAAGAAGTTATCTTGGAATCTTCTCATAGAAGAAAGTAACTGCATAGTTCTATATGCAGGCTTTAATCTAGGGACTCCTCTATAAATGGAGTTAAAACTGTTTTCTTTTATGTGAATAATTTCATTTGGAGAATAATCTATGCTATGATCATATGTGTATTTTTCTACATATGTCTTATCGTCAGTATAGATTGTAACATTCTCTGCTGGAAGATGATAAAGGTGGGCACCATCAAAATAAATAAAAATATTACCATCAATCAAAAGATCAATAATAAGATTTCGTTTAAACGCAGATACATCTTGAAAAGGATTTGGTTCTCTATTTAAAAGCAAATCAACTTTTGATCTACGAATATTTTTGATAATGTTATTGGTACCAACTAATTGCTCACCAACCTTAAAAGGTATTTCCGAAACATCATCCACTATCATGTTGACTGCTCGGTTTACTACCTCTAACTGTTCGTAAGCATTTCGGTAATTTGTTACGTTTTCACGTGAATCTAGTGTAAGTCCTTCTTCAGAAGAAATTACATATTGGCTGGGATTCAACTTCTCATATTCGGAGTTGAAGTCCTTTCTACTGCCTGTTAAAAAATCATACCATGCCATACTTACGTCTCTGTATCTCCACCCAATTTTGTTGCTTTTCTGCTGTTACTAGCTTTGGGCGTTTTCCATAAATACTATGCAACTTTAAATGGTGCATGTGACAGAGCGTAACAGCGTGCTCATAAACTTGTTCGTAATTCTCTTTTATGAATTGTTCTCGTAGAGCTAGTATGTCCTTCTCTGAGTTAATGATGACTTGCTTTTCTTTCAACCACCATTCAAGTAACTCAGTCAATCCGTAAAAGTGATGGAAGTCCAGTTCTTCTGTGACTCCACAAATGTAGCATTCCGTCGCTTTCTTATACTGCGACTTTGCTTTATCTCGGACATACTTTACTAAATCTCTTCTTAATGTCATAAACTTACTTCTATACAATAGATTATATATTAAAATCGGTTGAAAGTCAAGAACTATTTTTTGGAGGTGTAAATTAGAAGGATGTAACGCTTGTCTCAAACGAATAGAGCGCATAGCGAAGCGCATCAGCCATGTGAGAGGCATGAGTGTGCTTAGGTTTTTCTTTGAGAAGATTTGGATTTGGATCCCACTGATATTGATCTAAACAGATTAGAGTTTCTTTGCATCTTTGATCTACTATTAGTTTATCATTGTCTACAATTCCTGAAACATGTCCAATTCCATCAAGTACTGATTTTTTCGCATTAATAGTAGAAATGTCATAATTTTGAGCAAAATCAAATCGAGTTTGTTGAGCTGCAGAATCTATATAAATATAGTCAATATCCCACTTTTCAATCATCTTTCGTATCTCTGCAGCATGTTGCTCAGTAGTACGCTCACTATCTAAGTATTCATCTAAGAGATAGTATTTATCCTTATCCCAATCATATCCAATTACACAAAATGCAGTAGGATCTTTGTAACCTACGTCCATTCCTGCAAAGATATCCATTTTACTGGTATCAAGTTCAGCTAGATCTTGTTGACATTCAGCAAAGTTAAACTTCCAAACCTGTCCTTCATAGACATTGAAGTCAGCCATATACTCTTGTGAAAATTCTGCTTCAGACATAGTTTTTCTTGCCTCTGCTATATCATCTTCAGAGAGTCTTGGATTTTCGTGATAAGTAGCTTTTACACTACACCACTCTGGAAATTCATTTGAGAAACCTCTATACCAAAATTCAGCAAACCAGTTATTTCTACCACGAGGTGTAGATATAAAAAGTGCTTTAGAATTGTCTTTATCGAGTGTAGGACGAAGTGCTACATTAAAAGCATCTCTGCCGTCTACAAGTGCTGCTTCGTCAAATATAATTAGATCGTAAGACCGACCCACGACAGAATCCACTTGGTTGACAGATCCCATCCTGATTGTGGAATGATTTGAGAGTTCGATAACTTTGTCTTTGGCATTGTCTCTGAGCACTTCGAGATCAAAGTGTTTGATAAGATTACGTTGGAGATCAAAAGAGATTTGAGAGAGTGCATAGTTTGGTGACATGAGTAATACATTGCAGTTTGGTACCAGTGTGACTAATTGCCCTATAATGTTGGCAATATATGTTTTTCCTTGACGACGTGAGACAGCAGCAACTACAAATCTATACTTAGGATTGTTAATTGCATTGATAATTGCATGTTGAGAAGAATTTGGTTGAATACCAAGTAACTCCATATAGGAGTCTATCGGAAGTTTTATGAAACGATTCTCTTTAAATTCCATTAAGGAATCAGAGAGAATGTCTTTTCTTGAAATTTCTAACATCTAGTGCAGTGTCTCAGAGTGTTCGTCATCTAATTCAAATATGTCCTTATCTATTGTGAAATTATGTAAGTAAAGAAACGCAGCAGATACTTTTAAAAAGAGTTCTTCAACTTCAGTAAGCTTTCTTACTTTTGTTATTTTCTCTAATTTAGTAGCAAGATCTGCGGCATGCAGAAATTGCTCATCTAACCATAATTTTCTTGTATCTGCTACTGTTTGCATTAGCGTTTCCTACGTTTAATTCCTCGAACATATTTTTGGGATTTAGGTGGTGCTTTCTTTTTACCACCTTTACCCGCCCATAAAAATTTATTAGCCCAGTATGCGGGGGAAGCTTTTCCTCTAGCAATATTCTTACGATGTCTTGCTTTAAAAGACTTTCTAGCTTCTGGGCTATAGTTGTGACCCATCCCCTGTGCCCCAAATCTTATGACTTTTAATTTACCGTTTACCTTTGTGGCTACGACGGCTTTTTTTGTCTTGTGACTTGGAGTCATTTTTGGCTTGTTTAAGCCTTTCAGACCTGCTCTTCTCAGTCTTGCTTTTTCGCTTATTGTTAGTGCCATTTAAAATACTATTTACGACTTTATTAAGTCGTCCTGATTTCATTAATTCATGAAAATCTTTATGTATAATGTTTATCTACGTCTCCTGTTAGGTCTTTTTACAAGCACTTTGGAGTGAGCAGTTCTTCCACCTGTAAAAGACGGAGTTCTGGGAGATAAAGTTTTCCCATATCTTGGTCCGATCGCGCTGGGTCTTGCGCTATATCGAGCCGCTTCAACACCATATGGATTTTTGGTGTTAACTAGAGTTCCAGCTGCTGCATTCATCTCTCTTGTGATTCCGATTTTAAGCACATGCTTACGAATCTTCTGAGTGTTATGTACACCAGTTGGTCCTGATAAAAATGATCCTGTTCTTGCCATTTTTAGCTCCTTGTCAGCCTATTCAGCTGTCTTGACCTCTCTGGGTCAGTTAATTGTGTGATTTCTTTAACTTGTTTCATCTTTTCTAATCTTGCTCTTTGAGACATGATTAGTAATCCCACAGCTCTTTCGATGCCGTGTAATCGTGGTGGTATAGTTAGTTTTTCCGCTAGTGTAAGTCCTTTCATGACTCCTCCTTGTTTTAGCGTTTCTTTCTTCCTCTTCTTGCCTTTGTGCGGACATATGTAGGTCTGCCACCGATGCCTTGAGGTTTGGCTCGTTTTCTTCTAACGGCGGAACGCTTCTCTGCAGCACTCATTTTTGATGCTACTCTTACTGGGACGCATTTGGGATACCCCGCACGCTTTGTCCTTGCTTTTGGTCTACCACATGGTTGATATTTGCCTTTCTTTTTAGGTCGGCTTATATCCACCCATTTTTCTTTAAACCATTTAGTAAGTCCGCCTTGAGGTTTAGCCATCTCCTTCTAGTCCATTCGACAAGTAATTTGCCGCTGAGACTACTTCGTACTCTGAGATTGCTAATTTATTTGTCCACCATGTTGGTAAGGACTGTTCTGGATCTACGTTGTCAAGAATCATTTGACAGTGTGACATAATTGTTTTACATGCATTAATTGCTGATGCTCCATCAGTATGTCCATCTTTCTCGACTACTCTAAACTTGCCATCTTTTGTTAGAACTGCTTTCATTTTCGCTTCCTTGTTCCCATGCGGTATCTACCGCCTCTAGCTTTGTATGTTTTAACTAACCATCCGTTTGCATATGCACTCGGATATACCTTAAACTTTCTTTTTGCTTCCGCTTTTACCCTAGCATAAAGTGCTGGGTTTGTTGGCACTGGTCTTTTCTTTGCTACTCTTTTACGCGCCATTTTAGTTATTATTAAGCAGTACAATATCAAATGTTGATGATATATTTGTACCTGTTGAAGCAATTGCTCTAACTTCAATATCTGTTTTTTCAGGTAAGTTAAATGGTACTTGATATATTCTTTGATGAAGTCCGCCTGGAACATCCATAACGTCTCTTGTTCTAAAAATTAAACCATTGCCTATTTCTCTTGTATATAAGCTAGCGGTTATGGCGTCATTATAAGCACCTACTCCTATATTCCAATTTGTTAAATAACCTGTTTTTCCAGCAGGTATTGTATAGAATGACAAATTTGTTTGTCCTTGACCATATACTGTACCTGTACCAATTGTTGCAATTGTTGCCAATACTGTACCAGCACCACTTGCACCTGTTGATATTACCACAGTGCCTTTATTAGTTTGTAATGAACCTGCTGAAGCAACAAAGGCTCTATAAACTCTTAAAAATGATTTAGTTGAAACTGCACCATCTACTGTAAGTGTTTCTTGAATTTCATTATAGTTGGCATCTAATCCTTGGACTGTAACGGTACGAGCACCTGTTCCAGATGCACTATCTTGTGCATCAGCTCCAGACACATAAACTGTTGAGGCAACTGTCAAGTAAGTATAAATGCCACCTTGTTCCCATATTGTTTCTGGAGCACCACCTACATTTGGATTTCTACCAAACTTATGTATAGACGAAGCTTTATTTATATTGCCTCTTGCAATATTAAAATAAGACTCATTTAAAAAACTATTTCTTGCCACGTTTCTTTCCTTTTGGTTTCTTGGTATTTAACTCATACCCACCTTCTACCGCATATAAAAGCCGTACCATTGCTTTAGCACGGCTTTTACTTTTAGCAGTCGCCTTCTTAGTTAGTTTCTTCCCATTTTTCTTGTAAACAGTGTTTCCTCTAACTACGTATGGCATTTACTTATCCTTAGCTTTCCACACATTAAGTGCGCACCAGTCCATAAGCATGTATACTTTTTTCATAAGTCCATCATCAACTGGTGTTGGTGTTACAGCTGCGATAAATGAACAGACAGTTACTATTGTCGGGACTACAGCAATAAATGCTCCAATCCATTCGAATAATGCTAACATATCATTCTCCCCTAATTGCCACCTTAACGGCGACTCCTTTGTTACGATGTATAATCGTAAGCATGAACTCCATCTTCCAAAGGTTCGTGTGAATAAATTGCATATTTATACATATTAGTCAACATTGGAAAAGGAGGTTTATATAGTCTAGTTAATCTAACTACACTATTATTATCTCTTGTTAAAGAGTAAACTTTTTTGGTTTCAAGATCTACACAAATAAGTGCAGCAAATTTACCATTTGTATTTTCAAACTGCTCACACTGAGCGTAGTTTGTACAGAAAACTACATAAACATCTTTATAATCAAATGAATATGAGTCTACTGTCCATGTTTCAGTAGCAAAATCTACTGTTAGTGTTCCTATTTTAGCAAAACAATTTATTGCTTTTTTTCTATCGGCAGGTAATGCTGGAGCAGTATTTCTCCATCTGCGTTTTGTATGAGTTCCATCAACATGTATTTTTTGATGGACTTCTTTTGCTATTGAATTAATTGTTCTCATTTAGGTCCGTATCTTTTAGTAGTACCTTTTCGTACTTCTTTCTTCTTGAACAAATTTTTAATCCATTGTATCAGTTTCATATTTCTCCTAAAAGGCGGGGGCGGAACGACCCGAATTATATTCCGTGTTATGAATTCAATCATACTCTTTTGCTTAGTGTAAGGTCAGTCGCCCCCTAAAAATTGGTCACCTCCTCGTAATCCCAGTCAATCATTAGATGAACTCGGTCAGTTGTACCATTATTCTGAGTTCCATGTAGCATGCCATGATTACATATTTCCCACATTTCTCCAACTTTCATATTTTGAGTTTCTTTTCCAACTCTAAAAATACAATCATCATTTGTTATAATTGGAATATGTATTCTACTTGAATTACTAAAGAAGTCTAATTTATCTACATGCAGATCAATTTGTTTGCCTGCTGGTAATTTAGTCAATACACAGGTAAATATTTTTCCTGCTCCCAGTTTCTCGTTAAGAATTGCTGAAAGCTTTTCTAACTCTGGTTTGAATAAATTATAACTAGGATGTTCTTTTCTTTCTTCTAGTTTTATATCCCAAATTAATGGAATTGTGTATGTATCTTGCATACCGAAACGTTTTTCTTGTCTCTCAGTATACTGGTGCCAGTCTAAATAGCTTACCGCTCTTAGAAAGAAACTTATATCAAAGTCTCCCCAATATTTAAACGGTGCGCTAATCATTACTTAATAAGAACGTTTTTTCTTGCCTTTCTTTTTCTTACCCATTGATGAGTGTTTTGGCATATTCGTTTCCTCCTACTAAGTCCAACGAGGCGGCTCGTCTGGACACTCTGCCCATCTTACTTTTGTTTTTAGGGGCATAAAGCAATTGCATATTTTGCAAGTCTTCCAGAACTTTCTGTAGTGTGGGCACTTTTGACAAATCGCTAGGCGTTTATCATGCGGTAATTTCTTCTTCAAATTTTACCTCTAGTATTTTGTTTCCTTTCAACTGGTATAGTATATCTAACCACCATCTTCTATCTCTTTGAAGTGTGTGAAAGTTTGTGCCATCTTTAAAATGTTTACGAGCAGGTTTAGTATCTATTCGAAAGAAAACTCCTTTTCTAGCATAACTAAAAATCTCTCGTATTGTTTGTATTGCAGTTGATGGATGAAGATGCTCCAATACATCTACTGCGATTACAATGTCAAATTTTCCTTTCGGTTTGACATTGTACTTATCGTACCCAGGATCATATAAATATACTTTTGTTCCCCAGTACTCGTGACATTGATGGTCCCTGTATTGCCATCCTTTGCCACATCCGTAATCTAGTAAAGTCTCCGCTGAAAGTAAGTCTACTAAGTGCTTAATCTCATCTTTGACTTTGAGTGTAGCGTTTCCGCCCATGCAACCTCTCTCGCTATGGGCGACTCTGTACGCTTCCAGAAGTTCTTCTGGTGTCATCTTAAACTACTAGGTAGTTTAGATCTATGTTTTCTTTGAAGGTTTTTCTTACGAGCAAGTAATAATTTCTCTCTTGGAGAAATTTCTTTGCTTTCTTCGTGTCCTTCACCTTCGACAACTTCGCCGACTTGAACTTTGCTTGCGGCAGCTTTTAAAGCTTCTTCTATCTTATTTGCCACTAAATTCTTTCGCCTCTTTTTCAGTTGTAAATATCTCATGACCACCATTCCATTTGACGTGCCAGAGACCTCTTTTTAAGTATAGTTCGTAACCATCTTTGATTACCCATACTGGTTTTACTGCTTTAGTTTTTGGGCTTGCAGTAATTTCTTTTTTCTCGTACTCTAATTCCATAATTACCCTATTGTTATAATTGTCCAGACAGCAAGAGCGCCTGCACTAATGATACCACCAGCTGCAGCAATAAGAATATTTTGAATCTTATTTATTTCTGCATCTATATCGTCAAAACGATTAAAAGCCGTGTGCCATCTTTCGGCACAGACTGCTTCATGCTTCTCTAAATCTGATGCTACTTTTTCAACGCTCATTTCTGTTTCCCTGAACTTTTGTATAAATACTATCAAATTATATCAAAAATGAACTTCAAAGTCAAGTATTATTTTCGGATGGTATAGATTTTGATGGGTTCTGTTTTGCCTTTAACAATAACCTCGTCTAAATATTCGTAATCGTAACCATCCACTAAACTATACTCAGAGATAATGACTCCGACATCATATTCTTTGCATAAACTTTCTAGACGAGCAGCCAAATTAACGGCGTCCCCAAGGACAGAATAATCAAAGCGAGAGGAAGAACCGAAGTTGCCCACCACGCAAGTCCCTGTGTTGATTCCTCCACCTGTGTTAATTTGATCAAGTCCTTCTTGCTCAAGTTGTTCATTTAACTCCTTTAGAGATTGTTTCATCTCAATAACTGCTTTTGTTGCGTTTTCTACTTGGTTATCATCATCGAGAGGTGCACCCCAAAACGCCATGATGCAGTCTCCCATGTATTTGTCTATTGTTCCGCCATGCTTCATAATGATCTTAGTCTGATTGTCTAAAAATCGATTTATGAGAGTAGTAAGTCCTTGCGGATTCTTCTGGTATTTTTCAGAGATCGGTGTAAATCCCCTGATATCGCTGAAAAGAAAAGTTAGTTGTTTCGTGACGCCACCCAATTGCAGTAATGATGGGTCTTCCTGTAATTTTTTCACCAACTCGGGACTCACATACGTCCCAAACTGTCGTTTAATCTGTTGTTTCTGTAAATATGTAGTAAAGAAACTACGGAAACTTTCAATCGCCCAGAATAAAAACCAGATCAAAATAAGACCACTTGTGGACAATAAATAAGATGATTCTAAGGCATAAAACATTCCATAGATGGAACCTGCAATAAGTGTTACTAGGACAGGAATACTAAAATAAATACTACTAACAGCAAACCCCAAAATAAGTAGTCCAATAATTCCTGCCACGATTGTTGCACCGCCACTCCAAGTAGGCGTAGAAAGTGCTGTGCCTTGTATAAGATTGTGTAAAGTGTTTGCTTGTATTTCATGTGGATATTTAGGTCCTGCGGGAGTTGGTACTGGATTATTAACTCCTTCTGCGGTTACTCCAAAGATAACGAATGGTGCAGCTATTGGATTTGCCAAAAACTCTGCTGCAGACTGGCGATAGAACTTAGTGTTCCAATCCAAAAAGATGCGACCATTCGCATCTGTAATCATATTTGGATAGTTGGGTACTCTAACCCAAGATATGCCTTCTTGTGTTGTTTTTAACTGGTACGAAGGATCTCCTACGGCGACTCTTAAGAGTTCCAGAGCGAAACTCGGATACAGTTTTGACTGCACGTTTACTACGAGAGGCATACGCCGTGTTACTCCGTCTATCTCTGGTGATGCTGTTACTAGCCCGAGACCTGCCGCGTTTGCCGCTAGATTTGACTCGGTACGTAAAATTCCTGGGAATTGATATAGCCATGGTGTTGGGTCTTCTCCTAATTGAGCTGTTCCCACATGTAGAGAAAGCTCCTCTGACTGTGTAGAAGCTGCTGAGGCTATAACCGTTGGGGTCTGCATCATATTAGTTGCAAGTACATAGTCATTTCTGAAATCTCGAATATCGGGATCTGGCATAAGAACGCTGATCCCAGCAACATTTGATCTAGCAACTAGATCTGCATAAAGTGTTCTTGGAAGTGGGTAACCACCATAAGCTTCTACTATTTCTTCATCTAAGTCTACGATCAGTATATTTTCGTTTTGGACAGGATCTCTTGACATTACAAGATAGTCCCAAGTTTTGAGTTCTAATAATTTGAATGGAAGTGGATTCCATATAAAGAGTGCTCCAAGAGCAAGTGCGATTCCGAATCTTACCATGATATATTAAAATGTACTCCCATGCTTTCGTGATTTATTACCACGCCCCACTGAACTATATTTGCTGCAATCAGTCCGTATTTTCGATTGTCTCTACTATCATTAAATTTGTAGAGTACATATGATCCTAATATTTTTTGTGCGAGTATTCGGTCTGGATGTGGACGATTTGAAAATAATGGATTACTTTCCATATATTTTCCATTTTTGAAAGCATCTTTTGATTGTTCGTAGTCTATCCAGCTTCCTATATTGTAAGCATAGTATAAGTTTCGTTCTGTTTGTGTCCAATCATTCAGACTGCCGTAAGATAATAGAGGAACCGCCGCTATTAACCACAATATTAATGTCTTTGCCATCTTGTGATAATATGATATTATATCCTTGAGAGGCATCTAAGTTTACATAAATTGTATCACTTATACTTCTCGTCATTTTTAGTCTTCCAGAGTCTACTAAAGTAATTATTTGAGTCTCTGCATCTTGTCCTATTTCTGTTCCTGTAATTTGTAATGAGCCATCAGAGTCAAGTTCTTTTCCTCCTTCTTTTAGCTCGTCTACTGCTTCAATGATATCTAGTAAGTCTTCGAGAAAGTTTACATCTAATAAATCTACATCTATCTCACTAAACTCTAAGTCTTCTTCAAAGAAGTCTTCTGCAAGTAGATCTACCTCTAAATCATTAAAGTCTAAAAAATCTGCTCGGGCTGTCTTTTCTTCTTCAACAAGTTCTTCCTCTTTTGGAGGACTTACAATTAACATATTGTCAATCGCATCTAAAGTTAAGTCTAATATTACATTGCTACTGGGAGCTTTCTCCCACATGCTTGCGACTGTGCTTTCAAATGGTTTATTGAGTACAGTAGTTCCTGCCGCCGTTGCTACCGTGATTTCACCGCTAGATATACCATTGACATCAGGAAGAAGAATAACCAGACTACGCCCCAACTCATCAACAGTAACAGTGAAGTCAGTTCCACGAATACCGATTTGAGCAGTTGGAGTGGATATACTAATATTCTCCTTATTAATCGCACCTATTTTCCCTGTGATAAATCGTGCAGTTCCTGAAGCAAATTGTAAGCCAATTTTTGACTTGCTTGGATTTGGGTCAAAGACCACTTCATCAAGTATAAGCTTACTATGCTCAGTGAGACGCACAACACTATCGTCACTAAAAGTAATACCGAGGCGAGTATTAGCAGTTCGAACGTCATCATAACTATTTACTCCTATATTAACAGAAACGGGCAATTGCTCGCCCGTTCTATTTATTTCTGCATGATTACCGTTTAATTCAGTTACGCTACCAATACCATCAGCATGAAGTGACAGTACCAGCATCATTTTGATAAATACAAATATTCGCATTTGATCCACTTGTTCCGCTAGTCGTTGAATTAATATTCAAGTAATCCTTTGCCAGTGTAGATTGCTGGTCTATAATAAAGTTTGTATAATCACCTGTATGATCTAGATAAAACTCATGTCCTGCATAGTTATCTGCATCGTAGTCCAGAGTATTATAATCTCCAGTTATGTCAATATCAAAGATTGCATTATCTACATCTATATTTGAAGTGATTGTATTATAATCACCGCTTATAACAGCATCGTAGTCAACACCAGTTGCTGCTGCAGCTGTTGCTATTCTTACTGTCATGTCATTTCCACTTCCAGTAATATCTACATCTATGTTAAGATTATCGCCGCCATAAGTTCCAGTTGCATCTACATCAATATCAAAGATATTGCTATCTCCTGTAAATGTAAAGTTTCCTGCAACTGTATCAGCTACGATATCTCCTATAAAATCGTTGCCATCTCCAATCTGATTTATATCAATCGTTTGACTGTTTCCTGTCAAATTAAATGTGCTAATTGGATCATTTCCACTTGCTGTTTCGTTTCCTTTTACTTGGTTTCCACTTCCAATCTGGTCTATCTCTATTTGAGCATTACTCCCAGATTGTGTTATGTAGATTTCATTATCCGCTGCATATGCACTTATAGTAAAAAGTACTATTAAACTAAGATTTACCCCCACTAGTTTCATTTTGCTCTCCCAAGCTGGCTACTGACCAGTAGCCTCTTCTATTTCCTTCTAAAATAGTTTCATATACTCCTGTCTCAATTGCTTTCTGAAGTGCAATAGTAACGCTTTCGTTCTTTGTCACTCCATTCTCAACTTCGACAAGTTCTGTTCCCATCTCAATAAATCGAAAAACATCTTGATTTACTGCGACACTGAGAATCGTTTTTGTTATAAGCACTTCCATGAGAATCTCTCCAGTGCTTACACTTACTGTTCTTAATGATACCGTCACGGTATCTTCTCGATATTGCTTACTTGCTCCAATACCTAAATATCTTGCTCCTGTTCCTCCTGACTTTAAATTGGTATCATAACCAATTACGCCACCTTCCATAATAAGTCCTGCGAAAAGCAGGGGAAGCATGTCTTCGGATTCTCGTAGCGAATCTCGTGTGGAGCGAATGAGCTGTCTCTCTTTTGTAAGATGATCGAGTCCAACTCGTTCAACAACTCGAAAGAAACTTCCTTGCCCTGCATGCTTGAGTGCTCGTACGAGTAAAGCGTCAGGTGACATGGTGACTGCAGTGCTGAACAACGCGAACTGGCTATTACTTTTTCGTTGTCCTGTGAGGTCACTAAAGCTATATACAGCAACAGTTGGGATATTATTAGAAGTCCGAGTAATATTCCACAGATTTTCATTTGTAATCTGTCGGACTTCAGCAATCTCCATTTTACTAAAATAACCTGTGTTATTTTCGAGAAGACTCTTAACATCATATCCCCCAAAACAACTACTAAGGCATAAAGTCGCCAAAGGAACCAATCGGAATTGTAATCTCTGTAACTTGTCCATCTGCATCTGTAATTCTTAGAGTAATTGTTGTACCATCACTGGAATACTCAATTGTGTTTCCTTCAATAACAACTGTACCGTAGGCTTCAAGTCCTTGTCCGTTAGATCCAAAGAGTTGATCGACGAGATCTCGTGATAACTGAGAATAAACTCTACTCTCGAAGTTCTTGAGAAATCGTGCGAGAGTTGATGACTCTGCGTCTCGTTTTGCTTGTTCAATTGCTGCTTCTAAATCGTCTTTAATTTTATTTTTTCGAGTGTTTTCTTGATTTTCGATTGTCAAGTAATGTGCCGATGTTCCGATCCCAGAGAAACTGGGATTGTTGAACTTGTGCACCATTTCGTCGGTATAACCTTTCACCGCAAAAAATATTGCTCCACCAATACATACTAAACCAATCGTAATACTAAGGAATCTTTTTCGTAGCGGAGTCTTTCTTCTCATTTTCTTTCATCTGTAGAATTGTATCTACCTTTTGCTGTAGTCTTATTAGATCATTGTCGAGCATACGAACTTGGTCGATTAACTTAATAAGTGCAAAGTGCATTTCTTCAACAGCAGGTTCCACCACATCATTAAGGTTTGTCCACATATAGTAAACAAAATAACCAAGTCCAACCATCGCAATGATTGGAAAACCAAAGTCTTGTATCAGTTGTCCTATGTCTTCCATGAAGCTAGTGCCTTTTTGATACTTTCTTCTGCTAAGACTGAGCAGTGTAATTTTATACTTGGAAGTTCAAGAGCAGCAGCTATATCTCTATCTTTTATCTTAAGAGCCTCTTCTACTGTCTTTCCAACAAGCATGTCTACAAAAAGACTGCTTGAAGCGATTGCACTTCCACAACCATATGTTTTAAACTTTACATCTTGTATTATGTTATCTTCAATCTTAAGTTGAAGTTTCATTACGTCTCCACAAGCTGGAGCTCCTACCATTCCAGTAGCAACTCTCGGATCGCTGGGATCAAATCTACCAACGGAAAATTTTTCGGGATTACTAAGTACTCCTTCAAATCTTTCTACTACTTGTCTGCTATATGCCATTAATCTCTTCTCACGTCTAAAGTGCCAGCTTCAATAAAATTCTCTGCTCTGGCAATTCTATTTAGATCTGGCACAAGTCCAAGAGCAGCACTTACAGTTGTGTCTAATCTTATCATGTCATTATTGATTGTTTTGACACGAGTAGTAAGTGAAGTACAAAACATTTTAAGAGTTCCAATACTAGAAGCAACTCCTTCCATCTTCTGTTTCATAACAAGAAAGATGAAGTATCCCATAACAAGTGCGCCTGCTATCGGTGCTCCAACTTCTGCTATAAGATTAAGTACTTCTTCCATTTATAAATGACTCTCCACAGCCACAGCGGGTGTAAGGCAAGTCAAAAGTAAGTTTTTCATTTAAGTCACTTTCAAGTCCGATCTCAACTGGCTCTAACATCTCCCAGTCTGAAAAAGGAATATGGATTGAGAAAAATCCAAAGTCCACCATATATGTTCCCCCAACTTCTGAGGTTTCTATAAATTCGATACTATTACCGCTGCAACCACGACGAGCAGACCTAAGTAGTATTCTCGCTGGTTTCTTTGCAATGCGCTCCGTAATAAATTGTATGGCTTCATTAGATATCTTCACCGTCCATGTATTTGCCCCAGAGGTATTTAGCCCCTACGTATGCACCTCCTAAAATGCTTGCCCAGATAACTAGGCTAAATAAATATTTAAATAATGTGTATGGTAATAAAATAAATTCTATCATGTTTTGTCCTGTAATAATCGTTCCATTAACTTGCCGTAATTTCCCTGACCGAATGGTAATTCTCCATTTATCTGCACATTCGTCTGGTTTTTAATATTAGAGGCTTTGGCTTTCTCAAGTTCTGCCATTGCCTTGATCTCATCCATGCGCATCTTGTGCGCTAGGCTTAGTAGATCTACGACATCCTTATTAGTGTAAACTTGACTTTCTTCTGCTTCTTCTAGTTTCTGTTCTATTATATCGTCAAGTTTATTTGCAATTTTAAATCTATTGCGATATCCTGTGTCCAGATAGACTTGATCGATATACTGGCGAACTTCTCTTTTATTGAGTAGATCTTGTACAGTATTTTCATCAAGTTTAAGTCGTAAACAAACTGACTGAACATTTCCCAGTTCTAAATAACAGTTCGCTACTTCTAAGCCTTCTGGAGACATTCTTGTTGCGATTTCATTTTTCATATTGGGAGTATACCATAGGTCGATCTAAAAGTCAAGAAATTTTTTCGTATGCATCGTCACGATGCTATCTTCTGCGTCTTTTTATAAGTACCAAAAATACCAAAAGTTGTACGTGTGGGGGAGCGGAGCTCCGCGCTGACAACGTTGTCAGAAAACCGCCCCCCATTGCTGGGGGGTGGCGGGGGGATATGCTAGAAATTAAATTCTAGCTGCTTTGGTTTATTGCGATTAACAAATAAATGTCTTCTCACAATCTCACCTTTAATCCTAGCAATCATCTCACTATGAGATTTTGCTACTATTCTTTTTTTGCCTACTCTTGTAATTACTTTCATTTTTCTTTCCTTAGCCAATAACGATTGGCATTAATTCCTATAGACACATTATGCGTCATTTCTTCCCACATATCAAGACATCTTCTTAATTTATTTTTAAGCAGATATTTCTTGATTGCTTTCTCATCACCAACCATAACGATAAGATAATCTTTATATAATTGATATTTCATAATTCGCCCCACTCATTATGCATGACTGCTAATAAATCGTAGAACATACCATTTAATTCATCTCTTAGATATTTATCTTTCTTGACCATTGTCATTGGACAATATCTAATATAATCATTCCACCGCCGAACAATTTGCCTTGCTGATTGCTTGGGCAATTTGGTTTCTTTAATCGCCATGTGGTATGGTGTTCTCATGTTTACCATTTGCTCACTACCTGCCATTTGGTAATACCCCCCACATAACTAAAAGATTAATGCATGTTATCGCAATTCCTAGCGATAGGAAAAACATTCCAAACAGAATTAAATTCTCTCTCATAATCCTAACCCCATTAATAATAAAGCTAAAAACATGCAACCTATAACTGCTATATTAATCATCAACTCAACCCCATAAGGAAGACTATCTGTCCATCTCATAATATAGGCAACCGATAAACACGCCATTAAAAAGACGATACCGCACAAAAATAAAAAAGCATTCATTATTTAATCCCCCACTCTTTTTTTGTATTACTAATAGATTGACTAGCTATATCGAAACCTCTATCAATCCCATTTTCAAACGCCATATCTAGGTTATCTAAAATGGCATTTCTTAGATGATGCTGTAAAACATCATCTTGTATTTTAGAAACTAAATCCCATAATGCGATTTTCATTTCCATATCTTTTTTTTCTTTATCTAGCATTTTTAACTCCTTATTAGATAAATTTTCCATACACTAATTATTACAAAAAACAACAAGCAATGCAAGAATTTTTTTACTTTTTTTGCCTTGCTGTTTTGATTGACTCACCCTAAAATTCATAAATGAATTTTAGGGTGTGTTTCGCTTTTTGTCAATAGATTTTTTAAAAAAAATTACTATATATTTATACAGCAAATGACAACGTTGTCATGGCTAAAAGAAACATACCCTAAAATTATAAATAATTTTAGGGTGGCTCTGATTTGGTGGGTTGCTTTAAATGGGGCGGTCTAAAATTTGTCCGCTTCGCTTTATCAAACTTTGTTTGATAAACAAATTTTAGACCGAGATTCAGAAAATGTCAAGATTTGTGACAACTTTTTTACTGCTCATTTTTTGACCACTTGGCGAAAATTTATACAGGGCTATTTTTTCAAATACACTTGCTCTCTTTATACTTTTCGATATACTAGAAGGATATTCATAAGAGAGGAAAAAATGGAAAAAGAAAAGAAACAAGAAGAAACTAAGGCAACACTAGCCAAGATGATCGCTAAGAAAAAAGGTTTATCAACTTCCGAGCAAACATCACTAGAAAGAACTTCTAAAGATATGCTTGTTAAAATCTTGGCATGGGTTTCCTAGATCTTCTTTATTGGTTTGGGGCTATCTGTTTAATGATTGCCCCAATAACCAAAAACACCACCACTCCGATAATGGCGGTTATTGGTTTATCCTTGCTAACACTTCAAGCAATAGAAAATCAATTAATCAATTTAATAATCTTAAATGTATCCTCAATTATTGCATGGGGCTACAACTATAAAAGGATAACTAATGAAAACAAAAATCGAATTAACTAAACAAATAGGCAAGGCAAAAATACCGCTTAAACTTTTTAAATATAGCTATCTATATTTGCTTTCCCTAGAATTGCTAAATGATGAAGGCACACCATACCAGCAATATTTTAAATTTGGAAAAACACAAGATCCCGAAAAGCGATTTAAACAATTCCAAAAAGACTATATGAATTTTAAGATAGGTTATTTTTGGCTCTCTTACGATATGCCAAATTGTTGGCGGTGGTTAGATATGGAAACTCAAATTATAGAGAGCAAAATTAAAAAAACACTTGATAGCAATTTTGAGAAATGGGACAAAGAAAAAGGCAGAATTTATGGGTGGACAGAAATATATAAACTCAATAATACGCTAGAATTAAAAGGCATTAAGACTTTTGTAACCACAGAAATAAAAATGCTCATGGGACAAAATAACATCAGCAACTTAGAGGATTTAAAATTATGCACAAAATAAATATTAATAATCAAGAATATATTATGAGAGTCATTGTAGATGACAAAGGAAATGTAGATCATAAAGCACAGCTAGAGGTAGAAGAAAAATGGAAAGGAATGACAATAGAGAAGCCAACACTTACGCTAATAACGAACAAGCAATATATAAAATCGTTAAAAGACTAAATGAAAAAAGAAAAAATGAACTTTATAGATTGCTTATCAGATATCGCAGACTTAATGGAGAACATAGAACAAGACATGGAAAAAGCTCTCCGCTATTTACTGCAAAAATTAGGGTTATCCGAAAAGAACTAGAAGGAAAATTTTTTATTACTGATTTAGATTGATTACAGGGCAAAGCTATCTTTCATTAATTCCTTCTCATATCTTAGCTTTGCCCTATTCCGATTTGGGCTCTGTTGATCTCATTTAATTTTTATTAAATAAGGACGGAAACTCTCTTTGTTAATTTCTACGAGAGCAGAGCCCAAAGTTATCCACAAAAAAACGACTTACTAACAAGGTTATCCACAGGCAAATTTTTTTGTCACAAAACTTGACTTTTTTCGAAACGCGGTCTAAAATTTGCTTATTGCAAAGCAATAACCGAAGGTCGCAAATTTTAGACCGAGCCCAAATTAACCAAAAAAATAATTTAAAAATATTTAAAAAAACGCTTGACGGCAGGGTTAAAATTTGAGAATATATACATATCAGGACAGGGCAGAAAGCAACGGACTGAAAAGGAAAGCAGACGCCTTCCACCCAATGAGCAAAGACTCTTAGAGAAACTCAAAGGCTAGGAAACGCGGAGAAGCTACCGAGTAAATACCGACTTTCTACCCCTACTGATACGGAGATTATATCACAGATATAATTATGATAAAAATCAAATAACAAAAGTGATTTTGATCTAGGGGAAAGAATTGTTAATCCTCAACCCTAAATCGAAACGCTAGAAAGAAACGGAAACATTAACGGAAACTTAATCTAGCAAACTCCTCTCCTTAAAGAGAGAAAAAAGGCAGAACAAGAAATTGAACTGCCTTTTTTTTTTTTGATAAATGACAACGTTGTCATTTTTAATCCTAAAAAAATCCGCTTTGGCTTTTTAACTTGACTCACCCTAAAATTCATAAATGAATTTTAGGGTGTGTTTCGGTTTTTGTCAATACCTTTTTAAAAAATATTTTTAAATGCGAATGAGAATCATTCTCATTTGGAAAAATCAACTTTTGTCCACAGGGGCGCGCCTTCGGCGCCAAAGTGCAAAAGTGAAGTGCCAAAGTGATGGCGCTTGCGCCAAAGTGCGAAAGTGAAGTGCGAAAGTGAAGTCTTTCTGTGAGCTGGCGCGCGTGCCTGGCGGGGTCGCATAGTCTTTTTTTTTTATTGGCACTTATCCACAGGTTATCCACAGACTTATCCACAGGCAAAAATATGCGGGTGCTTCCCGCCCACTACCACCCTGATATGATAGCACACAATTTTCTTTTTGTCAATAGCTTTTTTTAAAAATAAAAAAGCCGACATAAGTCGGCTTTAATTCACGCCAAATTTACTTGGCGTTTAGAATGGCGACGATTGTCGCTTTGTTGGCTCGCTCTAAGCTAGAGAGAGCTAATCTTGGTAAACGGAACTTTTGTTCCACTTGGCGAACCAAAGCATCTTTGGTTATTTCAACTTTTGTTTCTTTTGTCATAATTATCTCCTTACTGAATACATACTATTATACTGAAACTTTTGTCCCATTCAAGAGATATTTTAAATTTTTTTAACTTTTTTCAGCCCGCCACCAGCTTGACTTTGCGAGGCGACAATTTTGCCCGAATTCAGCGAAGAATGGGGAAATATAGCGAGAACCGCATAGCGGCGGGGTTTTTCGCGGGGTTGGGCTGGCAGGTGAAAAGCAAGCACAGCCTGCGTTAGCGTGATAGTAAGCACTTACTATTCGCACACGCTCTGCACCGAAGAAAGTGCAAATTCGAAGTGCAAAAGTGATGCGCGCGCGAGCGCGCTAGTGCAAAAACGATTTAAGTAGTCTTTCTAGCAAACCTCATTATATCACGGCTTTTGCGGGGTTGTCAAGAAATTTTTTGCGTTTTTTGGAGATTTGCGAAGCACCCGCTCAGGTTTCGTACGCCCGCCCCCGAAATAAAAGTGCGTTCCACCTCCAATTAAAAAAGTTAAAGTAATTGTTGACTTGGCGGATCACTTTTTATATAATATTCTCATGAAAAAAAGAATGAATATATCAAAATACTTGGCGAATGTGGCACAAAGTTCACGGCACAAGTCAAATATGTTCGAACACACATGGTGGCAAGACAACAAATATTGGATCGTGCATCCGTTTTGGGGGATTGTTGCCGCAATAATCTGGGCGTATAGTGCGTAGACATCTGAGAACGATTGCGATTAACGAAGCCGCTCACGATTATATAGAGCGTATGGAAGTTTATTACTCCCATAATGCAGGTGGAATAGAGGCAGGCGTGCAAGCACTTGTAAATGAGTGCAACCTTGACGAAAACGAGGCACGCCGACTTGCCGAACTCTTTGAAAAAAATTCAAAGTAGTTCTTGACAAGCCACCAAAAAACCTCTATAATATACTTATTATGAAATGGTTAATAAATAAAATTTTTGGGAGAAATAAAACAATCATGGCAACAACTAATTACACAGACGAAATGGTATCATCAATGGTTTCAGCTTACGAGGCTAACCCATCAAGAGATACAGTAGATTCTCTAGCTTCACAATTTGGCAAGACTACTAGAAGTATCATTGCTAAACTCAGCAGAGAAGGCGTATACCAAGCTCAACCAAGACTAACAAAGTCAGGCGAGCCAGTGGTTAGCAAAACAGAGTTAGTTTCTCAGATCACCACTTTAACAGGTATCGAGTTCACTAACCTAGCTAAAGCAGGTAAGTCAGACTTACAAGCTCTAGTAGACTTCTTTACTGCCGAACAGCAGTAAGCATAAGACCTCCTTATGAATAGTGTGGTGGGCACTTTAACCCACCAAGTCAGAAAATACTTCAAAGTTTTTCTTGACAAAAGGTTAAATTTCATTTATAATATACTTATATTTGAGATTGAGAAAGATCAAAATTTCTCAAACGCAGGGTTGCTCAGTTCAAGGAAGAGCATTAAAGGATAATTCCTCAACAACGCCCAAAGCTACCTCCAAGAAAATACATCAAAATTTTTCTTGACAAGAGGTTAGACTTCGGATATAATATACTTATATTTGAGAAGAAACAAGTTCTCGAATGACTTTTCGGAAAATGAGTTAATCTCTCTGTGAGTCGGACTTGTTTGCCTACCACTCAGGCGAAAGAAGTGGCGTAGTGTGAAATTCCGACAAAAGTTCACCCCAATGGCTAACGGGTTAATACGCTCCTCATGATCGGGCAATAGAGGTTAATATTGCGACCCGTGATGTTCAGTAATCGTTATAGGACTGTTCCCCCTGCTCATTAGGTGGTTATCAGAATGAGTACTTCGTGTGCGAGTATTGAAGGACACACCGAGTATATACGCTCGTCGATAGTATATCAGAACACCTGCTCTGAGATGCAGGTCAGATGCTCGGCATTTTATGCAGCGTTTTTCCAGAGAACTGTAGACTGTAGGAAAAACAGCACTCTTAAAAGAGTTTGCCCTAGTGGGTAATAGGAAAAAATAAATGTATCAGCTTCGGCGGTAAAATAATCCTTCCACAAATGCAGGCTCTTTTAAGAGTAAAACTCTTAGGCACTAACAGTTTCGGCTGTGAATACCTAGCCCACATTGCCTTAACGCAAGTAGTAGGACGAAGTAAGTGCCGCCCACATGTTGGCGTTATCTAAGTGCAAGTTTGACATTGTAAGCACTTGACCTAAGTATGCAAATACAGGAACGAGCCAATGTCCTTGTGGTAAAAAACACGCTACTGGCAATGCCAACCGATACCTGAGAAGATCTATGGGTTGGCTCTCACAAGGTGGAAACGCTGATGATGAGTAGCTATCTTCTCTTAGTAGCAACATGCAACGAAAGTGCCTATACGAGCAATGGGTGGACGAAGTAGTTCAGAGGACGAGGCGAGATTCAGCTTTAGCTGTCAACCCCATCAAGTAATGTGAGTCCAGCGAAAAAACACCCTAATGACGGCACAGTTTATGGAACATGGGTGCTTGCAACCCCACGACCAAAAGTCGACTATAATATGAGTGAAATACTGTAGCAAATGCGAAACACGACTCTGACAGTGATAAAACAACGGGCATATTTTTTTAGACATTCAGTTTTACATAGCCTAAATAAAAACTAATCAAAATCAAAAAACGCGGTTTGAACCCTATGATGGAAAAGAAGTGTGAGTTGACGGACAACATCACTCCCCTGCCTCATAGGGTTTTTTGTTTTCCCTAAGATATTCACATCAAAATTTTCACCCCACATCTAAAAAATTTCTTGACAAAATTCCTTAACTCCTGTATAATATTACTTATATTAAGGAGAAAAATATGAACTTAAATATTATGCGAAAAGATACCATAGAGCTATTAGCACATCAGTATGATGTCGGTGCTTATGGGCGTGCCTGCAGAAAAGAACTTCGTAGGCGAAAAAATATAGGTTTCTGGCTAGGTCCGATTGTATCACCTGTCAAAATGAAAGAAGAACGCGAGTCCACAGTAGGAACTGTTAGGGTGGTGCGTAAGTGATTACAGGCGAAGAAATCAAAAACGGCAAAGTAGATGTTCAACACCAACATGTGTTTATATCATTTAGCGTAGAAGATATACGCTATGAGTTGGACTATTGTGCGAGTTTTGACAAAGACTATGGTGGTGAAGATTATATAGGCGACCACGATGTATTAGTATCAGATCTATGGATACAAGATGCAATCTTAGAAGTATGCGATACATTTGATTATGATTATCACTCATGGTGCAATATGCGTGATCAGATCGTAGAGATTATCGAAGACAAAGTACAATCAGAGTATAAAACTGATGTTAATGCAATAACAGGCGTTTTAACAAACAGGAGGTAAAGATGCCAGCTAAATACAGAGAAAGTGAAAGGACTAACTTCAGAAAAAGAGGCGGTCCGAACATAAAAGCTAAACAGTATAAACACTTTTATTTAAAGTGTGCGACTAAAGAAGCACTCTTTGAGGAGATCAACAGATATGGTGTAAAACCGAAGATCAAACAAAAGTGCGTAAACGAATTAATTCGTAGGGGAGTAAAGATAGTATGGACTACACCACAACAGTAATAGTGGCAATGTTCTTAATTTACTTATATTTTAACAATACACCGAGAACTTGATGGCAGATATAATTAATTTTCCAACAAAGACAGAAGCAGTGCAACTTCGAGAGGACATGCGTAAACTCGAAGAAGAAATCAAAGTACAGTTAGATTTATTACAAGATATCAACGATAGAGTGGTAGATCTAACAGTTGATTACGAAGATATGTTAGCCAGACTCTGTAAAATCACAGGAGTGCATCTGCCACCAGAACTCGATTTTGAACCAGATTTTGATATATGATATGTAATGAGTGCGGGGACGACTATCCAATAGAAAGAGCTAAGCTTGGCTACATCACTTGCCTAGATTGTGGTGAGAAAGTAGCAAGTCGACTAGCTGAGAAACGAAAGAAACAAGTAGGTATTGCATACAACAAAGGTGCATACCAGTACATAACCGAAGGAGATTTAAAGTGGTTAGGCAGATAAATGTAGAAACTATACGAACAGCTCTAAGCAGTATAAATTATATGCAAGAGTTGAATAATGAGCGTGGTGAAAACAATTTTCGTATGGAAACAATCCACGCTGCAACAAGAAAGATTTTAGGTGAGATCATGGATTGCTATGATCTTGGAGATTTTAACAAATTATACCCGAAAGGATTAGCTTTCGAAGGAGAACAAAGTGATTAATGATTATGCAAAATTTGTGGATATGACTACTTCTCCACAAAGTAAAGACCATTTAGCTTTTGAAAAGCAATGGAATTGGATGATGCGCAGTGGTAGTCAACAAGGAGTAGGTACTCCTATTGAGTGGACAATCAATATGCCTAGACTACTAACAAGTGTAGTAGGAATGATGGCTGAGAGTGGTGAATTTGCCGAAGTAGTAAAAAAGAAATTATTTCAAAGTGAGAAACAGTTTGATGATGACGAGATTTTTCACTTAAAAAGAGAATTAGGCGATGTCTTATGGTATTGGGTGCAAGGTTGTATAGCCTTAGGTTTCAAGCCAGAAGATGTCATACAAGAAAATATTAAAAAGCTAGAAAAGAGATACCCAAACGGCTTTGAAACAATTAGAAGCGAGGTAAGACAAGATGGAGATATCTAGTATATTTTTATGGGTTGTGGTTGCTGTTGTGCTAGGTTTTGTAATACAAAAGGTGGTGGATAATGGCTAATCATGTATATTTTAATGTAGATTTTGTTGGAGTTAGTGAAGAACTTTGGAACAAAACATTAATCAGTGAGCCTGTAACTAAAAAAGGTTGGGACGATAGTAATTATACTATTAATGAACTTAAAGAGTTGCATAAGTTGCCATTCTTTGATCATATTGAAAAAGAGTATGAAGATGGTGATTGGCTAAAAGACAGCTATGACTTCTATGTGAACAACATAGGTGCAAAGTGGTGTAATATTGATAGTTGGGAAGAAACCTCTCTAACAGGATATAGTGCATGGTCACCTCCTATAGAGCTAGTGCGAAATATGGTTAAATACTTTCAAGAACATAGTGTAGAAGCGATTAGTGCTAGAATAACTTACGAAGATGAGTTTAGAAACTTTATAGGTATAAATGAGTTCTATACTGAATTTGATGGAGAAGTTATTGTGCATGATGATGAAAACTATATTGACTGTGAAGAACTTCAGGACATGCTTAATTTCAGACTATCTGAACTTACAGGACAAGATATAGATGTATCTGAAAGAGAAATGGATGACGAGATACCTACACTTAGTGGTGGAGTTGTTGTTCCTCAAGAGTTTGCAGACGATATGGTTTATAACTTTTGGGAAACAGGAGATCTAACATGAGTGATGCACCATTACTCATCATAGGTTATATGGCATTAGCAAGTTATATAGGATTATTATATGGGACAGTATAAGGAATTAGTAGAAAAACAAAAACTACTACTAGAAGCAGAGAAGTGGGCAAAAGGTGTTAAGTATATTCTAGGTGATCAAGACACATTTAAAGTAGAATATAATGATGGCAGTGCTGAAATAACAACCTCTGCAGGAACAGTGTATAGAGATGCGGAACTCAGTTTAGAGGATTGCATAATAAGAATGAAGGAGTTAAAAGCAGATGCCCAGCAAAGATGAACTCGAAATGGAACTAGAGTGGATTGAAATGAAACAGAAGTATGGCAGAGAAGAAGCAATCTATGTCTGTGCTGATCTGTGGAGTAAATCCACTTTTGAAGTAGAACAATTAATAAGGAAATGGAATGGCAAGTAACTATACAGAGGCTCAGGTAACAGAAATGGTTGCTAGATATACCGAGAAACCTGATAGAGAAACAGTAGAAAATCTAGCAAAAGAACTCAATAAGAGTATAAAATCGGTGATAGGTAAACTTTCAAGAGAAGGAGTCTATCAAAAGACTGAGTATCTTACCAAATCAGGTGAGAAACCAGTAACAAAACTAGAATTAGTAAGTGCGTTAGGTGATGTATTAGATATACCCGATCAATGGCTAGAAGGCTTAGAGAAAGCACCAAAACCAGTACTCAAGAGAATAGTTGACATGCTTGAAGAAGCTCAGGCAAATTATGAAAACAATGAAGAAGGACTACAATTATACTACAAGGAAAACATATGATTATAAAAACAATAGGCGGTTTTAAGACTAGAGCAAGAAAATTCAATTATCATGTTGGAATGAAGTTACCAGATGCTAGAGAAATCACTTCTATAGAACACGCTCTAATAACAAGAACAGTTACTAGAGAAAGTGAGAAGTATCGAGTTGGTGATAAATTTCTAAAAATTACCTACAGAAATAGTAGGCTAATGATGGTTGAATTGAATGACGGAACACTATTAACAAGTGAAGAACTAAGGAAATTAATAAATGACACGCGTAGCAAAACTAACTGATAATCCTTCTAACGACAAGCTAATAAAAGATCATGGAAGATTAGCTGTTGTACTCAGCATAGAGGAGTCTGCAACTGGAATGCAGGCAAGATTAAAGTTTCCAGATGGATTTCGAACTAGACACTCTGTTAAGTTCATCCGAATATTACAAGATACCTAGTCCCAGCGGGGTCTAAGCAGACCCCAACGGGTATTCTAAAAACCTGAACGCCATAGTACAAATTAAAAGAAATTGGGGATAAACCCGTTTAATCGCTTTAAAAAATTTGCGATTGGCGCATGTGTAGTAATTGTTAGTGTTTAGGGAATTTACTCAGTTGAAAATAAACCCGTTGCAGGTTTTAGTTGAGTTTATATTGACTTATATAGTTAACACAATATCGTCTTTACTTTGTGTCAAACCAGCTACGACATGACTTCGTCATTTAATTCCTCAGTCAGTCGACTAGCAATGGACACTAGTTAGACGATAAGTGGTTTGTGTTGAGTTTTTATATAACTTGTATATAATACCACACTTTTCACCAAAATGCAAGAACTGTTTTTCGTAGGTGATTGAAATAACTCGTTGGAATGGGTAGTGGTGAACATAAAATATTTTATTTATGGCTTGATATGTTGAAAATTTAGGCGATGAAACTCAGTAAGATAATTATGCACTTCTCGATTGTACGAAATTCGCTTGGATATTTCTTCGGTGCAATCCATTAAACCAAAGAGTTTAATGTAGAGAATTGCAAAGTCTCTTGGATCATCAACGATATCCTGTGCGCTTATATAGTCTGCCACGAACTCTATTTGAGAAAGCAGTGAGTGCATTGCTCTCGTAGGACTCATGATCTCTTTCGATTTCGTTGACGCAATATCATTTCCTGTCTGTAAGGTAGACGTGCCTCTACTGCCTTTTTATTAGTGCGTTTGTGATATTGTTTCTTTGTGTTTTTTACGCTTGAAGGTTTTTCAAAATATTCTCTAGCTTTCAGATCTTTCAAAACACCACTCTTCTCCACTTTCTTGCGAAAGATTCGAAGTGCTTTGTCGAAGCTGTTTGTTACGATCACTTTCATATTGTTTCCTGTTTCTCATCCATAGTACAAAGGAGTATCTTTGACCACTTTCGAGTGGTGTAACTCCGTGCATGATATTCGAATCATAGAGTATCAGATCTCCTTGTCCTAAATTAACTGGTGCGTTCTTAATGTAGAACTCACCTCCTTTGTATGTGGGTGGACTTAGATTGATGCTCGCTGACACTGTTGCAATGTTTGGCTCTGCATGTATCTTCAGTCCGTTTCCTTTTTCTAAATAGTGCATGAGATGAAAGTGCTCGTGTGGAAAGAGTTCAAGACCCCATTTCTTTTCTGCAAACTCTTTTACTTTTCGTACAAGAGGTATTTTAGGCAGAGAGTAGTATTTTCGATCTACTCTCTCATTCAGATTAAACTTCGGAGTATTTAAATGAACTCTCATACTGCGATCTTCAGGAAAAACCCGAGTCATTGCAATAAGATCTTCACACTCTTGTATTGAAAGAAACTGTTTTATCACGAGTATTTTCAAATGTCCATCCTCTTTTTCTTAGATAAGCTACTTGGCTATAGATTGCGGATTTCTTTCTTTTCAGTTGGATTTCTAGCTGTTCCATGCTTAGAACATTATAGTTATCCTTTAGAAATTGTCTTTCTTCCATAGTCCATCTCATGCTGTTATTATATCAAAATTTTGACCTGCTGTCAAGAACTAAAATTCTGTTCTTGACTTATGGTGAGAGGCGTAGTATAATATTATCTTAATGGAGAAATTTATATGGCAGATGCAAGCTATTGGGTAATACTTTTATGGTCATGTGGTCTTACATACTTTTGTGCAAAGTATTACTGGATTAGATCTACTATCGACTTCCTTGAAGAACAGGGTTTGCTCGAGTTAGATGATGAAAAATAGTTCTTGACATTCTGCTCGAAAAAGTTTATAATATACCTGTAGTGTATAACTACATGGCGTCGTTATCGAAAGAAACGGCATAATTTAATCGAAAGATGAATTTGGAGAAAATATGACAACATTAGATTTAACAAAATTTTGGCTTGGTATGAACTCACATGACTGGATTCACAGCAGTGACACATCATATCCAAGATATAACATAGTCGAAAGCAAGACTGGGTATCGTATAGAAATAGCAGTACCGAGTTGGAAAAAAGAAGAACTAGAGGTTATTCACGAGAATAATGAGCTAGTGATTAAAGGTAAAAAAGAACGAAAACTTGATGAAGATGAAAGATATGTTCATCAAGGACTGAGCCTAAAATCCTTTGAGAGAAAGTTCATGTTGAACATTGATCTCACTGTAGACTCTGTCGAATTAACAGATGGGATGTTAACAATACAGTTGGAACGCACTCCGAACTCAACAAGGAAATTGTTGGAAATAAAATGAAAAATATAGTGCGTCAGACTAGAGAGGCAACTGAAGTATGTTTTTTAGGCGTTATCTTTATGGGTAGCGTCTTTGCAAGCGTAGGGCAGTTTGTTTGATAGTCTATTGCAAAATACCGAAGTCGAAGCGCACTCGCAAGAGTGTGCTTCGCATGAAGAAAGTTCGCCAAGAACAAGATATGCTTCTTAAAAGCAAAGCAGACGAAATGTCTGAGGATATAAAAAGACGATGCAAATTAGTAATAAAGGACTTGATCTTATAAAGTTTTATGAAGGCTTAGAACTCGAAGCCTATAAGTGTGCTGCTGGAGTGTTAACTATTGGTTATGGTTGGACACATGATGTTAAGGAAGGAGATACCATAACAGAAGAACGAGCAGAGGAGCTCCTCAGAGAAGGCATAGTACAGTACGAAAATGCCGTACATGATCTCGTTGATGTTCCACTCGAGCAGCACCAATTTGACGCTCTTGTCAGTTGGGTGTATAATTTAGGAAAGGCAAATTTAGCCGCTTCTACACTACTCAAAAAAGTAAATGCACAAGAGTTTGATGAAGTGCCAGATCAAATCCGAAGATGGAACAAAGCTGGCGGTAAAGTTTTAGAAGGACTTACCAAAAGAAGAGAAAGTGAAGCAAAGCTTTGGTCAACTGGTGAGTTCTAATGTGGAAGATATTTGCAGGAACAACAGTAATGTTTGCATTAAGTACTTTTTATTTATGGCAAACTAATCAAGTTCTAGTAGAAAACAATGTAAAACTAGAAAGTGCGATTGCTACACAAGAAGCAGCAATACAGAGTCTACAAAACGACTTCACACTACAAACAGGACAACTAAACGAATTACAAAAGAAAAGTCAAGAAGCACAGTTAGAAATGAATCGCTATCTTGATATTTTCAGAAGGCATAACCTCAGCAAATTAGCTGCAGCAAAGCCTGGGCTAATAGAGCCAAAAGTGAATAAAGCAACAAAAGAGGTATTTGATGGTATTGAACAAGATAGCCGTGACATTGATGACGCTGACGATGGTCTCACAATGCAGCCTACTCCTACCGAAGAAGTTAGAGGTTAGTGCAAAACCCATAGAGAGGCAGATCGCACAACCAGTTCTACCTCGAGAAATAGATTTAAAAGAGCCATATTGGTATGTGGTAAGTGCAGAAAACTTAGATGAGTTTCTAGCAAGAGTTGAAAAAGAGAGTGGACAAGTAGTATTTTTTGCTATGTCAGTCCCTGATTACGAACTCATGGCATACAATATGCAAGAGTTAAAACGATATATTCGTGAACTCAAAGAAGTAGTAATATACTACAGAAAGGTTACGACAAATGAAACCAGTATCAATACGAAATAGAAGGCTACTAGATAAACTAGACCTACTGGCAGAAGAAGTATTAAAGTGTCCACATAGCTGGAAAGTTAAGAGTTGGAGTCCAACACTTGCAAATCTAAAAACAAAAATGGATGATAGCGAGTATGATGGATATCCAGATAGCACTTTAATTATTGATTATGCTTACAGAAACATAACGCCAGAGCTTAGAAATGCAAGAAAGTTTCTATTGGCAGGTTTTAAAAATGCAATATCTGGAAAAGCACCTCATTGGAGTTATGATGGTATTTACTTTATGCCTCCAAGATATGGTCACATAGACTGGCACAACGATAAGAATAATCCTAGAAAGAGTATTCAATTTATATGGTCTGGTGCTAAAGGCTATACAATAGATTGTGCTGATGGTAAACTAACAAAAATACCAGACAGAGGTGGAAATATCAATCAAGGTAAATGGAGCTGTATACAAACAGAGTTCAAAAGAGATGGAAAGACTTGGATGGCTCATGTAAATAATGGTTTTAAACCAAGAATTGTTATTGATATTAGTATACCAAATAAGTATACATATGAATACCAAGAGGCATTGAGTTTTATAAGAAGAAGTGTTTAATATATTTAATATGCTAAAATGGCGACAAGAAATGGTTAAAGGATCTCAGGCACTGGAGGATAATCCAGTTATACAGTCACGCTTTGAAGAAAATGAAGATTGGCTAGAAGAACTTGAAGATCGCATTATAGAACTAGAAGAAGTTGCTCACCCACCAATAGAGGCGGGTGGTGCAACTGAATTAAAAGCTGCGATAGAGGCAGTTTCAGAAAGAGTAAGACAAATAGAGGTGAAGCTAGGACTTGTTAAGTCCGATTATGAATACGATACTGACAGCGACTAAAAGAGAAGTTACGGCATATCTTTTAGGAGGAGAACTTAACGCAGCTACTTATGCAACAATCGCAGTAGACTTAGACTACATTGCCTGCCCTGTAAAAGAGCGAGAACTTATCAATGGATATGACTTTTTAAGAAAGTCTATCGTCACCAATGGAATGACTGATCCAGTTATTCTCCTACCCAACAGTCAGTCAATGTATGATATGGCAATCCGACAAGTAAAGAAAGAATTTATAAATGACTTTGATCCAAGTGCAAAACTTCTTGCATATACTGGTAACCAAAGAATAAGTATAGCAAAAGAATTAGGATATATAGCAATAGAAGCCGTAATTGTAGAGGATGTTCATTGGGCACATGCTGTACAATTAATGCTACAAGATGGAGTTATAAAACATGAAATTAGAACTATCAACTCATAACGAGTACGATATCGTAGGACATGTTCCAGACTTTTTAAATGATCCCGAGATAGATGCTATATGGAAAGCAAATAACCATAGAAACTGGGAAAGAGGAGTAACTAGATATAGTGGTTATAACTCAAAAATACGAGATTGTCTAAAGATACCTCAGATAGAGTTTCAGTTTTGGGACAGACTTTACGCAGCAGTACAGGAGTACAATAAGCATAGCTATCAGTTAGAATTAAATCCTGATAGAGAATGGTCTGAGATAAACCTTGTAAGATATAACAAGCCAGGTATGTTCTTTCGACCTCATAGAGATTATAGACCAGTTTTAAAAGACTGGAAACTAAGAAAACATATAAGAAAAATAAGCTGTAGTATACAGTTAAGTTATGGATATAAATATAAAGGATCAGACTTAGAAATAGTGGAAAGTTACACTGTTCCAGATGCTTTTATGGACAGTAATCATCCACCCGAATTTATACAACAACGAGAAAAATTTAGACACAAATTTAGAACAATAAAAAAGAAAGGTAGTTTAACTATGTTTACATCAATACACGAACACGAAAGTACACCACTAATAAGTGGACAGCGTGATATTATTGTAGCATTTATTAGTGGAAAGTCAGTAGGAATATGATAGACTTATTTAGAGAAGTTGCTAAAGAGTATATAACTTACTCTACAGGACAGAACTTTTGGAGATTTCCAAGAGCAGATGTATGGCAACTCTATAAATTAGAGAGACAAAAATATGTCAATCCTTTCCCACCTTTTGTCAACAATAAAGATGCTCTATTTGATTTTTGTAAAGAAAAACTAGGTAAAGAGAAGAATATAATTAATTTTTACCTAGTAAAACATACAAATAGATCTTTTCAAGTACCAGTTCAAAGGAAACAGCATGGGTATATTCCATTAAATCCTTTGAATATTGTAGTTAGTAACAAAACAAATTTAGAAAAATGGCAACACATCCACGATTTGGATCTGTTTCCTTTTAAAGATCTAGGACTAAAATATCTTAGAAAGTATAGTGAGCCTGTATTCTTTGATCCTGACTGGCAGACATTAGTCTACCCACAAGAAGGCACAAGTTATTTTTATGTGGAGTTTGAATGATATTAAAACCATTAAATATATTTGTAGGAACAAGCGATACTGAAGATACTTTCATAGAACGGATTTTAGTCTATACTCTAAGTAAAAATACTAAGTATCCATTGAATATTAGATTTTTAAGACCGAGAGATTTTCCTAATTGGAATAGAGATACTTGGGGTACACCATTTACTTGTTTTCGTTACGCTATCCCACATATTATGGGCTATAAAGGCAGAGCACTATATTTTGATGTTGACCAAACAAATTTTAGAGATATATCCGATCTATACTTTACAGATTTAGAAGGATGTGCTTTTGGAATGGTATGGGATGCATTGCAAGATAATGGACAACTAGGTAAAAAGCAAGGACGACCAAGAGGTTGGTTTTGTGATAGTGTAATGCTCATGGATTGTGCAAAAGCAAAACAGTATATAGAACATCCAGACAAAATTGCAAAATGGAAAGGATCTTACAAGTGGCATTTTCCAGAGCAAATAGGATGTCCTATTAAAGAGAAAGCAAAAGGTATAGTATACGAATTAGATCAAAGATGGAACTCTTTTGATGGTAGAGCTACTGCGGAAGAAGTAAAGACAAATAGATCGGAAGATCAGTCAGATCTACCTTTGCATGAGATTTGGCATTTACACTGGACTACAATATCAAGCCAGCCATGGCACCCAAAGTACCATGCAAGTGGAAAGATGCAACATCACAGACAAGATTTATGTTATCAATTATGGAAGTATGCAAAAATAGTGCATCAGATAGGAAATGTAAATGACTATTGAAGAATTATTACAACCAATAGGAAAAGAAAGATTCTTTGACGAGTTTAAAGGCAAGAAAATCTTAGTTATAAAGTCAAAGAAAAATATTTTTAAAGATCACTTCAGCTGGGTAGAATTTGATAGATATCTACAAGGTATTCATATGGGTGGACATGATAGAGTTCCACAATTACAAGTAGTTCTTCCACAAGGTGGTAAGTGGTGTAAGAAAAAAGACAAGAAGCAATACACAAAAGCTGAGATCTACGACATGTGGAAAAGTGGGTGTAGTTTTATATTAACATTATCAGAGTTCCTAAACAAAACAATGTGGGAACAATGTAGAGAATTTGAGAAATATTATGGAATTGGTCAAGCAAACATTTACTGTTCTAATCAGGCAAACGCAAAAACGTTTCCTATCCATGCAGATAGCACTGACAATTTTCTTTTCCATGTTAGTGGAAAAATACGGTGGCACATTTACAAAGAATGGGCGCCAGCTAGTAAGCAGGATAAAATCGCTGCTAGAACAGATAACTTAACAATAGATAAAGAGTTTGAATTAGATGATGGGGATATGCTTTATATTCCTAAACATTTATATCACAGGGTAACAACCCTAAGCCCAAGAATAAGTATAAGTTTCCATTTTAACGAACAAGGCGAAAGCCACCAGCGTTATAATAGAGATCCTTGGCTTAATTGGATTCCACAGGGGATATATGGAAGCCACACAAAATGATAGAAATGAAGTAAACATTGATCTGGACAAGTATATGGCATTGCTCGATAAACTCGACAAAGCCGAAGATACTATCAGTGATATGAAGGCAGAAGCGGAAGCAGCTAGAAAACAACTTGCTCCTCCCAAGAGAAAGTTTATTGATTTGTTTTTAGATGACAATGATATAAATGAAAAGTCTATTATTGGATTCGTTTCATTTGCTTTTATGTGTGCCTTTGCAGTATGCGATTTAATCACAGCATTTTGGGGAATGGAATTAGTAATATCAGACACAGTTTATACTTCGCTAGTGGTGGTAACACTCGGTGCATTTGGTATAAGCGAGGCAGGAAAAGCATTTGGAAAATAGTTCTTGACAAGAAGTAATAAATTTAGTATAATATACACTTATGAATTTATTTTATCTTGATGAAGATTTTGACAAGTGTGCTGAGTACCATGTAGACAAGCACATAGTAAAAATGCCGCTCGAAGCAGCACAGCTTTTGTGTACTGCTATTTGGGTAGATCATGTGCTAGGCTTTGTACCTCGTGCTTTGAACAAAGAAGAAACCAAAGCACTCAATGAGGAAAAAGCTAAGATCAAAGATTTACCTATGGAGGAACGACCTTTGACTCCATACTTGCCAATGATGTACAACCATCCTTGCACAATATGGACTAGGTCGTCTCTCGATAACTTTGAGTGGACTCACTGCTATGCCAATGCGTTGAATGACGAGTATCATTATCGCTATGGCAAACAACACAAATCGGTAGTAGAAGTAATCAATAAACTGCCCGAGCCAAAGAATATGCCTCGATTGGGGCAAACACCTTTTGGTATGGCAATGCCAGACGAGTTGAAAGACGAGAATGATGTTGTGGGCAGTTACCGATTGTATTACCATACTGATAAGGCAACATTTGCCGCATGGTCACATCGTGACAAGCCATACTGGTGGGATGAAGGTCTCGCATGGTATGACAAGAGAATAACAGCTAAATGAAAACATACGAAATAAATGGTAAAAGAGTTACCTTTCCAGAAAGTTGGACAGAAGAACAATGCCAAGCATGGATTAAAAAGGCAACTGGAGATCTAGTGCTTCGCAGAAATTTAAGAATGATTA